>Ga0207690_10000008_pt1 | contig 366090 bp, 313 predicted proteins | sample KBSC23metaG_FD_184315 | JGI IMG/M metagenome (GOLD analysis project Ga0207690, IMG submission 184315) | Corn rhizosphere microbial communities from Kellogg Biological Station, Michigan, USA - KBS C2-3 metaG (SPAdes) (version 2) | ecosystem: Host-associated > Plants > Roots > Rhizosphere >...
CGCTCGGCATCCACTCCGGCACGATCAACGCGACGTGCGAGCAATATGCGAAGTCGCGCAGTCAGCACCGTCGGCCCTACCTGCGCTATCGCGGCAGGAAATCGCTGGGCTGGGTGCCGCTGAAGGGCCGTGACCTGAAGCGTGAGGGTGACGCGTTCCGTTTCGCCGGCAACACGTTTCGCGTGTTCAACAGCCGACCGCTTCCCGAAGGCAAGATCAAGGATGGGACCAACTTCGCGCAGGATGCGCGCGGCAACTGGTTCTTGAATATCGTGATCGAGATGCCCGATGTTCAGGCCCGCCCGATCCGTTCTGGTGTCGGCATCGATCTTGGCCTGAAAGACTTCGCCACACTTTCGACCGGCGAGAAGCTGCCCAATGACCAGTTCGGTCGACGAGCGGCGGAAAAGCTGGCGAAAGCGCAACGGGCGCGCAAGCACAAGCGGCATATCGCGAAGCTGCATGCCAAGGTCGCGAATGCCCGTGCTGATTTCCAGCACAAGCTCGCGCTCGATCTGGTGCGGCGGTTCGATTACATCGCGGTCGGCAACGTGTCGGCCGTCAAACTTGCCAGAACCAGGATGGCGAAGAGCGTCTACGACGCGTCCTGGTCGTCCTTCCGAAACAAGCTCCGTTACAAGGCGATGGCGCACGGGGCCACGTTCGAGGAAGTCGATGAAAGCGGTTCTACCCAGTCCTGTTCGGCGTGCGGGTCGAAAGACAGCACGACGCGGCCGAAAGGTATCGCGGGACTGCGAATAAGAGAGTGGGCCTGCGATGGCTGTGGTGTCGTGCATGATCGTGATATCAACGCTGCGCTGAACATTCTCCGATGCGGACGTGCATCGCCAGGTGTGGGAATCCTCCGCCTTTAGGCGGAGGAGGACGTCAACGCGACCTCCGGTCGAGCGCGGCACCGCGCCGTGGCATGATCGCGATCGATCGTCACGACGGAGCGATGCCATGTTTTCACATGTTTGCGTGGGCGCCCGCGATACCGCGCGGGCGTACGACTTCTACGCGCCGCTGTTCGCGGAACTCGGGCTGCGTCTGAAATTCAGCGAGCCGGACGGCTGGTCGGGCTGGATGCCGGCCGACGCCGACCGGCCGCTGTTCTTCTTCGGCCGGCCGCTCGACGGCCGCGCGCCGGAACCGGGCAATGGCCATACGATCGCGTTCGACGCGCAAACGCGGGCGCAGGTCGACCGCTGTCATGCGCTTGCACTGCAGCACGGCGGCACCTGCGAAGGGCCGCCGGGCCTGCGGCCGCACTATCACCGCGACTACTACGGCGCGTATTTCCGCGACCCGGACGGCAACAAGCTGTGCGTGGTCTGCCATCGTCCCGAATAGCGAGCCGGTTGTCAGAATTGTATCGATTGTTGGCCGGATAGTGTCGATCGCAGCCGTGCGTCGCCCGTACGCTGAGCACTCGTCACGACACGATTCCATGAGGAGACAGCGATGCACCTGACGATCGACGATTTGCCGGCCGCGATCCGCACGGCCAAAAGGGCGCTGCGCGCCGACCTGCCCGGTTATGCGGCCACGTTCCGCGAACTGGAGGGCGATATCGCGCGGCAGGTCGACGCGATCCACCGTACGCACGCGCATGGCCATGACGTGATTCCGGTGCTGCGGTTCGCGGATATCGCGAACGGCACCGTCGCTCCGCAGGCGATCGCCGCGATCCGCACGCACGGTGCGGCGGTGATCCGCGGCGTGTTCGACGCGGCGCAGGCGCGTGACTGGAATGACGAGATCGGCGCGTACCTGGACGCGAACCGCTTCGCCGAGCGGCTGGAAGCGCGTGCCGAGGATCGCTACTTCGGCAACCTCGCGTCGGGCAAGCCGCAAATCTACGGCGTCTACTGGTCGAAGCCGCAGGTGGCCGCGCGCCAGTCGCCGGCACTCACGCAGGCACGCGTGTTCATGAACCGCCTGTGGCGGCATGCGGACGGCCAGCGCACGCACTTCGATCCCGACCAGGTGCCGGCCTACGCGGACCGGATCCGCCGCCGGCCGCCGGGCTCCACGTCGCTCGGGCTGTCGCCGCATGTCGACGGCGGCTCGGTCGAACGCTGGCTCGGCGCGAATTTCCGGCAGGTCTATCGCCACGTGCTGGGCGGCCGCTGGCGCGATTACGACCCGTTCGACGCTGCGTTTCGTCCCGATGTGGAGGAGATTCCGTCGCCGGCCGTATGCTCGATGTTCCGCACGTTCCAGGGCTGGACCGCGCTGACGCCGCAGGGGCCCGGCGACGGCACGCTGCAGTTGATTCCGGTGGCGAACGCGATGGCGTACGTCGTGCTGCGCGCGCTGCAGGACGACGTCGCCGACGACGATCTGTGCGGCGCGCGTCCGGGCCGCGCGCTGTCGATCCTGCCCGAATGGCATGCGTTGCTGCTCGACGCGCTGGTGCCGATTCCGCACATGGAGCCGGGCGATGCGGTGTTCTGGCACGGCGACGTCGTGCACGCGGTCGAGGATGCGCATCGCGGCAGCGGCGACAGCAACGTGATGTACATCGCGGCCGCGCCCGGCTGCGCGAAGAACGACGCGTACCTGCAGCGCCAGCGGCTCGCGTTCCTGCGCGGGGAAAGCCCGCCGGATTTCCCGGCCGATCATTTCGAGGTCGAATTCGACGGCCGGGGTGGCGAGGGCGACCTCACGGCGCTTGGACGCACGCAAATGGGGTTCGAGCCGCTCGCTGCATGACGGATGCGGCGGATGCAGTGGCCGGAGCGGCCGGATCGGCCGCTCCGGCACGCGGAATCGGCCGATCGCGCTGCTTTCGCCGGCCATCTGCCGAATCCGCTGCGTTCCGCGTTCAATTCGACGCGATCGGCTGCGGGCGTGCCCGAAATCGACGCGAATTGCGCAAATTGGCTTCCGATAATGGTCCGGACACAACGCAGCCGCCCCGTGCACCGCACGGGGGCAGCGTGACCATGGAGGAGTCGATGCAATTCACGCAAGCGATCGTTCGCCGTCCCGCGCCGTCCTGTGGCGCAGGTCTTACCACCGCCACGCTCGGCGCACCCGACTACGACAAGACGCTCACGCAATTCCACGCCTACTGCAACGCGCTGCGCGGGCTCGGCGTCGAGCTGACCGAGCTGCCGCCGCTCGACGCATTCCCCGATGCGCATTTCGTCGAGGACGTCGCCGTCGTGACGCCCGAATTCGCGGTCATCACGCGTCCCGGCGCCCCTGCGCGGCGCGGCGAGACGGTGCACATCGAAGCCGCGCTCGGCGCGCATCGCGACCTGCTGCCGATGCAGGCAGGCCGTCTCGACGGCGGCGACGTGATGCTGGTCGGCAAGCGCTTCTACATCGGCCTCACGGGCCGCACCGACGCCGAAGGCATCGCCGCGTTCGAAGCGCTGGTGTCGCGCTTCGGCTATTCGGTCGTCGCGGTGCCGGTCGCCGCGGGCCTGCATCTGAAGTCGGTCGTCAACGCGCTCGGCGACGACACGCTGCTCGTGACCGAGGCGCTGGCCGCGCATCCGGCGTTCGCCGCCTATCGCCGGATCGCGATCTCGGCCGCCGACGAATACGCGGGCAACACGCTGCGCGTGAACGGCACGCTGATCACGCCGGCCGGCTATCCGCGCGTGCACGACGCGATCGGCTCGCTCGGGCTGCCGCTGCACGTGATCGACACGAGCGAGTTCCGCAAGATGGACGGCGGCCTGACCTGCCTGTCGCTGCGGTTCTAGTCGATTGGCGCGCGGCTGCTTCGGCCGGATAATGTGGCCCCCGCGCGGAAACGGAGGAGACGCTCCGCGCACCAGCCACGACCCGACCGGAGCGAACGCGGATGACCGACAAGAAGATGCAGCTCGACAAGATCGATCTCCGGATCCTCGACATCCTGCGTACCGACGGACGAATTTCGTACCGCAAGCTGTCGGAGCTCGTGAACCTCACGCCGCGTCCGTGCCAGGCGCGCGTGGAGCGGCTCGAGGCGCTCGGCGTGATCGAAGGCTACCGCGCGGTGATCAAGGCGCCGCGCGCGACCAAGCCGATCGTCGTGATCGCGCAGATCGTGCTGGCCGATCACGGGCGTTCGCAGGCGCCGTTCGAGGAGGAAATGCGGACCAATCCGGCCGTGCTCGACTGCTGGCTCGTCAGCGGCACGTTCGATTTTCTCGTGCGGCTCGCGTGCGAGGATCTCGACGAATACCGGCGGATCGCGAACGTGTGGCTGGAAAGCCAGCGGTTCCGGATCGAGAAGATCGTGACGACCGCCGAGCTGCAGGCGATCAAGCGCAGCATCGTCTGACGCGGCAGTGCGCGGCAGTGCGCATCGGGGCCGCCGGCATCGGATGCGCGGCCCGGCGGGCAGAACCGTTTTTCGAAGCGAATAACCGGGTCTATCGATTGGCATTCCGAATCAACTCGAACGGCCCGATTCCAATCAGGGTGAATACTATGGATGCTTTGCAAGCGGCAGCGCAGACGGCCGCGCCGTCCGGGACGGCGCTCAAGCGCCGGCTGCAGGGCCGCCACATCGCGATGATCGCGATCGGCGGCTCGATCGGCACGGGGCTGTTCGTCGCGTCGGGCGCGTCGGTCGCGCAGGCGGGGCCGGGCGGCGCGATCGCCGCGTATGTCGCGATCGGGCTGATGGTCTATTTCGTCGTCACCGGGCTCGGCGAGATGGCCGCGCTGATGCCGGTGTCGGGCTCGTTCGCGATCTACGGCGAGAAATACGTCGACGAAGGCTTCGGCGTCGCGCTCGGCTGGACGTACTGGTACAGCTGGGCCGTGACGATCGCGATCGAGCTGGTCGCCGCGCAGATCGTGATGCGCTACTGGTTTCCCGCGATCCCTGGCGTATGGTGGGGCGCGGGGTTCCTGGTGCTGATCTTCCTGCTGAACACGCTGTCCGTGCGCGGCTTTGGCGAATCGGAATACTGGTTCTCGCTGATCAAGGTCGTCACCGTGATCGCGTTCATCGCGGCGGGGTTGCTGATCGCGGCCGGGCTGCTCGGCAACGGGCATCCGGTCGGCTTGCGCAACTTCAGGACCGGCGACGCGCCGTTCGTCGGCGGCGTGCACGCGATGATGAGCGTCGCGCTGATCGCGGGCTTCTCGTTTCTCGGCACCGAGCTGGTCGGCATCACGGCCGGCGAATCGGAAAACCCGCGCAAGACGATCCCGCGCGCGGTGAAGCAGATCTTCTGGCGGATCATGCTGTTCTACGTGTTCGCGATCTTCGTGATCGGTCTGCTGGTGCCGTACACCGATCCGAACCTGCTGAAGAGCGACGTGACCGATATCGGCGTGAGCCCGTTCACGCTCGTGTTCAGCCACGCGGGCTTTCCGCTCGCGGCCGGCGTGATGAATCTCGTGATCCTGACGGCCGTGCTGTCGGCCGGCAATTCCGGCACGTATGCGGCCACGCGGATGCTGTACAACCTCGCGGCCGAAGGCCGTGCGCCCGCGATGTTCGCGACGCTGTCGCCGGGCGGCGTGCCGCGCAACGCGCTGTACGCGACGATGGCGGTGGGCGGGCTGTGCTTTCTCACATCGCTGACCAACAACCAGAGCATCTATTTGTGGCTGCTCAATACGGTCGGCATCACCGGCTTCATCGCGTGGCTGGGCATCGCGGTCTGCCATTACCGGTTCCGCAAGGGCTTCCTGAAGCAGGGCTACCGGCTCGATCAACTGCCGTACCGCGCGAAGTGGTTCCCGTTCGGGCCGCTGTTCGCGATCGCGATCTGCATCGTGATCTCGCTCGGGCAGGACTACCAGGCGTTCTTCGCGGACCGCATCGACTGGCTGGAAGTGCTGTCGATCTATGTGTGGATCCCGCTGTTCGTCGCGATCTGGTGGGCGTATCGCCGCGTGCGCAAGAGCCGGCTCGTGCGGTACGAGGAGATGGATATCGGGCCGTGGCTCACGCGCTCGGTGGAGGCCGTCGACGCGGCGCTCACGCAGCACGGGCAGCACGGGCAGTCGCGCTGAGCGGCGGGCCTGCACCGCTCAGCGCGCGCAGGGCGCACGCGCCGGCCTCGCGATCCCGATCCACGAATGACGCGAGACACGGACCGACGGTGAAGGGCGGCGCACGGTGCGGCGCTCGACGGCCGTGGTCCGGCGTGAAGCGGCTGGCTGACCGTGCGGCGTCGTCGTCACGAGCTGCCGGCCCGCATCTGAGTCGACGCTACTTGTCGAGCTCCGGATAGTGCCGGAAGATCCCCATGTCGTTGAACGGAATCCGGCGCTCGGACTCGAGGTAACGCACGATCGGCGGATGCAGCGCGACGCGATCGTGCAGGCCGACGAGTCCCTCGACCTTGCGCTCCGCGCGCTTCATCGCCTTCGGAAACGCGTAGCGCAGGCCTTCGATCAGCTGGAATATCGACAGGTCCGCGTAACTCAGCGCGCTGTCGGCAAGATAGCCGCCCTTGTGCGGATTCTGCTCGAGCACGCGATCGAAGTAGCCGAGGTATTTCGGCAGTCGGTGCTCGAGGAAGTCGGCCGCGCGCTCGGCGGCCTCGGTCTTCTGGTCCTCGTAGTACAGGCCGCTGCCGATCGGGTGATGCGTGTCGTGGATCTCGGTGACGAAATCGGCGACGGTCAGCTGGAGCTGATGCACCCACAGTCGCCCGGCCTCGTCGTCGGGCGCGAGCCCGAGCCGCGCGCCGAGAAACAGCAGGATGTTCGCGACCTGCCCGACGACCACGTCGCCGGCCTTCAGGAACGGCGGAGCGAACGGCACGCATTCGTCCTTCGTGCTGTCCATCATGCGCATCATCGCCGACACGCCCATGCCGCGCCCCGATTCGCGCGCGACGTCGACATAGTCGGCCTCGGCCGCCTCGAGCGCGAGCCGCACGTATTCGCCGCGGCCCTGGATCTCGGGCCAGTAATAGAGTTCATATCGCATGCATTGCTCCTGTCCGGTCGATGCGGCGGGGTTGCGCGCATCGTGGTGGCGGGGCGGGCGGCCGTGCGCCGCCCGTTGCGAATAGACAGTCTAGGAGATCGAGCGGGAAGTGCCGCGCGCGTCGCGTCAGGTGCTGCGCTCGCCGCTTTCGCCGCCTTCCGGGCCATGGAAGAACACCCAGGTCGAGAAGTCGTCGGAGAAGCCGGCGAAGCGGTGCGCCGCGAACGCGGGCACGAACAGCACGTCGCCGGCCGCGACGCCGCATTCGCGTCCGTCGAGGACGAACCGCGACGTGCCCGCGGCAATCACGTAGACCTCGTCGCGCGTATGCGGCGTTTGCAGGTCCTCGCCGCGCGGCCGGTACAACTCGATGTCGAGCGTGCCGTGGCGAAACAGCGTCGTGAACAGCGTGCCTTCAGCGTCGAGGCGGGCGAGCGATGCGTTCAGGCCGAGCTTCATCGTGGTGTGCTCCGGGTCCGGTCGTGGGAACGTGCGTTGCGCCATCGTAACGCGAAATCCGGAGATGGCCGTGCAGTGCGCGACGATGCATGCGAATCGCTTGCTCGCCAGCGGTGAAGGTGAAACGACGGTTGCGTTCGCTCGCCACGGATGAAACGCATTCGTCCGCTTGCGAAACGGCATGACGAGCACCTGCATTCGATCGTCCGATTCACTGCAATTTAATAAACACCCCCTAAGATCCTGCATCGTCCATCGACAAGGTACTGCGATCCGAACCGCGCGTCGATGCCGTCGCCCGTTTGCGCATTGGCCCATTTCCCGCCGTGCGACGTACCCGGTCGTCTTTTCCCGTGAACCCGCGATCCGCAACGCCGTGACCCGCTCCGGCGTTGTCCGCACCATTTGCATTGCTCATGAATCTGAATCCTTCGGCTTCTTCGCGCAGGAAATTCCTTGCCGCCGCACCCGCTGTTGCGGCGGCTCCCCTGCTGAGCGCATGCGGCGGCGACGACGTCGCGTCGGCGCCCATCGCCGATAGCGCACTTGCCGCGCAGATGTCCGCGAAGCTGAACGCGCAGCTCGGCGACGCGGCGACGGTCAATGCGATCGTGCCGGCGATGACCGATGTCGGCTTCAACTGGGATCTGCCGACGGTTCCCGCCGCGCAGATCGGCGCGATCATCGCATACAGCTTTGGCAATCGCCCGAACGCGGCGAGCGGCAATACGTCCAGCAACGGCGGCAACCAGTCCGCGCTGCCCGATCCGGGGCCGGTCAACGAGGCGCTAGCGGATGCCGTGTATCGCATCCGCCAGCTGAAGCCGGTCAAGGTCTACGCGCAGTGGGAAATCGCGCGCTTTCTCGTGTCGAAATACGGGATGGGCGCCGACGTGCTGTCGTCGATCGAACCGGTGATCGCGAGCGACGGCTCGATCGTGTACCTGAGCACGGCGGGCGTCGCGGCCGTGGCCGTGTCGCGCGCGGGCGGCGCGGCCGCGATGGGCACCGTCGCTGTGGTCGGCCATCGCGATCACGCGAAGCGCTGCATCCAGACCTCGCAGCAGGCGGGCATGACGGCGGCAGCGGTTGCCGAGGTGCCGCTGCCGACCGTGTACGACCCGCAATCGGGGCAGCCGTGGACGCGCAAACGCAGCCTCTACCTCGTGCACGACATGTATGCGCAGATGCTGACGCGCGCGGTAACCGCAACGATGCAGGCGTTCCCGAAGGGCTGACGCCCGCCGTTCCCTACCCGATGCTCATGACCATGAAAACCCGCCGCCATTTTCTGACTTCCTCTTCCGTGCTCGCCGCGTCGTGCGCGGCTGCCTCACCCGTGTTCGCAAGCGACGCGCCGGCCTCCGATGCCGAGCTGCGGCGCCAGATGCTCGGCAAGCTGACGAACGAACTGAACGATCGCGCGACCGCCACCGACGAGACGGGTTACCTGTTCGACACGTTGTTCTCGTGGGCGCCGCCCACCGTCGCGGCGGCCGGCATCAATGCGATTGCCGCGTTCGGCTTCGGCGGTCGCGCCGCGGCAGCCGGCGCCGCGCCGGTGCCGGGTCCGGTGAACGAAGCGATTGCCGACGCCGTGCTCGTGCTCCGGCAGATGGTTGCCGTGCCGGTCTACGCGCAACAGGAAGTCGCGAGCGTGCTTGCGTCGAAATACGGGCTCACGGCCGGCGTGACGACGATCGCGACGCCGGCCATGAGCGCCGGCAGCCCAATCCCGACGCCCGACGGTGTCGCCGCCGCGATCGTCAGGCAGGCCGGCTCGGCCGCGGCGCTCGGCAACGTCGGTATCGTCACGCACGCGGATCAGGCGTCGATCGCCGTGCGCGTCGCGATTGCTGCGGGGATGCGGGCCGCGGTGCCGGCCGGGCTGGCGCTGCCGTCGCTCTACGACACGTCCGCGCAGTTGCCGGCCATGCGCCGCCGCGATCTCTACCTGTTGAGCAACGCGGGCATCCAGCTCGCCATGCTGCGGCTCGACCTGATCAATCGCGAATACCCGAACGGCTGAGGCCGCCGGAGGGGCGGCCTATCGCGCCCGCCCCGGTCGACGCGATCCACGATCTCCGTCGATCGGACCGACCGTGCCCCGTTTGCCGGGTAATGCCGATACAGGTATTGGCACTACCAGCCAAACCACTGTTTTTAATGGGTTTTTTCGCGTCGCGACTGCGCCGCGGCGCGTTCTGCGTGGCATAATCGACCGCATCCGCAAGGCTTGTAGTCACAACGACCCCGCATACCCATGGCACAGACTCTCTACGACAAACTGTGGAATACCCACGTCGTCCACACCGAGGACGACGGCACGGCATTGCTCTATATCGACCGTCAGCTGCTGCACGAAGTCACGAGCCCGCAGGCATTCGAAGGGCTGAACGTCGCGCACCGCCCGGTGTGGCGCATCAGCGCGAACCTGGCCGTGTCGGACCACAACGTCCCCACCACGGATCGCAGCCACGGCATCGCCGATCCGGTCTCGAAGCTGCAGGTCGACACGCTCGACGCGAACTGCGACGCGTTCGGCATCACGCAGTTCAAGATGAACGACGTGCGCCAGGGCATCGTGCACATCATCGGGCCGGAGCAGGGCGCGACGCTGCCGGGCATGACGATCGTCTGCGGCGATTCGCACACGTCGACGCACGGCGCGTTCGGCGCCCTCGCGCACGGCATCGGCACGTCGGAAGTCGAGCACGTGCTCGCGACGCAAACGCTGCTGCAGAAAAAGAGCAAGAACATGCTCGTGAAGGTCGAGGGCGCGCTGCCGCGCGGCTGTACCGCGAAGGACATCGTGCTCGCGATCATCGGCAGGATCGGCACGGCCGGCGGCACGGGCTACGCGATCGAATTCGGCGGCTCGACGATCCGCGCGCTGACGATGGAAGGCCGGATGACCGTCTGCAACATGGCGATCGAAGCCGGCGCGCGCGCGGGCATGGTCGCCGTCGACGACACGACGATCGACTACCTGAAGGGCCGTCCGTTCGTGCCGACCGGCGCGGAATGGGACCAGGCCGTCGAGTACTGGCGCGAATTCAAGTCCGACGAAGGCGCGCAGTTCGACCGCGTCGTCGAGCTGAACGCGACCGAGATCGTTCCGCAGGTCACGTGGGGCACGTCGCCGGAGATGGTCACGTCGATCGACGGTCGCGTGCCCGATCCCGAGCGCGAGAAGGATCCGGTCAAGCGCGACGCGATGGAGCGCGCGCTGGCCTACATGGCGCTCGAGCCGAACACGCCGATGGAGTCGATCAAGGTCGACAAGATCTTCATCGGTTCGTGCACGAACGCGCGCATCGAGGACATCCGCGCGGCCGCGTATGTCGTGAAGAAGCTGAACCGTCGCATCGCATCGAACGTGCGGCTCGCGATGGTCGTGCCGGGCTCGGGCCTCGTGAAGGCACAGGCCGAGCGCGAAGGGCTCGACAAGGTGTTCACCGATGCGGGTTTCGAATGGCGCGAGCCGGGCTGCTCGATGTGCCTCGCGATGAACGCCGACCGGCTCGATCCGGGCGAGCGCTGCGCATCGACGTCGAACCGCAACTTCGAAGGCCGGCAGGGCGCGGGCGGTCGCACGCACCTCGTGAGCCCCGCGATGGCGGCGGCGGCGGCGATCGAAGGCCACTTCGTCGACATTCGCCAGCTGGGGTAACGCATGACGGCATCGAAGCTCATCGCGCGGCTGGTTGCCGCGCTGGCGCTCGCGGGGCTGGGCTTCGGCCTTGCGGGCTGCAATACCGTCCGAGGCTTCGGCCAGGACGTCAATGCCGCCGGCAACGCGCTGCAGCGCGCCGCGGACTGACGCCCGCCAGGAATTTGTCGATGTGCGCCGGCTGACTGCCGGCCCTTCAACCGGATAGACGGATCATGGAAAAATTCACAGTGCATACCGGCGTCGTGGCGCCGCTCGATCGCGAGAACGTCGACACCGATGCGATCATCCCGAAGCAGTTCCTGAAGTCGATCAAGCGTACGGGCTTCGGTCCGAACGCGTTCGACGAATGGCGTTATCTCGACCACGGCGAGCCGGGCCAGGACAACTCGAAGCGCCCGCTGAACCCGGACTTCGTGCTGAACCAGCCGCGCTACCAGGGTGCATCGGTGCTGCTCGCACGCAAGAACTTCGGCTGCGGCAGCTCGCGCGAGCACGCACCGTGGGCGCTGCAGCAGTACGGCTTCCGCGCGATCATCGCGCCGAGCTTCGCCGACATCTTCTTCAACAACTGCTACAAGAACGGGCTGCTGCCGATCGTGCTGACCGAGCAGCAGGTCGATCACCTGTTCAACGACACGTATGCGTTCAACGGCTATCAGCTGACGGTCGATCTCGACGCGCAGGTCGTGCGCACGGGCGACGGCCGCGAGTATCCGTTCGAGATCGCCGCGTTCCGCAAGTACTGCCTGCTGAACGGCTTCGACGACATCGGCCTCACGCTGCGTCACGCGGACAAGATCCGCCAGTTCGAAGCCGAGCGGCTCGCGAAGCAGCCGTGGCTCAACAACAAGCTGGTCGGCTGAGATTGCCTCCGGGCGGGCGCGCATGACGCGCGCTCGCCGACCTGCCACCCACACCTACCCAGTCAGGAATAACGCATGAAGATTGCAGTGCTGCCCGGCGACGGCATCGGTCCGGAAATCGTCAACGAAGCCGTCAAGGTGCTGAACGCCCTCGACGAACAGTTCGAACTCGAGCAGGCGCCGGTCGGCGGCGCGGGCTACGAGGCGAGCGGTCATCCGCTGCCGGACGCCACGCTGAAACTCGCGAAGGAAGCGGACGCAATCCTGTTCGGCGCGGTCGGCGACTGGAAGTACGACTCGCTCGAGCGCGCGCTGCGCCCCGAGCAGGCGATCCTCGGGCTGCGCAAGCACCTCGAGCTGTTCGCGAACTTCCGCCCGGCGATCTGCTATCCGCAGCTCGTCGATGCGTCGCCGCTGAAGCCGGAACTGGTCGCGGGCCTCGACATCCTGATCGTGCGCGAACTGAACGGCGACATCTATTTCGGCCAGCCGCGCGGCGTGCGCGCGGCGCCGGACGGCCCGTTCGCCGGCGCGCGCGAAGGCTTCGACACGATGCGCTACTCGGAACCGGAAGTGCGCCGCATCGCGCACGTCGCGTTCCAGGCCGCGCAAAAGCGTGCGAAGAAGCTGCTGTCGGTCGACAAGTCGAACGTGCTCGAAACGTCGCAGTTCTGGCGCGACGTCATGATCGACGTGTCGAAGGAATATGCGGACGTCGAGCTGTCGCACATGTACGTCGACAACGCGGCGATGCAGCTCGCGAAGGCGCCGAAGCAGTTCGACGTGATCGTGACCGGCAACATGTTCGGCGACATCCTGTCGGATGAAGCATCGATGCTGACGGGCTCGATCGGCATGCTGCCGTCGGCGTCGCTCGACAAGAACAACAAGGGTCTGTACGAGCCGTCGCACGGTTCGGCGCCGGACATCGCGGGCAAGGGCATCGCGAATCCGCTGGCGACGATCCTGTCGGCCGCGATGATGCTGCGCTACTCGCTGAATCGCGCCGAGCAGGCCGATCGCATCGAGCGCGCGGTGAAAACGGTGCTCGAACAAGGCTATCGCACCGGTGACATCGCGACGCCGGGCTGCAAGCAGGTCGGCACGACGGCGATGGGCGATGCGGTTGTCGCCGCGCTGTAACGCGCAGGGCGATGACGTACGGTAGTTAATGTAGAAAGGGCGCGAACGGGCCGTGAAATCGGCCGGTTCGCGCAGGGTTGGCCGTTGTGCGGCCAACCGGCTTTGTGTAGACTCGAACGATGGCGCTGATTTCCCTGATCTCCCCGGTCCTGAAACTCCACGGCAACATTGCCCGTGCGGGTACGCGCGCCATCGTCATCACGAAAACCATTACCACGAAAACGATCATTAAACGCTGATCGTCCGTCGTGCCCGCCTGTTTCCCCGCGCGGTCACGCCGGGGGCGGAAATGGCGGGGAAGCTCCATTCAAAGGGTTAGTCATGAACGTAGGTCTCGTAGGTTGGCGCGGCATGGTCGGCAGCGTGCTGATGCAACGCATGCAGGAAGAAGGTGATTTCGACCTGATCGAACCGGTGTTTTTCAGCACCAGTAACACGGGCGGCAAGGCGCCGTCGTTCGCGAAAAACGAGACTACGCTCAAGGACGCGACCAACGTCGACGAGCTGAAGAAGTGCGACGTGATCATCACGTGCCAGGGCGGCGACTACACGAACGACGTGTTCCCGAAGCTGCGCGCGGCCGGCTGGAACGGCTACTGGATCGACGCGGCTTCGTCGCTGCGGATGAAGGACGACGCGGTCATCATCCTCGATCCGGTCAACCTCGACGTGATCAAGGACGCGCTCGTCAAGGGCACGAAGAACTTCGTCGGCGGCAACTGCACGGTCAGCCTGATGCTGATGGCGCTCGGCGGCCTGTTCCGCGAGAACCTGGTCGACTGGATGACGGCGATGACCTACCAGGCCGCATCGGGCGCGGGCGCGCAGAACATGCGCGAACTGCTGTCGCAGATGGGCGCGCTGCACGGCGCGGTGCAGGAACAGCTCGCCGATCCGGCTTCCGCGATTCTCGACATCGATCGCCGCGTGCTCGCGACGATGAACAGCGATGCGATGCCGACGAGCCACTTCGGCGTGCCGCTCGCGGGTTCGCTGATTCCGTGGATCGACAAGGATCTCGGCAACGGGATGTCGAAGGAAGAGTGGAAGGGCGGCGCGGAAACCAACAAGATCCTCGGCAAGCCGGCCATGGGCGAGCCGGGCTCGATTCCGGTCGACGGGCTGTGCGTGCGGATCGGCGCGATGCGCTGCCACTCGCAGGCGCTGACGATCAAGCTGAAGAAGGATGTCCCGCTCGACGAAATCAACGGCATCCTCGCGTCGGCGAACGACTGGGTGAAGGTCGTGCCGAACGAGCGTGAAGCGTCGATGCGCGACCTGTCGCCGGCGAAGATCACCGGCACGCTGACGGTGCCGGTCGGCCGCCTGCGCAAGCTGGCGATGGGCGGCGAGTATCTGTCGGCGTTCACGGTCGGCGATCAATTGCTGTGGGGCGCGGCCGAGCCGTTGCGCCGCATGCTGCGTATCCTGCTCGACAAGTAAGGATCGGCGCGTGAAGCGAGACGCCTGCCAGCCCCTTGCGGGGCGGCAGGCGTTTTTCATTGGTCGGCGCCGGGCATGGGCGGCCGCATCCGTCGGCGACGAATTCGGCCGGAACCCGATCGTGTGAAGTAAACTATGCGGTTACGACGCGCAGAGCCGCCGAAAGCGTCGCGTTCTGCGCGACGCTTTTGCATTTCTGCGGCGACTTTATTGACGCTTCCCTACGCGAATCCGAGCCGCGCCCGTGCGCGGCGATTGAGCCTACGATGTCCCGAATTTCCTTGTTTCCGCGTCAGTCCCGTCTGTCGCGCGCCGTGCGTGGCGCGCTGGCGATCCTGGCGCTCGGCACGGCCGTGTCGGCCTGGGCGGCCGACACCGGCGAGCTGGCGGCGTCCGCCGCCGGCGGTCCCGCGCCGCTCAATGTGACGGTCCAGCCGGGCCAGTCGTTGAACGACCTCGCGAAAGCGGCCACGCAGTCGCACGACCCGGCCGTGCTCGCGCGCGCCGGCCGTGCGCTGTTCGACGCCAATCCGCAGGCGTTCATGAAGCGCGACCCGAGCCGCCTGAAAGTCGGCGCGACGCTGACGGTGCCGGCGCTCGACGCGACGGGCGCGGCGCTCGCGCCGGCCGGTGCGTCGAGTGCGTCCGGTGCTTCGGCGGCGTCAGCGGCAGCGTCGGCGGCGGTAGCTGCGTCCGGCACGGCCGCAGTCGCGCAGCATGGCGCGTCCGCGCCGCACCCGGGGGCGGCCGTGCAAGGCGCACCGGCCGCATCGGCCGCGCATGCGGCGCCGGTCAGCGGAGCAAGCGTCGCGGCGGCGGCAGGGGCGTCGGCGCCGATCGGCGCATCCGCCGCGCATGGTGCGTCGATGGTCGAGCCCGTTCAACCGGCAGCGCCTGCGGCGGGCGCAAGCGGGCCGCACGTGTGGAGCGGCGCGATCCAGTCCGCACCGTCGTCCGCGAGCGACGCCGCTGCGCAGGTCGCACCGGGCGGCGCGGCCCAAGGCATGCACGAACCGTCCGCCGCGGCACCCGTCGCGGGCGCGTCGCAGCCACGGCCATCGAGCCTTCAGCAACTGCTCGCGCTGAAGAACCGCGTGCTCATGGAGCTGCAGAAGCACGGGATCGGCAAGCCGGCCGACACGAACAACGTTGCACCGGCGCGCGCGCCGGCTCCGGCGCCCGCTGCGCCGCACCCCGCCGCGAATGACGCAGGTGCATCGGCCGCGAGCGAAGCGGCGTCCGGTGTGGTCGCCAGCGCGGTGCAGCCGGCATCGGCGCCCGTCCAGCCGGCCGTGCCGGTCATGCCCGCCGCGCCCGCGCGCGATGCGGCACAGATCGACTGGCGTCCCGCAGCAATGGCCGGCGCGGCCGTGCTCGTTCTCGCGGCCTGGTTCGCGTGGCGCAAGCGCCGGAAAGCGCGGCCGGCCGACACGATCACCCCGGAATCCGGCGGAGCAACTGCCGGCGATACGGGCGCATCGTCGTCGCCCGTCGAACCCTTGCCGCCGATCCTTCCCGAGACGCCGCTCGCACGCGACGCGGCGGCCGATGTGAATCTGATCGCGGCTACTGCGGCAGCGGCGGGGGGCGCCGACACGCATGAAGCCGAGGTCGCGTCTCCGCCGGAAACCGCGAAGCCACACGACGATCAACCGGAAGTACCGCCCGCGCACACCGAGCTCGAGCGCGACGCCGCGCCGGCCTCGCACGACGTGAAGCCCGTCGCGGAAACGGCCGCGGACGAGCCGCTGCAAACGCCTGCGGCGCCTTCGACGAACGACGCCCAGCACGCGGCGCTGATGCAGAACGCGATCAGCGCGCTCAACAGCCTCGACATGCCGTTGCCGCCGCGTCAGGCGGACGAGCCGGCCGCACGGGAAGGGCAAGCCGAAAGCGAGCAAATCGCAACTAACGGTCAATCCACGTCGCACCCGCCCGTTGGTGCGAGCCATCTGTCACCGGAACACCCGGCCGACCAGGACGACGAGTTCGATTGGGATCCGGATGCGGCGCCGCCCGCGCCTCACGCGAGCGGCGCATCCGCGCCGTCGTCGCTGCCGCCGCTCGCCGGCGCGCAGTTCGGCGCGTTGAAACTGGATTTCGATCTCGACCTGCCGTCCGCGCCGGGCGCCGCGTTGCCCGCGCTGACGCCGGAAGAGCTCGCGCGCATCGCGCGCAACAAGCTGGATCTCGCGTCGGAGTACGTCGAACTGGGCGACCTGTCGGGCGCGCGCACGCTGCTGCAGGAGGTGATCGACGCAAACGACGCCGCCACCCGCGACGATGCGCGTGCGCTGCTCGCGAAACTGGCGGACGAGGCGTAATGCGGATCGCGCTTGGGATTCAGTACGACGGCGCGGCGTTCTGCGGCTGGCAGGCGCAGCCGCACGGCAAGACCGTGCAGGACGCGCTCGAGCGCGCGCTCGGCGAATTCGCGTGCGTGCCGTTGCACACGACGGTCGCGGGGCGGACGGATACGGGCGTGCACGGGCTCGGGCAGGTCGTGCACTTCGACACGGACCTCGACCGCACGGATTTCTCGTGGGTGCGCGGCACCAACGCGTTCCTGCCGTCCACCGTTTCCGTGCAATGGGCGAAGCCGATGCCGGACACGTTCCATGCGCGTTTCGCGGCGTTCGAACGCACCTATTACTACGTGCTGTACGTGCATCCCGTGCGCTCGCCGATGCTGGCCGGCCGTGCGGGATGGATCCACACGCCGCTCGACGACGACGCGATGCGCGCCGCCGCCGCGCACCTGATCGGCGAGCATGACTTCTCGTCGTTCCGGTCGTCGGAATGCCAGTCGAAGACGCCGGTCAAACACCTGTATCAGATCGACGTGCGGCGCTCGGGCCACTTCATTCATTTCCGGTTCCGCGCGAACGCGTTCCTGCACCACATGGTGCGCAACCTGATGGGCTGCCTCGTCGCGGTCGGGCGCGGCCGCTATCCGGCGGACTGGCTCGCCGACGTGCTGGCCGGGCGCGACCGCACGCTCGCCGCGCCCACGTTCATGGCCGACGGGCTGTATCTTGCCCATGTCGGCTACCCCGCGGAATTCGCCGTCCCGCCCGCGCAACTCGGCAGCGTGCCGTGGAGCAGCGTCTGGGGCGATCTGGACCTACCATCATGACGGATCACGCCGTGCCTTCTTCGATCTCCGCCGCGACCGGCCTCGCGCCGCGCACGCGCATCAAGCTGTGCGGCCTGTCGCGCCCCGAGGACGTGCTGCACGCCGCGGCACTCGGCGCCGACGCGATCGGCCTCGTGTTCTACCCGAAGAGCCCGCGCGCGGTGTCGATCGCGCAGGCGGCCGAACTGGCGCGCCTCGCGCCGCCGTTCGTGTCGGTGGTCGGGCTGTTCGTGAACGCGACCGAAGCCGAGATCGACGCAGTCGTGCGCGAGGTGCCGCTCACGGTGCTGCAGTTCCACGGCGACGAGACGCCCGAGCAGTGCGACGCGCTCGGCCGCGCGGCCCGCCTGCCGTGGTTGCGGGCGGTGCGCGTCGGCCCCTCGACTCAGCCGTCCGATTTGGTAGAATCGGCACTTCATTATTCGAAAGCGCGCGGCCTCCTGTTCGACACCCTGGTGCCGGACTACGGCGGTAGCGGCAAGGTCTTCGATTGGTCTCTTATTCCCGCAGAGCTCGCGCATCGGGCCGTTTTGAGTGGTGGCTTGAGCGCGCAAAACGTCGGTGATGCGATCCGCCAGTTGCGCCCGTTTGCTGTCGATGTCTCGAGTGGCATCGAAGTGGAGGGCGCGAAGGGCGTGAAGGATCACGCCCGGATGGCGGCGTTCGTACGCGCGGTGCGCGAAGCGGACGCCCGGTGATGCAAGAAGGTGCGCCCCCGGAGGCGGGGCGCGCCGACCAATCGAGAGTGACACCATGTACAACCTCCCTGATGATCACGGCCATTTCGGCCCATATGGCGGCGTGTTCGTCGCCGAGACGCTGATTCACGCGCTGGACGAACTGCGCACCGCGTATGACAAATTCCGGAACGACCCCGATTTCGTCGCCGAATACGAGCGCGAACTGAAGCACTTCGTCGGCCGTCCGTCGCCGATCTATCACGCGCAGCGCTGGAGCGAGACGCTCGGCGGCGCGCAGATCTACCTGAAGCGCGAAGATCTGAACCACACCGGCGCGCACAAGATCAACAACGTGATCGGGCAGGCGCTGCTTGCCAAGCGCATGGGCAAGAAGCGCGTGATCGCCGAGACGGGCGCCGGCCAGCACGGCGTCGCGACGGCGACCATCTGCGCGCGCTTTGGGATGGAGTGCATCGTCTACATGGGCGCCGAGGACGTGCGCCGCCAGGCCGCGAACGTCTACCGGATGAAGCTGCTTGGAGCTACGGTCGTGCCGGTCGAATCGGGTTCGCGCACGCTGAAGGACGCGCTGAACGAAGCGATGCGCGACTGGGTCACGAACATCGAAAGCACGTTCTACATCATCGGCACGGTCGCGGGCCCGCACCCGTATCCGGCGATGGTGCGCGACTTCCAGCGCGTGATCGGCGACGAGTGCAAGGTGCAGATGCCGGAACTCGCCGGCCGGCAGCCGGACGCGGTGATTGCATGCGTCGGCGGCGGCTCGAACGCGATGGGCATCTTCTATCCGTATATCGACGACACGTCGGTGCAGCTGATCGGCGTCGAAGCGGCCGGCGACGGCCTCGACACTGGGCGTCACGCGGCGTCGCTGATCGCCGGCAGCCCCGGCGTGCTGCACGGCAACCGCACGTACCTGCTGCAGGACGACAACGGCCAGATCATCGAGACGCATTCGGTGTCGGCCGGCCTCGACTATCCGGGTGTCGGCCCCGAGCACGCATGGCTGAAGGACAGCGGCCGCGCGCAATACGTGCCGATCACCGACGAAGAGGCGCTGAAGGCGTTCCACGACTGCTGCCGGATCGAGGGGATCATCCCCGCGCTCGAGTCGAGCCACGCGATCGCGTATGGCGTGAAGCTCGCGCCGACATTGACGAAGGACAAGATCCTGCTCGTCAACCTGTCGGGCCGCGGCGACAAGGACATGCACACGGTCGCCGAGCGATCGGGCATCGCGCTCTGACCGACCGATGCGTGACCTGATCGAAGAACCGGGCGGCGGCGCCGCGAGCGAAGCGGAGGCGGGGCAGCCCGCCGTCGCCGTGCCGTGCGCACTGCCGTCCGGGATCGAACTGCACAACCGCGATTTCATGACCGAAGCCGCGCGCCTGCCGGATGCGTCGATCGACCTGATCGTCGCCGATCCGCCGTACGGGCTCGGCAAGGACTACGGCAACGACTCGGACAAGCGTTCGGGCGACGACTTTCTCGCGTGGACGCGCGAGTGGCTCGAGCTCGCGATTCCGAAGCTCAAGCCGAGCGGGTCGATGTACATCTTCTGCACGTGGCAGTACGCGCCGGAAATCTTCAGCTTCCTGAAGACGCAACTCACGATGGTCAACGAGATCATCTGGGATCGGCGCGTGCCGAGCATGGGCGGCACGACGCGCCGTTTCACGTCGGTGCACGACAACATCGGCTTTTTCGCGGTTTCCAAAGCGTATTACTTCGATCTCGATCCGGTCCGCATCCCGTACGACGCCGACACGAAGAAGGCCCGCTCGCGCAAGCTGTTCGAAGGCAGCAAGTGGCTGGAGATGGGCTACAACCCGAAGGACGTCTGGTCGGTCTCGCGCCTGCATCGGCAGCACGCCGAGCGCGTCGATCATCCGACCCAGAAGCCGCTGGAAATCATCGAGCGGATGGTGCTCGCAAGCTGCCCGCCGGGCGGCCGCGTGCTCGATCCGTTCATGGGCAGCGGCACGACCGCGGTGGCCTGCGCACGGCAGGGGCGCGACTTCGTCGGCTACGAGATCAACGAAAGTTATTGCGCGATCGCGCACGAGCGCGTGAATGCGCTCGCCGTGCAGGCGTGCGCGTGAGTCGCGCCGCCGCAATGCCGATCGCTGCTTCGCATGGGACCTGAGTAAGCGCCAAAGCGCTAACTCCGGTCGACAAAGGAAAATTGCCATGAATCGTATCCAGCAGACCTTCGCCGCACTCGCCGAACAAGGCCGCAAGGGCCTGATCCCGTTCATCACGGCCGGCGACCCCGATCCCGCAAAGACGGTCGAGTTCATGCACGCGCTCGCCGAAGGCGGCGCCGACGTGATCGAGCTCGGCGTGCCGTTTTCGGACCCGATGGCCGACGGCCCGGTGATCCAGCGCTCGTCGGAGCGCGCGCTCGCGCGCGGCGTCACACTCAAGAGCGTGCTCGCCGACGTGAAGCGCTTCCGCGACACCAACCAGACGACTCCCGTCGTGCTGATGGGCTATGCGAACCCGATCGAGCGGATGGGTGTCGACGCGTTCGCGACCGAAGCGCAGGCAGCCGGCGTCGACGGCGTGCTCGTCGTCGACTATCCGCCCGAGGAAGCCGGCGTGTTCGCCGAGAAAATGCGTGCCGCGCAGATCGATCCGATCTTCCTGCTCGCCCCGACGTCGACCGACGAGCGCATCGCCGACGTGGGCAAGATCGCGAGCGGCTACGTGTACTACGTGTCGCTCAAGGGCGTGACCGGCGCCGGAAATCTGGATGTTTCGAGCATTGCGGGTAAAATCCCGGCCATCAAGTCGCGCGTGCCGGTTCCGGTGGGCGTCGGCTTCGGCATCCGCGACGCCGAAACGGCGCGCGCGGTGGCCGAAGTGTCGGACGCCGTCGTGATCGGCAGCCGCCTGGTGCAACTGCTCGAGAGCGCTGCGCCGGAAGGCGCCGCCGCCGCGCTGAAGACATTCATCGCCGAGCTGCGCGCCGCCCTGGACGGCGCCGGCAAGACGGCGCGATAAACACAACACAGGAGGCGGGAACGGGCCGGTCGGCCCGCCCCGCCACGGAACAGGAAACCATACACGATGAGCTGGCTCGACAAACTGTTGCCGCCGAAGATCAAGCAGACCGACCCGAAAAGCCGCAAGGGCATTCCGGAAGGCCTGTGGGTCAAATGCCCGTCCTGCGAGGCCGTGCTGTACCGCAACGACGTGGACGCGAACCTGCATGTGTGCCCGAAGTGCGATCACCACATGCGCATCGGCGCGCGCGAGCGCCTCGACGGGCTGCTCGATCCGGAAGGCCGCTATGAAATCGGCCAGGAAGTCGTGCCGGTCGACTCGCTGAAGTTCAAGGACAGCCGCAAGTACCCCGATCGTCTGAAGGAAGCGATGGACGAGACGGGCGAGACCGACGCGATGGTCGTGATGGGCGGTGCGATCCACACGCTGCCCGTGGTCGCGGCCTGTTTCGAGTTCTCGTTCATGGGCGGCTCGATGGGGTCGGTCGTCGGCGAGCGTTTCGCGCGCGGCGCGCAGAACGCGCTGGAACAGCACGTGCCGTTCATCTGCTTCACGGCGTCGGGCGGCGCACGGATGCAGGAAAGCCTGCTGTCGCTGATGCAGATGGCGAAGACCACCGCGATGCTGACCAAGCTGGCCGAAGCCAAGCTGCCGTTCATCTCGGTGCTGACCGATCCGACGATGGGCGGCGTGTCGGCGAGCTTCGCGTTCCTCGGCGACGTCGTGATTGCGGAACCGAAGGCGCTGATCGGCTTCGCCGGCCCGCGCGTGATCGAGCAGACGGTTCGCGAGAAGCTGCCGGAAGGCTTCCAGCGCGCGGAATTCCTGCTGACGACGGGTGCGATCGACATGATCGTCGACCGCCGCAAGATGCGCGACGAGATCGCGCAGCTGCTCGCGCTGCTGCAGCGACAGCCGGCCGACGCGCTGGCCTGATCGGCGCGGCGTTGTGACCTGCGCGCGTCGCCCGGCTGAACCGCCGGGCGGCGCGTTTCGTTTTCTGGCGTAGTGGTGGTACCGATTCAGATTTGATCCGATGAGCACTTTTCCCACTCTCGACGCGTGGCTTTCGCATCTCGAACGCGCGCACCCGGTCGGCATCGACATGGGCCTCACCCGCATCGGGCAGGTCAAGGCGGCGCTGCAGCTCGAATTCGCGTGCCCCGTGATCACGGTCGGCGGCACGAACGGCAAGGGCTCGACCTGCGCGTTCCTCGAGGCGATCCTCGTTCACGCGGGATACAAGGTCGGTTGCCACACGTCGCCGCACCTGCTCGAGTTCGCCGAGCGCGCGCGCGTGAACGGGCAGCAGGTCAGCGATGCCGACCTGCTGCCGCATTTCGAGGCCGTCGAAGCGGCGCGCACGTCGCTGCCCGAGCCGGTGTCGCTCACGTACTTCGAATTCACGACGCTCGCGATCCTGCACCTGTTCGCGTCGCGCGGGCTCGACGTCGTGATCCTCGAAGTCGGCCTCGGCGGCCGGCTCGACGCGGTCAACATCATCGATACCGACTGCGCGATCGTCACGAGCATCGACATCGACCACACCGAATACCTCGGCGACACGCGCGAGAAGATCGCGTTCGAGAAGGCGGGCATCTTCCGCGCGGGCAAGCCGGCGATCTGCGGCGATCCCGCCGTGCCGAACACGCTGATCGACCATGCCGCCGCAATCGGCGCGGACCTGTGGCTGGTCGGTCGCGATTTTCGCTATGAAGCGCAGCCGGGCGCGGAGCGCCAGCAATGGAGCTACCTCGGCCGTGACAAGCGCTATCCGGCGCTCGCGTACCCGGCGCTGCGCGGCGCTAACCAGCTGATCAATGCGTCGGCCGCGCTGGCCGCGCTCGAGGCGCTGCGCCCGGTGCTGCCGGTGTCCGCGCAGGACATCCGGCTCGGGCTCGCGAACGTCGAGCTGCCGGGGCGCTTCCAGGTGCTGCCCGGCAAGCCGGCGATCGTGCTCGACGTCGCGCACAACCCGCATGCGGCGGCCGTGCTCGAACAGAACCTCGGCAACATGGGCTTCTTCCCGTACACGTACGCGGTGTTCGGCGCGATGCACGACAAGGACATCGACGGCGTGCTGCGGCACCTGGCGGGGGAGGTCGATCACTGGTGCGTGACCGACCTGCCGCTGTCGCGCGCGGCGAGCGCGGAGCAACTCGAAGCCGCGCTGCGCAAGGCCGGCGTGGAAGACGGGCCCGATTCGAGCGTCACGCGGTTCGCGTCGCCGGCGGAAGCATTTCGAGATGCGCTAAAAAGAGCATCCGAGAATGATAGAATCGTGGTTTTCGGCAGTTTCCATACGGTGGCCGGTGTGATGGCCTACCGGAAATCGCAGCAACACTGACTGTCGGGCAGTTTCGGACTCAGCCATTCATGGGAATTTTCTCGTTCGGCAAGAAAGACGACGACGCGCCCACCCGGCGCGGCGGTCGTACCGGGGCCTCCCGGAACGTGCGCACGGAGCGCACTGAACGCGTCGAGCGACGCACGCGCCGCACCGAGCGTCCGGAATCGGACGCACTGCTTCTCGATCCGACCCTTCCTGAAAAGCAACGCGCCCGCCGGCGTCTCGTCGGCGCGATCGCGCTCGTCGTCGGCGCGGTGATCGTGCTGCCGATGGTGCTCGATTCGCACCCGAAGCCGGTGACGGACGACATCGCGATCGATATTCCGAACCGGCCGGCGCATCAGGCGGTCGCGCCGCGTGACGACGATGCGGCCGACGTGCAGGCGGGCGTCGCGCACGACGAGCCGCCGGCCTCCGATGTCGCCGTGGCGGCCGCGCCCGCCCCGGCGCCGAAGGAAACGGCCAAGCCGGCCGCGAAACCCGATGCCACGACCTCGACGACCACCGCAAGCGTGACGCCGCCGAAGCCCCCTGCGAAGCCGGCCGCCCCCGCGGCGAAGCCGGTCGCGCCGAAGCCGGCGCCCGCGACGGTCGCGAACGCCGACGCCGCGGCCGACAGCGGCGACGCGTCGTCGCCGGCATCGCCGGCCGGTGCGCGCTTCGCGGTGCAGCTCGGTTCGTTCAAGGACGACACGACGGCCCGTTCGTGGGCCACCAAGTTGAAATCGGCGGGTGTGCCCGCATATGTCGAGCATCGCAAGCAGGCGGACGGCAGCACGGCTACACTGCTGCGTGCCGGCCCGTTTGCGGATCGCGCGGCGGCGTCAGCCGCGATCGCGAAGGTGCGCGAAGCCGGACTGACGCAGTAGCGTGCGATGCTGACGGCTTTCGACTACGCTGTATTGGCGGTAATCGCGTTGTCTGCGCTGCGTGGCGCATGGCGCGGTTTCGTCTCGGAGATTTTCGGGTTGATCGGCTGGATCGTGGCGGTCGTGATCGCCGCACGCTATGTCGGGCTGGTGGTGCCGTACATTCCGGCGAACTGGCCGGGCGGCGCGCTCACCCAGTGGGTGCTCGCGTTCGCGCTGATCGTGATCGGCGTCGTGTTCGTCGCGGGTGTCGCGAACGCGCTGTTGTCGCGGATCGCGCAGGCGACGGGCCTCGGTGGAGTCGATCGCTCGCTGGGCATGATGTTCGGGCTCGTCCGCGGCTGCGTGCTGGTGGTGCTGCTGGTCGCGGCGGCCGGGCTGACCGAATTGCCCAAACAGGATTTCTGGCGCAATGCGCTCTTGCGTCCTTTCGCCGAACAGGGCGTGCACGAGCTGAAGCAGCTCCTGCCCGACGGCATGGCCCAGTACGTGCGCGTGTGACGCCGCGGCCGGGCAGGACGGAACCGATTTTGTCATCTTGAAGGACATGCCATGTGCGGCATCGTAGGTGTTATCTCCCAATCCCCTGTCAATCAGCTGATCTATGACAGCCTGCTGCTGCTGCAGCATCGCGGTCAGGACGCAGCGGGCATCGCGACGGCGGACGGCAGCAATTTCCACATGTACAAGGCGAACGGCATGGTGCGCGACGTGTTCCGCACGCGCAACATGCGCAGCCTGCCCGGCACCTTCGGCATCGGCCAGGTCCGCTATCCGACGGCCGGCTCGGCGTCGAGCGAAGCCGAGGCGCAGCCGTTCTACGTGAACGCGCCGTTCGGGATCATCCTCGCGCACAACGGCAACCTGACGAACTGGGAACAGCTGAAGGACGAGATGTTCCGGATCGATCGCCGGCACATCAACACCAATTCCGACAGCGAAGTGCTGCTCAACGTGTTCGCACACGAGCTGCAACTGTCGACGACCGGCCTCGAGCTCGATCCGGCCGCCGTATTCAAGGCGGTCGCGGGCGTGCATCGCCGGCTGGAGGGTTCGTACGCGATCGTGTCGCTGATCGCCGGCTACGGCCTGCTCGCGTTCCGCGATCCGTTCGGCATCCGCCCGCTGTGCCTCGGCAAGCTCGAAACCGAACACGGCACCGAATGGATGGTCGCGTCGGAGTCGGTGGCGGTCGAAGGCATCGGTTTCGAATTCGTGCGCGACGTGCAGCCGGGCGAAGCGATCTTCATCGACAAGGCCGGCAACTTCCACAGCCAGCAATGCGCGGAGCAGCCGACGCTGAATCCGTGCATGTTCGAGTACGTGTATCTCGCCCGTCCGGATTCGTGCCTCGACGGCGTGCCCGTCTACAACGTGCGCCTGCGCATGGGCGACTACCTCGCCGAGAAGATCAAGCGCGAGCTGCCGAACGTGCCGATCGACGTCGTGATGCCGATTCCCGATTCGTCGCGCCCGGCTGCGATGCAGGTCGCCGCGAAGCTCGGCGTCGAGTATCGCGAAGGCTTCTTCAAGAACCGCTACGTCGGCCGCACCTTCATCATGCCGGGCCAGGCCGTGCGCAAGAAGTCGGTGCGCCAGAAGCTCAATGCGATGAGCATCGAGTTCAAGGACAAGAACGTGCTGATCGTCGACGATTCGATCGTGCGCGGCACCACCTCGCACGAGATCGTGCAGATGGCGCGCGATGCGGGCGCGAAGTCGGTGATCTTCGCGTCGGCGGCGCCGCCGGTGAAGTTCCCGAACGTGTACGGCATCGACATGCCGACGCGCGGCGAACTGGTCGCACACGGCCGCACCGACGAAGAAGTCGCGAAGATCATCGGCGCCGACCACCTGATCTACCAGGACGTCGACGATCTGCGCCGCGCGGTGCGCGACATCAACCCGAAGCTCGAACGCTTCGAGGCGTCGTGCTTCGACGGCAACTACATCACCGGCGCCGTGACGCCCGAGTACCTCGATGCGATCGAGCGTGCACGCCTCGCACCGGCGTCGCAGGCCGATCGCGACACGGCCGGCGACACCGCGCGTTCGCAGATGAACCTGCAGCTGTCGGTCGAGTGATGCCGGCGCACGCTCGCGACGAAGCGTGCTAGGATGTGGCCTTGCGTCGATTTGATTCAGCTTGCGGACGCGGGGCGACTTCCCAAAACAGCTAAAGCGAAGGCCGGCGAGAGCCGGCCCGAGTCGATCGCTGTCGTACCGCACCGAAGCCCGCTGATGCCGACGCATAGCGGGCTTTTTGTTTTGGCCTGGTTTTTGGCTGGGTTCGCGCCCGATGCATGACCGGCGGCGCGACCCTCGAATACGGAAAACGGAACATGGACGACTCCCTCAACTTCGACACGCTCGCCGTGCGCGCGGGCACGCTGCGTAGCAGCGACTTCAACGAGCACTCGGAAGCGCTGTTCCTCACGTCGAGCTTCTGCTTCAAGAGCGCGGCCGAGGCCGCCGAGCGCTTCGCGAATTCGGAAGACTATTTCACCTATTCGCGCTTCACGAACCCGACCGTCACCATGTTCCAGGATCGTCTCGCCGCGCTCGAAGGCGGCGAGGCCTGCATCGCGACGGCGTCGGGCATGGCCGCGATCATGTCGGTCGTGATGTCCGCGCTGCAGGCGGGCGATCACCTCGTCAGCTCGCGCAGCCTGTTCGGCTCGACGCTCGGGATGTTCTCGCAGATCTTCAGCAAGTTCGGCATCACGACGACCTTCGTCGACCCGACCGACCTGAACGCATGGCAGGAAGCGGTGCGGCCCGAAACGAAGATGTTCTTCCTCGAAACGCCGTCGAACCCGCTGACCGAGCTCGCCGACATCGAGGCGATCGGCAAGATCGCGAAGGCGGCGAACGCGCTGTTCGTCGTCGACAACTGTTTCTGCAGCCCGGTGCTGCAGCAGCCGCTGAAGCTCGGCGCGGACGTCGTGATGCACTCGGCGACGAAGTTCCTCGACGGGCAGGGCCGCGTGCTCGGCGGCGCGCTGGTCGGCTCGAAGGCATTCATCATGGGCAAGGTGTTCCCGTTCGTGCGCAGCGCGGGCCCGACGTTGTCGGCGTTCAACGCGTGGGTGCTGCTGAAGGGGATGGAAACGCTGTCGCTGCGCGTCGAGAAGCAGTCGGCGAATGCGCTGGAAATCGCACGCTGGCTCGATTCGCATCCGGCCGTCGCGCGCGTGTTCTATCCGGGGCTCGAATCGCATCCGCAGCACGAGCTCGCGAAGCGTCAGCAGAAGGCGGGCGGCGCGATCGTATCGTTCGAGCTGAAGGGCGACACGCCGGAGCAGCAGCGCGCGAACGCGTGGCGCGTGATCGACAGCACGAAGCTGATCTCGATCACCGGCAACCTCGGCGATACGCGCACGACGATCACGCATCCGGCGACGACGACGCACGCACGCATCACGCCGGAAGCGCGTGCGGCCGCGGGCATCACCGAAGGGTTGATCCGCCTCGCGGTCGGCCTGGAGGATGCGGGCGACCTGCGCCGCGATCTCACGCGCGGCCTCGAGGGCTGAGCGCGGCGGCAGGTTTTTCACGGCCGACATGACAACGGGCCGCTCGACAGAGCGGCCCGTTGTCTTTTGACCGGCGACGCGCGCGTTGCCGGAATCAGCCGGCCTGCGCGGGCTGCCCCGGCACGTCGCGCATCGCTTCCATCATCCAGCGCAGCGTGTCGTCGAGCGGCGTCACGGGCAATTCGCCCACCGCGCGCCGCAGCTTGTCGCGCGATCCGCTCAGGCGCTTGACTTCGTTGTGCCGCACGAAACGCGGATCGATCGTCACGTCGATCACGTAGCCGGCGATCCGCGCCAGCATCGTCAGCACTTCCTTCAGCGAATACGCGCGTTCCGAGCAGACGTTGAACGTCTCGCCGGCCGGGGCCGCCTCGAGCAGCTTCAGGTAGGCGGCCGTCACGTCGCGCACGTCGGAGAAATCGCGGCTCACGTCGAGATTGCCGAGCGAGATGCGCGGCGCATTGCGCGCATAGTGCGACACGAGCTTCGGCAGCAGATAGGCATCGTCCTGGCCGACGCCGGTATAGTTGAACGGCCGCGCGATCACGATCGGCAGCTGGTCGGCCCACAGCTTCGCCGCATATTCCATCGCGAGCTTGCTGACCGCGTAGTCGTTCGCGGGCGCGGGCGGAACCGCTTCGTCGAGCACGCCGGCCGTCGAATTGCCGTAGATGTTCGCGCTACTGGCGAGCAGGACCGCCGACGGACGGTGGTCGAGGCCCGCGAGCGCGGCCAGCAGGTTGCGCGTGCCGACGATGTTGACCGCGTAGGTTTGCGACGGCTCGTCCTGCGCGACATGCGCACGCGCGGCGAGATGCACGACCGCATCGGGCCGCGCGTCGGCGGCCGCCGCGCGCATCGCGTTCGCGTCGAGCAGGTCGACCGGCAGCAGCGTGCAGTTCGCGAACGCCGGATCGTCCGGCCGCGCCGCGCCGGGCGCCACGGTGCCCCACACGTCGTAGCCGGCGGCTTCGAGGCGTTGGGCCATGTAGCGGCCGGTGAAGCCTGTGAGGCCCGTGACGAACGCGCGGCGCGACGGGCGTCCGGCTTCAGTACGTGTCATGGTGACGATTCCGCGTCAGATCGGCTTCGACCATCATCTGGCAGAGCTGCTCGAGCGTCGTCTCCGGCGCCCAGCCCAGCTTGCTTTTGGCCTTGTCGGCGCAGCCGATCAGCAGGTCGACTTCGGCGGGGCGGTAGAACTTCGGGTTCACTTCGACGAGCACGTTGCCGTTCGACGCGTCGATGCCGCGCTCCTGCTCGCCCTTGCCGGTCCATTCGAGCTGGTAACCAGCGGCCGCGAACGCCATCCGCACGAAGTCGCGCACGGTCTCGGTGCGGTTGGTCGCGAGCACGTAGGTGTCGGGCTCGTCGACCTGCAGCATCCGCCACATTCCTTCGACGTACTCGAGCGCGAAGCCCCAGTCGCGCTTCGCGTCGAGGTTGCCGAGTTCGAGCTTGGTCGCCTTGCCGAGCCGGATCTTCGCGACGGTGTCGGTGATCTTGCGCGTGACGAACTCGCGGCCGCGCAGCGGCGATTCGTGGTTGAACAGGATGCCGCTGCAGCCGAACAGATCGTAGGACTCACGGTAATTCACGGTCATCCAGTGCGCGTACAGCTTCGCGACGCCGTACGGGCTGCGCGGGTAGAACGCGGTCGTTTCCGTCTGCGGGATCGCCTGCACCTTGCCGAACATCTCGGACGTCGACGCCTGGTAGAAGCGCGTCTTGGGGCTCACCACGCGAATCGCCTCGAGCAGGTTCAGCGGGCCGATGCCCGTGACTTCGGCGGTCGTCGCCGGCTGGTCGAACGACACGCCGACGAAGCTCTGCGCGGCCAGGTTGTACAGCTCGTCGGGTTGCGTGCGTTCGAGCAGCCGCAGGCTGGAGCCGGCATCGGTCAGGTCGTGCTCGACGAGCGACAGGTTCGGGTGCGTGTCGACGCCGAGTTCGGCGATGCGCCAGAAGTTCACCGAGCTGGTGCGGCGGTAGGTGCCCGTGACCTCGTAGCCCTTGTCGAGCAGCAGCTTGGTCAGATAGGCGCCGTCCTGCCCCGTGATCCCCGTGATGATGGCCTTCTTGCGGTTTTGGCTCATGGCAATGTCCTGGTCGAAACGATGGATTGAGAATGTCAGGCGGTCGTGCGCGCGGCGGCGGGCAGCGCGTTGCGCGCCGGGCCGCGTGTCAGGCGTCGCTCGAAGCCGTACCAGCTGAGCGTGGCGTAGGCGAGCGTGATCGCGAGGGCGAGCGCGGCCGTGACGAAGCGGTTCAGGTGCAGCGGCCAGAGCGCATACAGCACGCTCAGGTGAATCAGGTAGACGGTGTAGCTGACGGTGCCGACGTACACGAGCAGCGGGTTGGTCAGCACGCGCTGCACGAGGCCGCGTCCGCGCAGCGCGATCACGACGATCGACGTGCACAGCAGCAGCGAGATGCTGTAGAGCGCGGCGTTCGAGATCGGCGTGTTCGCCGCGCGAAAACGCGGGAACGACAGGTGCAGCCAGCCGAGGATCGCGAGCGACACGAGCGCGCCGACGATCGCGAGCGGATAGAACGGTTCCAGCGCGCGCCGGTCGCGGCGCAGCACGATCGCGAGCAGCGCGCCCGCGGCGAGCAGGTCCATCCGGAACGGCGTCAGGTAGTAGATCGGCCAGAACGAATCGAACCACGGCGTCGCGATCGCGCGCAGCACGGGCGCCGCGACGATCAGCGCGGCGGCGATCCACAGCAGCGCGCGCTCAGAACACCACAGCACGACGAACGGCCAGAAGATGTAGAACTGCTCCTCGACGGCGAGCGACCACAGCACGTTCAGGCTGTCGTGCCCGATGCTGCCGAGCGACAGCCCGATGTTGGTCGAGAAGAATGCGAACCACGGCCAGTGCGGCAGCCAGCTCGCGCCGAACAGCAGCGTCGACACGACCAGCAGCAGCACGTACGGCGGCAGGATCCGGCGCACGCGGCGCGCGTAGAAGTGGCTGAAGTACGACTGCCCGCGCGCCTTGCGATCGAGCAGGATGCCCGTGATCAGCAGGCCGCTCAGCACGAAGAACAGGTCGACGCCCATCCACAGCGGCGCCTTCAGCGCGTGCTGCAGGAACACGGCGCCGACGGCGATCGCGCGCAGCCCGTCGAGCTGCACGATGCGGCCGTGTTGCGGCGGGGCGAGGTCGGCGGTGCGCGAGATGCCCGTCATCGCGCCGCTCCTTCGCGACGCGCGGCCGGTGCCGTGGCGCGTCGTGCATCCGATGCGTGAACGTAATCCATGCGTTTGAATGAAATATTGAATCGAAATCGATTCTAGGGAAAAGAAATCGGCAAAAAAACGCATGTCATTTATCCGGCCGAAAACCTTCAAATACCGGTCGTTTCAATCGCGACATGAAAGGTTTGCACGCGGGCGCTCCGTCGGGCGTGCCGGAGCGGCATTTTCTACGGATCGGCTCGTGAAAGGCGGTCGTTATTTCCGCTTCGCGGCGGCTATTTCGCGCTGTTCCGGCGCGATATTTCACGCGGAAACATCCCCAAATATTTCCAAATTTCTTGTGATTATTTTTGCTTGTAACCTGCATCGCGACGTTTGAAACCCATTTAGTGACAGGGCATCCGGGCACGCGGTCCGCCATGGTGCCCCCTTGCTGTTGCATCGAGTCTGGAGAGCGCATTGCGACGTCTGATTCTGGTTGGCATGACGGTATGCGCGGCGCTGTCCGTGAGCGCCGCCCCGGCTGAAACCGTGTTGCCCGCGACCACGTCGTGGATCGGCAACACGTTCGGCTATGGCGACGGCACATGGACGCAGATCGACATTCGCGCGATCGCGGTGACGCCCGACGGCAAGGTGTATACGAACGCGCCGTGGGACGAGAGCGGCGCCGAGGCGAGCGTCTACCAGGACGGCAAGATGCTCGGCTTCGCCGGCGGCACGCACGGCTGGGGCAACCTCGGCGGCAACGCGGTCGCGGTGAACGGCAAGTACGCGTACGTCGCGATCGGCGTCGGCAACGAGCGCGGCCATCTGCAGTCGCCCGGCATCTGGCCGGACAAGGGCAAGCAGTGGTTCGGCATTTCGCGGCGCACGATCGGCGACATGAAGCAGCCGGCGCCGTTTCGCGCGGCGCCGCAGGTCGCGCCGGGCGGGCGCGCCGATGCCGGCCGCGCGCGGATGGCCGCGAGCTTCATGGTGATGAACGAGGTGGCGGCCCCCGCGCGCTCGGAGGTGGGCGAGGCGAAGGCCGAAGTGGGCGGCCTCGCCGCGGACGACAAGACGCTGTTCGCGACGAACCCGTCGCATGATGAAGTCGACGTGTACGACGCCGAGACGATGCAGAAGAAGGGCACGTGGAGCGCGCACGAGCCGGGCCGCATCGCGCTGGCCGGCGACGGCACGCTGTGGCTGCTCACCGACACGATCGGCGGGCCCGCGCATCTCGTGCACGTGCGCGCGGACGGCCGCAAGCTCGACGACGCGCCCGCGCTGCCCGAAGGCACCGAAGCGGTGGACGTGGCGGTCGATGCGAAAGGACGCGTGCTGGTGGCGGACAACGGTGCGCGCCAGCAAGTGCTGATCTTCTCGAAAGGCGGCAAGGGCTATGCGCCGTCCGGCACGCTCGGCGAGCGCGGCGGGATCTTCGCGGGCCCGGTGCCGGGACGCCCGGGGCCGCAGCGCTTCAACGGGCTGACGGGCGTGGGCGTGGATCGCGCGGGCAACGTGTACGTGTCGATGAACGGCATCGGGCCGCGTCACGACACGATCGGCGCGGGGCTCGGCGCGGTGCTCGAGAGCTATACGCCGGACGGCAAGCTGCGCTGGCAGGTGCAGGGGCTGCTGTTCGTCGACGGCGCGTGGATCGATCCCGCCCGGCCGAACAGCGTGTATACGGGCAACAAGCGCTTCGAGCTCGACCTGTCGAAGCCGCCGGGCCAGGACTGGAAATACGTCGGATTCCTGTCGAACCGCTTCAAGTATCCGGACGATCCCGTGTTCCACACGGACCAGTATCCCGGCATGCCGTTCGCGCGGCGCGTCGACGGCCGCACGTTCCTGTACCTGACCGACATGTACGCCGACCACCTGAAGATCTACCGCTTCGACGCGAAGCGCGACGGCGAGGTCGCGATTCCGTCGGGGCTGATCGCGGGCCGCGCGCGGCCGGTGGACAAGGTGCCGAACAAGCCGCCGGGCGGCGACTGGCTGTGGCGCGACGCGAACGGCAACGGCCGGCTCGACGCCGACGAATTCACGATCAACACGACCGGCAAGGCGAAAGCGGGCGGCTGGGGCTGGTGGGTCGACACGAAGGGCGACATCTGGCGCACGAGCGACGTGCGCGGGATCCATCGCTTCAGCTACGGCGGCGTCGACAAGGCCGGCAACCCGATCTACTCGTACGACAAGGTCACGACCTACCCGATGCCGCAGCCGTTCACGCAGCTGCGCCGTTCGATCTACGACGCGCAGACGGACACGCTGTACGTGACGGGCTACACGGCCGACGCGCCGCCGCAGCCGGGCATCAACAAGGAAGTCGGCCGCGTGCTGGTGCGTTTCGACAAGTGGTCGACCGGCTCGCCGGTCGTGCGCTACACGGTCGCGCTGCCGTGGCAGCTCGATGCGAAGCCGATCCTCGACCTGATCGGGATCACCGTCGAGGGCCGCTACATCTTCACGGTGGAGCCGGTCGGCAAGATCCACGTGTATGACAAGGAAACCGGCAAGGAAGTCGGCGTGATGAGCCCGGGCGCCGAGGTCGGCAAGGCGTCGGGCTGGGTCGACGTGCCGTTCGGCATCAGCGCGTTCCGGCGCGAGAACGGCGAATACCTGGTGTTCGTCGAGGAAGACGCGCGCGGCAAGGTGCTGATGTATCGCTGGAAACCGTGACGCGACGCACCGTCGTCGTCGCCGTCACACAAGGCAGAAGCATGGACAAAGGCATACTCAAGAACGTTTCGATCAACTTCATCGGGCTGATCCTGCCGACCTTCGTGTCGCTGGTGACGGTGCCCGCCTATATCCACGCGCTGGGTGTCGAACGCTATGGCGTCGTCAGCCTCGTGTGGACGCTGATCGGCTATTTCGGGATCCTCGATCTCGGGATGAGCATGGCCGCGCAGAACCACATCTCGAAGGCGCTCGCGAGCGGCAACGCGGACGAAAGCGCGCGGGTCTTCTGGAGCGCGTTCTGGCTGAACCTCGGCACCGGCATCGTGGGCGGCCTGCTGATCTATTTCGGCGCGTTCGTCTACACCGCGTATTTCACGAAGGTGTCGGCAGCGATGCAGCACGAGGTGTATCTCGCGCTGCCGTGGCTCGCGCTCGCGATTCCGCTCGCGAACGTGTCGTGGGTGTTCGCCGGCGCGATCAACGGCGCCGAACGGTTCGGCGTGTTCAACACGAACCAGACGATCGGCACGTTCCTGTTCCAGCTGCTGCCGCTCGCCGCCGCGTGGTGGATCGCGCCGAACCTGCAGACGGTGCTGGCGGCCGCGGTCGTCGCGCGGCTCGTCGCGGCGGTGATGCTCGGTCACGCGAGCATCAAGGTGCTTGGGATCCGGCGCATCGACCCGCCGCAGTGGGGCACCGCGAAAGGGCTGTTCAACTTCGGCGGCTGGATGCTGATCGCGAGCACGACGAGCATGATCGCCGACACGCTCGATCGCGTGATGCTCGGCGCCGGCATGGGCGCGAAGTTCGTCACCTACTACACGGTGCCGCAGAACCTCGTCACGCGCCTGAACATGCTGCCGAACGCGCTGGTGCGCACGCTGTTCCCGCGCCTGTCGGCGGTCGGCCGCGATCACGCCGACACGCTCGCGCGCCAGTCGCTCGAATTCCTGAACGGCGTGTTCACGCCGGTCGGCATCGTCGCGATCTTCGCGCTCGCGCCGTTCCTCACGCTGTGGGTCGGCGCCGATCTCGCCGCGCATTCCGCGCCGGTCGGCCGCGTGCTGGTGATCAGCGTATGGCTGGTCGGCCAGGCGAGCGTCACGCGCATCCTGATCCAGTCGCAGGTCAACCCGGCCCGCGCGGCGTTCGCCGGGCTCGTCGAGATGCCGTTCTTCGTCGGCGGCCTGTGGTTCGGCATTCATCACTTCGGACTGATCGGCGCGGCGGTGGTCGTCGCCGCCCGCGCGCTGGTCGACTACGGCGTGCTGCTTTACCTGTCCGCAATCCGGATGCGCGCGATCTTGCTCGACATGCTCGCGCATCTCGCCTTCCTGCTCGCAAGCCTGTTTCTCGCGCAAGCGTGGTCGGGGCTCGGCGAGTCGATCGGCCTGTGCGCGGTCGTGCTGCTGCTGAACCTTGCGTGGTCGCTCACGATGACGCCGGGCCTGCGCGCGCTCGTGCGCGACCTGTTCGTCCGTCTCAATGCGAGGAAAACCATATGAATCGCGATCTGGCGGAACACGCCATCCTGAACGTGGCCGCGGCGGACGCTGCCGTGGCCGAAGCCGGCGCCAGCGCGTTGCGCCGGACCGAAGCGGCCGCGCCGGCGGGCGCACGCGATGCGTCGCGTCCGCTGCGCGTGGCGATCGTCCACGACTGGCTCGTCACGTACGCGGGCGCCGAACGCGTGCTCGAACAGATCGTCGCGTGCTTTCCCGACGCGGACCTGTTCAGCCTCGTCGATTTTCTCGACGATCGCGCGTTCGTGCGCGGCAAGCCGGTGACGACCTCGTTCATCCAGAAACTGCCGTTCGCGCGCACCAAGTACCGCAGCTACCTGCCGCTGATGCCGCTCGCGATCGAGCAGCTCGACGTGTCGGACTACGACCTCGTGATCTCCAGCAGCCATGCGGTCGCGAAGGGCGTGCTGACCGGGCCGGACCAGATGCACATCAGCTACGTGCATTCGCCGATCCGCTATGCGTGGGATCTGCAGCACCAGTATCTGGAACAGTCGAACCTCACGCACGGGCCGAAGTCGCTGCTCGCGCGGATGATCCTGCATTACATCCGCAATTGGGACACGCGCACCGCGAACGCGGTGGACGGGTTCGTCGCGAACTCCGCGTTCATCGCGCGACGCATCCGCAAGGTGTATCACCGCGACGCGGCGGTGATCTTCCCGCCGGTCGACGTCGACGGCTTCTCGCTGAACGAGGTGAAGGACGATTTCTACCTGACCGCGTCGCGGATGGTGCCGTACAAGAAGATCGACCTGATCGTCGAGGCCTTCTCGCGCACGCCGGAGCGCAAGCTCGTCGTGATCGGCGACGGCCCGGAGATGCAGAAGATCCGCGCGAAGGCCGGCCCGAACGTCGAGATCATGGGCTACCAGCCGTTCGCGGTGCTGCACGACCGGATGCGCCGCGCGAAGGCATTCGTGTTCGCGGCCGAGGAGGATTTCGGGATTTCGGTGGTCGAGGCGCAGGCGTGCGGCACGCCCGTGATCGCGTACGGCAAGGGCGGTGCGCTCGAAACCGTGCTCGAGCCGCGCTCGCACGCGAACCCCACCGGCCTGTTCTTCGACGAGCAGACGCCGCACGCGATCGTCGCGGCGGTCGACGATTTCGAGCGCGCGCCGCAGCGTTTCACGCCGCACGCGTGCCGTGCGAATGCTGAGCGCTTCTCCGCCGACACGTTCCGCCGGCGTTTTCTCGATTATGTGGAGGCCGCGCTGCCCGGCGCGACCGCGCAGCGCGGCAGCGCCGCGCCGATGCCGGCCGCGCACGGCCCGGCGACGCTGGTGCTGGACCAGAGCGGCGTGCTCGGCGGCGCGGAGCTGTCGCTGCTGGAGATCATGAAGCACATGCGTGCGAACGCCGACGTGCTGCTGTTCGACGACGGCCCGTTCCGCGCGGCGCTCGACGAGATCGGCGCACGCGTCGACGTGCTCGATCAGGGTGCGCTCGCCGGCGTGCGCAAGCAGGGTGGCGTGTCGGTGAGCGCGTTGAAGCGGCTCGCCGGGCTGGTGCGCGACGTCTCACGGCGCGCCCGCCGCGCCGAGGTGATCTACGCGAATACGCAGCGCGCGATGGTGGTCGCGGCGCTGGCCGGGCGGCTCGCGCGCAAGCCGGTGGTGTGGCACCTGCGCGACATCGTCAGCGGCGACCATTTCGGCAGCAAGCAACTGATGGCGATCAAGTACTGCGCGCGGTTCGGCGTCACGCGCGTGATCGCGAACTCGGACGCGTCCGCGCAGGCGTTCCGCGCGCTGACGGGCTTCACGCCGCAGCACGTCGATGTCGTGTTCAACGGCATTTCGGCCGAACCGTTCGATGCGCTGGACCATGCCAGCCAGGCCGCGCTGCGCGCGCGCTTCGGGCTGCCCGAGCACGCATGGCTGGTCGGCTCGTTCAGCCGCCTCGCGCACTGGAAGGGGCAGCACCTGCTGCTGGAGGCGGCGGCACGCCATCCCGACATGCACGTGGTGCTGGTCGGCGCACCGCTGTTCGGCGAGGACGAATACGCGGCGCAACTGCACGAGATCGTCGCGCGTCACGGGATGGACGGCCGCGTCCATTTCCTCGGGTTCCAGCGCGATGTCGCCGCGTGCATGAAGGCGGTCGACGTGGTCGCGCATACGTCGATCACGCCCGAGCCGTTCGGGCGCGTGATCGTCGAGGGGATGCTCGCGCGGCGGCCCGTGGTCGCGGCCCGCGCGGGCGGGGTCGTGGAGATCATCGAGGATGGTGAAAACGGGCTGCTCTGCGAGCCGGGCAACGCGGCCGCACTGGCCGATGCGCTGGGCCGGCTGAAGCACGACGCCGCGCTGCGCGAGCGGCTCGTCGCGAGCGGGCGGGCGACCGCGGTGCGCCGGTTCGGCACCGAAACCTATGTGGAGCGGGTCGAGAAGATTCTCGCGGATACGGCGAAGGCCGCGAAGGCGAAGAAGCGGTAGGCGCGGCGCGTTGCGACGCGCGATGCGCCGGGAAACGAGCCCTCATGCGGTGTCGTGCTGCATGGGGGCTTTGCTTTTGGGGGGCGTGCGCTTGTCGCGCGGTCGGGCGACGCGTGTCGGGATGGGGCCGTGATGCGGCGCTCGCGCAGGGATCACCGAGCGCGGCTGTCGCCCGCGCCATGATCGCTTGACGGAACGCCATGAGCGGCGCCGTATGGTCATGGCGCGTAGCTGGCGAGGGGTTGCGACGCGACGGTAGTGCAGCCGCCCTGACGGCCATCTGGCTCGATTGGGATGCTTGCTACCGGGTACCCTTGCCGCGACCCCGCGCGTGAATGGATCCCTGCGCCCGTCCCGCCCCTGAAAAAGCCCCCGCGCAGCCTGAGGCCGGGCGGGGGCGATGAGGGTGCGAGTGGCGCCGCTCAGGCAGCCTGTTCAGGAGCCGGCGCGACGACGCGAGCGGTGCGCGTCGGCTTCAGGCTCGCCGACCACATCATCGCCGGGCGTTCGAACAGCCGGTAGAACACGTAGGCGACCGGAATCGCGGCGGCCATGAACGCGAACGACGGCCAGATCGACAGTTGCAGTTCGGAATGGAACAGCACCGAACCGAGGCAGACGAACAGCGGCAGGTGGACGAGGTACAGCGAATAGCTGAAGTCGCCGAACCAGCCGAGCACGCGCAGCAGCGGCGTCGGGCGCGGCGGGCACGCGAGCGCGCGGTACAGGAAGCACGCGAAGCCGCCCGCCCACAGCTGGAACGCGCCGTACTGGCCGATATGGAACGCGCCGCAGCCCGCGGCCAGCAGCACGGCGGCCGCGAGGTACCACGCGCGCGACGGCACCGCGGCCGGGCCGTGTGCCGGCTGCGCGCGCACGTCGGCGATCCACGCGCCGATCGTCCAGGACAGCCAGTACGACGTGAAGAACTGCAGGTCGTGCCGTTCGAGCAGCCATGCCGACGCGACGTTGACGAGCGCGACGGTCGCCACGATGGCTGGCATCCCGATGCGCCGGCGCAGCGCGAACAGCAGCGGGTAGATCGCATAGAACTGCACTTCGAGCGACAGCGTCCACAGTGCGCCGTTCGACCCGTACGTGTAGCCGGCGACGCCCTGCAGCGAGAACAGGTTCACGAGGAACGCGGTGAGGCCGACGTCGCGGATCTTGTGGCTGACGGGCGCGATCTGCAGGCTGACCGCATCCATCGCGAGCGTGAACAGCAGCGCGGCGAGCAGCACCGGGTAGATCCGGGCGAAGCGACGCGCCCAGAAGTTCGTGGCGTCGAGCCGGTACGCGGGGTTGGCCGCGAGCTTGAGCGCCGCGTTGCGGTGGATGCAATAGCCGCTGATCACGAAGAAGATCGGCACGCCGGCGGATCCCCACGCGAACGGGAACGTCAAGTAGCCGACGATCACGCTCGGGTCGAGCGCATGACCGTAAGCGCGATGGAAGCTCTGCATGCCGACCCAGACGACCTGGCGGCAATGGAAATAGGCGACGAGCAACGCCGCGAACCCGCGCATCGCGTCGATCACGTGTTCCTTGTGGTCGGCGACGGGCGGCGCGGTCAAAGGCGATCCGCTGGAAGCTTGCATGCGATTCGAGTCCTCGCGACGGATGAAGGGGATGGTCCAATCGTAATGCGCAAGAATTCGATCGAATCAATAAAAAAATCCCGCCGCGAAATAATGGTATTTCAGATAGTGGTTTTAACCGGCTCTGAAAGCGGTTTGGCAGCCGCTACAATTATTTGCGGATTTTTTTCTGATAGTTTGAAGCTCCAGTTGATTGAAGCAAGGAGCGGCAAGATGGACATGCATTGGATCGCTAGCGCGGCTGTACTGCTGGTCATGGCCGTGCTGTCGGCGTACCGCGAGGCGCTGCAGAACGAGCCGATTCGCCCCGGTCTCGAGCGGGGCGGCGTCCCGTTTATCGAGGAATTCGATTCGTAAGAATTTGTATCCGGAAAATCGGTAATTTGTTTCTGCTTCGGCAATCGGGTCGGCAATATCGACCGAATCAGCGAATTATCTATTATTCCGGAAACATGGGCAATCGTTCCATATCGAAAATGAGCGGAGTGGAATTGGCCGTGCCGTCGATTCTCGATATGCCGTTCGGAAAACAATCGCGCCGGGTCGCAGGGCGACGCGGCGCAGTCAACGCAATCAGGATGCGAACATGTTGAAAGTCACCAGGGCCGTGTTTCCCGTTGCCGGTCTCGGCACGCGGTTCCTCCCGGCAACGAAGGCGAGCCCGAAGGAAATGCTGCCCGTCGTCGACAAGCCGCTGATCCAGTACGCGGTCGAGGAAGCGATCAACGCCGGTATCACCGAGATGATCTTCGTGACGGGGCGCAGCAAGCGCGCGATCGAGGACCACTTCGACAAGTCCTACGAGATCGAAGCCGAACTCGAGGCGCGCGGCAAGGAAAAGCTGCTCGAGCTCGTGCGCGGCATCAAGCCGAGCCACGTGAACTGCTTCTACGTGCGCCAGCCGGAAGCGCTCGGCCTCGGCCATTCGGTGTTGTGCGCGGAAAAGCTCGTGCACGGCGAGCCGTTCGCGGTGATCCTCGCCGACGACCTGCTGCACGGCGAACAGCCGGTGCTCAAGCAGCTCGTCGACGTGTTCGACCACTATCACAGCTCGGTGATCGGGGTCGAGACGATCCCGCGCGAGGACAGCCGCTCGTACGGCGTCGTCGAAGGCCGCGAGTGGGAAGAGGACATCATCAAGCTGTCGGGCATCATCGAGAAGCCGGCGCCGGAAGACGCGCCGTCGAACCTCGGCGTGGTCGGCCGCTACGTATTCATGCCGACGATCTTCGATCATCTGCGCAAGCTCAAGCCGGGCGCCGGCGGCGAACTGCAGCTGACCGACGCCGTCCAGTCGCTGCTCGCGAACGAACAGGTGCTCGCGTATCGCTACTTCGGCACGCGTTTCGATTGCGGCAGCAAGATCGGTTATCTCAAGGCGACCGTCGAGCTCGCGCTCCAGCATCCGGAAGTGAGCCGCGAATTCGAGGCGTACCTGCGTACCTGCCTGCCCGCGCTGGCTGCTGTCGCATAAGCAGCCACGCTGCTCCGCTGTTTCAGGTGGTGGTTGTTCCGTTGGCCCCGGCTGCCTTGTGCGCCGGGGCTTTTTTGCGTGTGGGCGAAGCGCGACGGACGCGCGGTGCGGGGTAGTCGTCGCGGTCGAATTCGGCGGGATCGAACCGGGGCGTGCGTGGCGATTCCGATGGGCCGTAACGCGCGAGCCGATTTTCGCGTGCGCGGTGCGCATTGCGTTGGCTGCCGGACGCCGTGGCGATGAAACCGGCGCTGACGTGCCGCTTGCGCGCGGCCTCAGGGACGAAGGTTGCGTGGGGCGATTGTCGTCGTTGATGCTGGGTCGGTGTGTCGCTTCGCGGTGGATGTCGACGAAGCGCCACGTTGGCGCAGCGGCACTTTCATCCGCCGACGTGATGCGAGTTCCCCGACGGACGAACGGGGCTGGCGGCCGCACCGTTTCGGTGCCCGGCGTCGCAGGCCCAACGCATGTTTTCCGCTTGCGTCGCGCGGATGACTGATCCCTTCAGCGCGGCGACGTGCTCGGCCGCGTGACGAAGTAGCGGGCCAGCATCGCGGCGACCGGCTTCTTGAAGTCGAGCAGGCGCCGTTCCAGATAGCGCCACGACAGATGGGCAAGCAGCACGGCGAGCGCGAACTGCAGCAGTTCGGGCAGCGCTTCCCGGATGATGCCGGGCATCGGCACGTGTGCGAACAGCGCGGGCATCTCGCCGAAACGTGTCGGAATCAGGTTGTGGAACAGGTAGAAGCCGTAGCTGATCGTGCCGAGATAGACGAGCGGCGCCCGGTCGAGTAGCGCCACCGCCGGATGGTCGGGCTCGGTGACGATCCACAGCATCAGCGCGCCGAGCGACACGGACAGCCCGAGATCCACGAGCCCCGAGACGATGTCCGGCAGCGCCGTGAACGCGGGCAGCGTGAGGAAGAACACGACGCCGATGGCCGCGAGCCAGCCGGGCGGAATGCGGCGGGCGACGGTCGGGCCGCGATCGGCGAGCGCAATCGCACCGACGCCGCCGAGCGCGATCAGCGCGAAATTCCACGGGGAAAACGCGTAGATCAGCACCGGCGACGCGTCGAGCGCGTACAGCGCGAGATGCGCGAGCGCGCACAGCGCGACGGCCGCGACGCCGAGCGCGACGTGGCGCGCGGCCGGCACCGCGAGCAGCGTGAGCGGCGCGATCAGATAGAACTGCTGTTCGACGGCGAGGCTCCAGAAGTGCGACGTGGAGCCCGGCCAGCCGTCCTTGACGACGCCGATCCAGTAGTTCGACAGGAACGCGGCGTGCCACGGGAGCCCGAGATTGACGCCGCGCTGGTAGAACAGCGCGTGCGCGATCGCGAGCGCGGCGAGCAGCAGGTAGTAGACGGGAAAGATTCGCAGCGCGCGCTTCGCGAGGAACAGCGCGAGCGCGTGGCGGCGACCCATCGTGCCGCATTCGATCGCCTGACGGTTGCGATGCAGTTCGCCGACGATCAGGAATCCGCTGATGAAGAAAAACGTCCACACACCGAGCTTGCCCACGTCGACAGCGAGGACGTGGCCCTTGTGGGACAGGAAAACGAGGATGACGGCGATGGCTCGCAGGCCGTCGAGTCCTTTGACGTATCTGACTTCGCGCATGAAGACATCCGGGGCACTGAGCGAGGTCAGTATAGGTGTGCAAATATCGAACGTAATTCGCGTTCGGGCGTATACGTGAAGGTGTTTTTTGACGTTCGACCGCGGATGAAGTCGGTCACGCGCAACAAAACCTGCGGGAAACCCCGCGAAAACGCATAAAAGTACTGCACGAAGCGTCGAGGCGCTTGTAGAATCCGGCGTTGAAGCGCGCGCGTTGCACGCTTCGTGTATCCAACGACCACACCTGGTAGGAGAAACATGGCGACTTCCGCAAAAAAGGTGGCCAAGAAGGCTGCCGCACCGGCCACCAAGAAAGTGGCTGCAAAAAAGGCTGCGCCCGCGAAGAAAGTAGTGGCCAAGAAGGCTGTCGCGAAGGCAGCACCGGCCGCTCCGACGCCGCTGAAGGACAAGTTCACGAAGGCATCGCTCGCAACGCACATCGCTGAGCGTGCAGCTGTCGAAGTGAAGGCGGTCAAGGCAGTGCTCACCGCACTCGAGAACGTCGTGCTGGGCTCGGTTCACAAGAAGGGCGCAGGCGAGTTCACGCTGCCGGGTCTGCTGAAGATCACGGCGCAAGTCGTGCCGGCGAAGAAGAAGCGCTTCGGCAAGGATCCGTTCACGGGCGAAGAGCGCTGGTTCCCGGCAAAGCCGGCCAGCGTGCGCGTGAAGGCACGTGCGCTGAAGAAGCTGAAGGACGCGGCTGCGTAATGCCGCGTAACGGCCGCCGAATGCAAGTCGGCGACCGTTGCGATGTCCGACGGTCCCCGTACGCGAAAGCGTGCGGGGATTTTTATTGCGCTGCGCAAAGCGGGCGGGGCGAGGTTGGGGTGCGAGGATGCGGCATGACGTTGGTGCGCATCCTGTGCCTTGGGCTGTTCGTGCGGATGGCCGGATCGCTACGTGCGAGCGGCGCGCGCAGTTTTCCAGCGCTGTGCGTTGCGCGGGTCTCGCGTCATGAACGCGGCGATCGTTCCCGCCGAGTCGCCGGCCAGATGGCTGCCGCGTGCGCCGCGTGCGCTGCGATCGAACGGCATCTCGGCGCGACGCTGCTGCCGATGCATCTGTTCGGCTAAGCGCTCGACGGCGGGTGAAACCGCGCAGCGACATCGACCTGCTGATGACGATTGCCGCATTGCCGGGCGAAGCGGTGTGGCGTGCGCTGGTCGACGTGCTCGATGCGTCGGCGTTGCCGGGGAGCACTGCGCACATGCGCGCGCTGGAAGCGACGATCGTCATGCGCGGCGACATGGCGACGTAGTGCCGTGGTGTCATCCGGCGCGACGCGCGCTCCAGTTCGGCGCGTGGCTGCGCCGCGAGCTATGCGCGGGCATCGTTGAGCCGCCGTGCGTCGGGCACGATCTCGCGATCCTGTTGACGAAGATCCGGCGGCACGACGTAGCGCTGCTCGGGTCGCGCGCGGCCGCGAGGTTCGAGTCGGTGCCGCGCGCCTTCGTCGCCGCGCTCCCGGCCACCGTCGCGCAGTGGCATGCCGAGCGGGACTGGCGCGGCGACGAATACGCGGGCGTGCTTGCGCACACACGCATCCAGTAAAGCGCCGCAACCGGCAGGATCGCGCCGAAGGAATTCGCGGCGGCGCAGGTACTGGCGCGCTTGCCCGACGCGTGCCGCCCCGTTCCGTCGCCGCGCGCACCGTCTATCAGCACGGTGACGGCGCCGATGAACTGCCGTCACCCGAACCGGTCGCCGCATTCGTGTGCGGGGCGTGACGGATCGTCGAAGCGATGCTGTCGACGTAGCGGTGTACGAACGGCCGCGACCTTGCGATTGCGTCGCGGCGCGATGCAATCCGTCGAAGCGTGTGGTCATTGCGCGGCCCACGCGCACGCCACGAACGCACGCCGCGACCGCACACCCCGAACGCACCAGCGCCCCGCGAATGCGGCGCGACGCCCGTTGCCTTCGTCAGCCCGCCGTGCCCGCGTACGCAGCCTTCAACGCGGCGACGTCGAACTTCGTCATCTGCATCATGGCCGCGGCCACACGTGCCGCCTTGACCTCGTCGCGGTCGGTCATCATCGGGATCAGCGCGTCGGGCACGATCTGCCACGACACGCCGAAGCGGTCCCGCAGCCAGCCGCAGCCGTCGGCCGTGCCGCCGTTCTCGAGCAGCGCGCTCCAGTAACGGTCGAGTTCGGCCTGGTCGGCGCAACTGACCATCAGCGAGATCGCGTGATTGAACGTCTCGGTGCGCGGGTGGCTCATCGCGGTGAACGGCTGCCCGAACAGTTCGAACTCGACCATCCGGGTGCCGCTGGTGCCGGGCACCGCCGTGACGCGCACGACGCGCGAGTTCGGGAAAATTTCCGTGTAGAAGGCCGCGGCTTCTTCGGCTTCCGTCGCGTACCAGAGGAACGGCGTGATCTTCTGAATCGTCATGGAGCGTCTCCTGTCTGCTGTCGGTGAGGGGCGGGGCAAGCTGCATGCCGCCATCGATACGACGAATGAAGCGCGTCGAAATCGACATGTCGAAGCATACGTGCTTCACATCGGAGGATCAGGGAATCTCGGGAGATCGGGAAACCGGCGCATCCGGGTCGGCAGCGCGACGTGTCCGGCATGCATCCGAAGGGGCTTCCCGCGCGCGATACGGGCCCCAGGCGCCGCTCGCGACCGGTTGCCGTATCCGAGGGCCCGGCAGCCGTCGCAGCCCGTCACGACGCTGCCTGCAATGGACGAAAAAAAACCAGCCAGGGCCGAAGCCGATGACTGGTTTTGCAGTTCGGCGGCATGGCGTCGAAGACGCCATGCACACCGGAAACGTACTTCTTAGAACTTGTGACGAATGCCGAGTGCGACGAGTTCGGCCGAGCTCTTGCCGGCGAAGCCGTACGAAGCGATCGACGCTTGCGCGCTTTGCTGCACGCCGTCGACGAGCTGCGTACCGCTCGCGTGCTGGTATGCGCCAACCAGGTAGATGTCCGTGCGCTTCGACAGCGAGTAGTCCGCGCCGACACCGACTTGATGGTACTTCGCGCTCGTGTCGCCGCTCGCCTTCGTGTACGAGTAGCCGAGGCCCAGCAGCAGCGGCGGCGTGACCTGGTACGTCACGAACGCGCGGCCCGTGTTGTACTTTTCGGTCGAACCGAAGCCCGAGAATGCGTCCGGCTTGTACTGTGCATTGCTGTAGCCGAGGCCGAACGTCACCGGGCCCAGTGCGTACTGACCTGCGACTTGTGCGATGGCGATCGACTTCGCCGTCTGGTAGCCAAGGTTGATCGGGCCGTCGAAGATCGCGTCGGACGTCGTCGAACCCCAGCCCGGGCGACCCGGAGTGGTCGTCGGCGACGGGTTGGCTGCGTAGAAGTAGCCTGCTGCAACGCCGACCGGGCCGTTGTTGTAGGCAGCCGCGACCGACCACGTCTGGCCCGAACCCGTCTTGCCTGCAACGCCGCCGAGGGCGTACATACCTTCGACCTGGAAGCCTGCCCAGACCGGCGACGTGTACTTGATCGCGTTGCTGACGCGCAGCGAGTTGTCGTTGTTGTCGACGTCGCCCGGCGTTGCCATCACGCTGCCGAAGTAGTTGTCAGCCGTCACTGCCTGGACCAGGTCGACCAGCGGGTCGTACTGGCGGCCGAGCGTCAGCGTACCGTACTGGTCGCTCTGGAGGCCGACGAATGCCTGGCGACCGAACATGCGACCGCCCTGGTTCAGGTGGCCCGTGCCCGGATCAAAACCGTTTTCCAACTGGAAGATCGCCTTCAGGCCGCCGCCGAGGTCTTCAGCACCTTTCAGGCCCCAACGGCTGCCTTGCAGGTTGCCCGACAGCATTTGCCACGAGTTGTTGGCTTGACCGTTGTTGCCGTGAACCCATGCGATCGACGTGTCGATCACGCCGTACAGCGTCACGCTCGACTGAGCGTGAGCAGCGCCAGCGGCGCCCAGCAGGGCGAGCGAGAGGGTCGAGAGAGCGAGTTTCTTCATCGTTGAGTATCTCCACGCAAGTGATTCGTCATTCGTTATTTGTTGCGGATTGGAGAATAGCTCAGTGCCAACCATGCAAGAAAGCTTAAAAAATAAAGTGTCTCGAAAAGGTAACAGCGTGAAAAAGTCTATATATATCAAGCACATCAACGACCGTTCCTCTTTTTGAAACAGTTGACATTTGTTGCGGCGCGATTGTTGCGGTGGGCGATGCGCTCGGCAGCGGAAGGGCGAATTTCGTGGGGTGGCACGCAGAAATCGAGGCGAGCAAACGTTTGCCGTTGCAGCGGCCAAACCGGGCCGATGCAAAAGTCGCATCAACACGCGTGAACGCGCGGCAGGGCCGGGTGATTGCGAAAAGGAACGCGGTCGCGTAGGGAGTCGATGGGACACCCGGCAGCGCGCGATGCGCGCCGCCGCATGCGAGGCAAGGCGTGGAGAGTCAGTCGTCGCGTGTGCGATCCGCGGTGGGATCCATCGGCGCAGGCACGGCGGCAGCATTGCGTGCGCCGCGATGCGCATCGCCGCGAGCGGCCGCGAATTCCGCGCCGAGCAGCAGCACGGCCGCCGAGAAGTACAGCCACATCAGCAGGACCGCGAACGATCCGGCCGCGCCGAACGCACTGGCCGTCCCGGCACGCGCGAGATACAGCGCGAACAGCTTCTTGCCGCCGGAGAACAGGATCGCGGAGACGATCCCGCCGATCACCGCGTCGTGCCATGCGACGTGCGCGTCGGGCAGGAACTTCATCAGCACGGCGAACGCGCCCGCGAGCACCGCGACGCCGACGACGAGCTGCAGCACGTTGGTGATCGCGACGTATGGAGAATCGCCGAGCAGCCATGTGCCGATGAACGTGATCACGGTATCGAGCACCAGCGACACGATCAGCAGGAACGCGACGCCCAGCACGAGCCCGAACGAAATGAGCCGCACCCGCACGAGCCCGAGCATGCTCGACCAGCGGTTTTCCGTGCTCGGCCAGATCACGCTCAGCGCCGTGTTCAGCGATGCGAAGGTCGCCGATGCGCCGATCGCGAGCGCCGCGAACGAGATCAGCGTCGCGATGCCGCCGCGCTCGCCCGCGCGATGCGCGTTCTGCACGATCGTCTGGATGCTGGCCGCCGCATCGTCGCCGATCAGCTGGTGGGCCTGCTCGAATACCTGGCCGCGCGCGGCTTCGTCGCCGTAGAACCAGCCGGCCACGGCGATCACCATCACGAGCGTCGGCGCGAGCGAGAACGCCGAAAAGAACGCGATGCTGGCAGCCATCGCCGAGCAGCGGTGGGAAGAGAAACGCTTGAATGCGTTGAGCGCCCAGTTGGCCTGCTGTTGCGCGAGGCGGGTCGCTTCGGATGTAATCTGTCGTTTCATGACGGTTCCGTTGCGCGCTGATCGCCGGACATCGGTGGATCAGACAAATCGGTATTGATCCGAGGATTGCATCATAGTTGCGCTCAATGTCTATAATCCTTTCAGTTTCTCCTTACCCCACAAAGACGCCGAGACCATCATGCTACAAATGTCACGGCGCCAGTTCCTGAAGGTGACGGCCACGTCGCTTGCCGGTTCGAGTCTTGCCCTGCTGGGCTTTTCTCCGACCGAGGCGCTTGCCGAAGTCCGACAGTACAAGCTGGCGCGCACCGTCGAAACCCGCAACACCTGTCCTTATTGTTCAGTGGGTTGCGGCATCCTGATGTACAGCCTCGGTGACGGCGCGAAGAACGCGCAGCCGAGCATCATCCATATCGAAGGCGATCCCGACCATCCCGTCAACCGCGGCACGCTATGCCCGAAGGGTGCGAGCCTGATCGATTTTATCCACAGCCCGAGCCGCCTGACGCATCCCGAATACCGGGCGCCGGGCTCGGACAAGTGGGAGCGCATTTCGTGGGGCGATGCGCTCGACCGGATCGCGAAGCTGATGAAGGCCGATCGCGACGCGAACTTCGTCGAGACGGCGGAAGACGGCGCAAAGGTCAACCGCTGGCTGACCACCGGCATGCTGGCCGCGTCGGCGGGCAGCAACGAAGTCGGTTACCTGACGCACAAGGCTGTCCGCAGCCTCGGGATGCTCGTATTCGACAATCAGGCGCGTGTCTGACATGGCCCGACGGTGGCAGGTCTTGCCCCGACGTTTGGCCGTGGAGCGATGACGAACCATTGGGTCGACATCAAGAACGCGGACGTGATTCTCGTGATGGGCGGCAATGCAGCCGAGGCCCATCCGTGCGGTTTCAAGTGGGTAACGGAGGCGAAGGCGCACCGCAAGGCGCGGCTGATCGTCGTCGACCCGCGCTTTACGCGTACGGCGTCGGTGGCCGACTACTACGCGCCGATTCGCACCGGCACCGACATCGTCTTCCTGGGCGGCGTCATCAACTATCTGCTGACGAACGACAAGATCCAGCATGAGTACGTGAAGAACTACACGGACTTCTCGTTCATCGTGCGCGAGGATTTCGCGTTCAACGACGGCATCTATTCCGGCTATGACGCCGAGAAGCACGCGTATCCGGACAAATCGAGCTGGGACTACGAGCGCGGCGACGACGGCTTCGTGAAGGTCGATCCGACGCTGCAGCATCCGCGGTGCGTGTACAACCTGATGAAGCAGCATTACGCACGCTATACGCCGGACATGGTCCAGCAGACGTGTGGCACGCCGAAGGAGAAATTCCTGAAGGTGTGCGAGATGCTCGCGACGACCGCCGTTCCCGGCCGCGCCGGCACGGTGCTGTACGCGCTCGGCTGGACCCACCACTCGATCGGCTCGCAGATGATCCGCACCGGCGCGATGGTGCAGCTGCTGCTCGGCAACATCGGCATCGCCGGCGGCGGGATGAACGCGCTGCGCGGCCACTCGAACATCCAGGGCTTGACCGACCTCGGGCTGATGTCGAACCTGCTGCCGGGTTACATGACGCTGCCGATGCAGGCCGAACAGGATTTCGACGGCTACCTCAAGAAGCGCACGCAGCAGCCGCTGCGGCCCAACCAGCTGAGCTACTGGAAGAACTACAAGGCCTTCCACGTCAGCTTCATGAAGTCGTGGTGGGGCGATGCGGCGACCGCCGAGAACAACTGGGGCTACGACTACCTGCCGAAGCTCGACAAGCAGTACGACCTGCTGCAGGCGATCGAGCTGATGAATGAAGGCAAGATGAACGGCTACATCTGCCAGGGCTTCAACCCGCTCGCGGCGGCGCCGTCGAAGGTGAAGACGGCCGCCGGGCTCGCGAAGCTGAAGTGGCTCGTCATCATGGATCCGCTGGCGACCGAGACGTCCGAGTTCTGGAAGCATCACGGCGACTACAACGACGTCGACTCGTCGAAGATCCAGACCGAGGTGTTTCGTCTGCCGACCACGTGCTTCGCGGAGGAAGACGGCTCGCTCGTGAGTTCGAGCCGCGTGCTGCAATGGCACTGGAAGGGCGCGGAGCCGCCTGGCGAGGCGAAGAGCGATCTCGAGATCATGTCGGGGCTGTTCCTGCGCATGCGCAAGATGTACCAGAAGGACGGCGGCAAGTATCCGGACCCGATCGTCAACCTGACCTGGCCGTATGCGAACCCGGAAAGCCCGACGCCTGCGGAGCTCGCGATGGAGTTTAACGGGCGCGCGCTCGCCGATCTCCCCGATCCGAAGGATCCGACGAAGACGCTCGTGAAGAAGGGCGAGCAGCTCGCCGCGTTCGCGCAACTGAAGGACGACGGCACGACCGCGAGCGGCTGCTGGATCTTCTGCGGCGCATGGACGCAGGCCGGCAACCAGATGGGTCGGCGCGACAACTCCGACCCGACCGGCATCGGCCAGACGCTGAACTGGGCGTGGGCATGGCCCGCGAACCGGCGGATCCTGTACAACCGCGCATCGTGCGACGTGAGCGGCAAGCCGTTCGATCCGACCCGCACGCTGATCGGCTGGAACGGCAGCGCATGGAAGGGCCCCGACGTACCGGACTTCAAGGCGGATGAACCACCTGAAAACGGGATGGGGCCGTTCATCATGAACCCGGAAGGCGTCGCGCGCTTCTTCGCCCGCGCGGGGATGAACGAAGGTCCGTTCCCCGAGCACTACGAGCCGTTCGAGACGCCGCTCGCCGCGAACCCGCTGCACCCGAACAACCCGCAGGCGCTGAACAATCCGGCCGCCCGCGTGTTCCCGGGCGACCGCGCGTCGTTCGGGAAGGTGTCGGAGTTCCCGCACGTCGCGACGACGTACCGGCTGACCGAGCATTTCCACTACTGGACCAAGCATGCGCGGCTGAACTCGATCATCCAGCCCGAGCAATTCGTCGAGATCGGCGAGGACCTCGCGAAGGAAGTCGGCGTCGCGCACGGCGATCGCGTGAAGGTGTCGTCCAAGCGCGGCTACATCGTCGCGGTCGCGCTCGTCACGAAGCGGATCAAGCCGCTGACGATCGAGGGCAAGAAGGTCCAGACGGTCGGCGTCCCGTTGCACTGGGGCTTCAAGGGTCTGACGAAGCCCGGCTATCTCGCCAATACCCTGACTCCGTCCGTAGGCGACGGCAACTCGTACACACCGGAATTCAAGTCGTTCCTGGTGAAGGTCGAAAAGGCGTAAGGGGAAAGAGATGGCATTGCAATCGCTGGATATCAAGCGCGTCTCGGCCACCACGACGCCGCCGCCCACGGCACGCGAACCGGTGACCGGGAGCGTCGCGAAGCTGATCGACGTATCGAAGTGCATCGGCTGCAAGGCGTGCCAGACGGCATGCATGGAGTGGAACGACCTGCGCGACGAGGTCGGCACCAACGTCGGCGTGTACGACAACCCGGCCGACCTGACCGAGCACTCGTGGACGGTGATGCGGTTCTCCGAATACGAGAACCCGGCCGGCGACCTCGAATGGCTGATCCGCAAGGACGGCTGCATGCACTGCGAGGATCCGGGCTGCCTGAAAGCATGTCCGTCGCCGGGCGCGATCGTGCAGTACAACAACGGGATCGTCGATTTCCACGAGGAGAACTGCATCGGTTGCGGCTATTGCGTGACCGGCTGCCCGTTCAATGTTCCGAGGATTTCGAAGAAGGATCATCGCGCGTACAAGTGCACGCTCTGTTCCGACCGCGTCGCGGTCGGCCAGGAACCGGCCTGCGTGAAGACCTGCCCGACCGGCGCGATCGTGTTCGGCACCAAGGAGGACATGAAGCAGCACGCGGCCGAGCGGATCGAGGACCTGAAGGAGCGCGGCTTCGAGCATGCGGGGCTGTACGACCCGCAGGGCGTCGGCGGCACGCACGTGATGTACGTGCTGCACCACGCGGATAAACCGTCGCTGTACCACGGGCTGCCCGACGATCCGTCGATCAGCCCGATGGTGAGGCTGTGGAAGGGGATCGCGAAGCCGCTCGCGGTCGCCGGCATCGCGCTGACCGCGCTTGCCGGATTCTTCCACTACATCCGGGTCGGTCCGAACGAGGTCACCGCGGAAGACGAGGCCGCCGCCCGCGACGAGGCGCGACGCATCGAGGAGGACGCAAAATGAAGCACGACGACCCCAACCTGATCGTCCGCTACACGGCGAACGAGCGCACGAACCACTGGATCACCGCGATCACCTTCGTGCTGCTCGCGTTGTCCGGGCTCGCGCTGTTCCATCCGTCGATGTTCTGGCTCACCGCGCTGTTCGGCGGCGGCCAGTGGACGCGGATCCTGCATCCATTCATCGGCCTCGTGATGTTCGTGTCGTTCGCGATTCTCGTGGTGCGCTTCTGGCACCACAACGTGCTCGACGCGGACGACAGGCAGTGGCTGAGGCAGATCGACGACGTAGTGACCAACCGGGAAGACAGGCTGCCGCCCGTCGGGCGCTATAACGCTGGACAGAAGCTGCTATTCTTCACGTTGGTGGCGTGCCTGCTGCTGCTCCTGCTGTCGGGGATCGTGATCTGGCGGCGCTACTTCTCGTTCTACTTCCCGATCGGGGTGATCCGCGCGGCCGCTGTCGTGCATGCCGTGGCGGCCTTCGTGCTGATCGTGAGCATCATCGTGCACATTTACGCGGCGTTGTGGGTGAAGGGTTCGATCGGCGCGATGGTGCGCGGCACCGTCACGCTGGGCTGGGCCCGCAAGCATCACCCGAAGTGGTTCCGTGAAAGCGTGAAATAACGCATCGGAGCGGAACGGTTCGCCGATTGCGGCGTACCGTTTCGCCAACCGCCGGAATCGCCAGAAGCGCCGATTCGTCGGCGCTTACTTATTTGGAAGACATATTTGTGACACAACGCATTCTCGAACCGACCGAGATCTCGGCGCTCGATCATTCGGCCATTCCGCGCTTTCGCCTGCCGGAGCGCGCCACCGTGTTTTCGGCGCGCGCCGCGCGGCTGCGCAAGCTGGCCGACCTGAACCCGATCAGCGGCTACCTGCGGCTGATGGCCACGGTCGCCGATGCCCAGCATGCGACGCTGCAGACGGTCGAGCTGCCGCTGCCGTCGAAGGAAGCGATCGCGCGTGCACAGCAGCATTCGATGCCGCTCGTGCCGGCGCTCGGCGGCGACCGCGATCCGCGCTGGCGCGCGGTGCTGTATGAACTGCTCGACCGCGTCGAAGGCGCCGGGCTCGTCAACCCGCAGCTCGCGAAGCTGCTCGACCGGCTGCGCCTGATGGCGCCCGCCGAACTCGATGCGCAGGCCGAGGCGATCCTCGCGCTGCGCTTCGCCGAGGTCGACCCGGCCACCGCGCCGTTCCTGATGGCCGCGCTGCAGGTCGTCTGGACCGATCTCGCGAGCCGCATCGCGCCGGCCGAGATCCCGTATCTCGACCAGCCGGGGCTGTGCCCCGTGTGCGGCACGCATCCGGTCGCGAGCGTCGTGCGCGTCGGCGGCCAGTTCCAGGGCTACCGTTTCCTGCAGTGCGGGCTGTGCACGACCGAGTGGCACATGGTGCGCACGAAATGTTCGCACTGCGACTCGACCAAGGGCATCGCTTACCACGGGATCGAGGGCGGCAGCGAAGCCATCAAGGCCGAATCGTGCGACGAATGCAAGACTTATCGCAAGATCGGCTACCAGGAGAAGGACTACGAGTTCGAGCCTCTCGCCGACGATCTCGCGAGCCTCACGCTCGACCTGTTGATGAACGAAGCCGGCTACCAGCGCAGTTCGCCGAACCCGCTGCTGTGGCCGGACATGTCGCGCGAAACGGATTGACGGCAGGCGCGGGTGCGTGAGCACCGGCGCCTGCCGCCAGCCCCGCATGGAAATGGAGCCACCCTTACGTGAGCGAACCGGGTTTGAATGAACTGAATGCCGTCCTCGCGCGCGTACCGTCGGTCGAGCGCGTGCTGTCGTCGGCGCCGATGCAGCCGCTGCTCGCCGACTATGGACGCACGCGCGTGCTGAACGCGGTACGCGCCGAACTCGAACGCTGGCGTACCGCCGCGCAGCAGGATCCGGCGACGGCCGAGCCGCTCGACGAGCCGCGCATTGCGGCTGCCGTCGGCCGCACGCTGGCCGCGCGGAGCGCGGGCGCCGTGCGCGCGGTGTACAACCTGACGGGCACCGTGCTGCATACCAATCTCGGGCGCGCGCTGTTGCCCGACGACGCGGTGCGCGCGGTGGTCGACGCGCTCACCCAGCCCGTGAACCTCGAATTCGATCTCGCCACCGGCCGCCGCGGCGACCGCGACGATCTGATCGACGATCTGCTGTGCGAACTGACGGGCGCGCAAGCCGCGACCGTCGTCAACAACAATGCCGCGGCCGTGCTGCTGACGCTGTCGGCGCTGGCAGCGAAGAAGGAAGTCGTCGTGTCGCGCGGCGAACTGGTCGAGATCGGCGGCGCATTCCGCATCCCCGACATCATGAGCCGTGCGGGTGCGAAGCTGCATGAAGTCGGCACGACCAACCGCACCCATCTGCGCGATTATGCGGAGGCCATCGGCCCGCGCACGGCGATGCTGATGAAGGTGCACTGCAGCAATTACGCGATCAGCGGCTTCACGAAGGAAGTGACGCTCGCCGAACTCGCGCCGCTTGCGCGCGAGCATGGGCTGCCGGTGGCGGTCGATCTCGGCAGCGGCACGCTCGCTGATCTGTCGCAATGGGGCCTGCCGCACGAGACGACCGTGCAGGAAACCATCGCGGCCGGCGCGGACCTCGTCACGTTCAGCGGCGACAAGCTGCTCGGCGGGCCGCAGGCCGGCCTGATCGTCGGCGATCGCGCGCTCGTCGCGAAGATCAAGAAACACCCGCTCAAGCGTGCGCTGCGCGTCGGCAAGCTGACGCTCGCCGCGCTCGAACCCGTGCTGCGGCTCTACCAGGCGCCGGAATTCCTGTGCGAGCGGCTCACGACGCTGCGGCTGCTGACGCGGCCGCAACGTGACATCACCGAGGCCGCCGAGCGCGTGCGTCCGGCGTTGCAGGCCGCGCTCGGCAGCGGCTTCGACGTGCGCGTCGAGCCGATGTTCAGCCAGATCGGCAGCGGTGCGCTGCCGCTCGACCAGTTGCCGAGCGCCGGGCTCGTCGTGCGCACGCCGGACGGCAAGCGCGGCGGCCGTGCGCTCGCGCAGCTCGAGAAGCGGCTGCGCGAATGGCCGCGTCCGGTGATCGGCCGCGTGGCCGACAATGCGCTGCGGCTCGATCTGCGTTGCCTCGAAGCGGCCGACGAAGCGACATTCGTCGCGCAATGCGTGCGGCTTGCAGGGCCCGCTGAATGATCGTCGGTACTGCGGGACATATCGATCACGGCAAGACGACGCTCGTGCGGGCGCTGACGGGCGTCGACACCGACCGCTTGAAGGAAGAGAAGGCGCGCGGCATCTCGATCGAACTCGGCTATGCGTATACGCCGCTCGAGAACGGCGACGTGCTCGGCCTGATCGACGTGCCGGGCCACGAGAAGCTGGTTCATACGATGGCGGCCGGCGCGTGCGGAATCGACTTCGCGCTGCTCGTGATCGCCGCCGACGACGGCGTGATGCCGCAGACCCGCGAGCATCTCGCGATCCTGCAACTGCTGGGCGTGACGCATGGCGCGGTCGCGCTGACGAAGTGCGATCGTGTCGACCCCGCACGCGTGGCGGCGGTGCGTGACGAGATCGCCGCGTGGCTGCACGGCTCCACGCTCGACGGTGCGCCGATTTTTGAAACCTGCGCGACTCGCGACGACGATCCGGGTGTCGCCGCATTGAAGCGTTTCCTCGCGGATGCGGCGCTCGCGTGGCGCGCGCGCCGCGACGACGGCCTGTTCCGGCTCGCGGTCGATCGCGTGTTTACGCTCGCCGGGCAGGGCACCGTCGTGACGGGCACCGCGTTCGCGGGGCGCGTAGCGACCGGCGACACGCTCGCGGTCGTGCGCACCGGCGGCGCGGCGCGCGTGCGCAGCATCCATGCTCAGAACCGACCGGTCGACGCGGGCCGCGCGGGCGAGCGCTGCGCGCTGAACCTGGCCGGCGTCGACAAGGCGGACGTCGAACGTGGCGATACCGTCGCGGATGCGCGGCTCGTCGCGACGTCGCCGCGGCTTGACGTTGAACTGACGCTGCTGGCCGACGCGGGGCTCACGCTGACGCACTGGGCGCCGCTGCACGTGCATCTCGGCACGCTGCATCGCGTCGCGCACGTCGCGCTGCTCGATGGCGATACGCTCGCGGCCGGTCAGAAGATGCGCGTGCAACTGGTGTTCGACGAACCCGTGTTCGCGCTGCCGGGCGATCGCTTCATCGTTCGCAATCCGCAAGCAACGCGCACGGTCGGCGGCGGCCGTGTGCTCGACCCGTTCGGTCCCGCGCGCAAGCGCCGCACGCCCGCGCGCCGCGCATGGCTCGATGCACTGGAGGCGTGGCTCGACGAAGGACGGCTCGATGCGCTGCTCGCGCAGGCGCCGCTCGGTATCGCCCGAACGATGCTCACGCACCTCACCGGGTTGGCGCCCGACGTGCTCGCGTTGCCGGACGACGCGCTGGCGATTGGCCAGCGCGACGCTGCGTCGAACGATGGCACCGTGATGGCGCGGGCGCATTGGCTGGCGCTGCAGGCGCGCACGATCGACACGCTGCGCGCGTATCACGAGCGCGTGCCGGACGAGCAGGGGCTCGACGCGGCACGCCTGCGGCGGATGGTGGCGCCGCTCGTCGGCGATGCGCTGTGGCGTGCGCTGGTCGATGCGCTGGTGGACGGCGGGGAGGTCGCGCGTAGCGGGCCCTGGCTGCACCTGCCGTCGCATTCGGTGAGTTTCGATGCGCGCGAGGAAGCGCTGGCGCGGCAACTGCTGCCGCTGATTCACGCCGGGCGCTTCGATCCGCCGTGGGTCCGCGATCTGGCGCGCGACACGGGCACGGCGGAGGAGGCCGTGCGGGCGCTGCTGCGCAAGCTTGCGCGGCGCGGCGACGTGCAGCAGGTCGTGCGTGACCTGTTCTATCACGCGGATATCGTGCGCGAGCTGGCCGGGCTCGTTGCAGATCTCGCGCCGACGCGCGGCGGCGGGCTCGATGCGGCGACGTTTCGCGATGCGACGGGGCTTGGCCGCAAGCGCGCGATCCAGATTCTCGAGTTCTTCGATCGGGTTGGGTATACTCGCTTCCACCGCGATCTCCACTTCCTGCGGCCTGACAGCGGTTGGGCGAGTATTCAGGCGTAACGCGCTCGGCGTTCTTCTCGTTCATTTGGTTCTTCTCTCGTCGGAAGGCATTCGTATCCGGTGGTACGGCTGGACTTCAAATCCAGTTGGGGGTGTCAGACACTCCCGGGTCGGTTCGACTCCGGCTGCCTTCCGCCATTTGGCTTCGAGCGATTCTTTCACTCTCCGGGCAGAGCGCTCCTAGAGGTCGGGCCTTTCGTGCTGAACGAGCGGCAATGGCTCGGTATGCAGGCGTCTGCCGACTGCGGCCTGCAATTACTGCCGTCATCGACATGCTGTCGCACCTCTATGCCGCTGTCTTGAGCGTCGGCACCGAAGCGGAATCGGTCACGTCGTGCCCGGCAATTGCCAATGCCAGAACGGGGTTCAGGCTGTCCACCATCGAACTCGGAATCAGAATCGTGGCGCCGCGCTCCTTCGTCGTTTCATAGATGATGTTCATCGCTCGCAATTGAAGTGCGGACGGATGATTCTCATAGACTTTCGATGCCTCGACGAATTTCGCCGCCACTTCTGCCTCCGCGGAACCGAGTATCACACGCGCCTGCTTCTCGCGTTCCGCTTGCGCCTGCCGCGACATCGAATCCTGCAGCGCGACGGGGATTGCGACGTCTCGCGTTTCCACGGACCTCACCGTGATACCCCAATCCGCGGTTTTTCTGCCGATTTCCTCTGCCAGGTGTTCATCGGCCGCCTTTCGATCGGAGAGCAGCGTGGCCAGCATCGACGAACCAATCATCTCCCGCAGCGAGGTTTGCGCGACACGATCGATGGCCTGCCGGTAGTCAGTGATGGCCAGTGCCGCTTTTTGGGCGTCGTGTACGTGCCAGAAAATGATGGCGTCGACGTTGACCGGCACGGTATCCCTGGTAAGCGCCTCTTGAGCATTGAATGCCGTCGTTTGAATGCGCTCGTCGATCACTGCGACGACGTTGTCCAGTATCGGAACAATCAAAAAGAATCCGGCGCCCTTGACGCTCTGCAGTTTCCCGACGCGCAGGATCACGAACTTTTCCCACACGTTCGCCACTTTCACGGAGAGCGCGATCAGGATGGCGACGATGAAGACGGGTAATGCGAGATACGGATTGACCAGGGCGCCGACGGCAAACGCCGCAAGCATTACGACGGCGGACAGAAATAGCGTGACGGGGTTCATGGTGGCGCTCCATTCGATGATGCCGGCTTGCGGCAAGCGCCACGAAGCACGACGACTGTCCGCGCGATTGTCCTTGCGCCCGGGCACCGGAGATTTGGGCGCTCATTCGAAAGATGCGCCCGATCGCGATGCGAATCTGTACGATGACGTACCGGGACGCGGCGACGGAGCCGCGACTCGTCGCGAGCAATGCGCAAGACCGGCAAGCGCCGCGCACGGTATCGCCCATGCTGTCGGCCCGCCAGCTGATAGGGCGGCATCACGTGCGCCGTTTATCCTGACGGGCGACGTGCCAAAGTAAAAAGCCGGCGTTTGGCCGGCTTCGCAATCCGCCTTGCTGGGGCGGCTCCTCGTTCTGCTTGAGCGCGAGGAGATGGACTACGGGATACGTTACCGGGTCAATAGAAAACCCATGCCGAGACGTTTCCTTGCATCGGAAATATATCGTCTGCGCGTGACGGCTTTCCACGAAAGGGGATGCCGGTTTTTTCGCTGCGGACCCACGACCGGCATGCCGTCGTCGGTCGCACGCGCCTCCGCCTGTTCTTGTTGGTTGTCCTGGAAATTATTTTCTCGCTTCGGGTGATCGTTCATCAAACGGCTCCGTCGGGAAATCGCGTTGCGTCATGGTTCAGGCTTGTACTGCTTGAATCGAATCAAACCGCGCAGGCGATAGGGGGCGCAACGGCCTACGTTCGTCACGACGTACCCCTCGTCATGAAGTCTACGATCCATCGCCAATCTGCCCGTGAAGTACCACCATGCGTCTGCAGGCTTCGGCAGTCGGTACGCTGCCGTACATGACCGATTGAGAATACAGGCTCCCTGCGCTTCAAGCGCGATTGAGCATGCCGCGCAGACTGTTCTTCAGCGTACAGATTCGTCGAGCCCCGCAATGCATGATGACTTTCGTTGCATTTTCCGTCAGGAGCGAGTCATGAAATATCCGGTCTATATCACGCGGCACGGGAATCCCCGCTATCGCGGCGCGCTTCCGGATTTTCCGGAAATCGATGTGGCGGGTGACTCGTATGGCGAGTTGCTGGTGGCTGCGGCGCAACAGGTCATGGCCTGCTACGACCGCTCCGCGCGTCTTGTACCGCCGCCGACCACGGATATGTCGATATTGCAGGCGTCGGATGTCGACGTGGGTAACGGAATCTGGCGGTTCTTCGATATCGACCTGACCGGGATGACCTCGAGTTCCGTGAGGATCGAGCTGTGCCTACCGAAATGCATTGTGCGCGACATCGACCTGAAGGCGAGCGCGCTGCACACGACGCGCGATGCATTCGTGTCGATGGCGTGTGCGAACGCCGACCAATCAGCGCAGCACGTCGCGGTGCGTTCCGAACCCACCGTGAAATCGCTGTCGGAAGCGGCTTGACGGTAAGACGCTTTGGACGGGAAGCCTGGGCGGATGGAGTGGTCATTCGGGAGAAAGTGCGTTGAAGATTCACGTTGCGCGTGTTTCGCGACGCCGGACATCGCCATGGAGCAATGCACGCCCGATTCGCGAGGAGTTCTTCGGCGAGGAGCGGCTGGCGCAGCTTGCGGGCAGCCTGGCTCGCGGGCAGAAGGTGCTGCCCGCCGGGGCCTCTGGCCCGTCGCTCGCCACACGGCTGAAGGACAACGCCGATCATCTGCTGACGGCGTACCGGAACACGGTAGCGGCGGACGCCCGCGGCGAGGAAATCACCCCGGCGGCGGAGTGGCTGCTCGACAACTACTATCTCGTCGGGGAGCAGGTGCGGCAGATCCGTGACGATCTTTCCCCGCGCTATTACCGGCAACTGCCCAAGCTCGGCAACGGCCCGTTTGCGGGATATCCGCGCGTGTTCGAGATCAACTGGTCATTCGTCGCGCATACCGACAGCCGTTTCGATCCCGACGCGCTATGCCGTTTCATGCTTGCGTATCAGGCCGTGGAACCGCTGACGATCGGCGAACTGTGGGCGGTGGCGATCACGTTGCGGATCGTGCTGATCGAAAACCTGCGGCGGCTCGCGGATCAGATCATCGACGACCGGCGCGCGCGGCTCGACGCCGACGCGCTCGCGGATCGCCTGCTCGGCGAACGCGGGCAGGCACGGGAGGAGACGGAGCCGCTCGTCGCCCGTTATGAGCAGGCCGTATTGCACGATGCATTCGCCGTACAGTTGATTCAGCGGCTGCACGATCACGATCCGGCCATGGCACCGGTATTGGCATGGCTACATCGGCACCTCGCGGCGCGCGGCGCGACGCCGGATCAGATCGTCGCGTCCGTCAACCACCAGCAGGGCGCAGCCAGCCTGACGGTACGCAACGTGATCACCAGCATGCGGCTGATTTCGGAGGTGGACTGGACCGATCTGTTCGAGCGCATCAGCCTCGTCGATCAGGTGCTGCGCAGCCACCCGGGCTTCGCGGAAATGGATTTCCCCACGCGTAACCTGTATCGCGATGCGGTTGAAACGCTTGCGCGCGGCGCGCCCGTCAGCGAACGGGAGATCGCGCGCCGCGTCGTCGCCGCTGCGGCGGCGCAGGGCGCGAACCGCGCGTCGGCCGCCGGCGCGGCGCCGGGTCGCGAGACGGACCCCGGTTACTACCTGCTGGCGGAAGGGCGCGCCGCACTTGAAGCGGAGATCGGCTATCGGCCGCCCGTTGCGCTATGGTTGCGGCGCCTGACACGTCACGCAGGTCTCGGCGGTTATCTCGGCCGTATCGGGCTGATTGTCGCGCTGCTGCTGGCGGGCATGTTGGTGTGGCTCGCGCGCGTCGAACCGCCCGGCCACTGGCTGATCTGGCTCGGCCTCGCCGGCCTGCTGCCCGTGCTCGATGCTGCCGTCGCGCTCGTCAATCGCAGCGTGATGCGCGATGTCGGCGCGAAGATCCTGCCCGGGCTCGCCTTGCTCGACGGTATTCCGCCGGGCCTGCGCACGATGGTCGCCGTGCCGGTGCTGCTGACGACGGAAGCGGCGCTCGGCGAGCAGATCGAGCAACTGGAAATTCATCACCTGGCGAGCCCCGATGGTGCGCTTTACTTCGCATTGCTCTCCGACTGGATGGACGCGCCCACGCCGCACGCCGACAGCGACGACGAGCTGCTGGCATCCGCGGCGGCGGGTATCGACCGCTTGAATCGCCGTTATCCGGCGGCGCTCGGCGAAGGCGAGCGCTTCCTGCTGCTGCACCGCAAGCGCGTGTGGAACGACGGCGAACGATGCTGGATGGGCTGGGAGCGCAAGCGCGGCAAACTGCACGAGCTGAACCGATTGTTGCGCGGTGCATCGGACACGACGTTCATCTCGCATGCAGGCGGGCCGCCGCGCGTGCCGTCTGACGTGCGCTACGTGATCACGCTCGATGCCGATACGCGGCTGCTGCGCGATACCGTGCGCCGCCTGATCGGCAAGATGGCGCACCCGCTCAACCGGCCGATATTCGATTCGGCGAGCCGGCGCATAGTCGAAGGCTACGGCGTCCTTCAGCCGCGTGTCACGTCGTCCCTCGCGAGCGGCGACGAGGGGTCGCTGTTCCAGCGTGTGTCGTCGAGCGCGCACGGCATCGATCCTTACGTATCGGCCGTATCGGATGTCTATCAGGATCTGTTCGACGAAGGCTCCTATGCGGGTAAGGGCATCTACGACGTCGATGCGTTCGAGGCGGTGCTCGCCGGCCGCGTGCCGGAGAACACGGTGCTCAGTCACGATCTGTTCGAAGGTATTTTCGCGCGGGCCGGGCTGGCGTCGGATGTCGAGGTCGTCGAGGCGTCGCCGTCCCGCTACGACGTCGCGGCGGGACGCCTGCACCGATGGGCACGCGGGGACTGGCAGCTTCTGCCGTGGTTGATTTTTGGCCACGAACCGCTGACGGCGGTTGGCCGCTGGAAGATGCTGGACAACCTGCGCCGTACACTCACTGCGCCCGCCATGCTGGTCGCGCTGCTGGCCGGATGGATGCTGCCGCTGCGCGTGTCGTTTGCCTGGAGCGCGTTCGTGCTGGTGACGATCGCGCTGCCGTTCCTGTTGCCCGTCTTGAGCGGGCTGGTGCCGCGCTGGCGGCGCACGCACGTCAAGATGACCACCCGCAGCGTGCTCCATGCGTGGTCGGAGGAGCTGCAGTTCGCGTTGACGCGGTTCGGCCTGTCGGTCGTCATGCTGCCGCAGCAGGCATGGTCGATGGGCGACGCGATCGCGCGCACGCTGTTTCGCGTGGGGATCAGCCGTCGCCACCTGCTCGAATGGACCACGGCGGCCGAAGCCGGCGCGCGCGACCGGCGGACTCTGACGCTCACCTATCTGCAAATGCGCGGCGGCGTGACGCTCGCGCTGCTTGCCGCGGTCACCAGCATGCTGGTGGGCTGGCGCTTCGATCGTCATGCGGGCTGGCTGGCCGCTCCGTTCGCGCTGGTCTGGCTCGCGGCGCCCGCGATCGCCTACTGGCTGAGTCGCGCGCCGCGGCCGGCGGGCGAGCTGGCGGTGGCTCCGCACGGTGCGCGCCAGCTACGGCGCGACGCGCGCCGGACCTGGCGCTATTTCGAGACTTTCGTGACGGCCGACGATCAGATGCTGCCGCTGGACAATTTCCAGGAGGACCCGAAGCCCGTCGACGCGCACCGGACTTCGCCCACCAATATCGGGCTGTACCTGTTGTCCGCCGTCAGCGCCCGCGAATTCGGCTGGCTTGGCACGCTGGACGCGGTGTCGCGGCTGGAGGCGACTCTCGCGACGATGCGGCTGATGTCGCGCTATCGTGGCCATTTCTACAACTGGTACGCCACGCGCGACCTGCGGCCTCTCGAGCCGCGGTATGTGTCGTCGGTCGACAGCGGCAATCTCGCCGGGCACCTGATCGCGCTCGGCAATGGTTGCCGAGCGTGGGCGAAGCAGCCCGCTGGCGTGGGACGACAGGCCGCGCATGAAGGGATCGGCGATACCCTGGCGCTGTTGTGCAAGGCCGTGTGCCGAGATGGCGACGCCCGGACGGCCTTGCACGGCGAGTTCGAGCGGGCCGCGACCGAGCTGGAGGAGACGCTCGCCGCGCCGGCCGGGGAGGGCGCTGCACCGGAATGGCCCGCGATCACGATCCTCGCCGCGACGGTCGCCGATGTCGCGCGGGCGCTGATGGACGAGATCGGCCGGGTGCGGGGCGACGACGTCGACGACGTGCTGTTCTGGGCGCAGGCGCTGGAGCACGTGGTGCAAGGGCATTGCCGTGACGCGACGCGCACGCCGGACGAAGCGGACGTGCTGAACAAGCGTCTTCAGGTGTTGGCCGATTCCGCGTTGCAGATGGCCTATGCGATGGAGTTCGGCTTTCTGCTCGACCCGGTGCGGAACCTGCTCTCGATCGGCTACGCCGTGGCCGACGGGCAGCTCGATCCGGGCAACTACGACCTGCTGGCGTCGGAGGCTCGCCTGGCGAGTTTCGTCGCGATCGCGAAAGGGGATGTCCCGGCGCGCCACTGGTTCCGGCTAGGCCGCCTGGCGACGCCGATCGGGCATGGCGCGGCGCTGATCTCGTGGTCGGGATCGATGTTCGAATACCTGATGCCGTCGCTCGTGATGCGCGCGCCGGACAGCAGCCTGCTCGCGCGTACCAATCACCTGGTGGTGCGACGGCAGATCGCCTATGGCGACGGGCTGCGGCTGCCGTGGGGCATGTCCGAGTCGGCGTACAACACGCGCGACATCGAGCTGACCTATCAGTATTCGAGCTTCGGCGTGCCGGAGTTGGGGCTCAAGCGCGATCTCGACCAGAACCTGGTGGTCGCGCCCTATGCGACCGCGCTCGCGGCGATGGTCGCGCCGGACGCCGCCGCGCGCAACTTCGAGCGGTTGCGCGCGGCCGGCGCGTGCGGACGCTTCGGCTTCTACGAAGCGCTTGACTACACGCCCGCGCGCGTGCCGGAAGGCATGCCGGTTGCCATCGTGCGGGCGTTCATGGCGCATCACCAGGGCATGTCGATCGTGTCGATCGCCAATGCGTTGCTGGGCGGGCGCATTCGCACCTTCTTCCATGCGGAACCGGCCGTTCGCGCCACCGAGCTGCTGTTGCAGGAGCGGGTGCCGGGCCGGGTCGCGGCAGGGCGGCCGCGGGGCGACGCACGCCCCGCCGGCAGGATGCATGGGATCGATGCCGGCGTCGCGCGGCGCCTGCTGTCCGCGAACGATCCCGCTCCCGTCACGCATCTGCTGTCCAACGGCCGCTATGCGGTGATGCTCACGGCCGCGGGGTCCGGCTACAGCCGTCGCGACGATCTGGCCGTTACGCGCTGGCGGGAGGACGCGACGCGCGACGATTGGGGCAGCTATCTGTATCTGCGAGACGCGGAGAACGGCGACGTCTGGTCGGCCACGTGGCAGCCCACCGGCGTGGTACCGGACAGCTACGAGGTGACGTTCACCGAGGATCGCGCCGAGTTCGTGCGTCGCGACGGCACCTTGACGACGTCGGTCGAGGTGGTGGTGTCAGCCGAGGACGACGCAGAGGTGCGTCGGGTGTCGGTGGCCAATACGGGCACCCGGCCGCGCATGATCGAATTCACGTCGTACGCGGAAATCGTGCTCGCGCCCGCCACCGCCGATCACGCGCATCCCGCATTCTCGAAACTGTTCATCGAGACCGAGTACATGCCGGCGTCCGGCGCAATTCTGGCGACGCGCCGCAAGCGCGCGCCGAGCGAGGCGGAAGTTTGGGCCGCTCATCTGGCGGTGACTGCCGGCGAAATCGTCGGCGCGGAAGAATTCGATACCGATCGCCTGCGTGTCATCGGACGCGGACGCAGCGTTCGCCTGCCGCTTGCGCTGACCGAACGGCGTGCGCTGAGTACTTCCGAAGGCGCGGTGCTGGACGCGGTGTTCACGTTGCGGCATCGGCTGCGCATCGAGCCGGGCGCGAAGGCGAGCATCGTCTACTGGACCATCGTCGCGGATTCGCGCGCGCAGCTGCTCGATCTGGTCGACAAGCATCGCGACGGCGAATCGTTCGCGCGTGCGGCGATGCTCGCGTGGACCCAGGCGCAGGTGCAACTGCGGCACAGCGCGGTGAGCCTCGACGAGGCCGCGTTGTTCCAGCAGCTGGCCGGATACATGCTCTACAGCGATGCGTCGATGCGGCCGGGCTCCGCCGCACTGCTGCGCCATGCGGCGGCGGTATCAGCGGCGGGCGGAATGGGCGCGTCGCCGTTATGGACGCATGGCGTATCGGGGGATCTGCCGATACTGCTTGTCCGGATCGACGACATCGAGCACATCGCCATGGTGCGGCAGTTGATTCGCGCGCACGAGTACTGGCGGATGAAGCGGCTCGAGGTCGATCTGGTCATTATCAACGAGCGCGCGGCGTCGTATGTGCAGGATTTGCAGGTGGCGCTCGAGGGGCTGGTGCGGCCCCGGCAGCCGCCTGGCGAAGCCGGACGCGGCAGTATTTTCGTCCTGCGCGAGGACCTGATGGCGGTGGCGGCGCGCGCATTGTTTCCGGCCGTTGCGCGGGCCGTGCTCGCCGCGCGCAACGGCCGGCTGGTGGACCAGTTGCGGCGCCTCGCGGGTTCGCCGCTGCCCGCGCGCCCGGATGCCGCGCGCGCGCCGCTGCCGCCGCCCGTGATCCCGCCGCCGAAAGGCGCACCGGCCGGCGAGCGTCTCGAATACTTCAACGGCATCGGCGGTTTCGCGCACGGCGGCCGCGAATACGTCGTGATCCTGCAGCCCGGCCAATGCACGCCGATGCCGTGGGTCAACGTCGTCGCGAATCCGTCGTGCGGCTTCCTGACGTCGGCGGAGGGGGGCGGCTATACCTGGGTGACGAACAGCCGCGAGCATCCGCTGACGCCGTGGTCAAACGACCCGGTTACCGATCCGCCGAGCGAAGTGTTCTACATCCGCGACGACGAGACTGGCGTGCGCTGGGGGCCGCAGGCGGGTTCGATCGGCGACGACGCGCCGAGCGCGACCGCTTTCGTGGCGAGTCATGGCCAGGGCTACAGCCGGTTTGCGCATTCCGCGGCCGATGTCGCCGTCGAGTTGCTGCAGTTCGTGCCGCTGGCCGATCCTGTCAAGATTTCCCGCCTGAGTCTGCGCAACCTGTCGGACCGGCCCCGCCGGCTGTCCGTCGCAATCTATGCGGAGTGGGCGCTGGGTGCGCCGCGCAGCGCCTCGGCGCCGCACACCGCGAGCGAGATCGATCCGCCCACCGGCGCGCTGTTTGCCCGCAACGACTGGAGTCAGGCGTATCGCGGCAGAGTGGCGTTCGCCGATCTATGCGGCCTGCAAACCTCGTGGAGCGCGGACCGGCGCGAGTTCATCGGCCGCAATGGAGTCCTGAGCGATCCCGCCGGTTTTCCGGGCAAGACCGGCGCGTCGCCGTTGTCGGGCCGCGTCGGCGCCGGGCTCGACCCGTGTGCCGCGTTGCAGACCACGGTCGATCTCGAACCCGGCGGCAGCGTCGAAATCGTCTTGCTGCTCGGCGAAGGCGCCGATGCGCCGGCGGCACGGCAGTTGATCGTGCATTACCGTCAGGCCGATCTCGACGCGATATTCGCCGCCGTGACGGCGTTCTGGGACGAGACGCTCGGCGCCGTTCAGGTCGAAACGCCTGATCGTGCGATGGATCTGATGTTGAACCGCTGGCTGCTGTACCAGACGCTGTCGTGCCGGATCTGGGCGCGTGCGGGCTTTTATCAGGCGAGCGGCGCGTACGGTTTTCGCGACCAGCTGCAGGACGGCATGGCGCTCGCGGTCGCCCGCCCGGCCCTGACGCGCGAGCATCTGCTGCGGGCGGCGGCGCGCCAGTTTCCCGAGGGTGACATGCAGCACTGGTGGCTGCCCGAAAGCGGCAGCGGCGTACGCACGCGAATCTCCGACGACCGCGTCTGGCTCGCCCATGCGGTTGCGCACTACGTCGACGTCAGCGGCGACCGGACGATTCTCGATGTGTCGATTCCGTTCGTCGACGGGCGACCGCTGGCCGCCGACGAGCAGGATGCGTTCTTCATCCCGCGCATCTCGGAAACGAGCGCGTCGCTGTTCGAGCATTGCGTGCGTGGGCTGGAGTCCAGTCTCGCGCAGTTCGGCGAGCATGGCCTGCCGCTGATCGGCACGGGCGACTGGAACGACGGCATGAACCGGGTCGGCGAGGCCGGGCGGGGCGAAAGCGTCTGGCTCGGGTGGTTCCTGCATGCGACGCTCACGGCGTTCGCGCCGCTCGCCACGGCGCGGGGCTCGGGCGAACTGGCGGCGCGCTGGCTGACGCGCGCCGGCGCGTTGCGCGCTGCGCTCGCCGATGCGGGATGGGACGGCGAGTGGTATCGGCGCGGCTACTTCGACGACGGCACCCCGCTCGGCTCGGCGAGCAATGCCGAATGTTCGATCGACGCGATCGCGCAGTCGTGGAGCGTGCTGTCGCGCGCGGCGGACCCGATGCGCGCCGCACGGGCGATGGACGCACTGGAAGCGCAGTTGATCCGCCGCGACGATGGCCTGGCCTTGCTGTTTGCGCCTCCGTTCGATCATTCGCCGGTCGATCCCGGTTATATCAAGGGCTACCCGCCGGGCATCCGGGAAAACGGCGGCCAGTACACGCACGCGGCCACGTGGTCAGTGCTCGCGTTCGCGCAAATGGGCGACGGCGATCGCGCTGCGAATCTGTTCGCACTACTCAATCCGGTCAATCGGAGCCGCACGCGCAGCGGCGCGAATCGCTATCGGGTGGAGCCCTACGTGGTCGCCGCCGACGTTTATTCGGTGACGCCGCATGTCGGTCGGGGCGGCTGGACCTGGTACACCGGCTCGGCGGGTTGGCTGTATCGCGCGGGCGTCGAAGGCCTGCTCGGCCTGCGCAGGCAGGGCGACCTGCTGTCGATTCAACCGTGCATACCGCGATCCTGGCCGGGCTTCAGGGCAACGCTGCGTCACGGGGCGTCGCACTACGACATCGTCGTCGAGAATCCGGACGACGTCTGCGGCGGCGTGTCCCGCGTCGTCGTGGATGGCGTGCGGCTTGCCGCCGGCGAAGCAGCGGTACGGCTCGTGGACGACGGTCGGCGTCATAGCGTGGTCGTGACGCTGGGGGCCGCGCAGGCGGTGCTCCTGTGAAGCGGCAGGCGGACGTGGAAGCCGGCAGGTTGGCACTCGGGCCGGTACGTTAGCGGACGGACTGTGCGCGATTTACCTCCCATCATGAACCGATGTTTCGAATTCCATCGAGACGTCAGCGCATGGACTTCCGTGCGTCGAGCCGGATCGGACGACGCAGCGGCAACCCGAGGAGATGATCATGAGAAAGCTACATTCCGTGGCGGTCGAGATGGCGATAGTCACCATGACGATGGTCGTGCTGACCGGTTGCGGCGGTATGTCTCGCCGCGGAACGGATACCGTGATCGGGGCAGGTGTCGGCGGCGTCGCCGGTGCGGTCCTGACGGGCGGCAGCGCATTGGGTACGGTTGGCGGCGCGGCCGTCGGCGGGGTTGTCGGCAATCAGGTCGGGAAATAGATCAGAAAACAGGCCGGCCGGATGAAGGGAAGGGAATCGGCAGGCGCACTCGCCGTCACGGCGAAGCGTGCACTATACGAGAATGGCTCGGAGTGTGACCGATATGTCGGCATTTCTTCTGAACGGTGAGCTGAGGCTGTCCTGGTGGCAGCTAGCGTGGGTCGTGCTCGCGCTCACGCATGTCACCATCATCGGCGTGACGGTGTACCTGCACCGCTGTCAGGCGCACCGCGCGTTGGATCTGCACCCGTGCGTCAGCCACTTCTTCCGGTTCTGGCTGTGGTTGACGACCGGTATGTTGACGCCGCAGTGGGTCGCGGTGCATCGCAAGCATCACGCGAAGAGCGAGACGCAGGAAGACCCGCATAGCCCGCGAATCCGCGGCCTCGCGACCGTGCTGCTTCGCGGCGCGGAACTGTACCGGGAGGAGGTGCGGAACGAGGAAACGCTGCGCCGGTATGGATTGGGTACGCCGGACGACTGGCTCGAACGCCACGTTTATGCCCGCTATCCGAACCTCGGCGTCGGGCTGCTGGCCGTGATCGACGTCGGGCTGTTCGGGCTGCCCGGCGTGGCGGCGTGGGCGATCCAGATGATGTGGATTCCGTTCTGGGCCGGCGGCGTGGTCAACGGTTGCGGCCACTTCAGCGGTTATCGGAATTTCGCGACGCTTGATGCGAGTACCAACCTTTTCCCGCTGGGCATCCTGATCGGCGGGGAAGAACTGCATAACAATCACCACGCATACGTGACGTCCGCCAGGCTGTCGAACCGCTGGTTCGAGTTCGACATCGGCTGGCTGTACATCCGCCTGCTGGCAGCATTGAGACTGGCGACCGTTCGGCGAGTCGCAACGAAGCCGCGCCCGCTGCCGAACAAGGCAGTGGTCGACGACGCAACGCTGCAAGCGATCATTCGCAATCGGCATGCGGTGATGGCCGCCTATGCGCGCATGCTCGAACCCGCCTGCCGGCGGGAACTGCGCCGCATCAAGGACATGAGCCGCGACGACAAGCGCGCGTTCGCGCTCGGCATGAAACGCTGGCTGCGCCAGGCGTGGGGCCATCGGGACAAGCCCGATCTGCGTGCGTTGACGAGCCCCAATGCGAACCGGCGAATACGCGTGTACGTGGATATGTACGAGGCGTTGCTCGAGCTATGGACGCGGTCACACGCATCGCACGAGCAATTGCTGGTTCAGTTGCAGGATTGGTGCCGTTGCGCGGAGCAGAGCGGCATCAAGGCGATCGCCGATTTCTCGATGCGTCTGCGCCTGTATGCGTGATCGCGACACGCCGGTGCTCTGCCATGCGGGACCGGCGTGCAACGGTTCGCGGAGCAAGCCCCGCTCATCTCGCCCGACTGTCGGGACGCAAATAACGCCACTTGCTCGCATTGGAATTGATGCCGGCATCTTGACGGATGCGCTTTTCGGAGCGCTCGATGTCGGCGCGGACCAGATCGTCCCGCTGCTTTTGCCGGGTCGCGTCATCGCGCCGATCAATTGCAGGGCCTGAGTAATATTTCATGAATCGCTCCTGAGTGAGGTGTGCCCGCCTCGCGAGACGCCGGGATGCGGCGGACGGATCAGATCGCTGGGGGGGCGATCTTGCCGTCCACGATGTCCTTGCCGAATTGCATCGCCAGGTCGAGTGCGAGCGCCGCCGTTTGCGGAGCGCCATGTTCGAAAATGGTCGAGTAACGCGGTGCCGTTGCCGAGGTGGCCGGAATCGTATCGATGCGCACGATTGAAGCGAAACGCTTCGGGCCGGGGGCGTGGGGATCGCCGAACGGCGGGAAAAGCATTTGTGAATAGACGCGGAGTTCACGTCCGCGATATTCGAGAGTGGGGATGGTCATGATTTGCTCCTGACAGAGCAACCGTTGGCGCCGAAGGATTCAAGGGCGCCGATGCCTTGACAAAAAAAACGGCAGGTATCTTCAGTGTGCGCGCTTGACAATGGTTTCGCAATAAAAATATCGGAGGCCGAATCATATTTTCGATACGGATAAATCACCGGGTTGCGGTGCGGTTGCGGAAGAATTCGCTTCAAAATAGTCGATACCGTACAGACCAACGCGTGTCGTCCGGTTCACGATGAAATCAGCACCGAGGAGGCTGCCATGTGCATCCCACTTTCACCCGAGGTCGTCGAGACCCTCAAATCGCTTGATCGAATTCCGGATTCCCAAGCCGATATTCCACGTTCCATAGCCAATGAACTATTGACTCACGGGCTCGCATACGAGTCGCGCACCGGCGGCTCCATCAATATGACGTCAGCAGGCCGGATGTGGCTGAATCGGTGCGCCGATTATTAGGAAGCGCGCACGCATCGACCGGGCGAGATGGGAGTTTTGTCGCGTACCACGCTCCATGGACAAGTGAGGCAATGATGAAAATCCAATCTACACGATGGTTTACGCTGAACCGGTATGCGCCTGTTCGCGACGGATGGTATGAAGTGCGACTGGTGAGTGGCGACACGGCATTTGCGAAGTTCGGCGACGGCGAATGGACGGAAAAGCCGATGCTCGCCTTTACGCGTTGGCGAGGCTTGCGCTCCGATCCGGACAAGTCGGGCGACCAGGAGACGATTGCCGCGGATGCGACCGTAGCGAAAGGTGTCCGAGACGTGTGGAACGCATTCTTTCCCGGCGTGGGAGACGAGCAGCACACACCACTTGCCGCCGCGCACAGCGATCACACCCGACACACTGCGGCATCGTGACGGCCGACTGGAAACGGAATTCGCCGGGTGCAGACGTGTGTTATCGGCACCCGGCGAGTCAACCGCAATTTGCACGATCGCGCGGCGCGTCGGAACGAGCCGCGCGCGCACCCTACGGTCGCTTCTTGAATTGCGCTCTCGCGTCACCGAATGAGGCTTGTGTCTTTCCGACGACCTGCTTGACCGTACCCTGCATTCTGGTCGTTCGATTCCCCAGGATCCTGCCGATCATTTCCTTCAGTTTGCCTTTTGCTTCATCGATGCGGCCTTTCACTTGATCCCTGTTCATCACATTGCTCCTTGGCAAGACCGCCTGTCTCACCGATACGAAACCACGAACCGATCGAAGCCTCGTATCGGGCGCGTTGGCGCACGACAACCAAGGCACCCCAACACATGCTGTGCGCCGTCTAGCCGCGAACCCGCTGGCCACGCTCCATTCGCGATATGACGGCTGAACACCGGTCGGCCTCGTGGAGGCCATAAGGCGCCTTGCATCGCTCATCTCGCCCGATTGTCGGGACGCGAATAACGCCACTTGGTCGCATTGGAATTGATGCCGGCATCCTGCCGGATTCGCTTTTCGGACCGCTCGATGTCGGCGCGGTCGAAATCTTCCCGCTGCTTCTGTCGGGTCGCCTGATCGCGTTGATCAAGTGGTGTGCCTAAATGATGTTTCATGGATCCTCCTGATTGGAGCGTACCGTGTATCGATATCGACCACTGCCGCAAATGTGTGCAGACACAGAATGGGCGAGAAAAAGGGGAGAGTCGGTACGATGCCGTGCAGTGGTGGTTGGCGTCGCTTCAAATCGTCATGCAGATGCTTTCCGGCGATGTCCGCCATGACCCGCGTGCGCCCGGTACTTTGCCGGCCAGACTCCGCGCCAGCGTTCGGCTACTTGGATATCGAAAGATTCGATGCACGTTCCGAACCGGGTGCATCGAGCACGTGTCCTGCATGAAGGAGCAGGTCGACTTGCGTCCCGGCCACCCGGCACTTGCGTGCCGGCGGCATCGCACTGGACCGCTCGACGCTGGCGCGCAGCGCGCCACGGCGTCCGCCTGAGTCTTACGCATAGCGGCGCATAAGCGGCGTGGCCGAAATGCCGTGCAGCACGATCGACACGGCGATGATGGCCAGTACTTGCGGAACCAACGGCAACAGTTCCGCGCGCGGCCCTTGCTCGAGGGACAGCATCAGGTAATACAGGGAACCCACGCCACGGATGCCGAACCAGCCGATCAGCCGGCGCTGGTGGCGCGACGCCCGGGAACCGATCAGCGCAAGCCAGGTAGCGGTCGGCCGGATGACGAGCAGCAGTGACGCAACCACGGCCGCGCCTGTCCAGGTGAGCATATCGGCCCAATAGCGGGAGACGAGCGCGCCAATCAGCAGGATCAGCACGGCTTCGGCGATGTGTTCCAGCTCGATCGTGAATCCCATGACCGATTCAGCGACGAAGGCATGAGCTTTGTCGGGGTTGGTGGAGGTGGCTTCGACATCCTCGCTGTCCACGACGCCGACCGTCTCCTTCGACGTCTTCCGGCCGCTCGTGCGATGCTCGACGCGTCGCATCGCGACGCCCGCAGCGAACACGGCCAGGAACCCGTAGCCGTGAACGGCGAGCGCCGCGCCATATGACAGCATGATCAGGCCCAGCGCGAAAAACCCTTCGAGGCCGAGCGCCTGTCCGTGACGGCTGCGCAGAAATGCGACGAGCCGGGCGGTGGCCAAGCCAAGCAACCAGCCGACGCCCACACCGGAGGCGATACCCCATGCAACGCCGCCGACCATGTTCCAGTGAAGCGCCGACGTCGTGCTGGAATCGCACAATAGCAGGCCGAGCACCGCGCACGGATAGGCCGTGCCGTCGTTGATCCCGCCTTCGCCAGACAACGAAAAGCGCACCAGTTCGACATCACCCGCGTCGCGCACGCCGACGTCATGAGCGAGCACGGGATCCGTCGGCGCGATCATCGCACCCAGCAGCACCGCGACGCCGAGACTCAAATGCAGCACCAGCATGCCAAGCGCGGCGATCGACGCGACGGTGAAGATCATCGCGACGACGCCAAGCCGCAGCGGCAGCATCCAGCGGCGATCGGCGGGCGGGACACGCAGCCTCAGGCCGATCGCGAACAGCGAGATCAGCAAGCCGATTTCGGCAGCGATGCGCAAGCGCGTGACGTCATCAGGCAATGTCATCGCCAGGAAACCGATACCGGACGGCCCGACCAGAAAGCCGATGCCGAGATACACCATGGCCGCGCTCAGCGGCAAGCGCTTGAGCGACGATCCGACGAGTCCCATGAAAATCAGTAGGGCCCCGAAGATGAGGCATCCAATCGTTTCGGTCACTTTGAATGTCCTGCATGGATAACGTCGCGCTCGCCGCGCGTCGAGCGCAGGTCGCCATGCGGTGTCGTCGAGACTGCACGCGGGACGCGCGGGACGGCACACACAGGGATGGGCGTCGATGCCTCGCATTCGTCGCACGATATCGCGCTGGTCGTACCTGACCTGAGGCGGAATTTCGTGACCAATCAAGCGGTGAGTCTCGCGTCGATATTATCGGAATCCAGCCAGGCTCGACGGACCGTGGCAGGAGGTTGATAGCGATGCGCGCTATGAGGCCGGCGCTCGTTGTAGATCCGATCTTTCTCCGGTTGCTTGAGCGTATAGGTGGTCACCCGGCAGCTCAACCCCAGATAACCACATGCCTTGCGTTGCGAGAGACCCCGCCGAGTCAACTTGTTGCGCCAACGATAGAACGTCTGTTCCGAGATGTTGTGGCGCTTGCACCGATCCTTCACCGGCTCGTCCCGGTTCTCGGCCTCCCGCAAAGTTGCGGATGATCTGCTCGTCGGATTTCGCGCCCGGCCCATCGAAAGCATTACCGGAAGTCGCCCCACATCAAGCACCGTTAGCGCAGATTGCGCGGCGCGCATGTCGAAGGCAGGAAGGCAATCCGTCTCGTCGAGAGCGCGAACGTTTCGATGCCCCGGTTTCACTCCTTCGGGAGCGTCACGGACATCCGCGGTGCAGTGGCGGCTAGAGTCGCTTCAGATCGGGAAGCAGGCGATCGAATTCGCGTTTGACCACCCCATAGCATTCGCACACGCGCTTTTCGAGCCCAGGTCGGTCCAGCACCTCGATATGGCCGTAGTTGTAGCGGATGAGGCCTGCGTCTTGCAGCTTCAATGCAGCTTCTGTCACGCCCGACCTGCGCACGCCCAGCATGTTGGCGATCAGCTCCTGCGTCATGCGCAACTGGTTCGAAGGCAGGCGGTCGAGGCTGAGCAGCAGCCAGCGGCAAAGTTGCTGATCGATCGAGTGATGCCGGTTGCATACCGCGGTCTGAGCCATCTGCGTGATGAGCGCCTGGGTATAGCGCAACAACAGGCGTTGCATCGCATTGCCGCGCCGGAATTCTTCTTTCAGAATGCGCGCGTCGAGCCGGTAGGCCTGCCCCGCGCTTTGCACGACGGCGCGACTCGGCGTCGTTTCTCCGCCCATGAACAGCGACACGCCGATCATGCCCTCATGGCCGACGATCGCGATTTCAGCGGACGAGCCGTCCTCCATCACATAGAGCAACGAAACGATCGACGTGGTCGGAAAAAAGACGTGATGAAGCTGGCCGCCCGACTCGTACAGCACTTTTCCCAACGGCATGTCGACAAGGGTCAAGTGAGCGGCGAGGTGAGCGCATTCGTTTTCGGGCAGCGCGGCAAGCAGGTGATTTTCGGTAATGGGCGGGTTGTCCTGCATGCGAGGCTCCTGCGCGCGGCTGACGATGGTGAATCCGGCCGATATGGGCGCAGCGGAAATCGGCGGGACGAGACACCCATCATACTTTACCGATCCGACGACCGGACAGGATGGCGGCAATGCGTCCTTTTTTCTATGAGTTCGGAATGTCGTTCGAATGCGAACCTACCTTCAAAAAATTATAGTGTTGGTACATGTCTCATCAAGGTGCGCGCAATCACGCGCGCTCGATACGGAACCGATATTTCATGGAGCGTTTGAAGGGAAATCGCGGTCGCCAGGCCTGGCCGGCATCGACCGCCGAACGGTGTGCCGCGATGACTCGGGTGCGTCGGTACTCGGCGTCCAAATGGGGAGGTAGGTCGAGGTGGTGGATCTAATCGAAGTGCGCGACGGCGATTGGCCGACGGACGAGACGAACGTAGATAGATGACTACACCGCTCGCCCGGCGCGTCTCGGCGAAAAGTCGAACTCGAAATGACGGGCATGAACGCGAACACGTAGCTTTTTCGATACGAACCGATAAAGAGTTCGCGATGGACGACCCCCGAGGGCCGCAGCGGTCATGCTGGTGGCATCAAAGCGTCCCGCGGGCCGAGGATGATTCGGCATTCAGCCAGTAGCCATGCATGCCGTAAAACTGATACAACGCAATCTCGTCGCTTCGGTAGACGGGCTGTGAATCGTCGTATTCGGGACTGTGGCGAATCGAGTCGCGGTTGAGCGCGGTTGATACCGTTTCCGTGGCCCAGTTCACCCGGTCGAGCCAGTGCGTCGCGATCAGAATTTCCTTGTTGGTCAACCACCAGTTTCGCGTACTGATTGCGAGATAGCGGATCACCCAGGCTTCATCGTCGTAGACGAAGTCAGACACGTGGCCGATGCGTCCGGCCGTGGCTTCGAGCCGATAGCCCTTGACTCTGCTGGTGCCGTGCAGATGCGTATCCGTCGGCACATCGGCCGGCACATCGCGGGGCATTGTGAGGGAGGGGAGCGGATTTCCGGCCTCGAGTTCTCGCGACAGGGTGGCAGAACCGGACGTAGGGTATGCGTCCATACCCCACCGGTTCGGGCCATCCCAGTAGCGCGGATAATGGTAGTAGCTCAGGTATTCGATCTCGTGTTGGCGGGATACGGGTTGGTGTGTGTCCAGAGCCGGGCTGTCTCCCACTTGCTGGCGCGTGAGGTCGACATGCAGCGTGCTGGACCGGGAGTCGGTGTGCTTGATGCAGTAGGGCGAGATGAGCACCTGCCTCTCGTGCAGCCAGTCCTCCGTCTTGACGACGAGGTAACGGATGCACCAGTCGTTGTCGAAGTAGGCTTGATTGACGTGTCCGATGTCTCCGTCCTTTGCACGCACCGCACTTCCGTGTAATGCCTTGGTGCTTCGTAACATGATGTTCTCTTCAGATCGATGCGCGGCATGCCGATGATCCGGCTGAATCGCGAGCCGTGCGGTGGCGTCCAGTCACTCGCCCGCGGATGACGGGCGATGCGTGCCGATCCCTTTCATCCACGCGATTCGCCGTCTGGCACGGCGTCGTGATGGAGATCCGGCATGCTTTACACGGTACCGGCATTGCGCAATCAACGCGGTACGAAAGCGTACAGAGTGCGTGCCCATCGATGCAGATCAGGGTGTCGAATCGACCCGAACGGAAAGGCCGATGCGTTTCAAGCGTTGGCGAGTTACGCGGATGTGACGTGAAGCCGAGGATGCAGGCATTCGACAATGCGAATTGGCTGCCGACGGCGAACTCGCAGTGCGGATTGTCGCAGTACGTCGGACAAATATTCGTTCCTCCAGGTGCTCGACACGCACGCCGGCGATCTCAATCGTATTTCATTCATGCTAGGCTCCTTCCAAGTAGCGGAGGTTGTCATGCAGCGCACGATCCAGTACCGCGGATTTGAAATTGATATCCAACTGATCCCATCCGCTCCAGATATGTTCGATGTCATGTTCCAGATAAAGGGGCGCGACAATCTCGGCATACTTGGCGCGCATGGGCATCGGATACCGCTTCGAAACGGCCCATTTACCCGACGCTGGGCGTACCTTGTTGCCGAGATCGCTGGGCAGGCAGCGATTGACGTTCTTCTCGGCCCCGCTGATTGATTTCATGTGCGCCCCAGCGGAAAGTGGTGGCCATCGTTTCGTCGGCTGCTGCGATATGCCCGGCGTCTATCAGGTGCGCGGCTACCCGTCCCCCAACCCGACCATACCGCGTCCGACCGTCCATTCGCCGTCAAGCGCGAATGAGATTCCCGGTCACGAAAGTTTGTCAGATCGATGCGCGCGACTATACTTCGATCGTCTGACGAAATTGGGCCAATCTTTGGGGCTGATTTCGACCCAACACATGGGGGGCCCGACGTACAGCGGTGCCGCGGTGAGTCGACGTTGACGTATTGAACCAACATCGCTGCAAGCGTGGATCGGCCGGAATCGTCCAACTGTCCTAAGCAATCGTGTATCTGCGGCCCGACCCGTCACCGTGAGGCTTCGAGCGACCCCACGCCGCCGATCGGCTCGATGCGAATACGATCGCGCTGGGCGGGATCGATGCGTCCCTATACGTGCTCAGGCGCTTTTTGTGGGGCGCAACTTGAGATCGATTCGATTCAGCGGCGACCGTTAGCGGGATTGCGGGGAGAACCTGTCATGCGTTTTCAATCCAGGCTTCACCACGGACAGGGGGAGGCACGGTCTGGGCCTCACGCCGGGGCTTACATGGAACCGCACTGGCTGCCCAGGCGCGTGCGCTCCGGCAGACACGGTGCGATGGCGCCTGCAAAGGCGAAACCGTTGCCCTCGACCCACCACTGGCACCGTCAAGGGTCCTGCGTGAGCGTGCAGAGCGATTCGGTCAATCGTCGCATCCTCGTGATCAACGACAACGTTGCGGCGCACCAGAATTTCCGCAAGATCCTCGCTCGGCCACTGGACGGCGAAACTGCGCTGGCCGCAACCCAGGCGCCGTTGTTCGGCGAGGTTCCAGCCGGTCGCGCGGCGTTTCAGATCGATTCCGCCTATCAGGGCCGGGACGCGCTGGAGCGGGTCGTGCGTGCGCTGGAGGAGGACAAACCCTATGCGATGGCCTTTGTCGACACGCACATGCTGCACGGTTGGGACTGCCTTCAGACCATCGAGCGACTCTGGCAAGTGGATCCGAAGCTGCAGTTTGCCCTATGCAGCCCGCATTCCGATCCCCCTTGGGGCACCCTGGCCAGGCGCCTGGGCGCAGACGACCGGCTGCTCATTCTCAAGAAGCCATTGAACAACATCGAGGTCCGTCAGACGGCCAGCGTACTGACCACGAAGTGGCAGATGACGAAAGAGGCGGCCTTCAAGACGGGCGACCTGGGAGAGCTCGTCGAGGAAAGAATCAATGCGCTTGCCGAAGCCAACATCATCGTCCAGAACAGTCCGGTCATCCTTTACCGTCTGCGCGGCGTGCCGTCGTTTCCGCTCATCTACATATCGCATGACATCGCCAGGTTCGGCCACGACCGCGCTACCTTGCTCGCTTCGCCAGTCTGGGCCAACGAGCTTGTCGCGCAGGACGACCAGGCCAGAGTCGATGCGGCGCTGGCGCGAATACTGGACAAGGACACCGAAGGCGTCTCGATCGAGTTCCGCTTGCGCACTGGCGACGGCGCTTACCGTTGTGTCGAGAATCGCTATGTTCCGGTCCGCGACAAGGATGGACGGCTAATCGAAGTCGAAGGGATCATCATCGACATTGCCGAGCGCAAGGCGGCGGATGAAAAGATCGCGCGGCTCGCTCATACCGACGCGCTCACGGGATTGGCGAATCGTGCCGGCTTCCTCGCGCGGGTGCGCCACGCTTTCGCCGCGGCCCGACATGGCACCATGCCGTTTGCGATCTTGTTTGTCGCTCTCGACCGCTTCAGACCGGTCAACGACAGGCTGGGTTATCCGGTCGGCGACCTGTTGCTTCGGGAGGTGGCGGAGCGTCTCGGGAATTGCGTTCAGGAAAGCGACCTGGTTGCACGGTTGGGCGGCGATGCGTTTGCCGTGGTGCAGGGCGAGATGATCGAGCCGGCGGACGCCGGGGCACTGGCTGCGAAGCTCCAGGCGGCGCTGGCGGCTCCCTATCTGCTTGATGGTAACGATGTGCGGATTTCGGTGAGCATCGGCATCCGGGCGTACGTCCAGGGCGACAGTGGAGCAGACGCCATGCTGATGCAGACCGATTTGGCGCTCCACCGCGCGAAGCATCACGGCGGCAACCGGTACCGCTTTCATTCCGACGAACTGGACCACGAAGTACGCGAACGTGTCGCACTCGCCGACGACTTGAAAGGAGCGATGGATCGCGGCGAGCTGGAACTCCAGTACCAACCCGAGGTCGAGTTGTCCTCCGGAAACATTCTCGGAATGGAAGGGCTGGTTCGCTGGCATCACCCGACGCGAGGCCTCATTGCCCCCGGTGTGTTCATTCCGATCGCCGAGAGGGAAGGCTCCATGGCAGCGCTTGGTCGCTGGGTGCTGGATCAGGCGTGCCGGCAGATGAGAACGTGGCGCGACGAGGGGGTGGCCCCGCTGATGATCGCGATCAATCTGTCTCTGTTCGAGCTCCGGAGTGCTCAAACGTTCGTGCGCGATGTCGCTGAAGCGGCCGCGAAGTGGCGCCTTGCCCCCTCCGATCTGGAATTCGACGTGACCGAGGCGACACTGGCCAGGCTGTCGTGGGCACAAAGCGACATCCTCCCGCAGCTGCATGCGCTCGGCGCGAAGCTTGCCATCGATGATTTCGGTAGCAATTACGCGTCATTTGAGTATGTCCAGGCTTATCGCGTGAACCATCTCAAGATCGCGCGATCCCTTATCCACCGGTCAACCAGCGATCCAGAGAGTGCGGCGACGATACACGCCATCGTCACCTTTGCGCACAGTATCGGGATCGGAGTCATTGCCCAAGGCGTGGAGACCGAGCAACAGCGCGCGCTGCTGGCTGCGACGAATCGGGCGACAAGCGCGCAAGGCTTCCGTTTCAGCGAAGCGGTGGGGGCCGCTCGCGCCAGCGAACTCCTGCGCCAAGGCCACATCGCGCCATGCGCGGCGCCTTGTCCGGAAGGGTAGGCATTCGATGGTCGCGGCCGCACGTTCCGCACGGGTACCCGTTGACAAGAATCGAAAGCCGATACGCATAGCGCATCGATGGTGCCGGAGCCGACTGGCTGGTTCGGCCGGTTCGGGTCGTCAAGCGACACCCGCGGTAATCCGCGAAGAATTGCTTGCATCGACGTCCCGATTGCCGGAAAAGAAGAAGGGGCGTCGCGAAGCCGCCGATCCCGATGCGCGATCGCTCACGTCCTGCCAGGTTCGAGCAGGTTCTTCAGCGCAGCCAGCTGTTCCTTCTGCATGTTCAGCAATTCAGTCCATTGCTCCTCGCGCAACCCGTCCAATTTTTCATGGAGCAACATGATCTCGAGTTCGGCCTTCAGATTGATTTCATAATCGTGTTCGGCCGACACCCGATCCTTGTATGACTGCCGGTTCTGGGCCATCAGGATGATGGGCGCCTGGATTGCTGCCAGCATCGACAGAAACAGGTTGAGCAGGATATACGGGTAAGGGTCGAAGGCCTTGCTGTACGTTGCCAGAATCAGCGAATTCAGGCTGACCCAGACGACCATGACCACAATAAAGCACGTGATGAATATCCACGACCCACCGAAGGCCGCAACGGCATCCGCTGCGCGCTGGCCGCGCGTTGCCGTTGCATCGAGCGTTTGCGTGGAGTCTCTCGCTATGTGCTTTCGTTCCGCGATGAGGCGTGCAACATTTTTCGTGCGCTCGTCCAACGATTCATAGGGTATGCCGAAGAATTTTTCGGCAAGCTCGGCAGGTTTGTGCATGTCGCCCTCCGCGCGGTCGCACAATCCGGACGGAATGGAACCGCAATAACGTCATGGAAAAATGTTGCCGGCGCAGCAATCGGAAAGCAAGGAAACCGAACGAGACCGAACGGCGTTCTGTCCCGGTTCCGTTGCCATTCGGCTCAGCGGACAACGTCCCGTGCGATTCCGCACGCTACCGGAGTCGGAGCGGTACGAACAGGCTGACGCCCGGCGCCGTCTGAGGGGCATAAACGACTGGGGGCGGCGCGTACACATAGTCCTGGGAGTCGTAGTAGTCGCCGCGACGGTAGACATTGTCCGGATGTTGATAGGCATGCCGATCGCGGTGATCCCATCGGTGTCCATGGTGCGGCCGGTACCCGTTGTCCATGCGGTGCTGCTGTAGCCGGCTTTGATCATGCTGATAGCCGTCATACGGGCCATGCTGCTGACCGTCGTAGTCGCCGTAGTCCGCGCCGAGCGCCGACGCCATGGACATGCCGCCAATCGCCAGGGCCAGGCCAACCGCCGTCATGCTTCTGGTCATCATCGAGCCGACCGACGCGACGCGTACGTCTGGAGTTTTCATGATGTTCTCCTGTCTGAGATCCGGAGCGCCGAACGTGGGCACCGGTCCGCTTCCCGCTGCGGGTGTCTCAGGAGGCTCGATGCGCGCCGCCGGTCTCACGGGGCGCGAATCCTTGAAAGCGAACATGACGGCTAATGCCTGCGATATCACTCATTCTGCCGGGCTTGGCCTTGCAGCGGTGGCCAGGCGCGCGCAGGCCCGAATGATTGATTTCGTCATCGATTTGTCCAGTGCGGGCCGTGACGGGACCGTGCGTATCGAACGCGCTGAAACAGACGCGTCGAGCGCACTGTGTACGTTGATCTCGGCCCGCATCGAAGTCGGTACGGTGCCGTACCCGGCTTTCGGAGCCCACCGTTTTCATGATTTTCCGCGATGCGCAGCGACAGGGACTGACTGCCGACACGCTCTCCAGCCCCGGAGCGCCGAATCGCATCAGTCAGGTCGGCCGGTCGCCGATTTACCGTTCCCGAGCCGTTTGAAGGAACGGCGGCCTTCGGCGGGCACGGGCGTGACCGCCTTTTCGGCAATGCGGGTGCCCGCGCCTGTTCGGTCATGGGTACGGCAGCAGTACCGACTGCCGGGGCGGGCCGCGTATAGCGGGGGGAAGACGTGACGGGAACGCGCATCGCGTCGGATCGGATGTGTTTCTCCGGCCGCATGTGATAAGCGACAGCGCCTCCTTCAGTATCGGAGGCTTCCTCCCGGACTCAGTCCGCGAAGTCGGTGGCTTCGGAAGAGCCCCTCCACGCGTCGAGATCCTGTGTGACAGCGTTAGCCTTGACTGCTGCGAGTTCGTTGGCGATCTTGCCGGCGAACAGATGCAGGGGCGGCGTCTCGACACTGGCTGCCTGGATGATCAGCAGTGCCAGCTTGTCTGGGTCCCCCGCCTGATGGCCGTGCAGCGTGTCCAGGTGCAGGTCGAGCGACGCCTTTGCCTCCGCATAGTCGTCGATCTGCCGCTTTGCGACTGCCAGCGCGCCGCTCGACAGGAATTCGGTGCGCACTGGGCCCGGATACACCACCGTGGCGCGAATGCCGAGTTCAGCAACTTCGGCGGCCAGCGACTCCGTCAAACCCGCCAGCGCGAACTTGCTCGAAACGTAGCTGCCCCAGCCGGCATATCCGCCCTGGTAGCCAACAATCGACGAGATGTTGATGATGTGTCCGCTGCGCTGCCTGCGCAGATGCGGCAGCGCATGGCGCAGTACAGCCACTGGGGCAAAGAAGTTCACTTCGAAATTCTGACGAAGCTCGCCTTCGGACAGTGCCTCGACCGTTCCTTGCTGTGCGTATCCGGCGTTATTCACGACCACATCGATGGCGCCAAATGTCTGCACGGACTTCTCGATTGCCTGTCGGATGCTCTGTTCGCTGGTAAGGTCCACTTCGAGCGGAAGGAAGTCGTCGGATGCCTGACCGAACGCTTCCGTCAGCGAAGCTGCGGTGCGCGACGTCGCGGCCACGCGGTGGCCTTGCTCGAGCAGATGATGGACGAGCTTCTGACCGACGCCTTTCGATGCGCCAGTGATAAACCAGGTACGGGATGCTGATTTCATGATGAAAGTCCTTGAGTAGCGGAGGATTGGGTGTGCAATGTCTTTACGGGAGTGCGACGCTCATGCCGCCATCGGCCATCACCACGGCGCCAACCATGAAGCTGGCCTTTTCCGATGCCAGGAAGGCAATCACCTCTGCAATTTCTTTCGGCTGGGCCGCGCGGCGGATCGGCGCCTTTTTGCCGTGCTCGGCCAGGAATGCTTGACCGTCAGCGTGGATGTGATTGGTGATGTTGGTGATGACGTCGCCCGAGCCGACCGCATTGACGCGAATGCCATGCTCGATGGCTTCCAGCGACAAGGCGCGCGTCAACTGCGCCAGCGCCCCCTTCGAGGCCGCATAGGCTGCGATCGTCGGGAAAGCCTGATAGCACGCGTACGAACCCACGTTGACGATGGCGCCGGTCTTTGCCGGCACCATCACGCGCATGGCTTCCCGTGAGAACAGAAACGCACCTGTGGCGTTGACTGACTGGATGCTGTTCCAGTCTTCAAGCGACATTTCAACGACGGGCTTGTTGATGATGATCGCGGCATTGTTGACGAGGATGTCGAGCTTGCCGAATTTATCCACCGCAGCTGCGACGGCCTGCACGGCGCTTTCTTCCCGCGCAACGTCGGCGATGAGGGGCACGATGCCGGGGCGGGCGAGCGCCTCGACATTGGCGCTGCGACCAACCGCGATTACGTTTGCACCCTCGGCATGGAGCAGTTCCGTAGTCGCCAGGCCAATGCCGCTGGCCGCGCCGGTAACGATAGCGACTTTGCCTGCGAAGGCTCCGGTTTCTCGATTGCGTGATGTCATGATGGTTTCCTTGATGGTTTGCCAGATCGGGGTGAGTGACAGGTGCCCGACTTTCAGAACGGGCTGGCGGTAGGCCGCACGACTATTTCGCTGACGTCGACATCCGCCGGCTGCTCTACGGCGTAGGCGATGGCGCGGGCGATGGCGTCGGGTGTGATGGCAATGCGGCGGAACTCCTGCATGGCCGACCGCGCGGTGTCGTCGGAAATCGAATCGGCCAGTTCGGACTCCACGACGCCTGGGCAGATCACGGTTACGCGGACCTTGTCGGTCTCCTGGCGCAGCCCGTCGGAAATGGCGCGTACGGCGAACTTGGTGGCGCAGTAGACGGCTGCGGTCGGCGTTACGGACAGCCCACCGATCGAGGAGATATTGATGATCTGGCCTTGGCCTTGCTGCTCCATGGCCGGCAGGACCGCCGCAATGCCGTGCAGTACGCCCCGGATGTTTACGTCGATCATCCGGTTCCACTCGGTGATCTTCAGTGCGTTCAACGGCGTCAGGGGCATCACGCCGGCATTGTTGACAAGCACGTCAATACGGCCAAACGTATCGAGCGCAAAGCGGGCGAAGGCCGCGACGTCCTCGGATGAGGTGACATCGAGTTCGCGGTAGCGGACGATGCCGCCGGCCGACTGCAGCGACTCCGTCAGTTCGACGAGCCGGTCGGTGCGGCGCGCGCCAATCACGAGCCGATGGCCTTGCGCGGCGAGCAAACGGGCGGCGCCCTCGCCAATGCCGCTGCTTGCGCCGGTGATCAGAATGACTTTGGGCTCGGTGGATGGGATTGCCATCTTTCACACTCCTGTTGTTGGTTCGAAATTGGCCGCGCCTGTCACTGATAGCTCGGAGGACGACGTTGCCGGAGCTCGGCCTGTAGAAGCGCTATGTGTTCATCGGCCGGTGAATGAATGGTAGGGAAGACGGCATCGCAGGCGAATACATGGAGCGATGCCATCTTTGCCTAATCCTATTGACTCGGTTGGCGCATACAGCGGGGGGTGAATAAAATGCTGTCTGTCGAAACTTCGGGAGAGTGTGGTGCCGAACACTCGCAAAACGGTTTCCATCCGGATGGTCCGGCTACTGGAGAAACTTGCGCCCAACGAGGGTTACACCCAGTCGGCGCTCGACAGCGTGCGGCTGATGCGATCGGATCGCCCGCTCGGGCGCACGCCCGTGTTGTACGAGCCGAGCATCGTGATCGTTTGCCAGGGGCGCAAGCTTGGATTCCTGGGAAACGAGGTCTACGTTTACGATGCGCAGCACTATCTCGTGCTGTCCGTCCCGCTACCGTTCTCGACGGAAACGCAGGCCTCGCCAGACGAGCCGATGCTTGCCGTATCAATCCGGCTGGACCTGCTCGAACTGAGCGAACTGATCGCGCAGATCGGTGCGGCCAGGCAGCATCCCAAAGCGGCGCCAGCGGGTATCGTCTCCACACCGCTGGACGGCAACCTCGCGGGCGCGACAATACGGTTGCTGGAAGCGTTGACAGAGCCGCTCGATGCACAGGTACTCGGGCCGGCGATCGTGCGCGAAATCTGCTATCGCGTACTCACTGGCGAGCAGGGAGCGGCAATGCGTGCCGCGCTGGCACATCACGGCCGCTTCGGACGCGTGGCGCGGGCACTCAAGCGGATCCACACCGAATATGCGGAGCCGCTCAATGTCGCGCGTCTTGCCGAGGAAGCGGGCATGAGCGTTCCTGCGTTTCATGCCAACTTCCGTACCGTGACCCAGACATCGCCGATCCAGTACATCAAGTCCACCCGCCTTCATCAGGCGCGCCTCATGATGATCCGTGATGGTGTGACTGCGGCGGCGGCAGCCGGACGAGTTGGGTACGAAAGCGCGTCCCAGTTCAGCCGGGAGTTCAAGCGCCTGTTTGGGCGGACACCGGTCGAGGAAGTGCGCGACATGCGCGAATCATTCACGCTCTCGCCGGCGGTCCGCTTCGGGACGTAGGCTTTGCTAAGCGGCTACATCGAGTGTCACCTTCCCGCGCACGTGGCCGCTCATGCTCCGTGCAAGGGCATGGCTTGCCTTCGGCAAGGAAAAGACCGAATCAATGTGGGTGCGCAATTCACCTGAGGCATAAAGTGCGGCCAACGTTGCAAGCAGCGATCCATCGGCACGGGTGGCGAAGTTTTTCGCCCGTGTGGTTCATCTCCGGCGCATCGTCCGGCATCTGCCGTGCGCTCGCCGAAGCCGTGCTCGAACGTGGCTGGCGCGCGGTGGTGACCGCACGCCAGCCCGACGGCCTGTCGGATCTCGCCCGCCGGTACAACGAGCGCGCGTTGCCGCTGCCGCTCGACGTCACCGACCCGCTTCGATCGCAAGTGCCGTCGAGCAGGCGCGATCTCGTTTCGGCGCGATCGACGTGCTCGTGAACAGCGCCGGCTAGGGGTATCTCGCCGCGCGCAGTTCGAGGCCAACGTGTTCGGCCTCAACGCACTGATGCAGCGGATTCTTCCCGGCATGCGGCAGCGGCGCCGCGGCCACGTCTTCAACATGTCGTCGCTCGGCGGGCCCGTCGCGTTCGCCGCGACCGGCTACTACCACACGGCGAAATTCGCGGTCGAGGCCCTGTCCGAATCGCAGTCTCATGAAGTCGCGCCGCTAGGCATTCGCGTGACGATCGTCGAGCCGGGTGCGTTTCGCACCGACCGGGCGGGGCGTTCGATGGTTGAATCCGCGATTCGTACGGCCAGGCGGGCGCCTGAGCGATTTCATGAGCCGCCCGGGAGCGGCCCCTGCGTCGAGTGCCGAATGCGACCGATTAGAGCGTGGAGAGCACCGTATCCAGTTCCGTCAGCAGACGGTCGGCGTCGTTGGACCCGAATACCAGCGGCGGCCGGATCTTCAACACGCTCGCGTGTGCGTGCAGAGCATCGAGAGCTGACGGGCAATGGCGTCGACGATGCGCGGATTGGCATGCCCGACGCAGACGACATTGTTGTAAGCATCGAGATAGTCGTTGCCTCGATCGTCGTACAGATAGACCTTCTCGCCACGCACGATCTTCACCGGCTCGGCGTAGAACAGTCGATGTTTAACCAACCTTATCGCGGTCAAAAGTTCCACATGTTATTGAACCGATATCGGCGCGATATCGTCAACACCACGAAAAAGGCCCGCTTTCCGCGGGCCTCATACACTCAGCAATTGCCTTTCTTCGCCTGTCCGGGCGGGCAGAACCCGTTGCCCGGGCCGCCCTGCGGTGCGACGACGACCGGCGGACCCGGAACGTATGCGACGCATCCACCGAGTGCGCCAACCACGCTGGCCGCGACGAGCAGTGCGATCACCCCTTTCTTCACTTCGTTCTCCCGTTATTGAGGAAAGGGCCGCGAGGCCCTTTCGTTGAATGCTGCCGACGTGTGCGTCAGAAGCTGAAGTTGACGTTCGACTGGCTCGTCGTGGCGTTGACGTTCGTCGATTGCGTTGCGCCCGATGCCGCGTCCGCCTCGATCGTATATTGTGCAGCGGCAGCCGGCGATGCAGCCAGCGCGACCGGCAGCGAGCCCGAGTACGTACCGACGATCGGTGCGGCCGTGGGCACGTTCAGCGCATAGGCGCCCGTGTCCATGTTCGCGTTGATCGACGTGATCTCGTACGCGCGGGCATCGACCGTCTGCAATGCCCGAACCAACGCGTCGGCGCTTGCCGTCACCGTGCCGCTGACCGAGCTCATCGTCGAGGCCGGCAGCGTGATCGGCGCGTTCGACGCCGACACGGCCGTGGTCGTGTTCACCACGACCGGCACCGTGCGCACGATGCCCGACGCGAAGTTGTTCTGCACGATCACGACGTCGTAGTTACCTTGCGTCGAACTCTGGATCAACGGCGACAGCACGAACTTCCCGGTGCTGTCGGCAACGGTGCCCCTGACCACCTTGCCACCCTGTTCCGCGTACACGGTCGCGCCGGCTTCGGCCGGTGCGACATAGCCGGAGATCGCGCCGCTCACGACAGTCGGGATCGCGGTGACGACCGGCTTCAGCGCATACGTGCCGTTGCCGCGCTGAACGATCGACTTGCACGCGTTGAAGTCGAGCACGAGGTCGACGAGCGTGTTCGCTTGCACCGTGAATGGCTGGATGATCTTGTAGCCGCTTTGCGTCGCGCTCGGCGTTGCAAGCGCCTGCTCGGTGCCGCCCGTCGGAACGACCGAATTCGCGAGGCTGTTGCCCTGGTTCGGCGCGAGAACGAGGCGGATCTGCTGATACTGGCCGGCCGGCAGTGCGGTCTGGCCGATATCGGCGAGCACGCCGTTGGTCAGGGACAGCAGGTCGATCTTGCGCGGTGTCGCCAGCGTGATCGTCGACCAGCCGGCATCGTTATCGGAAGCATTCGTATTCGCATTGACGCGAACCTGCGAGACGGTCACGTAGACATGGTCGAATCCGCATGACGGCGCATCGGTCATCGCGACATGCAGCGTGCCGGTTTGCGCGCCGCCATCGTCGCCGCCGCCGCAACCTGCCAGCGCAAACGGCACCATGGCCGCACACAGTGCGGCCTTCCAGAAATGGTTGTTCATGATTTTGCCCCCTCCAATCTGATTGTGGATGCAACGAAGCATAGCGGCGCGGCATGCCCAAAGTGTGGACAGCTTTGAAACGAACCGTAAATTGTGCGTCGGAGCGTAAGGACTGCTGCCGGCCGGTCGCGAATGGCGGTGCAACAGGGGGAAAGCTGCTTGGAGAGCCGCCTAATTTTCGCCATTCATCTGACGAATCGGAGCGGGCCGCGCCGCCGCGCGACGCCGCCCGAATGCCTCCGCGAAAAACTTGATGGGGAAAAGCACCGAACCCGTTTGAATTTTTTCCTCGCTATAGTCTAGGCACGGACGGTAGGTGCACGTGCGATGCGCTGACACCGTTCAGGCAATAACCGTAGACGGGTGCTGTATGAAAAACACAATCGAAAAGACCACCGGACCGGTGTGGGGTGTGGCGGCAGGGGTATTCCTGGCTGCCGCAGGACTGAGTCTCGGCATCTTCCCGAAATCGCTGAACAGCGCGGGAACCGCAAACGACTTCATTGCATCCGGCGTCGCGATGCTGGGTATCTTCCTCGTCGTCTATTCCACGCACGAACTGCGAAGAAAACGCCTGCACTGAGCGCCGGCACGCCGGCCGATCCGCCCAGCACGTTCGAGGCCGACCACCGGCTCAGGAACGCGCGCGCCCGTCGGCGGGGCCGCAATCGACCAACAGATCGTCGACGATGATTTCGCCGGCGGCCCGGCCTGCGCGCAACGCATTGAGCGTGTTGTCGAACAGGCGGCCGCCATCGTCCGCGAGGCGGACCGGCGCGAGCAGACGCGGCGCGCTGCCGGCCGTGCGCACCTGCACGACCGCGACGAACCCGAACCGGAGCGTGTCGGGCGGCGGCGCGTGGTCGCGCGGTTCGTCGAGCCGGAATTCGCAGCGGACGTCGATGGTGTATCCGCGATAGGTGTACGCACTGTTCATCTGCAGCTCGCTCGGAAGGGAACGCGACGACGGACCGTGGGCGCATCATATCGGCTCGTGCGAGCCGCTGGGGGTGGGGTGTCTACCTACTTGAGGAGTTCGTGCCGGTAGACGAGCTCGACGATGCGCTTCGTCGGAATGCTCGCGCGCACGCCGTCGACGCTGTCGATGCGAAACCACTTGCACTTCTGGATCTCGTTGCTCGCTTGCGGCGTCTGGTCCGGGCCGACTTCGGCGAAGAACACGTGATGCACCTTCGCGAGCCCGGTGAACTGCATCGAGTAGACGAGATCCTGGCCGGTGATGCCGGTCTCTTCCTGCAGTTCCCGATGCGCGGCTTCGAGCGGCGTTTCTCCGCGCTTGATTGTGCCGCCCGGTAGCGCCCAGCGCGACGTCGCGCGTGCCACGAGCAGGACCTGTTCATCGCGGTAGCAGACGATCGTCGCCCGTTCCTTGATCGGGACGGCATTGCCTTCCGGCGGCTTCGTGGAGAGGAGAGTTTGAGGCATGGACCGATTCTAGCGAGTGTCGGGCACCCGGCCAAGCCGGGGCGTCGAGCGCGACGCGGCCCGCCCGCCGGGTCGCGTCGTCATGCAGCCGCCAGCGTTACTTCTGTTCCGGCAGGAACCAGTTCATCACGAGCGCACAGATGCCGCCGGTGGCGACGCCCGATTCCAGCACGTTCTTCAGTGCATGCGGCAGGCTGTTCAGAATGTCCGGCACCTGCGACACGCCGAGGCCGAGCGCGAGCGACACCGCGATGATCAGCAGCGCGCGGCGATCGAGGTGGATGCCGGACAGGATGTTGATGCCCGACGCGGCCACCGCGCCGAACATCACCATCGCCGCACCGCCGAGCACGGGCTCCGGCACGGCCTGCAGCGCGCCCGCGACGACCGGGAACAGGCCGAGCACCACGAGCATGCCGGCGATCCAGATGCCGACGTGGCGGCTCGCGACGCCGGTGATCTGGATCACGCCGTTGTTCTGCGCGAACACGGAGCTCGGGAACGTGTTGAACACGCCGGCCAGCAGCGAGTTCGCACCGTTCACGAGCACGCCGCCCTTGATCCGCCGCATCCACACCGGCCCTTCGACCGGCTCCTTCGAGATCTTGCTGGTAGCGGTGACGTCGCCGATCGCTTCGAGCGACGTGACGAGGTAGATGATCAGCATCGGCACGAACAGCGACCACGAGAAGCCGATGCCGAAGTGCAGCGGCGTCGGGACCTGGAACAGCGCGGCCTGATGCACGCCGGTGAAGTCGAGGCGGCCGAGCACGGCGGCCGCGGCATAGCCGATCACGAGGGCGATCACGAGCGCGGTGCTGCGCACCCACACGATCGGCACGCGGTTCAGCAGGATGATCGTGCCGAGCACGACGCACGACAGCGTCAGGTTCTGCGCGCTCGCGAACGTGCCGTTGGCCATCGCGCCGTAGCCGCCGCCCATGCTGATGAGACCGACCTTGATCAGCGTGAGGCCGATCAGCAGCACGACGATACCGGTGACGAGCGGCGTGATCAGGCGTTTCACGAACGGCAGGATGCGCGACACGGCCATCTCGACGAACGAACCGGCGATCACGACGCCGAAGATCGCGGCCATCACGGTCTCGACGGGCGTGCCCTGCTTGACCATCACGCTGCCGCCGGCGATCAGCGGGCCGACGAAGTTGAAGCTGGTGCCCTGCACGATCAGCAGGCCGGCGCCGAGCGGGCCGAAGCGCTTGCACTGCACGAAGGTGGCGATGCCGGAAATCACGAGCGACATCGACACGATGAGCGTGGTATCCCGGCTCGATACGCCGAGCGCCTGGCAGATCAGCAGGCCGGGCGTGACGATCGGCACGATGATCGCCAGCAGGTGCTGCAACGCGGCGACGAAGGCGACCATCGGCGCGGGCCGGTCATTGGGGCCATAGACGAGGTCGTGCGACGGATCGGCGTCGGCGGCGCCGTGGGCGGCGGATCGGGCGGGGGAAGCGGGTTGCATGGCGAGCGGGCCGGACAAGGTGGAAAGTGCGGCATTTTAGCCGATGGGCCCTGCGGCGCGGCCCGCGCGCGATGCAATGGTCGGGAGGCGGAAAAGCGGCGCCGGATGCGTTTCGCCGAGCACGCGGCGATGACGTTGCTGATCGTCGGCTGGCTGCTGCCTGCGTCGACAGCGTTTCGCGCGGATCGCGGCGCTTCAGCCGGCGCCGCGCGGTGTCGTGCCGCGCGCCGGTGCGCGGGCCGCCGGATACGCGCGCCTGCACACGTCGATGACGGCATCGCGCAGACGGCGATGGACGGGGTCGCCGTGCATGCGCGGATGCCATAGCGCCGAGATCAGGATCTCGGGCAACCGCACCGGTATCGCGAAGCTGCGCAGCCCGAGCGCGTCCACGAGCCCCGGCGTGAATGCGTTGCCGAGGCTCGAGCGCGGCACGAGCGCAATCAGGTCGGTGCCGGCCGCGACGCGCATCGCATCGGGATAGCCGGGCACCACGACCTGCACGGTATGGGGGGCGGGTGCGGGCGTGTCTACCGCATCGTTCATCGGGCCGCCGAAGTCGCCGAGTTGCGCTGCGATCACATGACGGCAGGCCGCGTAGCGCGCGGGCGTGATTCTGGCCGCCGCGAACAGCGGATGCCCGGCGCGCGCCACCGCGACGTGCGAGTCGTGAAAGAGCTCGCGCGTGTGCAGTTCGGGCGCGTCGTCGCCGCGCTTGCCGATTTCCAGGTCGACCGTGCCGTCGCGCAGCGGCCCCGGATCGCGGTCGGGCTTGGGGACGAAACGCACGCGCACGCCGGGGGCGATGTCGCCGATCGCGGCGACCACCGGGCCGGCGAGCATGTCCATGAACGATGCGGCCGCGCGGATGGTGAACGTGGACGACAGCGTCGTCATGTCGATATCGGCCGTGGCCGGCCGAAGCACGGCACGCGCATCGACCGCGACGGCATGCACGCGATCGCGCAGCGCCGCCGCGTGCGGCGTCGGCACGAGCTTGCGTCCGGCGCGCACGAGCAGTGGATCGCCGGTCGCGGTGCGCAGCCGCGTGAGCGTGCGGCTCATCGCGGACGTGCTCAGTCCGAGCCGGCGCGCGGCCCCGGTCACGCTCCCTTCGGTGAGCAGTACGTCGAGCGCGGTGACGAGGTTCAGGTCGATGTCTTCCATTCGAACAGCATACGACATCGCGCGCGTGGCATGGCGTTCGATGCAACTATCGATTGAATTTGGTGCGTCTGGTGCATCCGATGGGGCGCGCCTATAGTGGCCGGATCACGGACTTCGGAAAAGGTGGAACCCATGCAATCGACTGTATCGAACGCCAGCACACCCTCGATCCTGCTCGTCGCGGCCTCGCGCGGCCTCGGGCTCGCGATGGCGGAGCAATTCCTGAACAAGGGCTGGCATGTCACCGGCACCGTCCGCGCCGGATCGGGGCGCACGAAGCTGCATGAGCTCGCCGAGCGCTTCGGCGAACGGCTCGAGATCGACACGCTCGACATCTGCGAGCCGGACCAACTGGCTGCGTTGCGCGCGCGCCTGTCGGGCCGGCGCTTCGACATGCTGTTCGTGAATGCCGGCACGACCAACGATCCGAACGAAACGATCGGCGAAGTCGCGACCGACGAATTCGTGCGCGTGATGATCACGAACGCGCTCGCGCCGATGCGCGTGATCGAGGCGTTGCAGGACCTCGTGACCGAGGACGGCCTGATCGGCGCGATGTCGTCGGGGCAGGGCAGTGTCGCGAACAACGTGAGCGGCATGCGCGAGGTCTACCGCGGCAGCAAGGCGGCGCTGAACCAGTTCATGCGCAGCTTCGCGGCGCGCCAGGCCGGGACGCCGCGCGCGATGGTGCTGATGGCGCCGGGCTGGGTCCGCACGGAACTCGGCGGCCCCGATGCGCGACTGACGATCGACGAAAGCGTGCCGAGCCTCGTGAACGTGCTGATCGGCAAGCAGCGGCGCGCGGGACTCGAATACCTCGATTACCAAGGGCGCACGGTTCCGTGGTAGTGGCCGGGCCAGCGGGCGCGTGACGACGCGCTGCGCATGCCGCGCCGATTCAATACAATGCGACGTCGAGGTGCTGGCGCCGTGTCGGGCAGCCGGGCGCCCCGTTCGATGAGCGGTATCGACCGGCGGCCGCGCATCGTGGAATGACGTCCTGCCCTGACGGGGCCGCTGGCGAATACGGAGCGCAGCATGAACGAACCCTACCTGCAGGTCATCGCCCATTTCTTCGCGAAACCCGGCAACGGCGACCGCGTGATCGAACTGGTCGCGGAACTCGCGCCGCTCACGCGTGCCGAGCCGAAAAACCTCGACTACGCGTACTTCCGCTCGCCGGTCGAGCCTGATCACATCGTGATCCTCGAGCGTTACCGCGAAGCCGACGGCCTCGACGTGCATCGGGAAACGCCGCATTTCCAGCGAATCGGTGTCGGCGCGATCATTCCATTGCTCGATCGCCGCGACGTGACGTGCTACATGGTGCAGCCGGACACCGGCACGGCGACGCCACCGGGAGGCACCCGATGAACCCGTTTCAATTCCGTACCGTTCCGACGCAGATCGTCGAATTCGGCGCCGCGCGCCGGCTCGGCGTGGTGTTGCGCGAACGCTTTCCGGCGCTCGCGCGACTGTGCGTCGTCACCGACGCGTTCCTGCATCGCAGCGGCGTGCTCGCGCCCGCGCTGGCGAGCCTCGCCGCGCACGGCTGGCAGGTGACGGTGATCGACGACGTGATCGCCGATCCGCCCGAGCATGTAGTGCTCGAAGCGACCGCGCGGGCGGCGGCGGCCGACGCCGAGATCGTGCTCGGCCTCGGCGGCGGTTCGTCGATGGACGTCGCGAAACTGATCGCCGCGCTCGCGCCGGGGCGGCAGGCGCTGGCCGACATGTACGGCGTCGACAAGGTGGCAACGTCGCGGCTGCCGCTCGTGCAGATGCCGACCACGGCCGGCACCGGCTCCGAAGTGACGGCCGTGTCGATCGTCACGGTCGGCGAGGCGCGCAAGATGGGCGTCGTGTCGCCGCACCTGTTCGCGGACGTCGCGATCCTCGACGCAGAGCTGACGCTCGGGCTGCCGCGCGCGGCAACGGCGGCGACGGGCATCGACGCGATGGTGCATGCGATCGAGGCCTATACGTCGTCGCGGCTGAAGAATCCGGTGTCCGACATGCTGGCCGTGCAGGCCTTGACGCTGCTGTCGCGCAACCTGCTGAAGGCGTGCGACGACGGCCTCGACCGCCACGCACGCGAGGCGATGCTGGTCGGCGCGATGTTCGCCGGCCAGGCATTCGCGAACGCGCCGGTCGCGGCCGTGCATGCGCTGGCCTATCCGGTCGGCGGCATTTTCCATGTGCCGCACGGGTTGTCGAACGCGCTCGTGCTGCCGCATGTGCTGCGCTTCAACGCACCGGCCGCCGCGCCGCTGTATGCGGAGCTCGCGGCGATCGTCGCGCCGTCGGCGACGGGCAGCGACGAAGCGAGGACGCAGGCGCTGATCGACGAGGTCGATCGGCTGATCATCGCGACGGGCATCCCGCGCACGCTGCGCGAGGTCGGCATCGGCGAAGGCGACCTGCCGCGCATGGCGTCGGATGCGATGCTGCAGACGCGCCTGCTCGTGAACAATCCGCGTGAAGTGACGGAAGCCGACGCGCTGGCGATCTATCGGCACGCGTGGTGATGCGGCGCGCGTGACTGCGCAATGGCCGGCGGCGTCACGCCACCGGCCGCTGCCATTTCTGATCGCGATTCTTGCAGGTCGACTCGAGTTTGCCGTCGGGCTTGCGAGGTGGCACATGCGCGCGTCGGCGGCATGAATGGAAATCGCCTTCGCTCGATCGACAGGAGACGACATGACGCAACGGGACGAAGCGGCGCGCACACGATGCGTCGCGTGGCAGATCGCGCAGACCTGGCAGGCGGGCGAATGGTGCCGGCTCGTCGAGACGCGTGACGGCGTCGATCTGTCGGGAGCGGTCGCGGGTGCGATCGACGGCACGCCGTTTCGCGTCGACTATGCGATCGCGTGCGGCGCCGACTGGCTGACGCGTTCCGCGCGCGTCACGCACTGGCTCGGCGCGGCGCCGCCAGCGCAGCTCGAGATCGAATGCGACGCGGGGCGCTGGACGGTCGACGGCGCCGACGCGCCGGCACTCGCGGGCGCGACCGACATCGATCTCGGCTTCAGTCCCTCGACCAATACGCTGCCGATCCGGCGTCTGAGGCTGGCGGTCGGCGCATCGGCCGTCATCCATACCGCGTGGCTGCGCTTCCCGGCGTTCGAGCTCGTGCGCGGCGAGCAGCGCTATGCGCGCACGGCGCAACGCGTGTACCGCTACGAGAGCGGCACGTATGCGGCCGACATCGCGGTGGACGATGCGGGCCTCGTCACCGATTACGACGAATGGCGGCGGATCGGTGCGACGCGTTCGCCGTAACGCGTCGCACCGACGGGGCGTCAGCGCGCGTTCGCGACCGTCACCCTGGCCGGAATCAGCTTCAGCGTGCTGAACGCGTCGGCGATCTTCTGCTGATACGCGAGCGTCGCATCGGTGACGGGCTGCACGCCGTAGCCGACCCGCTTGAGCGCGATTTCGAGCGTCGGCGCGTCGAGGCCGACGAGCGGCGACAGTTGCGCGGCGACTTCCGGAACATTGTCGCGTCCCCAGCGGTCGACGGCGTCGACTTCGTCGAGCAGCGTGCGCAGCACCTGCGGTTGCGCGGCCGCATACTTGCGCGCGGCGAGGTAGTACTGCGTGTTGCGCACGAGCCCGTCGCCGTTCGCGACCACGCGGGCGCCGAGCTGTCGTTCGGCGGCCGCCAGATACGGATCCCAGATCACCCACGCGTCGACGCTGCGCTGCACGAACGCGGCGCGCGCATCGGCGGGCGTCAGGTAGACCGGCTGGATGTCGGCATATGTGAGGCCCGCGTGTTCGAGCGCCTTCACGAGCAGGTAGTGAACGTTCGAACCCTTGTTGAACGCGACCTTCTTGCCGCGCAGCTGCGCGACGGTGCGAATCGGTGAATCGGGCAGCACGACGATGGCCTCGCCGTGCGGCGCCGGCGGTTCGTTGCCGATATAGACGAAATCCACACCCGCGGCCTGCGCGAAGATCGGCGGCGTCTCGCCGACCGTGCCGACGTCGATCGCGCCGGCATTCAGCCCCTCGAGCAATTGCGGGCCGGCCGGGAATTCGAGCCACTGCACCGCCACGCCCTGGCTCGCGAGCCGTTTCTCGAGCGTGCCGCGCGCCTTGAGCACGACGAAGTTGCCGTATTTCTGGAAGCCGATGCGCAGCCGCTTGTCGCTGCCCTGCGCCAGTGCGGGCAGGCTTGCGAGCGGGCCGAGCGCGAGCCCGGCCAGGCCGGCGGCCGCGCCGTGCAGCCAATGGCGGCGGCGCGGATCGGCCGGGGTCGTTTCAAGGTCGGCGTGCGGTGTGTCGTTCATCGAAGCGTCCTGCTGGCGGGTTCACGGGGCGCGCGCGGGCGGGCGGCGCAATCGGCACGGGAACACGGGACGCAGCCTTATGCGAGCGATGCGCACGGCCGGCCCGCGCCGGATTCGAGACGATACGGCCGCGCGGGCCGGCGGCCAACCAACGAATCCGCATATGCAAATCAGCGGCCGGACGATACGTGAACGAGGGGGTGGCAGCACACCGCCGCGCTCAATCGGTGCCGAGCGGGCTTTCCTCGATCGCGTCGACGCGGTCCGGATAGAACGCGAGGTGCGCGCGAATCGATTCGACGGCGGGATTCGGATGCTCGTACGTCCACACCGCGTTGGTCGCGCGTTCGCCGCCGGCGGGGATCGAGTAGTACGCGCAATCGCCCTTGTACGGGCAGTACGTCGCATGGTCGGTTCGTTGCAGCAGCGACATGTCGGCATCCTCGCGCGGAATGTAGAGCACGGCCGGATAGCTGGCCTCGCGCAGCGCCAGCGCGCGGCGCGTGTCGGCGACGGTCTTGCCGGCCACCTTGACCACGACGCGCGACGGATGCGGCTCGATCGTGATCGGATGATCGGGGCCCGGCGACTTCACGGGACGAGAGGGCGTATCGGGGCTGATCGACATCGTGGGTCCTCCAGGAAGGGGCGGCGCGCCGTGCCGGAACGTGCGCGCCGGGCGGATCCCCGCGCGCCGGTGCCGGCGTCGGCCAACCGATACGATGCGCCAATTCCGGAGAACCTGCAGAGGGCCGGAAGGCGGCGCGCGGCCGTGCACGAACTGCGGTGACGCACGGCGTGGCGCGGGTCGTCACTGCGAGGTTGGCTGAAATGTCCGCGGCGCTCGCATGGACGATCCGATGCAGCGGCAGCGGGATGCATCCGCCGCGATAAGCAACGCGGAATTAATTGGTAAGCGATCGGCGGCCGGCGCGCGAAGATCGGCGGTCGTCATTCGCATGAACGTCCTGTCCGAGCCACCATGAAGATTCCATTCGTCTCATCCGCCGCGCGTCGTGCGCGGCATCCATCCGTTGCAGTCGTGTCGTTGCGCGCCATGGCCGCATCGCTGCTGCTTGCCGGCGGCCTCCCGCACGCGTTCGCCGCGCCGGCCGGCAAGACGCTCGTGTACTGCAGCGAAGGCAGTCCGGCCGGCTTCGATCCGGGCCAGCACACGACCAGCACCGATTTCGATGCGAGCACGTACACGATCTACAACGGGCTCGTGCAGTTCAAGCGCGGCACGCTCGATCTCGTCCCGTCGCTCGCGACGAGCTGGGACGTGTCATCCGACCAGCGCGTCTACACGTTCCATCTGCGGCGCGGCGTGAAGTTCCAGACGACCGCATGGTTCAAGCCGACGCGTCCGTTCCAGGCCGACGACGTCGTGTTCACGTTCGGCCGGATGCTCGACCCCGACAGCCCGTTTCGCAAGGCCTATCCGGTCAGCTTTCCGTACTTCAGCGATCTCGGTTTCGACCGCAACATCGAGCGCATCGAAAAGGTCGACGACGACACGGTGCGCTTCGTGCTGAAGTCGCCCGACGTCGTGTTCGTGCGCAATCTCGCGATGGCGTTCGCATCGATCCTGTCGGCCGAATATGCGTCGCAACTGGCGGCACGTCACCGCGAGGCCGACATCAACCAGCTTCCGGTCGGCACCGGGCCGTTCCAGCTGCGTGCGTACCAGAAGGACGCGGTGATCCGCTACGACGCGAACCCCGACTACTGGAAGGCGGACGACGTGAAGCTCGCGCATCTCGTGTTCGCGATCACGCCCGATCCGGGCGCGCGGTTGCAGAAGCTCACGGCCGGCGAGTGCCAGGTGTCGGTGTTCCCGCGGCCGGCCGATCTGGAGACGGTGCGGCGCGATCCGAAGCTGACGCTGTTTTCGGGGACCGGGTTCAACGTCGGCTTCGTCGCGTACAACACGCAGCATCCGCCGCTCGATCGCGTCGACGTGCGGCGCGCGCTCGACATCGCGATCGACAAGACGGCGATCGTCAAGACGGTGTTCAACGGCGACGCGTCGATCGCGACGAACCCGATGCCGCCCGCGCAATGGTCGTACAACCCGCGGCTGAAGGACGCGCCGCGTGACCCGGCGGCCGCGAAGGCGCTTCTCGCGCAGGCGGGATTTCCGAACGGCTTCGACCTGACGCTGTGGGCGATGCCGGTGCAGCGCCCGTACAACCCGAACGCGCAGCTGATGGCGCAACTCATCCAGCAGGATTGGGCGAAGATCGGCGTGCGCGCGAAGATCGTCAGCTACGAATGGGGCGAATACAACCGCCGCGCGAAACGCGACGGGCAGCATGACGCGATCCTGTACGGCTGGTCGGGCGACAACGGCGACCCCGACAACTGGCTCGGCACGCTGCTCGGTTGCGATGCGGTGCACGGCAGCAATCTCGCGAAGTGGTGCAACGCGGATTTCGAGCGGCTCGTCAGCGCGGCGCGCACGAACGCGGACGTCGCGAAACGCACGTCGCTTTACGAACAGGCGCAGGTGGTGTTCAAGGATCAGGTGCCGTTCACGCCGATCGCGACGTCGATCGTGTCGCTGCCGATTTCGAAGCGCGTGCACGGGGTGACGTTCTCGCCGCTCGGCGGGCACCGGTTCGATGGGGTGTGGCTGGATTGAAGCGGGGGAGCCGGCGCGTGCGGAGCGCGCCGGCCCGGTGGCGGGAAGCTCGTAGTCGGATCGTCCTGTCGGAATTCCAGGAACGCCGAAACCGCACCTGCACGGCCGCGCCAGACGCGCGCACCGTGCGCGGCGCACGTCACTGCAATGTCACCCCCGGCCCCTTCAGCAAGATGCTGCGGCGGCCGTCGATCCCGACCGGCACATCGCCGTGAACCGTCGCGCGGCGCACGACGCGGCGCGCATCGTCGTAATCGTTGATCGCATAGTGCTGCGTCGCGCGGTTGTCCCAGATCGCGACGTCGCCTTGCTGCCAGCGCCAGCGCACGGTGTTCTCGAGGCGCGTCACGTGTTCGTGCAGCACCTGCAGCAGATGCGCGGAATCCTGCGACGACAACCCCTCGATCTTCTGCACGAAATGCCCGAGCACGAGCGTGCGCTCGCCGGTCTCCGGATGCACGCGCACGACCGGGTGTTCGGTTTCGTAGACGCTCGACGTGAACACTTCGCGGTAGCGTTTCAGTTGCGTGTCGTCGGCGTGCACGTGGGTCGACGCATAGTCGTAGGCGTTCGTGTGCAGCGCCCACAGCGTATCGGCGAGCGCGCGCAGCGGCTCCGGCAGGTGCGCATACGCGGTCGCCGTGTTGGCCCATACCGTGTCGCCGCCGAACGGCGGAATCACGACCGCGCGCAGGATCGACACCTTCGGGTACGCGTCGACGAACGTCACATCGGTGTGCCAGGAATTGGCGCGCGCGCCGTGCGCGGAATCGAGTTCGAGCAGGTGCGCGCTGCCGTCCGCCGGCGGCACGGTCGGATGCGCGACGGTGTCGCCGAAGCGGCGCGCGAATGCTTCCTGCGCGGCGTCGTCGAGATGCTCCTGGTTGCGGAAGAACAGCACCTTGTGGCGCAGCAGCGCGGCCTGGATCGCGTCGAACGTCGCGTCGTCGAGCGTGCTGGACAGCCGGACGCCGGCGATCTCGGCGCCGATCCGGCCGGCGACCTGGCGCAGCTCAAGCGGGGCGGCGGCCGTGTGCGGCGCGGCGTGCGAAGCATGCGAGGACGGGTAAGCGGCATGCTGGACGTCGGACATCGGGAGTCTCCTGGGTCGGGTTGGTCGGGTCTCCATTCAAGCAGGCGCCGCGCGAAACAGGAACCGATGAATCGTCACAACCTTAGTGCGCGTCGTGACGATCGATATGTGTCGTCGTGCTGAGCGACTCGCGCGTGGTATCCGGCAATTCGATCGGCACGCGGAATACGGAATATTTTCCCGGTCAAATCGGCGGACACGAAAAGATTGCCGAAAAGCGAGCGTGAATGGCCGTTTTAAAATTTGCCGAGGCGACTCCGATGGATTTGGAAAAACCGGCTAAAAAATATCGAATCATCCGCCAACGCAATGATGCGTGCCATCGTTGACATTCTTACGCCGCGCCCCGACAGGCCTTGCGTGGCGGGGCGCGAAAGCGGTAAGCGGTGTGCGTGTATTTCATTATTGAAGGGTGCCGTCCATAAATACACTCCGACGCTAAATAATTTGAAATCCGCGAAAAAATTGTCTATACCCTAGACGCATCGGTGTGATCCGCATGGTGTCAAATGCGGCCACGCAACAAAACGCGCGAAGTACCGGCAGATGGGTTGCCATACACGCGCGTCGCAGCGATCGAAAGGATTCCGGGGGATGCGACCGGCCCGACGCACGGGCCGCCGCATGAATCGTGAATGGGCGAACGCCATGCGCCGCCACCGAAGCAACGCAGCGTCTTTACATTCAAGGTCGATCACCGGCCCCGTCACACGGAGGGAGTCATGCTGCAATACGTCAAATCCTTGTTGCGCGATGAACGGGGCGTCAGTTCGCTCGAATACGCGGTGCTGGCCGGCATCATCGTCGTCGCACTCGCGGCGGTCGGCACATACCTGAGCGGTACTTCAGGCCTGCAGAGCGTATTCACGTCGCTGGTCAACAAGGTCACCTCGCTGATCTGATCTCCTGAACCCGCGCGCCGCCGACGAATACACGGATCCGCAGCGGTACGACGTATCCAGCCGGGGCGCACCGACGGACGGCTCTCCGATGCTCTATCTCGTCCAGCTGACGGCCACGCTCGTGCTGGTCTCGATCGCGATGCAGGACTTGCGCGAGCGGCGCGTGTCCAATCGCGCGGTGCTGGCGTTCGCGATGCTGTACCCGGTCGCGGCGGCGCTCGGGCGCGAAGGGCTCGCGCCATTTGCCGGCCACGTCGCGACCGCCGCGGCGATGCTGGTGGTGTTCGGCGCGCTGCGTCACGCGGGCTGGCTCGGCGGCGGCGACGTGAAGCTGGCCGCGGCGGTATTCCTGTGGGCCGGCCCGCCGCTCGCGTTGCCGGTGCTGACGATCGTCGGCGCGAGCGGCGCCGCGTGCGGCCTCGCCATGCTCGCTGGCGTCGCACGGCAGCGTCGCGTCGCGCCTGCGCACCCGATGGCGACGCGCGGCGTGCCGTACGGCGTCGCGCTTGCGTTCGGCGGCGCGCTGGCCGTCTGGGCGCCGTTTCCTCACGCACTTTCGCTTACCTAGCCAGGGGGACGCGCGCCGCCATGCCCAAACCCCTGAGAATGGCCGTGCTGATCATCGCTGCCGGCATCGGTGCGTTCATCCTGCGCCAACTGTATGTTTCCGCGTCGACACCTCCGCCGCCCGGTAACACGGCCGAAGTACGCGTGCGGGTCGCCGCGGCCGACCTTCCCGAAGGGCTGCTGCTTCGCGACAACGATCTCGCGTGGAAGTCCATGGCGCGCGCGCAGGTGCCGGCCGGCGCGTTCGTCGAATCGCAACCGGGCGCGGACCTGAAGGGGGCGCTGCTGCGCAACCGCGTCGACGCGGGCGCGCCGATCCGCGCGGACAACGTGATTTCGGCGGGCGCGCCGGATTTTCTCGCGGCCGCGCTGCAGCCCGGCATGCGCGCGATCTCGGTGCCGGTCGACGACGTGTCGGGCAACGCGGGGCTGATCCAGCCGGGCGACTTCGTCGACGTGGTGCTCACGCAGCAGATCGGTGGCTCCGCGACGACGCCCGGCACGTTCGAAGCGGAGACGGTCGTACGGCGCGCGCGCGTGCTCGCGGTCGGCTCGGAATTCCAGCGCGCGAAGGGGCCCGCGAGCGCGCCGGACGCGCCGGTCCGCGCGCGCACGGTCACGCTCGAGGTCGCGCCGCGCACCGCGCAGGTCGTGCTGGTCGCGACGCGCCTCGGTTCGCTGTCGCTCGCACTGCGCAGCTTCGCGACGAGCGACCGCCGCCAGGCGGCGGGCGGCGACGAACAGGAGCCCGATACGCCGCCGGTATGGGCCGGCGACGTATCGCGCGCGGCCCGCGAAGCGGCGCGTGCGCCGTCCGCGAGGACGGATGTCGGCACGCGGCCGGCGCAGGGCAACACGGTGGTGATTTATCGCGGCTCGTCGGTCGACGATGGATCGCGCGCCGGTGGCACCGGCACGCCGGGCGTGCCGCCGCTGCCGTCCGGTTGGCCGGGCACGCCTGTTGCACCGGTTGCGCCGGCCGCGCCCGCGGGCGGCAATGCCACGGCGGACGCGGCGACGCAAGCGCCGCGGACCACGACGGTGCAGTGATGCAGTGAAGAATCGGGCCGGCCGCCCGGCGGCCGGCAACTGACGGGAAAACGCATGGTGCGCATGGTTCGTTGGATCGCTGTCTGGTGTCTGGCCTGCATCGTCGCGCCGGGCGTCGCGCTCGCGCAGCGCGCGCACGCGGCCGACGCCGGCGCGCCGTTGTCGATCGCGACCGGCAAGGGCGAGATGCTGTCGCTGTCCGAACCCGCGACAGCGATGTTCGTCGCGGATCCGAGCATCGCCGACATCCAGGTGCCGTCGCCGCGCACCGTATTCGTGTTCGGCAAGAAGGCCGGCACCACCACGCTGATCGCGCTCGGCGCGAACCATCGGCCGATCCTGCGCCGCACGGTGATCGTGCAGGTCGACACCGCGTCGCTGCAGACGGTGCTCGACAGCCGCTTTCCGCAATTGAAGCTGGCGGTGTCGGGCGCGCCGGGCTCGCTGATGGTGTCGGGCAAGGTGCCGAGCGCGGCCGACGCGGACGCCGTGATGCAGTCGCTCACGCCCTACCTGAACGACAAGGAAAGGATCGTCAACCGGCTCACGCTGTCGCGCCCGATCCAGGTGAACCTGCGCGTGCGCGTGACCGAGGTGAGCCGCAACGTCACGCAGCAGCTCGGCATCAACTGGAGCTCGCTCGGCGCGGCCGGCAATTTCATCGGCGGGCTGTTCAACGGGCGCACGTTGATGGATCCGACGACCAAGCTGTTCAACCTGTCGCCGACCGGCGCGTATTCGGTGCTCGGCGGCTTCCACGCGGGACGCTGGTCGATCGACGTCGTGCTCGACGCGCTCGACCAGGAAGGCCTGATCACGATGCTCGCGGAGCCGAACCTCACCGCGATGTCCGGCCAGACCGCGAGCTTCCTCGCGGGTGGCGAGATTCCGATTCCGGTCGCGCAGGCCGGCAACACGACCGGCGCGATCACGGTCGAGTTCAAGCCGTTCGGCGTATCGCTCGATTTCACGCCGACCGTGCTCGCCGACAACCGGATCAGCCTGAAGGTGCGTCCGGAAGTGAGCGAGGTCGACGCGAACAACAGCGTGACGACCGGCGGCGTGACGGTGCCGGGGCTCACCGTGCGGCGCGTCGAGACGACGGTCGAGCTGTCGAGTGGGCAGAGCTTCGCGATCGGCGGGCTGCTGCAGAGCCAGACGGCCAACACCGTGTCGCAGATTCCTGGGCTCGGCCGGCTGCCGATCATCGGCCGGCTGTTTTCATCGAAGAACTTCCAGGACAACAAGACCGAGGTCGTCGTGATCGTGACGCCGTACATCGTGCAGCCGACCGGCCCCGGCCAGCTCGAACAGGCGCTCGACACCGTCGCGCGGCCGAGCAGCGATCTCGAGTTCGCGGTGCAGCGCAATCTCGGGCTCGACCTGATGTCGGGCGAAACGCCGCGCCCCGTCGGCGCCGCGGGCTTCGTGTATTGACCGGAGGAGCGCGCATGCGGGTTCGAACCATCGTTTTCGCTCTGCTGGCGCCGGCGCTTGCAGGCTGCCTGTCGGCGCCGCCGCCGATCAACCTGCCGGATGCACGCGCGATCGGCTTCGACGGCGTGCGCGCGGTACCGCCCGACTGCGCGGCGCTGATGCAGCCGTCGCATCTCGTCGACGCGGGCTTCGGCCGGCCCGGCGTGCCGTTCGGCTGCGCGACCTACACGAATCTCGCGACGATGCTCGCGCGGCCGGAAGACCTCGTCGCGCCCGTGCCGTACGGCGGCGCGGACGCGCAAGTCGCGGCCGACGCGGTGCGCCGCTACGTCGAGGATCGCGTGAAGCAGCCGACCCCCGGCAAGACGCTGACGACGACCGGCTCGCCCGGCCATTGACCCGCTCCGGATGACATCGCGATGCCGACCATGAACGTCCTCGATCGCCAGAACGCCAAGCGTGCCGCCTCCGCCGGGGCGGCGGATCTCATCGCGGTCGTGTCGGACGCGGGCAGCGAAGACGTGATCCGCCGCGTCGCGCAGGATCTGTCGATCACGCGCGCCCATGTGCAGCCGGGTAACTGCGATGATGCGATCCGCCTGCTGCAGCAGCACGAGCGCTCGCCGCGCCAGCTGATCGTCGACGTGTCGGATTCGGTGCTGCCGGTGTCCGACCTGATGCGGCTCGCCGAGATGTGCGATCCGTCCGTGCGGGTCGTCGCGATCGGCACGCAGAACGACGTCGGGCTGTTCCGCAATCTGCTCGGCATCGGCGTGCAGGACTACATCGTGAAGCCGCTGACCGTCGAGCTGATGCGGCGCGCGCTGACCGCGACGGAATCGGTCGTGCAGGTGCGCACCGGCAAGATCGTCAGCTTCGTCGGCGCGCGCGGCGGCGTCGGCGCGACGACGGTCGCGGTAAGTCTCGCGCGGTGCCTGGCCGGCGAGAAGCGGCGCCGTGTCGCGTATGCCGACCTGAACCTTCATGGCGGCGGCGCGAACTCGATGCTCGGGCTGTCGAGCAACAACGGGCTGATCGAATTGCTGAACATGGAGCAGCGCCCCGACGACGCGCTGTTCGACCGCATGTTCGTCACGAAGGGCGACCGCCTGCACGTGCTGTCGGCCGAGCTGGCGTACGGCGAGGACGCGCCGCTGCGCGACGACGCGATCGCGCAGCTCGTCGACATGCTGAAGGACCGCTTCCATTACGTGCTGTTCGACGTGGGCAACCGCGCCGGCAAGCTGTTCGAGGACGCATTGGCGGCGTCGGATCTCGTCTATATCGTCGCCGACCGCTCGGTGCATGCCGCGTACGAAGCCGCGCGGCTCGCGCGCTTCGTGAAGGAGCTGCCCGGCGAGCGGCTGCTGTCGATGGTGCTGAACAATCCGCTCGAGCCGGTCAAGGGACGCGTCGCGCAGACCGATTTCGAGGACGCGTTCGGCGGCGTGAAGCTGCGCGAGCTGCCGCACGAGCCGCAGCCGCTCGCGGTCGCCGAGAACCTCGGCGAGCCGATCGAAGGCGGGAAGCGTCATGGCTTCCTGGACGAGATCCGGCGGCTCGCGAACGGCATCACCGGCGAATCGATGGCCGTCGCCGAGCCGTGGTACGCGCGCTTCGTCAAGTGGAGGAAAGGATCGTGACGTTCGGTACCCGCAAACGGTCGACGCCGGAGCCTGCGCCGGCAGTGTCCCCGGCCGTGCCGCGCGACGACGCGCCCGCGCCGGCGCCGGCGCCGATCGCGAGCCACGCGCCGCCGCCGCTGCGCGGGGCCGCGGCGGCCGACACGCAGGAGGCGCTGATCCGCTCCGGCAAGTTCGATGCGATTCGCACCGCGGTGTTCTCGTCGATGAACATGTCGGCGGCGTTGATGAAGACGCGCGACGAAGTGCGCGCGGGCATCGAGCAGGTGGCCGCGCACACCGTCGAGCGCGAGCGCCTGAAGATCACGGCGGGCGAGCAGGTGCTGATCGTCGACGCGATCCTGAACGACATGTTCGGCGTCGGGCCGATCGAGCCGCTGCTCGCCGACGACACCGTGTCCGACATTCTCGTGAACGGCCCCGACCAGGTGTACGTCGAGCGCGCGGGGCGGCTCGAACTCACGTCGCTGAAGTTTCGCGACAACGCGCACGTGACGAGCGTCGCGCAACGGATCGCGGCGGCGGTCGGCCGCCGTGTCGACGAGAGCAGCCCGATGGTCGACGCGCGCCTTGCCGACGGCAGCCGCGTGAACGTGGTGCTGCCGCCGATCGCGATGCGCGGCGCGTCGATCTCGATCCGCAAGTTCGCGAAGCGCGACATCACGCTTGCGCGGATGGCGCATCAGGGCAACATCTCGCACGGGATGCTGCAGGTGCTGAAGATCGCATGCGCATGCCGGCTGAACATCGTGATCTCAGGCGGCACCGGCTCGGGCAAGACGACGCTGCTGAACGCGCTGTCGCAGCACATCGAGGAGCACGAGCGGATCGTGACGATCGAGGATGCGGCCGAGCTGCAACTGCTGCAGCCGCATGTCGTGAGTCTCGAGACGCGGCCGGAGAATACCGAAGGGCTCGGCGGAATCTCGCAGCGCGACCTCGTGCGCAATGCGCTGCGGATGCGGCCCGATCGCATCATCCTCGGCGAAATCCGCGGCGCGGAGGCATTCGACGTGCTGCAGGCGATGAATACGGGCCACGACGGCTCGATGACGACGATCCATGCGAACACGCCGCGCGACGCGATCAGCCGGCTCGAAAGCATGGTGATGATGGCGAACGCGAACCTGCAGCTGCTGTCGATCCGGCGCCAGATCGCGAGCGCCGTGCACCTGTTCGTGCAGATCGAGCGAATGCGCGACGGCGTGCGCCGCGTGACCCGGATCACCGAGATCGTCGGGATGGAAGGCGAGGTCGTGATCACGCAGGACTTGTTCACGTTCCGGCAGGAAAGCGACACGACGCGCGATGTGGTGAAGGGGGTGTTCGAGGCGTCGTCGCTGCGCCCTGCGTTCGCCCCGCGTGCCGCGTACTACGGCATGGAGGACGCGCTCTCCGAGGTATTCCGGCAATGAGGCCCGCCGATCTGTTCGCGCTCGGCGCGTTCGTCGTGATCCTCGTGATCGGCCTCATGCTGTCCGCGCTGCTCGATCGCGCGCGGCAGGCGCCGGAGCAGCGCATTCGCGAGCGGATGCGGCGCCTCGCGCCGTCGCTGGCGGGCCGCGAGGCCGGTGCCCACGCCACGCCCGGCGTCGCGCTGTTCAACCTGCCGCGCCGGCAGGGCCGCGTGCGTGCGTGGCTGCAGCGCTACGTGACGCGCGTGCGCGCGGTCGGCGGCGAGCGCGGGATGCGGATCGTCATCGCCAGCGCGATCGTCGGCGAGATCGCGGCGATCGTCGCGATGAAGCTCGTGGCGTTGCCGAGCGTCCTGCATCCGCTGATCTACGTCGGGTTGCCGCTGCTGGCGATGCGCGCCAGCTATCGCGCGCTGGTCGAGCGTTTCCGGCTGCGCTTTCTCGAAGCGTTCCCCGACGCGATCGACCTGATCGTGCGTGCGGTGCGCGCGGGCATCCCGGTCACGCAGGCGATCAGCACGGTCGGCGACAGCGCGGCGGAGCCGGTGCGCTCGACCTTCCGCACGATGGGCGACAGCCTGCGCGTGGGCGTGGATCTGAAGGACGTGCTGACGCAGGCGTCGGACCGGCTGATGATCGCGGACTTCTCGTTCTTCACCGTCTACCTGCTGCTGCAGCGCGAGACCGGCGGCAGCCTCGGCGAAACGCTCGACGAGTTGTCGAGCATCATCCGCACGCGCCGCGACATCCGCCTGAAGACGCGCGCGTTGACCGCCGAAGGGCGGATCACGACGAAGATCATTTCGGCCGTGCCGTTCGTGATGATCGGCGCGCTGTTCCTCGTGAACCGTTCATACGTGATGTTGCTGTTCGACACGCACGCGGGGCACGTGATGCTGACGATCGCTGCCGTGCTGCTGACGATCGGACTGCTGACGATCAACAAGATCTCGAAACTGGATACCGCGCGATGACGATGTCGATGCTGGCCGCCCGCGGCCTTGAACTGCTGCTGTTGGTCGCGTGCGTCGCCGCGGCGCTCGCGACGCCCGGCGGCGGCACGCGCCGGCGCATCGCCGCGCGCGTGCAGCAGGCGGCCGGACAGCGCTCGCTGTCGCTGGCGGCGGGGCGGCTGCAGCCGGGCGAGGTGCGTCAGGACCTGACGCGGCGGCTCGCGCAGCTCGGCGAGCGGCTGCCGGTGCTCGACCCGATGCAGCGTGTGAAGCTCGGGCTGCAGCTCACGCGCGCCGGCTTTCGCGAGCGCCGCGCGGTGTCGGCGATGATCGGCATCAAGCTGAGCTGCGGCGTGCTGTTCGCGGGCTTCGCGATCGTGTTCAGCCCGTACATTCCGCGGCTCGGCGAATTCTTCGTGATCCGTGCGGTGGCGATGGTCGGCGCGTTCGTGATCGGCGTGATCGTGCCCGAGTACGTGCTCGGCGCGATGATCCGGCGGCGCCGGCGCATCATCGCCGCGTGCTTTCCGGATGCGCTCGACCTGCTCGTGATCTGCACGATGGCCGGGAACAGTCTCGCATCGGGCGTGCGACGCGTCGCACGCGAACTCGAACGCATCTGTCCGCCGCTTGCCGACGAGCTGACCGTGTGCGCGGACGAGCTGACACTGAGCGGCAATGTCTCGGAGGCGCTCGCGCATTTCGCGCTGCGCGTCAATTTTTCGTCGGCGCGCTCGCTCGCCACGACGCTCACGCAATCACAGCGATTCGGCACGCCGATCACGCAGGCGCTGCGCACGCTGTCGCGCAGCGAGCGCACCGAGCAGGTCGTCGCGCTCGAGGAAAAGGCCGCGAAGCTCGCGCCGAAGATCACCGTGCCGATGATGCTGTTCATCCTGCCGACGGTCGGCCTGATCGCGGCGGGGCCGGCGGCGATCCGCCTGATCGAGGTATTCAAATGACACGATCCGTCATCCGCGCGCTGGCGTTCGCGGGCGTGCTGCCCGTGCTGGCCGGCGGTTGCGCGCCGGGCATCCAGACGAGACCGGCGCTGTCGCAAAAGAGCGACGACCCGCAGGCCGAATTGCGCATTGCCGACAGCGCGCTCTCCGGCGGCAACGTCGAGCTTGCGTCGACGCTGTACGGAAAGGTGCTCGCCCGGCATCCCGATTCGCTCGCGGCGCAGCTGGGGCTCGGCGACGTCAACTACCGGGCCGGCGATCTGGAGCGCGCACGGATTCTCTATGAGCAGGCACGGCAACAGGCGCCGGCGGATCTCGGGCCGCAACTCGGGCTCGCGCGCGTCGCGTTGCGGCAGCGCCGGCTCGACGAGGCCGCGCAGCGCTACCGCGACTTGCTGGCCGCGCAGCCGAACCTGCCGCTCGCCGCGCAAGGGCTCGGCACGGTGCTCGACCTGCAAGGCCGCCATGCCGACGCGCAAGCCGTGTATCGCGACGCGCTCAACGCGCATCCGGACGCGCAGGGGCTGCGCATCGACCTCGGGCTGTCGCTCGTGCTGAGCAACCGGCCGCGCGAAGGCGTGAACGTGCTGCTCGACGTGGCCGGTTTGCCCGACGCGCCGTGGCAGGCGCGCCAGAACCTCGCGTTCGCGTACGGGGTGCTCGGCAACACGGATTCGGCGAAGAAGCTGCTGTCCGCTGACCTGCCCGCGTCGGCGGTGGCCGACAACCTGCGTTTCTACCAGGCGGTGCGCGCGCAGCTCGCGGCGCGCCCGACGGCCGCCGCCGCGCGGCCGTTGACGGGCGCCGCGCTCGAGCGGAGCGTCGTGCCTCCCGCTGCGGGGACCGCAAAATGACACGCGGGGCGACGGGCGCGCGCCACGCGCGCGGCGTCGTATCCCTCGAATTCGCGCTGATGCTGCCGTTCCTGTTGATGGTGCTGATCGGCATCATCGACGTGAGCCTGCTGCTGTGCGACAAGGCCGTCATCACGAACGCGAGCCGGGAAGCCGCGCGGGCCGGCGTCGTGCTGCGCGTGCCGATGCTGACCCCGACGCAGATCGCCAATGTCGCGTTGAGCTACACGCAGAACAGCCTGGTCAGCGGCGGCACCGGGACGGTCCCGACCGTTGCCGTGACGCAGGCGAACGGCACGACGTCGGGCACCGCGCTGACGGTGACGGTGACCTACACGTATTCCGGGCTGGTGCTGGGTACGGCATTGAGCGTGCTGACCGGCCCGATTACGATCTCGGCCAGCTCGGTGATGCTCTATGAATGACGCAGCCGACACGCGATGCACCGGCCCCGCGTCCGAGCGAGGCTCCGTCGCGCTGTTCTTCCTGATGTTCCTGATTCCGCTGCTGTCGTTCGGTGCGCTGGCGATCGACATCGCGTGGGTCGCCACCGTGCGCAACCAGCTTCAGAACGCCGCCGACGCGGCCGCGCTCGCGGCGGCCGATGCGATGATGTCGCCGACTGGCGGCCCGCTGAACTGGTCGCAGGCGGCGCCAGCGGCGAACGGCGTGATCGCGCAGAATTCGGCGGCGGGCGCGGCGCTGGCGACGGGCACGGTGACGACCGGCTATTGGAACGTGGCGCGCAATCCGGCGACGATGCAGCCGACCACCATCACGCCCGGCGCGTACGACGTGCCGGCGGTGCAGGTGACGGTGTCGCGCGCGCCGGGCATCAACGGCGGCTCGATTCCCTTGCTGCTCGGCGGGCTGCTCGGCGTGCCCGGCACATCCGGCAGTGCGACCGCGATCGCGGTGCTTGCCGCGCCCGGTGGAGTGGCGGCGGGCGGCCTCTTTCCGATCGCGATCGATCAGTGCGTGTACAACCAGTACTGGAATGCGGCGACCAACCAGCCGCTGATCAATCCGCTGACGGGCCAGCCGTACGAGTTCTCGATCACCAACGGCCAGACCTATGGCGCGCTGTGCATGGGGGGGCAGTGGACGTCGTTCCAGTCGACCGCGACCGACACGACGACGATGGGCGGGCTGATGGTGACCGGCAACCCGACGACGCTCAATATCGGCGACACCATCAATCTCGCCACCGGCGTGAAGGCGACGCTCTACACGTCGGTGCCGGTCGGTGCGACGGTCGTGCTGCCGGTCGTCACGCAGACGTCGAGCAGCACCTCCGTGCCGATCGTCGCGTTCGCCGCGTTCCGCATCGACGTGTCGCTCGGCGGCACGTACAAGTACATCCAGGGCCACTTCGTCGCCGGCGTGAAGCTGACGGGCGTCGCGACCGGCGTCGGGCCGTACTACGGCGTGTACGTGCCGCCGCGGCTCGCGTTGTGAGCGTGGTGGGCGTCGTGCCGCGCGCGCCGCAGCAGCACGAGCAGCGCGAAGAGGGTCACGGCCGGGCCGATCTGCGGCCACTCGAACCACGGGTTCAGGTATTCGAAGATCGGCAGCGCCCACAGCAGCGCGATCGCCGTCTGTTCGCCACGCAGCCAGCCGTCGCGCCAGCCGATCGCCAGCATGCAGGCGATCGCGACGGCGAGCCACGCGAGTTCGTAGTGCCAAACGTACGGGTTCGCCGCGAGCGTCGCGACCGTCAGCACGGCCGCGCGCACGCGGGTATCGCGTGACCGTGCCCATGCGGTGCAGGCGGCCGCGATCGCGATCACGGCGATACACGCGTGTGCGGCATAGGCGACGGCGAGCGGCACGCCCGCGAGGCGGAACGTCGCGAACGGCGTGGGCGACACGAGCCAGAACACGACACCGTGTTCGAGGACGATCGAGCGCGCGAGGCCCGTGCTGGCGACGAACAGGCGCAGCGAGTCGACCCCGCAGACCAGGACGCTCAGCGCGACGAACGTGCCAGTGGCGAGCGCGGCCCATGCGATCGTGCGCCACGCGCGCGCCGCGATCAGCACGAACGGGAACAGCAACGCCATCTGCGGCTTGACCGACAGCAGGCCGATGCAGAGGCCGGCCCACATCGGCCGCCGGGCGGCCCAGTGGACGGCTAGCGCCGCGCAGGAGGCGGTCAGGAACGCGTTCTGCCCGAGCGTCGCGGTGACGAACACGCACGGTGCGGCGGCCAGCGCGAGCGTCGCGGCGCGCCCTGCGCCGGCCATCGTGCCGAGGCCGGATACGCGCGATGCCGCGAGGCCGAGCACGACCACGCCGAACGCGACGAACAGCGGATAGCCGAGCGCAAAGGGCAGCAGCGCCAGCGGCGTCACGAGCAGCAGATAGGTGGGCGGGTACAGCCACGGCGCGAAGCTGTCGCGACGAAAATGGGTGAACAGCTCGGCCGTCAGCTGCGAGAATGACGAGAAATCGTACGCTTGCGCAGGCGTACCGTGCAGCATCACGTACGACGCGGACCAGAACACCGAGAAGTCGGCGCCGGGGCGGCCCACGGCCCCGCCGTGGCGCACGACGGTCGTCCAGACCGCGATGAACAGCGCGTAGAACACCAGCATGATTGCGCTGTACAGGACGAGGCGCCGCGGCGTGAGCCACTCGCCGACGGCGCGCGGCGCCGAGCGTATCGATTGGCTGGAAATGTCCAATTGCCGCGGCCCGGCTTACTTGAACGACGCCTTGCGGGCGGCGAGGCCGGCGGCGGCCGGTATCGTCGTCCGGCGGCGGGCCGCGTGCGTGCGCTTGAGCGGGAACTGCAGCAGCTTCGATGCGGGCTGCGCGGCGGCGTCCCGCTCGGCCCGGTAGCGCCGCCTGACGAGATAGACGGGGCGCTGCTTCGACTCGTGATAGATCCGGCCGAGGTATTCGCCGATCACGCCGATGCCGATCAGCTGGATGCCGCCGACGAACAGCACGACTGAAATCAGCGACGGGTAGCCGTGCACCGGATTGCCGAACAACAGCGTGCGTACGACGATGAACGCGCCGTACACGAGCGAGAGCATCGCGAACGTGATGCCGACGTAGGTCCACACGCGCAGCGGCACCGTGCTGAAGCTCGTGATCCCCTCGAGCGCGAAATTCCAGCGCCGCCACCCGGAGAACTTCGAGCGGCCGCCGCTGCGCGGCGCACGCGTGTAATCGATGATCTCGGTGCGAAAGCCGACCCATGCAAACAGCCCCTTCATGAACCGTCGCCGCTCCGGCAGCGCGCGCAGCGCATCGACGACCTCGCGATCCATCAGGCGGAAGTCGCCGACATTCTCCGGCATTTCCACCTCGGACAGCGCGTTGTGCACGCGATAGTACAGCGCCGCCGCCGCGCGCTGCAGGTAGGGATCGCACATCCGGTCGGTGCGTTTCGCGGCGACGACCTCGGCGCCGCCGCGCCAGCGTTCGATCATCGCGGGAATCAGCGCGGGAGGGTCCTGCAGGTCGGCGTCGATCAGGATCACCGCGGCGCCGGCCGCCTCGTCGAGGCCGGCGGTGAGCGCCGCTTCCTTGCCGAAGCGGCGCGTGAGATCCACGACGTGCACGCGCGCGTCGCCGGCGGCGATCGCGAGCAGCCGGTCGAGTGAGCGATCGCGGCTGCCGTCGTTGATGCAGATGATCTCGAAGCGGACCGCGGCGACCGACTCCAGAATGGGCAGCGTTTCGGCAAAGAACGCGTCGATCGTTTCCTCTTCGTCATGAAACGGCACGACGAGCGAGATCAGCGGCTTCCTGGCTTGCGTGGACATGCTGCGGGCTCCCGAGAGATCCGGCCTGCGCTGCACCGTGTGATTCCGGTTGTTTTCCGCCGAACGGGCGTGGCCGGTTCGGCGCGACGTCGGTTCCGGCCTGCTTGTCCACCGCGGACCGGACATAGGTGTTGTGTCCATTGTATGCAGGGAATCGCCGATTCGTAACACGTATCGACGGATTTGCACGGCGTGGCGCACGGCCTGTCGCGGAAACACGGGGCGGCACGTTGCGGCGGACCGTGCGCGGCGGCGCTAGGATGGCGTTTTCAATGCCGAAGGAGCGCGCGGTGCAAGTTCACGATCTGACAGGTGCGCCGCTCGATTTCTGGGTGGCGATGGCGGAAGAACTCGGCGCGGCGCGCGTCGACGCCGGCGGCTGCACGATCATTCGCGAGCCGGGTGGCGCGCCGGTGTCGTACGCGCCGTCGTCTTCATGGGTGGACGGCGGCCCGCTCGTCGAGCGTTTGCCGTTCGGCGCGTTCGAACGCGACGGCGGGCACGGCACGTGGCGCGCGGTGCTGCATCGGGCGGTGCCGGCGGCGGGCGAGCGCTGCACGTTCAACCAGTCGGGGCCGACGCTGCTGATCGCCGCGATGCGCACGCTGGTCGCGTCGACGTTCGGCGACGACGTGCCCGATCTCGACATGTCGACGCCGCGCTGAGTGTGCGCGCAACCGGTTACGCGGCCGACAGGTTGCGTACCGCGATCGACGCGACGTCGACGCGCTTCGGCAGGATCGCGTCCGCGGCCGCGCGATCGGCGACGCGTTGCAGCACGTCGATGTCCGCGCCAGTGACGCCGCGCTGCGCGAGCGCCGCCCGGCGGGCGATATCGGCGGCCGCATCGCGCGGCAGGCGCGTGAGCGATGCGTAGACGGTCGCGTAGTCGGCCGGATGCGCGAGCGCCCACTGGCCGGCGCGGGTGAGACGCGCGAGCACGTCCGACAGCGCCGCGCGCTTCGATCGATCGTCGAGCGTGTCGACCGGCGACGTGAGGAACGCGAGCCCCGAATTGATCCCGCTGCCGTCGCGCACGATGCGCGCGCCGCGCCGCACCACGTTGCCGTAGTAAGGATCGAAGGTCGCCCAGATGCCGATCTGCTTCGCCTCGAACGCGGCGAACGCGTCGACCGGCAGCACGAAGCGCACGTCGACGTCGCCCGGTGCGAGGCCGTGTTCGCGCAGCGCGCCGTACAGCTGGTATTGCGAGATGCTGCCGCGCGCCGACGACACGACGACGGTGCGCCCCTTCAGGTCGGCGACCTTGCGCACCGGCGAATCGGGCTGCACGACGATGCCGAGCGACGTGGGCGAGCCCACGCGCGTCGCGACGATCCGCAGCGACGGATCGCCGAGCGCGGCCGTCAGCACGGGCAGGTCGCCGGCGGGCGCGAGATCGATCGCGCCCGCGCGCTGCGCTTCGAACAGCGGCGCGGCGCCCTGGAAATTCGCCCAGCGAAACCGGTACGGCACGCCGTCGAGCACGCGCGCGGCCTCGGCCAGCGCGCGCAGGCCGCCGGCCTGATCGCCGAGCACCAGCGTGACGTTCGACAGGTCGGGGCCCGCCGCGCGGGCGGGCAATGCGGCGGCGCCCGCAAGCGGTGCGGCGGCCAGGGCGGCCACACGCAGCAACGCGCGGCGGCGCGCAGGGGTGGGGGGCGAAGTCATCGATGGCGGTCCTCGGTGATCCGCGCGCTTGCCGCGCGGCTGCCGGGCAGATTACGGAATCGGTTTCGCGCCGGCAAACATCGAATCGCGCAATGCTTATTCGTGCGAGGAGGGAATGGCGGCGGGGAAGATACGGCGCTAGCCTGCCGCAGGGACGGTGCGCAGGAACGCACGTACCGCGGGCGCTTTCTCGAAGCGCCGGTGCGCGAGCGCGAGTTCGGACGTGATTGGCTTGCCGGCGATCGGCCGGTACACGACGCCCGGCAACGACACGCAGGCGGCGAGCGCGTCCGGAATCACGGCGACCCAGCCGTTGACCGACACGCACGCGAGCACCGCGAGCAAGCCGCCCGGCCGCGCGGCGATCACGGGCGCGAAGCGGCCGCGGCGTGCGACTTCGAGCGTGCCGCGCTCCTGCTCGGGCACCGCGAAGCATGCGTCGGCGAGATCGGCGGCGCGTACGGTGGTCATCGACGCGTAGCGTGAATCGGCCGGCACGGCCGCGACGAACACGTCGCGCTGCAGCGTGACGATCCGCAGCGCGCCCGGCAGCGGCAACGGCGGGCGCACGTATGCGAGATCGAGCCGGCCCGTGTCGAGCTGCTTCGCGACGTCGTCCATCGGCACTTCCCGGAGATTCAGTTCGATGCGCGGATGCGCGGCGCGAAACGCGCCGACCGTACGCTGCAGCGCGCCCGAATAGACAGCCGACGACACATAGCCGATTTCGATACGGCCGAGTTCGCCGCGCTCGGCCAGCATCGCGAGTTCGCGGCCGCGCTGCAGATGCTCGAACGCGGCGCTCGCCTCGGCGAGAAACGCAACGCCTGCCGCCGTCAGCGTGACCGCACGGCGCGAGCGCTGGAACAGCCGCACGCCGAGCAGTCGCTCGGCCTCCTGGATCTGCCGCGTGAGCGCGGGCGGCGCCATATCGAGCGCGTCGGCCGCGCGAGCGAAATGCAGATGCTGCGCGACGCTCAGGAACGCGCGCACATGACGGAATTCGAGCTGATTCATGATTGCAATTTTCGTCAATAAAACTGCATGGACGTATCAATGACAGGCAATACGCGCCCAGCCTAGCATACGGCTCGTTCCCCTTGCTCCGGAGCTATGGATGTCCCAGCATTCTTCCGCCTCGCGCGCCGCCGCGCCCGCGAACCCGCGCCTGCCGGCCGCCGCGACGCTCGCGGTCGCATCGGCGACGTGCTCGCTGATCGTGCTCGACACGAACGTCGTCGCGGTGTCGCTGCCGAGCATCGCGCGCGGCTTCCACGCGAGCTTCGCCGACATCGAATGGGTCGTGAGCGCCTACATGACCGCGTTCGCCGCGTGCCTGCTGCCGGCCGGCGGGCTCGCGGACCGCTTCGGGCGCAAGCGCATGCTCGGCGCGGGGCTCGCGCTCTTTTCGCTCGCGTCGCTCGGTTGCGGACTCGCGCCGTCGGCCGGCTGGCTGATCGCCGCGCGCGCGGCGAAGGGCGGCGGGGCCGCGCTGCTGCTGACGGCCGCGCTCGCGGTGATCGCGAACCGCTTTCCGGACGGGCGCGAACGGGCCCGCGCGTGGGCGATCTGGGGAATGTGCATGGGGATCGCGACGGCCGTCGCGCCGCTCGTCGGCGGCGCGATCACGCAGTGGATCGGCTGGCGCTGGGTGTTCCTGCTGAACCTGCCGGTGTGTGCGCTGCTCGCGGCCGGTGCGCGCGTCGCGATCGACGAGTCGCGCGATCCGCACGCGAAACGGGTGGACGCCGCCGGCAGCCTGCTGTTCGGCGCGGCGCTCACGTGCGCGATCGCGGCGCTGATCGGTGCGCCGTCACACGGCTGGCTGTCGGGCGCGACGCTCGGCCGGTTCGCGCTCGCCGCCGCGCTGCTGGCCGCGTTCGTCGGCGCGGAGCGCTGGCAGGCGCGGCCGATGATCGATCTCGCGCTGTTCCGCCAGCCGCGCTTCGTCGGCGCGGTGCTCGCGATGTTCGGCTATGCGGCGTGCGCGCAGGTGATGATGACGTTTCTGCCGCTGTACCTGCAGAACGCGTTCGGGATGTCGGCGATCGACGCGGGGCTCGGGATGCTGCCGTTCGCGGTCGCGATGATCGGCGGCCCGTCGCTCGGCGGCATGCTTGCCGCGCGCGTGTCGCCCGGCGGCGTGCTGGCGGGCGGGCTCGCACTGATCGGCGCGGGCAATCTCGCGACCGCGGCGCTGACGGCCGGCGGCGACTACCGGCTCGTTGCGCTCGGCATGTTCGTGACGGGCTGCGGCGCCGGCATCATGAACGGCGACACGCAGAAGGCGATCATGGCGTGCGTGCCGCCGAACCGCACCGGGATGGCGTCGGGCATCAGCACGACCACCCGCTTCTCGGCGATCGTGACGGCCGTCGGCGTGCTCGGCGCCGTGCTGGCCGCCAGCACGCACGCGCAACTCGACCGGCTGCTGTCCGCCGCACCGGGCGTGCGGGCATTCGTCGATGCGCCGTTCATGTCGAGCCTGCTGGCCGGCGATCTCGCACAGGCGCTCGCGCACGTGCCGGCGTCGGCCGCGCGCACGCTCGCGGAGGCGGCGCCCGCGGCGTTCGCGAATGGGTTCGCCGATGCGTTGACAGTGAGCGGTGTGCTCGCGCTCATCGTTGCCATCGTTGCATACAAGTTGCTTGCGCAACCGATGCCGGCCGACTTCTAAGGACGCGAAGCGAATGTGACGTCGCGCACGATCCTGTTGTCGACGTTCGGGGCGATCGCATCGCTGCCGGTGCGGCTCGGGATCGCACCGCAAGTGCGACACCGCGCCCCGGCGCAGCTCGCGCGATTTCAGCGGGACTCAGTGCGACTTCGTCGCGCTCCGATGGATGCGCGCCGCGCGCGCGGGGTGCTGCAATGCGTCGCTTGCCGCCGGCGGATGCGTCGCGCGGGTTCGGGCGGTTCGTCGGCCACCGGCGCAGCCGTTCGCGCGTCCGCGTTCGCGGCAACCGCCGTGACATCCGGCAGCGCAGCTTCCGCGTCGAGCCAGCTGCGCGTCGCTTCCGCGATCAAAGTGCGCAGCCAGCGCACGCCGTCGACGCACGGCCCCGACTCGTTCCACGTCATCCGATACACGATGTCGGGCGGCTCGGCCGGCAGCGCGACCGCGCGGAGCGGCAGCAGCTTCGCGTAGTGGCGCGCGAGCCGATACGTGGTGGTCAGGATCAGGTCGGAGCGCACGAGCGCATGCGCGGCGAGTTCGAAATGCGGGAGCGTGACGACGATCCGCCGCCGCAGGCCGACGCGTTCGAGCTGCAGGTCGATCGCGCCGGACGCTTCGAGCCACGACGGCGTCGGGCACAGCTGCGCCGCCTGCGCGAATTCGGCGGCCGTCATCGCGCCGCGCCGCGCGAGCGGATGCGTCGCGCGCATCAGGCACACGACGCGATCGTCGAACAGGTCGTCTTGCCGGAACCGCGACGAACGGGCAGGGCGATTGTCGATCACGACGTCGAGCTCGCCGTCGGCGAGCGCACGTTCGTCGTCGAAACCGTCGCCGAGCGGATGGAACACGAGCTGCGCGTTCGGCGCGCATTCGCGGAACAGCGCGACGAGCTTCGGCACGAACAGCACGTTCAGGTAATCGGGGCAGCCGATCCGGTAGGTGCGCACGGAAGTGCGCGCGTCGAAGGTCGGCTGCTGGATGCGGATGAAGTCGATCACGCGCAGCGCATTGCGCAGCGGCTCGATCAGCCGCGCGCCGAACTCGGTCGGCACCATGCCGTAGCGGCTGCGCACCAGCAGCGGATCGCCGAGCAGCGTGCGCAGCCGCTTGAGCGCGGCGCTCGTCGCCGGCTGCGACATGTTCAGCCGCACGGCCGCGCGCGACACGGTGCGCTCGGTGAGCAGCACGAGCAGGATGCGCATCAGCCGCGCGTCCAGTACGTCGAGCGCGCCCGTGGCGTCGGACGCGTCGAGGGGCAAGCCGTGCGGCTCCGGTGCGTCCCGCATGTCGCTACGCGCGCCCGTGGCCCGTCATTCGACGAAGGTACCCGGCCCGCCGACGATCCGCTTCGGACGCGGCGGCGTCCGCGCCGATCCCGATCCCGGGCCGATGGATGGCTTCCAGTTGCACGCGTTGTCTCCTTCCATGTGCGGCGGCGCGAACCGGCAGCGTGTGCACGCAGCGCGGGCCCGGCCACCGTGGACGTTATGTCTCGGATTTGCTGGCGAGTATGGATGGGCGCCGCGACGATGGGAAATTAAATATTCGGCTGAGCGCCAGTTGGAAAATGAATGGGGCGCGACGCGCGTCGGCGCTGACGCGCGGCACGCGGATTGCGCGCCCCCGGCTTCCATTCAATCGACATCAGCGGAGGTGTCATGCAGCGATATTCCATTCGTTACGTATCGCGAGCCGTCTTCGCCGGCATCCTGATCGCCGGGCTGGCGGCGGGTGCGGGCTGTCAGAAGAAGAGCGAGACCGACACCGGCACCGGTGCGAGTTCGAGCGCCACGGGCGGCATGGCGCCAGCGCCGTCCACCGCGCCGTCGGGCATGCCGAGCAGCGGCACGGCCGGCAGCGGCGTGGACAGCGGCGCGGCGAGCATGCCGGGCGCGGCATCCGCGCCGGCCGGCGCGAGCGGCGGCTGACACGCGGCAGCGGGCGTCGCCCGGCCCTGCCGCGGTGACGTGCCGATTCGGCACGTGCGTCGCAGGGCGCACGCGTGCGACGCCCTGCGCGTGAAAGATTTGCAAGGACCGTTGTAGTGATTCCCGGACCGGCGCCGGCGGTAGCACGCCGGTGCACGCCGTCCGGAACAGGAGGTGCGATGCAGAACGCGGAATCGAATTCAACCCCCGAAAAGCAGCGCGAACAGATCGAGAAGAGCCCGGTGAAGACACCGGCGGCCGGCGACATGCCGGATGCGTCGACCCAGGCCGCGGAGGTCGCGAAGCGGCCGCTGACGCCGGAGACGGTCGCCGCGAAAATGCCGACCGGCCTGCCGCCGATCGACGTCGACGCGCATGCGGTCGACAGCGGCGACCCCGTGCGGCGCGCCGCCGGCCGGATCGTCACGCTCGACAACGCGAACATGGCGATGACCGACAACACGGTCGACGTGGACGGCAAGGGCCTGGAGGCGGCCGCCGGCGCGACCGAGTGGCACGACAACGTGATCTACTCGAATGCGTCGCTCGACGACGCGGTCATGACGCCCGATGAAGGGCTCGGCGGCATCGAGAGCCGGCCGGGCGGTAATGTGCCGCTGATCGGGACGCGGCCGGGCTGGCGCGTCCGGTATGTCGGCGACGTCGAGGTCGAGGTCCAGCATGGCGTCGGCGCGCGGGCCGAACATGTGATCCGTTTCGAGCGGATCGGCTGACGTCGCGATCGTTGCTTCGGCGGACCACCAGGAGGCGGTCCGCCGCGAGCTTACCGAGAGCCCTTACTGCGGGCCGAGTTCCTGCGCGGACGTGTCCGCATCGTTGCCTTGCGCGACGAGCACGTGAACGTCGTTCGGTATCACGTCGTCAATGCCGCCGGCTGGAATCGTCAACAGCAGCCAGTCGGCGTTGTTGTTCAGCGCGACCGGCGGGGTCTTCAGGATCGGCGTCTTGCTGCCTGCCGTCGTGACGATCACCTGGTAGGTGCCGCCGTTAAGATAGACGGAATCCTGTCCGGATGCCGGCACCGCATTTTGGTAGGCCGCACCGGCCAGCGTCGGGCTTTGTCCCGTGATGTCGGTGCCCGGAGGGACCACGTAGACGTCGACGTTCTGGGCATTCGGCGACGCATTGAAACTACGCACGCGCGCCTTGTCGGACAGCAGCTTCTTGTCGAAGGGGTCGTCGATCAGCGAAATCGCCGACGACTTGCTCGGCAATGCAATGGTCGTGTAGTGATGACCGTTCGCCGCGCTGAACGACTGCGACGCGACGGTCGTGGTCGTTCCCGATACGTCGTAGCTGGCGGTCTGCGTGCCGGAGTCGATGTCGTGATAGCGGGTCACGCCTTTGTAGGCGATGCCTGACGCGTCGACTTTCGCGTTCAGGTAGTAGTCGAGATTCGGGCCGGCCGGCACTGCGTTGATGAAGCGTGCCTGCGGTTTGGAAATGCCGAGTTCGGTGCCGACGTCGTCGCCGCCGCCGCATGCCGCGAGTACGGAAATGACCGAGCACAGGGCCACTATCGTTCGAATGGATTTCATTATCGTCCTCTCGTTCAGGGAATCTGCTTGCGATGCGACGCCGCCGCACGACGAGAGTCGTCCGGGGCGCAGCGCCGGTTGAGGAAGGATTGCCGTCCGCCGGGGCGGCGGGCGCCTTGATGTCGCAAGGGATGTGCCTGCACGGTTTTGGAACGCGGTGGCGACGGTGGGGCGGTTGTTGTGCGGCGGTTGCCCGGCGTGCGGGTGCGGTTGCATGCCGGGCGTGATTGCGCGAGCGGGCGGCGCCGTGCCTGTAAAAAACGGCAACTCTGTGGCGTAACGTGGCGATGCTGGCGCGCGGCGTTTGCCGGCAACGCGCTCTGCGAGCGGCATGGCCCGAACCCGCGCGGCGGCGACCGGGAAAAGCGACTCGCGGGCCAACGCCACACCCTCCGCAGGCCGTAAAACTTGCCGCCAGCGGAACATAGTTTAACCATTCGAAACAATGTGTTCACTGAAAAGGGCATGATCTCCGGCGATCGGGCAGGCATACTGTCGCCTATGTTGCTCAATGCCGTCGAACCGACGTGCGCTTGCCCCCCATGCCCATTCCCGTACCTTTTCGATCCCTCCGATGGTTGACCATCGCGGCTGCTTCATGCCTGCTCGCCGCGTGTTCGACCGCTTCCGACGTGACCACGACGTCGAACCCGAATGTCTTCACCGTGACGACCCGCACGCTCGGCGTGTCGACGACGTGGGCCGACGCCCATGAAAAAGCGGTCAGCGAAGCGACCAACTACTGCACGCAGCGCGGCATGCGCGCGAGCCTGCGGCAAGAGCAGCTGACCGCCGGCCGCCGCGTCGACGCGCGCTCCGAACTCGCGTTCGAGTGCCATCCGACCTTCGAGACGGCGTCGAACCCGCGCGGGTAAGCGCCGCGCCGCCCGTGCTGCTCCCGATGTGAAACGACCCGCGATGCCGTTGACGGGCATCGCGGGCCGGCGCACGTCCGTCGGTCGCGTTACGCGGGTTTTGTCTCGTACAGCTTCACGCACGCGGAGAAGTCGAGCGCGCCGAGCCCCTGCTGGCTCATCGACTGATAGAGCTGCTGCGCGAGCGCGCCCATCCACACCGGCTGCCGTGCGCTGCGCGCGGCTTCGGTCGCGAGCCCGAGATCCTTCAGCATCAGGTTCGCGGCGAAGCCGCCGGCATAGCCGCGCGCGGCGGGCGCCGCGTCGTTTACGCCCGGGTACGGGTTGTACGTATCCGAGCTCCAGCAGCGGCCGGTCGACGTGTTGATGATGCCGGCCAGCACGGCCGGATCGATGCCCAGCGCGGCGCCGAGCGCCATCGCTTCCGACACGCCCATCATCGAGATCCCGAGCAGCAGGTTGTTGCAGATCTTCGCGATCTGCCCGGTGCCCGTGCCGCCGCAGTGCACGACGTTCTTCCCCATGTCGAGCAGCACCGGACGGATGCGCTCGAACAGCGCGGCCGGCGCGCCGACCATGAAGGTCAGCGTGCCGGCCTGCGCGCCGCCGGTGCCGCCCGACACCGGTGCGTCGGCCAGCGGAAAGTCGTGCTGCGCGGCTGCGTCGGCCACCGCGCGTACGCTGTCCGGGTCGATCGTGCTGCAGTCGACGAAGGTGGCGCCGGCGCGCGCGCCGGCCAGCACGCCGTCGTCGCCGAGATAGACCGCGCGCACGTGCTGCGCGGCCGGCAGCATCGTGATGACCAGCGACGCGCGTGCGGCCGCGTCACGCGGCGACGCGGCCGCCGTCGCGCCCGCGCGCACCGCGGCGTCGACCGCGTGCGCGTCGAGGTCGAACACCGTCAGCGCGTGGCCGGCCTTGAGCAGGTTGGCGGCCATGGGGCCGCCCATGTTGCCGAGTCCGATGAATGCGATTTCCATGTGCGGACTCCTGCTCAGCGCAGCGCGATCGTCGTGTTCACGCCGCCGGCCGTCGCGTCGTCGTCGAACCAGCGCGCGGTGACCGTCTTCGTCTGCGTGTAGAACTGCACGACCTGCTTGCCGTACGGGCCGAGATCGCCGAGCTTCGAGCCGCGCGAGCCGGTGAAGCTGAAGTAGGGCACCGGGACCGGGATCGGGATGTTGATGCCGACCTGACCGACGTCGATCTCGCTCTGGAACTTGCGCGCGGCCGCGCCGCTCTGCGTGAACAGGCCGACGCCGTTGCCCATCGGGTTCGCGTTGACGAGCGCGATCGCGTCGTCGAGCGTGTCGGCTTCGAGCACGACCACCACCGGCCCGAAGATTTCTTCCTGATAGATCGACATGTCGGTCGTCACGCCCGAGAAGATCGTCGGGCCGACGAAGTTGCCCTGCTCGTAGCCGGGCACCTTCACGTCGCGGCCGTCGAGCAACAGCGTCGCGCCTTCCTTCACGCCGGCGTCGATCAGCGACAGGATGCGCGCCTTCGCCGCCTTCGACACGACCGGGCCGACGTCCGTGCCGGCTTCGGCGCCCGCGTTCACCTTCAGCGCCTTCGCCTTTTCGGCCAGATCGGGCAGCCAGTCGCGCGCGCGGCCGACCAGCACGACGACCGAGGTTGCCATGCAGCGCTGGCCCGCCGCGCCGAAGCCCGCGCCGACCAGCGCGTTGATTGCCTGCTCGCGGTGCGCATCGGGCAGCACGACCGCGTGGTTCTTCGCGCCCATCATCGACTGCACGCGCTTGCCGTGCTGGCTGCCGAGGTTGTACACGTGCGTGCCGACGCGCGTCGAGCCGACGAACGAGATCGCCTTGATGTCCGGGTGCGTGCAGAGACGATCGACCACCGTCTTGCCGCCGTGCACGACATTCAGCACGCCCTGCGGCACGCCGGCCTCGATCGCGAGTTCGACGAGCTGCATCGTCGACAGCGGGTCCTGTTCGGACGGCTTCAGCACGAATGTGTTGCCGCACACGATCGCCATCGGGAACATCCACAGCGGGATCATCGCGGGGAAGTTGAACGGCGTGATGCCCGCGCACACGCCGATCGGCTGGCGCAGCGTGTAGGTGTCGACGCCGCCCGCGACGTTCTCCGCGAACTCGCCTTGCTGCAGCGTGCCGATCGAGCATGCGTGCTCGACCACTTCGAGGCCGCGGAAGATGTCGCCCTGCGCGTCGGGCAGCGTCTTGCCTTGCTCGGCCGTCAGCGTGTGCGCGATCCGTTCGAGGTTGCGGCGCACCAGGTCCTGGAATTTCAGCATGATGCGCAGCCGCGCGCCGATCGGCGTCGTCTTCCAGGTCTGGAACGCGCGCTGCGCGGACGCGATCGCGGCATCGACCTCGTCGAGCGTCGCGTACGGCACGCGGCCGATCACTTCCTGCGTCGCGGGGTTGACGATGTCGCCCCATTCGGCGCTTTGCGAATCGACGAACGCGCCGTCGATCAGCAGCTTGGCGGTGGGCAGGGCGAGGGTGGTTTGGGGGACTGCGGCGTTCATGGAATCTCCGGGAAACGATGATGCGAGGAAAAACGGTGGCCTGCGTCCGTCGCGCGTGCAGCCGCGGCGGACGACAGGTCGAACAGGAAGCGGGTCAATGCGGGCGGTGCTTCGATGCGCTCATGCGCGCGCCGGGCGCATCAGCGCGGTACAGGCGAGCGCGAACACGCCGAAGCCCATGAGGTAGGCGATCACGTAGTGCGGCTGGCCGCCGCCGGCCTTGAGCAGCGACGTCGCGATCATCGGCGCGAAGCCGCCGCCGATCACGCCGGCGAGCTGCACCGACAGCGAGATGCCGCTGTAGCGGATTTCCGCCGGGAACTGCTGCGCGAACAGCAGCGCCTCCGGCGCATAAAGAATCGGGAACACGACGCCGAGGCCGAGCACGATCGCCCACCATGCGGTCGACGTCTGCTGTGTGCCGAGCATCATGAAGAACGGCGCGGCGAACGCGCACATCAGCACGAGGCCGATCGCGAACATCCGGCGCTGGCCGATGCGGTCGCTGAGATGCCCGCACAGCGGCATCGTGACGAGCGACAGCGCCGCGCCGGCCGTGATCGCATGCAGCATCTCGGCCTTCGGCAGATGCAGCTGCTGCGTCGCATACGCGAGGGCGAACGTGACGACCATGTAGAACCAGGTGTTCTCGGCGGCGCGCGCGCCGACGATCGTCAGCACTTCGCGCGGATGGCGGCGCAGCGCGGCCGTCACCGGCGACTTCTCGGCCTTGCCCTGGCGCTGGATCTTCTCGAAGTCCGGCGACTCCGGCACCTTCGCGCGGATGAACCAGCCGAGGCCGACCAGCGCGATGCTCGCGAGGAACGGCACGCGCCAGCCCCACGACAGCATGTCGGCGTCCGGGAGCGCGGCCACCGCGGCCATCGCGACCGACGACAGGATCAGCCCGAGCCCGACGCCCGTCTGCGGCAGGCTGCCGAACAGCCCCTTGCGGCCCTTCGGCGCATGCTCGACGGCCATCAGCACCGCGCCGCCCCATTCGCCGCCGACCGCCATCCCCTGCAGGAAGCGCATCGCGATCAGCAGGGCGGCGGCCCAGTAGCCGATGCTGTCGTACGACGGGATCAGCCCGATGATCATGCTCGGCACGCCCATCAGCAGCAGCGTGATCATCAGCATCGACTTGCGCCCGATGCGGTCGCCGAAGTGACCGAACACGATGCCGCCCATCGGTCGGCCGATGAAGCCGACCGCGAACGTGCCGAACGCGGCGAGCGTGCCGACGACGGGGTCCAGCGACGGAAAGAAGATGCGGTTGAATACCAGCGCGGCGGCGGTGCCGTAGAGGAAGAAGTCGTACCACTCGATCGTCGTGCCGGCCATGCTGGCCCAGCCGGCCAGCAGGTAATGCCGCGCGGTGCGCTCGGGCGCCGGCGTCGCGACGCTTGCATGCTCATCGAGGGTGGATCGGGTCTGCATGGTGTCTCCGTATTGGATGCCCGCGGCTCATGGTCCGCAGGTCACGGTCGAGTATAGTTATGCGCTGATCCACGATGTACCGACAAGAAAGCCGGTTGGATATGCATTTCTGCATATCGAAAGCCGGTCTGGAGACGCCTGCCGATGCGACACACCCCCGAGCCGGTTTCCGGCAATCTGAACTGGGACGACCTGCGCTTCTTCCTCGAAGTCGCGCGCACGCAGCGCGCGAGCGGCGCGGCGAAGCGGCTCGGCGTCGACTACACGACCGTCGCGCGGCGCATTCGCGCGCTCGAGGCCGCGATGGGCACGCTGCTGTTCGACAAGTCGCGCTCCGGTGGCTTCACGCTGACGGCCGAGGGGCAGCGGCTCGTCGCGTATGCGGACGCGATGGAGACGACCGTGCAATCCGCGTGCGACCAGGTCGCGAACACCGGCGGCGCGCTGTCGGGCCACGTGCGGATCGGGTCGACCGAAGGGTTCGGCTGCTTCTTTCTTGCGCCGCAGCTCGCGCGGTTTCGCGTCGCGCATCCGCATGTGACGGTCGACCTGCTGCCCGTCCCGCATTTCGTCAACCTGCCGAAGCGCGAGGCCGACCTGGCGATCACGCTCGAGCGGCCTGAGCGCGGGCCTTACGTGGTCACGAAGCTGTGCGACTACCAGTTGCGGCTCTACGCGACGCGCGACTACCTGGCGAACCATGCGCCGATCACCTGCACCGACGATCTCGCGCGGCATGCGTTCGTCAGCTACGTCGACGATCTCGCGTTCAGCAGCGAGCTGCTGTACCTGGAGCGTGCGGTGCCCGGCGCGACGGCCGGGCTGCGCACGACGAGCGTGATCGCGCAGGTGTTCGCCGCGCTGCAGGGCGGCGCGCTCGCGATCCTGCCGTGCTTCATGGCGGCCACGCAGCCGGCGCTGGTGCCGGTGCTGCCGGACGACGTGGTGGTCACGCGGTGCTTCTGGCTGACCTGTCGCGAGGATCTGCGCAAGCTGCGGCGGGTGACGGCGCTATGGGATTACCTGCGTGCCGCGGCGGATGCGAACCGGGCGTTGCTGATGGGGGAGTCGGGGGCGTTGTGCTTTGTCGGGAAGCTGCAATAGCGGCCGACGGGCATGTCGCATCGGCGACGCGACGATCGATCGGGATGACAACACGGCCGGCGGCACGCGCGGGTCTGGCGGCGCGGGCGTCGCGATGGAGCCGGTGTGTCAGGTCTTGAGCGCGGGCGCGTAGTAGATTTGTCCGATATCCGTGTCGCGCGCCTGGCCATTGCGTTCGGCCTCGGTGCGCGTATCCAGGAAATCGACCGTGCACAGATCCGGACGCCCATGCGCCTTCAGGATGCTCGACGTGCGCCACGCCGGCAGCCAGTCGGACCATGACAGCCGCACGCCTAGCACCAGCGCGAGCAGGATGCCGATCGTGAGCGGCACACCCAGCAGCATGGCCAGATCGACATCCAGGTTGGAAAACCCGCGGTCGGCAGTCCAAAGCACGAGGGCCATGATCGGTACGAGAAAGCAGTTCATGCCGATAAACATCCATTTCCACGCCAGCCAGAGGCTGCGCGTCAGGCCGGCCAGCCCCGTGTCACTGCACGCGTGATCCATGACCATGCGGCGCCGGTCGGGGGATGACAGCGCGAACAGGCGACCGCGACGATCGACCACGGCAACCACATCGTCGCCAACGTCGAAGCACTGGCCACCAAGGAATCCGCGGTACGTTTCGCCGCCTGTTTCGATTTCCACCGGAAGTTTCGCGAACAGGATCTTGTCGTTCTTCCCGACAGTCACGAACGCATTTGCCGACACGAAAGTCCTGGTCTCGCGAATGTTCGCGTACGACCAGGTCGCCGGATGTTCGACCTTGTCGGCCGCGGCGTTCAACCGGGCCAGGACGAGGTCTTCGTTGGTTTGCTGAAACACCAGCGCATTGGCCGCGGCCCCGTTGCCAGTGAGCGCCGCAAGGATTGGCACCACGGTGTGCGTGAACCAGTAGCCGAGCGATTTTTTGCGGGCTTCGGGGTTGACGGGCGACATCTGATGGTTCCCGGCACTGTCTTGGTCGGGGCGCTCGAGAAAGCGCAACGCGGTCAGTTTGCCTTCGACAAGGCGCAACGGTGATGACATGGGGGCAGGGGGGCGCAACGGGACAAAGTTTGCGGAGTCTACCAGTCGTTCCGCTGGTGCTGCCGCGCGGTCGGCAGCGCGCTGCGATCACGCACCAAAGCCGGCATTCAACCGGGGCACCCGAGCCGGTCCGCGAGCTCGTTCAGATCCCTGACGTCGAAGTCCCACGCGTCGTCCGCTTGCAGGTCCGTCGTCTGGCCGGGCCCGTGTTCGGTCGGCCGCAGCACGAACGCGGTCGCCAGCCCGAGTTGCCGCGCGGCGGCGAGGTCGCCGTTGTGCGCGGCGACCAGGCACACCTCGGCCGGCGCGACGCCGAGGATCTCGACCGCATCGGTATAGACCTTCGGCGATGGTTTGTACGCGTGCGCGACTTCCGCGCCGAGAATCGCGTCCCACGGCAGGCCGCCGTGCTTCGCGACGTCGATCATCAGCCGGATGTTGCCGTTCGACAGCGGCGCGATCACGTAGCGCTGCTTCAGCCGCTGCAGCGCCGCGACCGAATCGGGCCACGGATCGAGCCGGTGCCACGCGAGGTTGAGCGCGTCGATCTCGTCATCGGGTGCGCCGTCGATGCCGTAGCGGTCGAGGGTGCGCACGAGGTTCTCGCGATGCAGCACGTCGAGCCGCACGTAGCGGCGGCGGCCGCTGCGGATTTCTTCCATCGACGGCGAATATTCGCGGCGCCACGCGTCGGCGAATTCGAGCGGATCGAGATCCGCCGCATGGCGTGCCAGGAACGCGGCGGCTTCGCGCGCGACGCCGTTTCTCCAGTCGACGATCGTTCCGAACACGTCGAAAACGAGCGCCTTGATGTCGGCAGGGTTCGTCATGGTGATCCAGTGAAGGTCGATCGAGAGGGTACGCATCGCCGTGCCGCCCGATTGCGCGGCGCCGGTTCGATCGACATTGAATCACGGATACGGAAAGGCAGTTTGGCAGGTCGTCATGCGGAATCGCCCGGCAGCGTGGCGCGCGATTTGCTTGCCCCCGTCAATGCCGCTTCCTCATCCGCACCTGCACCTTCCCGTCGCGAATCGGCATCACGTCCGGGCTGTCGTCGCCGACTTCGCTTGCCATCAGGTCGTTCAGGCGGCCGTTCATCGCGACCAGCGGGTCGCAGTCTGATCGTTCGTTGTCGAAGCAACCGAGCGTAACCCCTGATGAAAGGGGTACGCCGATCGTCACGGATTGGTGTTAAATGTACTTTGGTGCGCGTTGCGACGCGCGCCCATGGGGACGCATCGGGTTCACGTAAACCCGGAGCGATAAACGGCACGCAGGACCGCTAACGAATCGGGCGCATCAGACCCGATCGAACTGACGGCAGGATTCACTTGAATACCGAACCGCAAAGTTCTCGATACAGCCTCGGCCTGGCGGCGGAAGTCCTCGCGTCCGAGCAAAGCGTGCTGAGGCTGATCACGCGCAACACACCGCTGCCGGAACTGCTCGTCGAAGTCTGCCGGCGCGCCGAGGCGCTGCTCGGCGAAGGCGCGTCGTGCACGATCCTGCTGCTCGACGCGGACGGCGTGCATGTGCACGTCGGCGCCGCGCCGTCGCTGCCCGCGCAGTACAGCGCCGCGATCGAAGGCGCGTCGATCGGGCCCGCCGCGGGCTCGTGCGGCACCGCGATGTACGAGCGCCGGATGATCGCCGTCGAAGACATCGAAACCGATCCGTTGTGGGCCGACTATCGGGCGTTCGCGCTGCCGCTCGGCCTGCGCGCCTGCTGGTCGGTGCCGTTCCTGGACGAGACGGGCACCGTGCTCGGCGCGTTCGCCGTCTATCACCGCGCGCCGCGGCGGCCCAGCGACACGGAAACCGACCTGCTGCGCGATATCGGCAACAGCGTCGGCCTCGCGGTGCACCAGGACTCGATCGCTCGTCAGCTCGTGCACAGCGAGGAGCAACACCGTCTGGTCGTCAACAGCCTGAACGAAGGGATTCTCATGTTGTCGCCCGACGGCGTGGTGATCGCGAGCAATCCGAGCGCGAACCGGATGATGCGCGTGAAGGGCGAGCTCGTCGGGCGCCGGCTGTCGAGCGTGATCCTGTACAAGCTGCGCGAGGACGGCACGCCTATCGCGCCCGACGAATGGCCGAGCCGGCTCGCGTTCACCACGGCCACGCCGCTGCTCGACTACTCGGTCGGCTTCGGGCTCGCGGACGGCGACATCATCTGGGTGCGCGGCAACGCGGTGCCGATCGTGAAGCCGGGCGAGACGCGGCCCGAGTCGGTGCTCGTGTCGTTTCACGACATCGGCCCCGTGCGCGAAGCCCAGCAGCAACTGCGCTACCTGGCGACGCGCGACGCGCTCACGGGCCTCTACAACCGGCGCTGGCTCTCCGAGCGGATGCGCGAGCTGTTCGGCACGCACGATGCGGCGGCCGGGCCCGCGCGCGTCGCGATCCTGTTCATCGATCTCGTCGGGTTCAAGAAGGTCAACGACACGGCCGGCCACGACGCCGGCGACGCGCTGCTGCGCAGCGTCGCGGCGCGCCTCGCGGCCTGCGCGGGCGGGCGCCACGCGCTCACGCGCGTCGGCGGCGACGAGTTCGTGATCCTCGTCGACCAATGCGACGATCCCGACGAACTGTCCGCGCTCGCGCGCGAGGTGATCGACACGATCGCGAAGCCGTTCGCGATCGCGAACAACGAGTACTGGCTCGGCGTGTCGATCGGGATCAGCGTCGCGCCGCGCGACGGCGACGATGCGGTCACGCTGATGCGCAACGCCGATTCCGCGATGTACGACGCGAAGCAGCGCGGCCGCAATCATTTCACGTTCTTCACCGCGCAACTGAATCTGCGCCTGCAGCGCCGCTTCGCTATCGAGCAGTCGCTGCGCCGCGCGATTTCGTCGGACGCGCTGCGGCTCGCCTACCAGCCGGTCGTCGACGCGCGCAGCGGCCGCACCGTCGGCGCCGAAGCGCTGCTGCGCTGGACCAGCCCCGAGCTCGGGCCGATGTCGCCGACGGAATTCATTCCGGTTGCGGAAGACACGGGGCTGATCGTGGCGATCGGCCAGTGGGTGCTCGAAACGGCCTGCCGGCAGGCCGCCGAATGGCGCCGCACGATCGCGCCCGACCTGATGCTGGCGGTCAACCTGTCGCCGCGGCAGTTCCACGAGGGCCTCGTCGAGTCGGTCGGCCGCTGCCTCGCGCAGACGCAGCTCGACCCGGGCGCGCTCGAGCTGGAGATTACCGAAGGACTGCTGATGAACGACACGGACACCGTGCTGCCGATGCTCGAGGCGCTCACGGACATGAACGTGCGGATCTCGGTCGACGATTTCGGCACCGGCTATTCGTCGCTTGCATACCTGAAGCGGTTTCCGCTGCATAACCTGAAGGTCGACCGTTCATTCGTGTCGGGCGTGCCCGATCATCGCGACTCGGTCGCGATCACGCAGGCCGTCGTCGCGATGGCGCATTCGCTCGGGATGAAGGTCACCGCGGAAGGGGTCGAGACCGAGGCGCAGTCGTGGTTCCTGCAGCAGATCGGCTGCGACATGCAGCAGGGCTACCTGTTCGGCCGGCCGCTCGATCCGGCCGACTACGCGCGCCGGCTCGTCACCGTATAGGCGCTCAAGCGAAACCGCCGCCGGGCGGACGCGCGGGCGGCGCATCGATCTCCACGCGATTCTTGCCGTCGTGCTTCGCGCGATACAGCGCGCGATCGGCCGCCTCGATCAGCGACGTCGTCGGCACGCCGGGGGCCGGCACGATGCTCGCGCCGCCGATGCTGATCGTCACGTAGCGGCCCGTCGACGAGTGCGCGTGCTCGAGCCGCAGCGACTCGATCGCGAGGCGGATCTTCTCGCCGAGCAGCCGCGCGGCGCCCGGCGACGTGGCCGGCATCACGACCGCGAACTCCTCGCCGCCGAAGCGCGCGGCGAGATCGCCGGACTGCCCGAGACAGCGCTCGATGGTCGACGCGACCTGCTTGAGCACGCTGTCGCCCGATACGTGGCCGTACGTGTCGTTGTACAGCTTGAAGTTGTCGACGTCGATCATCAGCAGCGACAGCTCGCTGCGCTCGCGCGCGCCGCGCCGCCATTCGGCCGCCAGGTATTCGTCGAGATAGCGCCGGTTCGACAGCCCGGTCAGGCCGTCCGAATGCGTGAGGCGCCGCAGTTCGAGATTGGCCTCGAGCAATTGCTGCTGCGATTGCCGCAGCGCGCGATAGGCCTCGTCGCGTTGCAGCAGGCTCATGTACGAGCGCGAGTGATAGCGGATCCGCGCGACCAGCTCGATGCGGTCGGGCAGTTTCACGAGGTAGTCGTTCGCGCCGGCCGCGAACGCGGCGCTCTTCACCACCGGCTCTTCCTGCGTCGACAACACGATGATCGGCACGTCGCGCATCGCCGGATTCGCGCGGTACGCCTTCACGAGGGTCAGCCCGTCGGTGCCGGGCATCACGAGATCCTGCAGGATCACCGTCGGCCGCGTCTCGATCGCGGTCGCGAGCGCGTCGTCCGAGCGCGGGCAGTAGTGGAAGTCGATGCCGTCCTCGTCGACGAGCGCGCGCCGAATGGCTTCCGCGACGATCGTCTGGTCGTCGACCAGCAGCACCATCGCGGGAGCGTCGGCGTGCGGCGTGGGGCCGGCGTCGAACGCCGCGTGCAGGCCGCCGGGCGAGCGGGAGAGGTCGCTGGTCATGATGGATGCCGGGTTGCGCCCTGGCCGCGAGGGGTGTGACGGGAGTTCATCGGGCTCAGATCCGCGCGAGTGCCGCCAGCTCGCCCGCGATGCGCTCGAGCGGCAGGATCGCGCGTGCCGCGCCGAGCGTCGCGGCCGCTTTCGGCATCCCGTAGACGGCGCTGGTCGCCTCGTCCTGCGCGATCGTGTGGTAGCCCTTCATGCGCAGTGCCTTCAGGCCGATCGCGCCGTCGCGTCCCATGCCGGTCAGCAGCACGCCGATCACGCGGCCCGGCCAGTGCTCGGTCAGGCTGTTGAAGAACACGTCGACCGACGGCCGGTACGGCGTGGCGGCCGGTTCGCGCGTGTATTCCAGCGTGCCGGCGCGCGTGATGCGCAGGTGATCGTCGGTCGCCGCGAGCAGCGCGACGCCCGGCTGCGGGCGGTCGCCTTCGCGCGCGACGCGCACGGTCAGCGGCGTCTGGCCGTCGAGCCATTGCGCCATCCCTTCGGCGAACGCGCGATCCACGTGCTGGACGATCACGATCGGCGCGCTGAAGTTGGCCGGCAGGCTGCCGAGGATCGACGCGAGCGCGCCGGGGCCGCCGGCGGACGCGCCGATCGCGATCAGCGGGCCGCCGCTCGCGCGCGTGGTCGTGCCGGCCGTGCGGACGCCACCGGGCGCGTCGAGCAGCCGGCCGATCTGGTCGATTTTCGCGAGCAGGAGCCGGGCGGTGTCGCCGGCCGCGCCTTCGCCGAGGCGGGGCGTGTCGACCGCGTCGAGCGCGCCGGCGCCCATCGCTTCGAACACGCGCCAGGCGTTCGCGCCGATGCAGCTCGTCACGATCAGGATCGCGCACGGGCGGCCGGAGCGCATGATCCGCCGCGTCGCCTCGATCCCGTCGCACTTCGGCATGATCAGGTCCATCAGCACGACGTCGGGCGGTTGCGTGGCGCACAGGTCGACGGCCTGCGCGCCGTCGGTCGCGACCCACAGCACGCGATGCTCGGGCCGGCGCGCGATCGCACGGCGCATCGCCTCGACGGCAAGCGGGAGGTCGTTGACGATGCCGATGTTCACAAGCGGGATACTCCGGTCGGTTCGTAGTGTTGGAGATGGGCCGGGTTCATGGAAGGCAGTGCCGGGTCGGCGCCGCCGAACGGTATCGGCGGGCGAACGGCACGGAATTCTTTTCGATTGGCAACGCCCCGCATGCTGTCATGCGGCGCGAGCGGCGGCAATCGAAAAAATTGCGCATTGCGTCGTTCTGACCCTTTCCTCTAGGGAGGGGGCGGCCATTTTTGGCGTCCGCGCGGCGGAACGACGACGGGCGCGAGGGCCGCGAGGTGGGACCGAATCGACGGCTCGAGAGCGGGCACGCGTTGTCTACCGCAAGTTTGCGGTCGATGCCGAGGCCGATGCAGTGCGGGTGCGGCGCGACCCCGCTGCGGGCCGAAGACGCGGGGCCGCGCCATCAATGGCTGCGCGCGTACCCCTGGATCAGCGCGCGCATCATTCCTTCGACGGTCGCGTCGAGCAGGTCGGCTTCCTGCTCGGATTCTTCCACGAGCGCGGCATAGGCGGTCGCGAGCGTCACGCGGTCGACTTCATGGCGTTGTTCCATCAGCGTCACCATCCCGTCCTTCGCCAGATGAGCGGAGAACTCACGGCTGCCGATGGTCTGGAATACGTCAATCATGGCGGCTCTCCCCAACGTTGCCAATGCCTTCCAGTGTAGTCGGCGTACCGGCGCTCCGCCATGCGCGGCGGGAGCGGGGCGCGCGGTGCGGGCCGTTCCGGTCGGCACCTCTGAAAACACTGCCGCAACACCGGTGGCGCACCGTCGTACCGGTTTCAACGTTTACCCGAAGCACCAAATTGTCGACTTTTTATCGATAAAGTCTCGTGCTAGATTTTGCGACCTGAAACCGGTCGAAACCGGGCGGGGCGGCGCGTCTTGACGGCGTCGCGCAACCATCACAAGGAGGAGCAATGCTGGTGCTGATTGGGGTGCCGATCGTCGTGATCGGTTTCGCGCTGCGCTTCAACGCGCTGCTGGTGGTCACGATCGCGGGCATCGCGACGGGGCTGGCGGGCGGGATGAATCTTGTCGACATCGTCAGCGCGTTCGGCAAGGCGTTCACCGACAACCGCTACATGGGGCTGATCTGGCTGACGCTGCCGGTGATCGCGCTGCTCGAGCGCAATGGCCTGAAGGAGCAAGCGAAGCGGATGATCTCGCGCGTGCAGGCGGCGACCACCGGCCGCGTGCTGATGCTGTATTTCGTGCTGCGCCAGGCGACGGCCGCGCTCGGCCTCACGTCGCTCGGCGGGCACGCGCAGATGGTGCGGCCGCTGATCGCGCCGATGGCCGAGGCCGCCGCCGTCAGCCAGCACGGTGAGCTGCCCGAGTCGGTGCGCCAGCAGATTCGCGCGCACGCATCGGCCGCCGACAATGTCGCCGTGTTCTTCGGCGAGGACATCTTCATCGCGATCCAGTCGATCCTGCTGATCAAGGGCTTTCTCGAACAGAACGGCATCGCGATCGAGCCGCTGCAACTGTCGGTCTGGGCGATCCCGACCGCGATCGCGGCACTGCTGATCCACTGCACGCGGCTCGCGTTGCTCGACCGCCGGCTGTCGCGCGGCTTCGGCGCCTTCGGGCGGGAGGGCGCGCGATGATCGGCCTCGAACCGCTCTATACGCTCGCCGGGCTGATGTTCGCCGCGTTCGCGTGCTTCAACCTGACGGATCGCACGAACCCGCGTCGCGTCTTCAATTTCGCGTTCTGGGCGATCTACGCGCTCACGTTCCTGTTCGGCGCGCTGCTGCCGCACTTCGTGACGGGCTGTCTCGCGATCGCCCTCGCGCTGATCGCGGGCTCGGGCAAGCTCGGACGCGGCAAGTCGGACGAAGCCGGCGACGCGGCGGCCGCGCGGCGCGACGCGAAGGCGCTGCGCTTCGGCAACAGGCTGTTCCTGCCGGCGCTGCTGATTCCCGTCGTCACGCTGATCGGCACGTTCGCGCTGAAGCTCGTGCCGTTCGTCGATCCGAAGAGCGTGACGCTGATCTCGCTCGTGCTCGGCACGCTCGTCGCGTTCGCCGTCGCGCTCGCGATGCTGCGCGATTCACCGGTGCACGCGCTGAAGGAGGCGCGCCACACGATGGACGCGGTCGGCTGGGCCGCGATCCTGCCGCAGATGCTCGCGGCGCTCGGCGCGCTGTTCGCGATCGCGGGCGTCGGCGGCGTGGTGTCGGGGCTCGTGAAGGACTGGGTGCCGATCGACTCGCCGTTCGCCGTCGTCGCCGCCTACACGGTCGGCATGGCGTTGTTCACGATGATCATGGGCAACGGGTTCGCCGCGTTTCCGGTGATGACGGCCGGCATCGGCCTGCCGCTGATCGTCCATCAGTTCCACGGCAATCCGGCGATCATGGGCGCGATCGGGATGCTGAGCGGCTTCTGCGGTACGCTGATGACGCCGATGGCCGCGAACTTCAACATCGTGCCCGCGGCGCTGCTCGAACTGAAGGACAAGAACGGCGTGATCAAGGCGCAGTGGCCGACCGCCGTGCTGCTGCTGGCCGTGAACACGCTGCTGATGTACGCGTTCGTATTCCGCTTCTGACGAGGTGCCCATGACCGACCGACTGACTCCCGAACTCGCATCGAAATTCGCGTCGCTCGCGCTCGCGCACCTGACCCGCGAATATCCGAACAAGCTCACGCATTCGCTCGAAGGCCCGCACGACGTGCAGGGGCCGCGCGCGCTGCACCCGATCTTCTACGGCAGCTACGACTGGCATTCGTGCGTGCACGGCTACTGGCTCGTGCTGCGCGTGCTCGAACGCTATCCGGCGCCGCCGGAGGCCGAGCCCATCATCGCCGTCGTCGACGCGCATTTCACCGAAGCGAACGTCGCCGGCGAACGCGCGTACCTCGCGCTGCCGCACAACAGCGGCTTCGAGCGGCCTTACGGATGGGCGTGGCTGCTCGCGCTGTCCTCGCAGCTGGAGCGGCTCGCGCTGAAGGGCGTGGTGCCGCAGGCCGCCCGCTGGGCGAAGACGATGGCGCCGCTCACCGACCTGTTCGTCGCGCGCTTCGAGACCTTCCTGCCGAAGGCGACCTATCCGCTGCGCGTCGGCACGCACTTCAACACCGCGTTCGCGCTCGCGCTCACGCTCGACTTCGCACGCGCGACGCAGCGCGACGGGCTCGCGGCGCTGATCGTCGATACGGCGAAACGCTGGCACCTGAACGATGTCGCATGCCAGGCGTGGGAGCCGTCGGGCGACGAGTTCCTGTCGCCCGCGCTGATGGAGGCGGAGCTGATGCGGCGCGTGCTGTCGGCCGGAGAATTCGACGGCTGGTTCGCGCGGTTCCTGCCCGGTCTCGCGCGCGGCGAGCCGGCGACGCTGTTCGTGCCGGCGACGGTCAGCGACCGCAGCGACGGCAAGATCGCGCATCTGGACGGGTTGAACCTGAGCCGTGCGTGGTGCCAGCGCTCGCTTGCCGGCGCGCTGCCGGAAGGCGATGCGCGGCGCGCGAAGCTGCTCGATGCGGCCGACCGGCATCTCGCGAGCGCGCTCGCGCACGTGGTCGGCGACTACATGGGCGAGCACTGGCTCGCGACGTTCGCGCTGCTGGCGCTCGACGCGTAGTCGCTTCGACGGGGATTGCTGCGCCGGCTTTGCATCCGGCGCAACACCACTTTCCATCGGCCGAGCGGCGCGACCCGGCGGCAAATCGATACACTGCCGTACCGGTTGCACGGGCCCCGGCAATCAGGCCCGACGAAGGAGACAGCACAAGATGGACACCCAACGCGCAGCGGTCGTCACGTACCGCGGCAATGCGATCGAGAACACGCACGTCGCCGATGTGGCGGTGGTGGATGCCGGCGGCAAGCTGCTGTTCAGGCTCGGCGATCCGTTCCGGATGACGCTCGCGCGCTCGGCGGCGAAGCCGGCGCAGGCGCTGTCCGTGATCGAGACGGGCGCGCCGGAGCGGTTCGGTTTCGACGACGCGGACATCGCGCTGATGTGCGCGTCGCACAGCAGCGAGGAGCGGCACATCGCGCGCACGCGGGCGATGCTGGCGAAGGTCGACGCGCACGAGTCGGATCTGCGCTGCGGCGGCCATGCACCGTTGTCGGACGCGGTGTACCGGTCGTGGATCAAGCGCGACTACACGCCGACCGGCGTGTGCAGCAACTGCTCGGGCAAGCATGTCGGGATGCTGGCCGGCGCGCGGGCGATCGGCGCCGCGATCGCCGACTACCATCTGCCGGAGCATCCGATGCAGGTGCGCGTGAAGCAGGTGGTCGCCAACGCATGCGGCCTGCGCGACGACGAGGTCGACTGGGCGATCGACGGCTGCAACCTGCCGACGCCAGCGTTCCCGCTCGACCGCCTCGCGCGTCTTTACGCGTCGGTGGCCGACGGCGCGGATACGCTGGAAGCCCGCGGCGCGGCGACGACCGATCGCGTGCGCGCGCTGGCGCGCATTCATCACGCGATGACGGCCCATCCGGAGCTGGTCGCCGGCGAAGGGCGCTACTGCACGGTGCTGATGGACGCGTTCGAAGGGCAGGTCGTCGGCAAGCTCGGCGCGGATGCGTGCTACGGGATCGGCGTACGCGCGTCGGCGCGCACGCGGGAGCTCGGCGCCGACGGCGCGCTCGGCATCTCGGTGAAGATCGAGGACGGCAACATCGACGTGCTGTACATGATGGTCAGCGAACTGCTCGAACGGCTGCGGATCGGCACGGACGCGCAGCGCGCGCGGCTCGCCGCGTTCCACCGGCCGCGGATGCTGAACACGCAGGGCGTCGAGGTCGGGCACGCGACGTTCCCGTTCGAATTGCAGGCTGCCTGACGATAGGTAGCGCATCGACGCGTCGATGCCGCATGCGGGCGTTGCATGCGGCATCGGTACCTGCCTGCTGAACGGCGCGGCCGCTACGCACCCGCGTCGCGAATCTTCATCAGTTCGACTTCCGACAGCTCGCCGATATGCGCGAGATGGTCCGCGAGAAAGTCCTTCAGCACGCGCAGCTTCGCCGAGCTGCGCCGGTTCGCCAGATACGCGATGTAGATGTGCTCGCCCGTCAGCTTGTTGTGCAGCCGATAGCGCGGCAGCACGGCTTCGAGCCGGCCGCTCGCGAGCAGGTCGCGCACCAGCCAGATCTCGAACTCGGCGACGCCGAGCCCCGCGCAGGTCGCCTCCAGCAGCAGCTCCGAATGATCGGTGACGAGGTTGCCGGCCGGCAGCACGCTGTGCCGCGCGTCGCCGCGCACGAGTTCCCAGCGCGGATCGCCTTCGGGATGCACGTAGCGCAGGCAGTTGTGATGCAGCAGGTCGTCGGGCGTCTCGGGCCGCCCGCAGCGGTCGAGATAGCCGGGCGTCGCGCACAGGATGCTGTCGTTGCGCGACAGGCGGTGGACGACCAGGTTGTCCAGATAGTTCTCGCCTTCGTGGATGTCGAGATCGTAACCGCCGGCGACGAGGTCGTTGTGGTTGTCGGTGAGCCGCACGTCGAGCTGGATCGTCGGGTAACGCGCGAGAAACGGCGCGATCAGCGGCGCGAGATGGCGGCGGCCGAACGCGACCGGGGCGGTGAGCTTCAGCGGGCCGCTCGGTTGCGCATTGAGCTCCGCGACGACGCGCAGCGTGTCGTCGAGATCGGCGATCAGCGTGACCGCGCGTTCCAGATAGATATGGCCGGCTTCCGTCAGCGTCACGCTGTGCGTCGAGCGGTGCAGCAGCGCGACGCCGAGCGCCTCTTCGATCGCCGTGATCTTGCGCGCGACGGTGGACGTCGACACGTGCATCTCCTTCGCGACCGCGGAAAAGCTCCCCATTTCGACCACACGCACGAACGCGCGCATCGCGCCCAGGTGATCGAGGCCGGTGTCTCTCGCCATGGCTTTCATTCGTCTCTCATTGTTGCGTCCCACGCAAAACCGCTTTCGATAATACAGAAGCGAGCTTCTTTATGCAAAGGCATAGAATGCGATCCCGTCGTCCCGGGAAGCGGCGAGCGCAGCTGTTTTCCCTTGGCGGCACGGGACAATTCTGGAGGGGACACCATGACGGCAAACGGCTTTCGCGTCGAAGCGGATCTTTTAGGGAAACGAAGCATTCCGAACGAGGTGTATTACGGCGTCCACACGCTGCGCGCCAAGGAGAACTTCGACATTTCGGGGCGCACGATCGCGTCGCTGCCGTACTTCGTCATGGCGCTCGCGGCCGTGAAGGAAGCCGCCGCCGACGCGAACTGCGAGCTCGGGCTCCTGCCGGCCGCGTATCGCGACGCGATCGCCGCCGCGTGCGTGGAGATCCGCGAAGGCCGGCTGCACGACCAGTTCGTGGTCGACATCATCCAGGGCGGCGCCGGCACGTCGACCAACATGAACGCGAACGAGGTGATCTGCAACCGCGCGCTCGAAATCATGGGACACACGCGCGGCCAGTACGAATACCTGCATCCGAACGAGCACGTCAATCTCGCGCAGAGCACCAACGACGTCTATCCGACCGCGATCCGGATCGCGACCTGCTTCGCGGTCGAGCATCTGCTCGAGGCGATGGCGCGCCTGCGCGATGCGTTCGCGGAGAAGGCCGACGCGTTCTCGGATCTCCTGAAGCTCGGCCGCACGCAGTTGCAGGACGCCGTGCCGATGACGCTCGGCCAGGAGTTCTCGACCTACGCGGTGATGGTGACGGAAGACATCGCGCGCCTGCAGGAAGCCGGCTGGCTGATGCGCGAGATCAATCTCGGCGCGACCGCGATCGGCACCGGCATCACCGCGCATCCGCAGTACGCGGAGAAGGCGCTGGCCGCGCTGCGCCGCATCACCGGCCTGGACCTGAGCACCGCGCCGAACCTGATCGAGGCGACGCAGGACTGCGGCGCGTTCGTGCAGATTTCCGGCGTGCTCAAGCGTATCGCGGTCAAGCTGTCGAAAATCTGCAACGACCTGCGGCTGCTGTCGAGCGGCCCGCGCGCCGGGTTCGGCGAGATCAACCTGCCGCCGGTGCAGGCCGGCTCGTCGATCATGCCGGGCAAGGTGAACCCGGTGATTCCGGAGGTCGTCAACCAGGTCGCGTTCGAAGTGTTCGGCAACGACCTGACGGTGACGTTCGCCGCCGAGGCCGGCCAGCTTCAGCTCAACGCGTTCGAGCCGGTGATCGCGAGCGCGCTGTTCCGCAGCTTCAGTCACCTGACGGCCGCCTGCACGACGCTCGCGGGCCGCTGCGTGAGCGGGATCACCGCGAACCCCGAGCGGCTGCGTGACACGATGGAGCGATCGGTCGCGCTCGCGACCGCGCTGAACCCGTACATCGGCTACAAGCGCGCGACCGCCGTGGCCGCCGAGGCGCACGCGAGTGGCAAGTCGATCCGCGAAGTCGTGCTCGAGCGCGCGCTGATGACCGTCGCGCAACTGGACGAAGCGCTGCAGCCCGAAGCGCTGATCCGTCCGCGCGCGTACTGATTCAGGCCGCGCGGCGCCGGCGCATGCCGCCGGCGGCCCGAGCGCGCCCGTTACCGCAGCGCCCCGTCGACGGGCGCCACACATCAAGAAACGGAGACACACCATGAAGCACGTCAGCGAGCGCCCGGCCGACACGGCCGGCGGCGCGGATCCCCGTCATGCCGAGCGCGATGCGATGTTCGCGTCGCACGAAGCCGGCTATTCGAAACAGTTGAAGCCGCGCCACGTGCAGATGATCGCGATGGGCGGTGCGATCGGCACCGGCCTCTTTCTCGGCGCGGGCGGCCGCCTGCAGAGCGCGGGGCCCGCGCTGGCGGTCGTGTATCTCGTGTGCGGCGTATTCGCATTCCTGATCATGCGCGCGCTCGGCGAGCTGGTGATGCACCGGCCGACCAGCGGCGCGTTCGTGTCGTACGCACGAGAATTCATGGGCGAGCGCGCGTCGTTCGTCGCGGGCTGGATGTACTACCTGAACTGGGCGACCACCGGCATCGTCGACATCACCGCGGTCGCGATCTACATGAAGTACTGGGCCGCGTTCTCGGACGTGCCGCAGTGGGTGTTCGCGCTCGGCGCGCTCGGCATCGTGTCGGTGATGAACATGATCGGCGTGAAGGTGTTCGGCGAGATGGAGTTCTGGTTCTCGATCGTGAAGGTGGGCACGCTCGCGCTGTTCCTCGGGGTCGGCGCCGTGTTCCTCGCGAGCGGCCATCCGGTCGCCGGCCAGATGCCGGGGCTGCACCTGATCGCGGATCACGGCGGGATCTTTCCGCACGGCATCCTGCCGGCGGTGCTGATCGTGCAGGGCGTCGTGTTCGCGTATGCGAGCATCGAGCTCGTCGGCGTCGCGGCGGGCGAGACCGCGGATGCGCGCAAGGTGCTGCCGAAGGCAATCAACAGCGTGATGTGGCGCATCGCATTGTTCTACGTGGGCTCGGTCGTGCTGCTGACGATGCTGCTGCCGTGGACCGCGTACAGCGCGCACGAAAGCCCGTTCGTGACGTTCTTCGGCAAGCTCGGCGTGCCGTACGTCGGCACGGTGATGAACGTCGTGGTGCTGACCGCCGCTCTGTCGAGCCTGAACTCCGGCCTCTATTCGACCGGGCGCGTGCTGCGTTCGCTCGCGATGGGCGGCTCGGCGCCGCGCTTCGTGTCGCGGATGAACGCGCGCGGCGTGCCGTACGGCGGGATCCTCGTCACGGTCGCGGTCAACGCGATCGGCGTGCCGCTGAACTACATCGTGCCGGCGCAGGCGTTCGAGATCGTGCTGAACATGGCGTCGCTCGGGATCATCACGACCTGGGGCTTCATCGTGATGTGCCAGATCCTGTTCCGCCGCGCGGTCAATCGCGGCGAGCTGAGCCCCGTGTCGTTCCGGATGCCCGGCGCACCGTTCACGTCCTGGCTCACGCTCGGGTTTCTCGTCAGCGTGCTCGTGTTGATGGCGTTCGATTACCCGGGCGGCACGTGGACCGTCGGGATGATTCCGGTGGTCGTGCTCGCGCTCGTGATCGGCTGGAAGCTCGCGAAGCGCGGTGCCGCGCGCGAGCGGGCAAGCGCCGCACCGGCCATCGCCGATCCGGCGAGCAACGTCTGACGATGTCCGACGATGCGCACGGGCGGTCGACCGCCCGCTGCGCTCAGTTCAATCCGACACGCGCGCCGACCCAGCGGCTGAAGTCGCCGGCCATCGGCGCCGTGAGTTCGTGGCCGGTGCCGTAGAGCCGCGTGTCGTGCGCGACGCCGAGGGCCGTCAGCTTCGCATCGGCCGTATCGGCCCACGCGAGCGGCAGCTTGTCGTCGAAGCGGCCGTGCATCACCAGCGCGTGCAGCCGGCTCAATGCATCGCGCGACGCGATCAGCGGATCGATCTCGGGCAGGATGCGCCCGCACAGCACCGCGAATGCGGCCACGTCGGCCGGCGACGTGAGCGCGACGCTCGCGCTCATGATGCCGCCCTGGCTGAAACCGGCGATCACGGTGGGCACGTCGGGAGTGTCGGTGGCGGCGTCCGGCGCGCGCAACGCACGCAGCAGCGCGATCAGCTGCACACGGCTCGCCTCCGCGCGGGCCGCATCGATTTCCGGGCCGTTCGGGCCGAAGCGCACCGGAAACCACGCATGCTGGTTGGGGCCGAATGTCAGCGGCCCGCGCACGAAGGCGATTTCGATACGCGGATCGATCGTGCCGGCCAGATTCAACAGGTTGGTTTCATTGCCGCCGACGCCGTGCAGCAGCAACAGGCGGCCCGCGGGGCGGCCGGCGGCCGGGCGCAGCCGGTATTGGAGGCCGGATTCGGCGTCGGTGGTCAGCGGCAGGACGTCGGTCATCGCGTGGGTCCGGGAGGGGAATGAGCCGACAGTCTAGAACGGGCGGACGGCGACGTGAATCGCCGGATCGCGATTGATTGTTTCCTGTCTGGAGTGAATGCGAGGGCCCGCGCTGTCGACTATTGGGGGCAGCTACTTGTGTCACGTGCGAGGAAATTGGCCGGTAGGCGACTGGTTATGGTCAATATGCCGGCCGGGTGACTCGTCATCGCAACCCATAGTTGATAAAATAGATACGTTTTGTAGATACATGAGGTGGGGAGATGGAGACTGCCAAGATTTTCAAGCATGGTGGATCGCAGGCCGTCCGCTTGCCGAAGGATTTCCGCTTCGATACAACGGAGGTCCGGATTCGTCGGCACGGCGCGTCTGTCATTCTCGAACCGGTGCCGCAAGACTGGGCATGGTTGACACCGTTGATCGGCCCCGTTGACGCCGATTTCGAGGCCGCCGCGGCAACCGAGCCTGCCGCTCAAGAGCGTCCAGGGCTGGACGTGTTTGAATGAAGTTTCTGCTGGATACCAATGCGGTAATCGCCATTCTGAAAGGCGAACAGGCCATGCTGGCCCGCTTGCGTACACATCAACCTGCGGATTTCGGAATTCCCGCGATCGTCGCGCATGAACTCTATTACGGGGCGTACAAGAGTCAGAGAGCGGCAGCGAATCTGGCACGCGTCGAGGGGCTTCAGTTCGAGGTCGTGTCGTTCGATGCGGAAGATGCTCAGCATGCCGGGGAAATCCGTGCGCAACTGGCCGCGGTGGGAACACCGATCGGGCCATACGATGCATTGATCGCAGGACAGGCGCGAGCGCGACGCCTGGTGCTTGTCACGCACAACACGCGCGAGTTTGAGCGGGTCTCGGAGCTGCAGGTCGAGGATTGGCTCGCGGCGGCGCACGAAAACTGACCGTAGTGCAAGTCATGTGGCAATCGGCGCGGATGGCGCTCGCGAGCGGCCGGGCTCGCAGGGGCGGTATCGCGCTCGATCCTTGAGCGGCGATGACCGGGCCGGTGAGACGCCGCGCGTCATTGAATTCGCTATCGTGCGTAAAGGGATGCATGAGGGGCTGCATGACGATCCGCTTCGCAAGATAATGCGCAAACGTTTTTCCGGTATTCGACCGGATTGAATTGCCGGATTCGTGAATAGAAGAATAAATATCCGGATTCGTTTGTTGTACGCTGCCGGGCAGCCCAGGCGGGCCATACAGGCAGGAGATTAACGGCCGATCCGGGAAAAACTTTAGGATTTTCTCCCCGCAATTGACCATTGCGATTTCCTCAATGACCGATTGATTTTCGGTCATCGGACAGTCATACACCATCCCCGATAATTCGGCGCTCACATTCTTTCAATAGACCAAAGGGCGATCGAAGCCGGATCGCTGCGGGGAGCTGTACACATGACCATCCGTCATCGCATTACGCTGCTAGTCGTCCTGACGTTTTTCGCGCTGTCCGCGATCGGCGTGTACGCCGTGTACCAGACGCGCAAGAGCGCGTCCGAGGTGCGTCAGGTTACCCAGGGAATCGTGCCGAGCGCGCTCGCGTCGGCGGATCTCGTCGCCGATGTGAAGAACATCCAGATCGCGACGATGACGCTGGTGTACGCGCCCGACGCGAACACCGCCGCGCAGGCGCGCGACGAGCTGAAGGCAAAACAGGCCGCACTGCGCGCGGCGCTCGACGCGCAGGCCAGGTCGGCGGTCGGGCAGGCGCAGCAAGGCCTCGTCGCGCAGGCGAAGGACAGCGCCGCGAATTACTTCGCGGCGATCGACGACACCGGGAAGATGAAGGCCGACGGCAAGCCGGAGATGGCGCAGGCCTACCTGTTCGCGAACGTCGCGCAATATCGCGACGAACTCGAAAGCATCGTCGACACGCTGCGCGTCGAGAAGAACCGCCAGAAGGACGACGCGATCCGCGCGCTGAACGGCATGCTGTCGACCACGGCGACCGCGATCGCGGCGGTCGCTGGCACCGTCGTCGTGCTGCTGACCGCGCTCGGCTTCGTGCTGTACCGCCAGATCGCGCGCCCGCTGATCGGGATGCAGACGGCGATGAGCGAAATCGCGACGAGCCAGGACTTCACGCGCCGCGTGCCGGTGGGCCGGATGGACGAGATCGGTCATTCGATCGTCGCGTTCAACGGGATGATCGAGAAGATCCAGGAGAACGCCGCTCAACTGAAGCAGAAGACGGCCGACATCCAGGCGATGCTGCAGAACATGCAGCAAGGGATCCTGACCGTCGTCGAAGGCGGCGTCGTGCATGCGGAGTATTCGGCGTACCTCGAGACCATCTTCGAGACGAGCGACATCGCCGGACGCGACCTGATGGCGCTCGTGTTCGATGATTCGAGCATCGGCGCCGACGCGCGCTCGCAGGTCGACGCGGCCGTGCATGCGTGCCTCGGCGAGGACAGCATGAACTTCGCGTTCAACGAGCACCTGCTCGTCAACGAAGTCGCCAAGCGGATGCCGGACGGCCGCGAGAAATGGCTCGACCTGAGCTGGTCGGCGATCACCGACGAGACCGACACGGTCGTGCGGCTGATGCTGTGCGTGCGCGACGTGACCGAGATCCGCGAGCTGACCGCGCAGGCCGGCGAGCAGCAGCGCCGCCTCGAGATGATCGGCGAGATTCTGTCGATCAGCCAGGACAAGTTCCATGACTTCGTGCACAGCGCGAAGGGCTTCCTCAGCGAGAACGAGCGGATGATCCGCCAGCACGAACGTGCGGATCACTCGATCGTCGCGGCGCTGTTCCGCAACATGCACACGATCAAGGGCAATGCGCGCACGTACAGCCTTCAGCACCTGACCAACATCGTGCATGAAGCGGAGCAGGCGTACGAATCGCTGCGCCGCGCGGACGGCGGCCCCGAGTGGAACCGCGATGCGCTGATGGACGACCTGGCCCGCGTGCGCGAGGCGGTCGATCACTACGCGACGATCAACGCGGTCACGCTCGGCCGGCACGGCGAGCCGGCGGGGCCGGGCGGCGGCGACTACCTGATGGTCGAGCGCGCGCATATCCGCGAGAGCCTGCGCATGCTCGACGGCGCCGATCCGGCGAACGCGGGCGACTGGCTCGCGGCGCGCGATTCGGTTCGCCGCCTGCTGAGCCAGTTCGGCACGCAGGGCATCGGCGACGCGCTGGGCGGCGTGATCGAATCGCTGCCGTCGCTCGCGGCCGAACTCGGCAAGCCGGCGCCCGTCGTGCATATCGACAGCAACGGCCATCGCGTGCGCGGCGAGATCGGCGCGACGCTGAAGAACGTGTTCATGCACCTGTTGCGCAACGCGATCGACCACGGGATCGAAACGTCCGACGAGCGTCGCGCGGCCGGCAAGGCGCCGGCCGGCAAGATCGACATCGCGGTCGACGTCGAGGACGGTGCGCTGCGTTTCGTGCTCGGCGACGACGGCCGCGGCCTCGCGCTCGACCGGATTCGCGGGATCGCGCGCGAGCGTGGGTGGATCGACGCCGGCGACGAAGCCGCGCTGACCGACGAAGCGGTGGCCGAACTGATCTTCCGTCCGGGCTTCTCGACCGCGCGTGCCGTGACGGAAGTGTCCGGGCGCGGCGTCGGGATGGACGCGGTGCGCAACTTCCTGAAGCGCGACGGCGGCGACATCGCGCTGCGCTTCACCGACGATCGCGTCGGCTCGCCGTATCGCGCGTTCGAGACGATCGTATCGCTGCCGGCGCGCTTCGCGGCGGACGGCGCCGCGCACCCCGCCGAGCCGCACGCACGCGCCGGCATCGCGAACGTCGACGTGGCGGAGTGATCGTGCAAGCATGGATGATCCCGATCGGCGCCGCGCTGGCGGGCGGCCTGGTGGTCGCGGCAATCGCCGCGATCGTGTGTCGCGTGATGCGAGCGCGGCTCGTTGCCGCGTTCACGCGTGAAGCGGATGCGTTGCGCGATGCCCTCGGCGCGGCCGACGCGCGTGCCGACGCAGCCGTCGCCGCGCAGACGGAAGCGGCGCAGGCATGGGCGCGCCGCGAGGCGCAACTCGAGGAAACGCGGGCCCGCGACGCGGCCGGCGCCGGCGAGCAGCGCGACGCGCTGCAGGCGCTCGCGGCCGAGCGCGCGGCGCTGTCGCAGCAGGCGACGAAGCTCGCCGACGAAGCGGCGCGGCTGCGCGGGCTGGCCGGCACGTTCGAGCGCTGGCACGAGCAGATGATCTCGCTGACCACGCAGAACCAGGACATGCGCGCGAAGAACCAGGAGCTGTCGGCGATCGTCGCGCACGTGTCGATCGTGTCGCTGAACGCGTCGATCGAGGCTGCGCGCGCGGGCGCGGCCGGACGCGGCTTCTCGATCGTCGCGAGCGAGGTGCGCGGGCTCGCCGCGCGCTCGCAGCAACTGTCGAACAGCTATCGCGACAGCCTGAACCGCAACGATCTCGTGACGGCCGCGACGTTCCAGGACATCCAGGCCGGCGGCAAGATGATCACGGCCGCGCTGGCGACGCTCGAGACGCTCGCCGGGCAACTGCATGCGCGGCTCGAAGGAGCGGCGGCGTGATCGGCGCGCAGGCCCGGGCCAGTTTCGAGCGGATCTTCTTCGATGCGGCGCGCACGCGGCTCGCGTCCGGCGGCGCCTGCGAGATCCGGCCGGACGCGGGCGATGCGCACGACGCGTCGCACGATCCGTCACGCATGAGGTCGCGCACGACGCCGACGGTTTCCGAGCACGTCGTTGTCCTGACGATCTCGGCGCTGCATTTCCGGCTGCTGCTCGCGCTGCGCTTTCGCGATGACACGCCGACGCGCCGTCATTTCGCCGCGGCCGCATCTGGCGCGAGCGCGCAGCGGCCGCTACCCGAGGCGTTCATGGAAGTCGCGAACCTGTGTTGCGGCGCGATCAACCAGGCGCTGACCGCGCCGTTCCCCGATCTCGGGATGTCGACGCCTTACCTGCTGAGCGGCGCGAGCATCGACTACCTGCCGGCGCTGAATCCCGATCACGTGGCCGCGTACGACGTGACGCTCGACGGCGACGTGCGGATCGGCGCGACGCTGTGCGTGTGCGCGAACGCGCCGGTCGATTTCCACGTGCCGGAAGCGGCGAGCGTGGACACGGGCGGCGAGCTCGAACTGTTTTGACCGATTTCGAGGACTTCACGAGATGACCGTAGACCAACCCGTCAGCAAGGTGCTCGTGCTCGACGACAGCCCCGCGCATGCGGCGACGATCAAGCGCTTCTGCGACGAGCACAACCTCGTCGGCCTGACCGTGCGGCGCAACCGCCTGCTGAAGGTGCTGCGCTCGAACATCGATCTCGGCGCGATCCTGCTCGCCGAGGACTACGGCGGCTCGCCGGCCGAGAGCGCGATCGTCGCGACGCAGATCGACGCGTTGCGGCCGGAGCTGCCGATCATCCTGCGCCGTGCGTCGGACGCGTCGCGCGACGGGCTGCCCGACGCGCTCGCGCGCGTCGCGTGCGCGGCCTACGTCGCCGACGACATGACGCCGCTCGCGCGCGCGATCGGCGAATACCTGTTCGGCCGGGACTATCCGAACGCGCTCGTGCGCGGCATCTCGGAGATCACCGAGGCGCGGCTCGACAGTCTGTTCCCGGGCATGACGATCGAGCGCGACACGCCGTGCATCGTGCGCGACCAGATCATCTTCGGCGAAGTGTTCAGCCTGATCGCGCTCGAAAGCGCGTGGTGCCGCGGCTACATGCTGCTGCAGACGAGCGAGCAGCCGCTGCTCGACATGATCGGCGGCACGCGCGACGACGGCCGCGCGCCCGACTTCCGCGACGTGAACAGCCTGCTCGGCGAGCTGACCAACCTCGTGTGGGGCGCGTTCAAGAACCGTTATCTCGGCGACGCGGAGGCGCTCGCGCGCCATCCGGTGCAGGTGCCGCTCGTCGTCAATCACAAGCAGAAGTTCATTTCATTCGGCGGCGACTGTCCGCAGCTCTGTTTCAAGTACCGGATGACCGACACCGCGTCGGGGCGATCAGTGCAGCTCGATCAGCGTTTCGTGTTCAGCCTGAGCTGGTCGCCGGAGGATTTCCGCGAATCGGTGCAGGACGTGGGGCCGATGGTCGAATCGGGCGAACTCGAACTGTTTTGAAGGTTGAAGTAGTCACAACGAAAGAGGAACACGGCATGGCAAAGATTCTGGTGGTCGACGATTCGGGCACGGTGCGCGATGAAGTCGCGGGTTTCCTGCGCAATCACGGGCTCGACGTCGCGACGGCGGTGGACGGCAAGGACGGGCTTGCGAAGCTCAAGGCGACGCCCGGCGTGCGCCTCGTGATCAGCGACGTGAACATGCCGAACATGGACGGCCTGACGATGGTCGAGAAGATCCGCGGCGAACTGGCGAACGCGTCGGTCAACATCGTGATGCTGACGACGGAAAGCAGCCCGGCGATGAAGGAGCGCGGCAAGGCCGCTGGCGTGAAGGGCTGGATCGTGAAGCCGTTCAAGGGCGATGCGGTGCTCGACGCGCTGAAGAAGCTCGCGGGCTGAAGCACGGCCGGGCCGGCGCGGAAACCGGCTCCACGGACCTCCTCGTTGGACTATATTGGTGCGTTATCGCATCGTGATTTTTTCGAATGGGGGCGTCATGGACTCGAATCCCGCTTCAGAGGAACCCATCCTGCTGCGCGACGCGCACGACGGCGTCGTCACGGTGCGGCTGAACCGGCCGCAGCAGTTCAACGCGTTGTCGGAGGCGATGCTCTTGAGCCTGCACGATGCGTTCGAATCGCTGGCCGCCGATCCGCACGTGCGCTGCGTCGTGCTCGCCGCGCAGGGCAAGGCGTTCTGCGCGGGCCACGACCTGCGGCAGATGCGCGGCAAGCCCGAACTCGATTACTACCGCACGCTGTTCGCGCAATGCAGCCGCGTGATGCTCGGGATGCGCGCACTGCCGGTGCCGGTGATCGCGCGCGTGCAGGGGATCGCCACGGCGGCCGGCTGCCAGCTCGTCGCCGCGTGCGACCTTGCGATTGCGGCCGACACCGCGCGCTTCGCGGTGTCGGGCATCAACGTCGGGCTGTTCTGTTCGACGCCGGCCGTCGCGTTGAGCCGCAACGTCACCACGAAGCGCGCGTTCGACATGCTCGTGACCGGGCGTTTCGTCGATGCGGCGACGGCCGCCGCGTGGGGGCTCGTCAACGAGTCGGTGCCCGAGGATGCGCTCGATGCGGCCGTCGCGCGCAAGGTCGCGGAGATCGTCGCGAAGAGCCCGGCCGCGGTGCGCTACGGCAAGCAGATGTTCTATCGGCAGCGCGAGTTGCCGCTCGATGAAGCCTACGCGTATGCGGGCGACGTGATGGCGCGCAACATGATGGAAGAGGACGCCGGCGAAGGGATCGATGCGTTCCTGGAGAAGCGCAAGCCGACGTGGCGGTCGTAGCGCGTGCCCGTTCGCCTGCGCTCCATGCCCGCCGTAAAAAGCAAACGGGCCGCTTGCAACGCGGCCCGCCAATGGATCCGGATGCGCCACGACACGACAGCGTGCCGCCGCATCCGTGACCTCCATCAACGCCCGTGGCTGCCCGTGCGCAGCAGCGGCTGCACCGTCGACGCGCCCGGCGGCACGATCACGACCGGCACGCGGCGCGCGAGCGCGCACATCAGCTCGTAGCCGATCGTGCCGCTGGCTTCGGCGACATCGTCCACCTTCACCTGATCGCCCCACAGCTCGACGCCCGACCCGATGCCCGCGTTCGGGCAAGGCGTCAGGTCGACGGTCAGCATGTCCATCGACACGCGCCCGACGACGCGCGTCATCACGCCGTCCACCGCGATCGGCGTGCCGGTCGGTGCATGGCGCGGATAGCCGTCCGCGTAGCCGCACGCGACGACGCCGATCCGCATCGGCCGGTCCGCGGTGAAGCGGCGGCCGTAACCGACCGTCTCGTCCGGCGCGAGCGTCTGCACGCCGATGATCTTGCTGGTCAGCGTCATCGCGGGCATCAGCGGCGTGTCGGCGATGTGCCGCGCCGCGCCGGTCGGCGACGCGCCGTACAGGATCGTGCCGGGCCGCACCCAGTCGCGGTGCGCGCGCGGATGCCACAGCACGGCCGCCGAGTTCGATGCCGAGCGCTCGCCGGGAATCCCGGCCGTGGCCGCGTCGAACTGCTCGAGCTGCCAGTCGACTTCGCCTTCGTCGGCGTTCGCGAAATGCATCATCAGCGTGATCTTGCCGATCGACGGCGCGGCCGCCGCACGTTCCCACGCGGCGCGGAACGCGTGCGGCCGGTAGCCGAGCCGGTTCATTCCGGAGTTCATCTTCAGCTGGATGTCGAGCGGCTGCCGCGGCTTCGCGGCGATCAGCAGGTCGAGCTGTTCGTCGCAGTGCACGGCCACCGTCAGCCGGTGGCGATCGGCCAGTTCGACGTCCGCCGGCTCGAAGATCCCTTCGAGCAGCAGCACGGGCTTGTCCCAGCCGAGCTCGCGCACGCGCACGGCTTCGTCGAGATCGAGCAGCGCGATGCCGTCGGCGGCCGCGAGGCCCGGGTAGATCCGCTCGATCCCGTGACCGTATGCGTTGGCCTTGATCACGGCCCACACGCGCGATTGCGCGGCGGTGCGGCGGATGAAGTCGAGGTTGTGACGGACGGCGTCCGGACGGACATGGGCGACGATGGGACGGGGCATGGGCAGGCTCGGGTCGAAAAGTCGTTCGGCGCGCGCGGCGGTGCGGCGCGGGTCGGGCAGAGTGGCGTGGCGATGCGCCAAGCCAGTGTCGAACGCTATCTTATTGGTGTTCGACCAGTTTTAATTAACGTATTTGTCGGTGATTTGGTGGAATTTTAGGTGCCGGATCCATGCTGCCGTGGGCGTCATCCGCTCGCATGGCAGAGTCTCCAGTCTAGAAAACCGGTGCCCGAACAGCGCGGCCCGATGCTAAGCTCTGCCCGACCGTGTCATTGATCAATGTAACCATAAAGGAGGAGACCTGGATGACCACGTCCCAGCTGTGCCTGTTCATCGTCGCGCTGTTGCCGTTCCCGTTGACGTTCCTGGCGAAGGCCCGCAAGGGTTACGACAACCATACGCCGCGCGAGTACCTGGCGACGCTCGAAGGGTGGCGCGCGCGGGCGCAGGCCGCCCACCAGAATGCGTGGGAAGCGCTCGCGCTGTTCACCGCCGCGCTGGTCGTCGCCTGGCACAACGGCGCGAATGCGCACCACGTCGACCAGATCGCGATGGGGTTCGTCGCGATTCGCGTCGTCTACACGCTGATGTACCTGCTGAACTGGGCGGCGCTGCGCTCGCTCGTGTGGTTCGGCGGAATGGTATGCGTCGTCGCGCTGTTCTTCGCGGCGCCGTAACGGCGGCGTGAAGGGAGAGGGCGGCGGGGCTTCGCGCCTTCTTTTCCTCCGATTTATCTGCGGGGTTTCTCTCGATGCATTCACTGTTCAGCATGTTGTTGTCAGAGTATCTGCATTGACAACACATGTTGTGTTGATGTTTAATTTAACATCGCATGTTGCGGCGTCGGTCGATCTTGTCGTTCTCTCGCCAGCCGGCCGGTTACATCGCTCGATCATGCGGAAAACGAGGTTGCTGAAACACGTATCCTGAACGAAACCGAACCCCGCGACATGCCGCTTTCCCTTTCCCCCGTCATCGCCGGCACGCCGTTCGACATCGGCGTGCGCCTCGGCGAGCTCGCCCGCCCCGTGTTCGACGAATACATGCAGCAGAGCAACGCATGGCAGGCCGTGCGGCGCTGGCGCGGCCACCCGTTCGTCGCCGCGCTGCGGCAGGCGGCGCTGGCCGCGTATCCCGATCTCGTCGCGGAACTGGACGGGATCGCGGCGGGTGTCGGCTGGCCGGCCGAGGACATCTTCCTGTGGAATTGCCGCGGCGAACTGATCCACAACGCGCCCGACGGCTGCACGACACTCACCGCGCGCGATGCTGATGGCACGCGCTGGATCGCGCACAACGAGGACGGCGATCCGTACCTGCGCGGGCGTTGCCTGCTGGTCGACGTGCAGCCGCAGGGCAAGCCGGGCTTCATCAGCTTCTATTACCCGGGCTCGCTGCCCGGGCATACGTTCGCCGCGAACCGCGCGGGCGTCGCGCAGGCGATCAACAACCTGCGGATCCTGACGCCGGCGGCCGGCGTGCCGCGGATGATCCTCGCGCGCGCGGTGCTCGACGCGGCGTCGCTCGATGCGGCCGCCGACGTGCTGCGCACGCATGCGCGCGCGAGCGGCTTTCACCACACGCTCGGCGCGACCGGCGATGCGCGGCTCCTGAGCATCGAGGCGAGCGTCGCGCGGTGCTCGGTGGTCGACGTCGCGCGGCTTGCTGGCCATGCCAACCATCTCGTACATCCCGGCTGCGAAGCTGAAGCGCAGATCGTCACGCAATCGTCCGGCGATCGCCAGCGCCGCGTCGATGCGCTGACACAGGGCATCGACACGATCGACGAAGCCGCGCTGCGGCACGTGCTCGGCGATCGCGCACCGGAAGGGCTGCCGATCTATCGCGACGATCCGGCCGATCCCGACGACGAGAACACGCTGGCGACCGCGGTGTTCGCCGTTCGCGACGCTGCGATCGACTTCACCATCCATCAACACGGCACGCAGCGCTTCGCGACGCGCATCGTGCCGTCCGCGCACGCGCGCAGCGCGTCCTGATCCATGAGGCAACGCATGACGACCGTTTTTCATCGCGCTCCACGCGCCACCTTGCCCGTCGCCGTCGCAGGCGACGGCATCGAGATCATCGATTCGACCGGCAAACGCTACATCGACGCATGCGGCGGCGCGGCCGTTTCGTGTCTCGGCCACAGCAACCAGCGCGTGATCGACGCGATCAAGCGGCAGGTGCAGCAACTGCCGTACGCGCATACGTCGTTCTTCACGACCGACGTGGCCGAGGAGCTGGCCGACCGGCTCGTCGCGGCCGCGCCCGCTGGTCTCGAGCACGTGTATTTCGTGTCGGGCGGGTCCGAGGCGATCGAAGCCGCGTTGAAGCTTGCGCGCCAGTATTTCGTCGAAAAGGGCGAGTTGCAGCGCCGCCATTTCATCGCACGCCGCCAGAGCTATCACGGCAACACGCTCGGCGCGCTCGCGATCGGCGGCAACGCATGGCGGCGCGAGCCGTTCCTGCCTCTGCTGATCGAAGCGCACCACGTGAGCCCGTGCTATGCGTATCGCGACCAGCATGCGGGAGAAACCGACGAAGCGTATGCGCAGCGCCTGGCCGATGAGCTCGAGCAGAAGATCGTCGAACTCGGCGCGGAAAACGTCGCGGCGTTCGTCGCGGAAACGGTGGTCGGCGCGACGGCCGGCGCGGTGCCGCCGGTGCGCACCTACCTGAAGAAGATTCGCGCGGTGTGCGACAAGTACGGCGTGCTGCTGATCCTCGATGAAATCATGTCGGGGATGGGGCGCACCGGTTATCTGTTCGCCTGCGACGAGGACGAAGTCGCGCCCGATCTGCTGACGATCGCGAAAGGGCTCGGCGCGGGTTACCAGCCGATCGGCGCGACGCTGGTCAGCGACCGTATCTACCGGACGATCGTCGACGGCTCGGGTTTCTTCCAGCACGGCCACACGTATCTCGGTCACGCGACGGCCTGCGCGGCCGCGCTCGAGGTGCAGCGCGTGATCGCCGAAGAGAAGCTGCTCGACAACGTGAAGGCGCGCGGCGAGCAACTGCGTGCGTCGCTGCGCGCACACTACGGTGCGCATCCGCATGTCGGCGACGTGCGCGGTCGCGGGCTGTTCGTCGGCGTCGAGCTCGTCCGCGATCGCGACAGCAAGGCGGCGTTCGATCCCGCGTTGAAGCTGCATGCGGCGGTCAAGCGCGAGGCGATGCAGCGCGGCCTGATGGTGTATCCGATGGGCGGCACGATCGACGGCGTGAACGGCGATCACATCCTGGTCGCTCCGCCGTTCGTCTGCACCGCGCAGCAGATCGATACGATCGTCGAACGGCTGTCCGGCGCGATCGATGCGGCGCTCGCGTCGGCCGGCGCGTGAACCACGACATCACCGAGTCCCGACCATGACAGACAGACTGCCTCCCTTCGATCCCGCATCGGCCACCGACGAACAGAAGGCCGTGCTTGCCGATATCCTCAGCGGCCCGCGCGGCAACCTGAACGGGCCGTTCCTCGGCTGGATCGCGAGCCCCGAGCTCGCCCAGCACGCGCAGCGGCTCGGCGCGTTCTGCCGCTATCGCACGGGCCTGCCGCTGCGCCTGTCGGAGCTCGCGATTCTCGTCACCGCCGCGCGCTGGCGCTCGCAGGCCGAGTGGCACATTCACCATCCGATCGCGCTCGATGCCGGCGTGCCGGCCGCGACGGCCGACGCGATCCGGCGCGGCGTCACGCCGGTGTTCGAATCGGACGACGATGCGCTGATCCATGCATTCGCGACCGAGCTGTACGACACGCAACGCGTGAGCGATGCGACGTTCGCGCGCGCGCAGGCGCGTTTCGGCCATGAGACCGTCGTCAACCTCGTTGCGCTGCTCGGTTATTACGCGCTCGTCGCGATGACGCTCAACACGTTCGGTATGCGCGCAGACGGACAAACTGATTTGCCGTTTCCGGAATAATCGCCGCATGCGCGTGCGTCGGCAGATGCCGCGCGCGCAGTCCGATTGCGCCGAAAAGCCCGTCAGCACGGGCTTTTCGGCGTTTTGGCGTGACACGATCGACATCCTCGCCGCGTCTTGCCGACGCACATCGCAGCGCCTGCGCGTCAGCGCAAAAAATTCTCCCCGTACCTAGAATTTCTGCAAAACGCTTACGGGGGGATGTATCGATGCGGTGGGTCCTGTTGATCGTGTTCATTGCGTGTGTGATTCATACGCACCGGCGCGGCAAGGTTCGGCACAGGTTGTTCAGGCAACTATCCGATCACTCGACCTTCACCGCGCCGCTGAACTGCTTTTCATACGCGTTCTCTTCGGTGCCGACCACACCGTTTCTCGACCCGCGGCACTTTCCGGAACTCGCGGTGCTGCAGCGCGAATGGCGGACCTTGCGCGAGGAAGCGCTCGCGTTGCGCGATGCCAGCCGGATCAAGGCGTCGGGCGAGTACAACGACATCGGCTTCAATTCGTTCTTTCGCAACGGCTGGAAGCGCTTCTACCTGAAGTGGTACGACGCGCCGCATCCGTCCGCACAGGCATTGTGTCCGCGCACCGTCGAGATCCTGTCGCGGATTCCGTCGATCAAGGCCGCGATGTTCGCGCAGCTGCCGCCGGGCGGCAAGCTCGGGCTGCATCGCGATCCGTATGCGGGATCGCTGCGCTATCACCTCGGACTCGACACGCCGAACGACGACGCGTGCCGGATCGTCGTCGACGGCGAGTCGTATGCATGGCGCGACGGCGAGGCCGTGATGTTCGACGAAACCTATCTGCACTGGGCCGAGAATCGCACCGCGCACGATCGCGTGATCCTGTTCTGCGACATCGACCGGCCGATGAAATATCGCTGGGCGCAGCGCGTCAACGGTGCGTTCGGACAACTGCTGATGCGCGCGGCCGCGTCGCCGAACGAAACGGGCGACCGCACCGGCGGCCTCAATCATGCATTCAAGTACCTGTATGCGATTCGCCGCGCCGGCAAGCGGCTGAAGGCGTGGAATCGCACCGTGTACTACGTCGTCAAGTGGGCGCTGTTCGGCGGGATCGCGGTCGCGATCTTCTGCCTCTGATGGGGCGCGAGCAGGCGGGTGTCGAACCGTCTGACGATAGGGCGGCGCGGCATGGGTCTGGCCCCGCCCGCGCTGCGCCCGCATCAATGCAACCAAATGTATTCATACGGGATCTGCCGCGAACCCACGCGTATGATGGCTCGTTCACGTCGATAAGATCGGTGAGCAAGCATGAGAAGGACCCGAAAGACTTTGATGATCGTCGGCGGACTGCTGGTGGCCGCGGCAGGCACCGGCTACGTGATGCTGCTGCGCGACGACCACCGCGCGATCGCGGAGGCCGGCATCGGCGATGCCGCAGCGCCTGCCGCCGCCGTGCCCGCGGCGAATGACGACCATACCGCGCAAGGCACGATCGCGCCGCCAGCGGCGGTCGCGGTCCCGTCCACGCACGTCGATGACGCCGTGCCGCCGCCGGCTGCCGCTCCCGCGCGCACGAACGCGGCTCCGCCATCCACCGCCGTCGCGCCGGTCATCGCCGCACAGGCGCCCCCCGCGAAACCGACTGCGCCGCCGCCGACCGTTCATGTCGTGACGGTCGAGCCGGAGGATTCGACCCCAGCGAAAGCCAAGCCTGCGCCCGCGACGCCGCAGGCCCCGGTACAAGCCGCGCAACCGCAACCAGCGGCACGAACGGCGCAACCCGTGCAATCAACACCGCCAGTCCAGTCGGCGCAGGCGAGCCGCCCGAGTCAGCAAGCACAGCCGGCGCAACGCGCGGAGCGCAAGCGCGACGGGCTCGAACGGCACGCGGCAGCACCGTCCGGCACGAAATCCGAAACGCCTGAAACCGCCGCGCTCGTGCATGAATCGGCGAAGCTCGATCCGTCGTTGCCGCCGCCGCAATACGTGGCGACGCCGAGCGCCGATCGAGCGCGTCCGTCGGCCGGCGGGAATGCGGTTGCCGCCGCGATGACCGAGCAGCTGGTCAGGCAGTCGAGCAGCTTCAAGGCGCCCGCATCGGCGAGTGCCGCGCCCGCCGCGCCCCAGTGAGAACGGTGCCGGCGCGTTCGCACCCCGCACGACGCCGGATGAAAAAGGACCCCGCACGCCGACCAGGGCATGCGGGGCCAAGAGAGACGAATCCGGGCGGTGCGTCGCGCGTTACGCGGCGATCGCTTCTTCGGCCTGCGGCGCGTCGGCCGTGGCCGGCGTCGCGTCCTGCCGGATCAGGTGATCGAACGCGCCGAGCGAGGCCTTCGCGCCTTCGCCGACCGCGATCACGATCTGCTTGAACGGCACCGTCGTCACGTCGCCGGCCGCGAACACGCCGGGCACCGACGTCGCGCCGCGTGCATCGACGACGATCTCGCCGTGCTTCGACAGCTCGATCGTGCCCTTCAGCCATTCGGTGTTCGGCACGAGGCCGATCTGCACGAACACGCCTTCGAGATCGACGCGCTTCGCTTCACCCGAACGCAAATCCTTGTAGACGAGCCCGTTCAGCTTGCTGCCGTCGCCGGTCAGCTCGGTCGTCTGCGCCTGCGTGACGATCGTCACGTTCGGCAGGCTGCGCAGCTTGCGCTGCAGCACCTCGTCCGCGCGCAGTTGCGCGCCGTATTCGAGCAGCGTGACTTCCTTCACGATGCCGGCCAGGTCGATCGCGGCCTCGACACCCGAGTTGCCGCCGCCGACCACCGCGACACGCTTGCCCTTGAACAGCGGGCCGTCGCAGTGCGGGCAGTACGCGACACCGCGGTTGCGGTATTCGCGCTCGCCCGGCACGTTGATTTCGCGCCAGCGCGCGCCGGTTGCCAGGATGATCGTCTTCGCCTTCAGCACCGCGCCGTTCGCGAGGCGGATCTGGTGCACGTCGCCCGGAATCAACGCGTCGGCGCGCTGCACGTCCATGATGTCGACGTCGTACTGCTTCACGTGCTGCTCGAGCGCGGTGGCGAACTTCGGCCCCTCGGTTTCCTGCACCGACACGAAGTTCTCGATCGCCATCGTGTCGAGCACCTGGCCGCCGAAGCGCTCGGCCACCACGCCCGTCGCGATGCCCTTGCGCGCCGAGTAGATCGCGGCGGCCGCACCGGCCGGGCCGCCGCCGACGATCAGCGTGTCGAACACCGGCTTGTTCTCGAGCGACTTCGCGGCGCGGGCACTAGCGCCCGTGTCGAGCTTCGCGAGGATTTCCTTCACGCTGCTGCGGCCCTGGCCGAACGATTCGCCGTTCAGGAACATCGTCGGCACGGCCATGATCTGGCGCGCTTCGACTTCGTTCTGGAACAGCGCGCCGTCGATCGCGATGTGGCGGATGCGCGGGTTGATCAGCGACATCACGTTCAGCGCCTGCACGACTTCCGGGCAGTTCTGGCACGACAGCGAGAAATACGTTTCGAACGCGTAGTCGCCGTCGAGCGCGCGGATCTGTTCGATCACGTCGTCGTCGAGCTTGATCGGATGGCCGCCCGTTTGCAGCAGCGCGAGCACGAGCGACGTGAATTCATGGCCCATCGGAATGCCGGCGAAGCGGATGCCCGCCGGCTTGCCGGGTTCGCCGATCGAGAACGACGGCTTGCGCTCGGCGTCGTCGCGGCGTTCGGTCACGGTCACGCGCGACGTCAGCGAACCAATCTCGTTGAGCAGCGCAAGCAGTTCCTGCGACTTCGCGCTGTCGTCGAGCGACGCGACGAGTTCGATCGGGCGCGTGATCTTTTCGAGGTACGCTTTCAGTTGATTCTTGAGATTGGCGTCGAGCATGGCGTTTCGGATTCCGTATTGATAATTCTGGTCGGGCACGTCGTGCCGGAGGAGGGCGCGGGCCGCACGAGGCGGCCCGCGGCGCGTCGCTCGCGCGCCTCGTGCGAGGCGCGCGCGGCGAGCGTCAGATCTTGCCGATCAGGTCGAGCGACGGGGTCAGCGTTTCCGCACCCGGCGTCCACTTGGCCGGGCACACTTCACCCGGGTGCGCCGCGATGTATTGTGCAGCCTGCACCTTGCGCAGCAGTTCGCCTGCGTCGCGGCCGATGCCGTTGTCGTGGATTTCGCACAGCTTGATCTCGCCTTCCGGGTTGATCACGAACGTGCCGCGCAGCGCCATCCCTTCTTCCTCGATCAGCACGTCGAAGTTGCGCGACAGCGTGAGCGTCGGGTCGCCGATCATCGGGTACTTGATCTTGCCGATCGTGTCCGACGTGTCGTGCCATGCCTTGTGCGTGAAGTGCGTATCGGTCGACACGCCGTAGATTTCGACACCCAGCTTCTGGAATTCCGCGTAGCGGTCGGCGAGGTCGCCCAGCTCGGTCGGGCAGACGAACGTGAAGTCGGCCGGATAGAACACGACGACGGACCACTTGCCCTTGAAGTTCTCTTCGGTCACGGGCACGAAATCGCCGTTGTGGTATGCGGTTGCCTTGAACGGCTTGATTTGGGTGTTGATGATCGGCATCTTGCGAGTTCCTTTGGGGTGGTGTTGATGAAGTGTTCCCAGTATCCGGGTTGACCCCGAGTTTGTGAAATTGCTTGTTTCAATCCACGGCATCGGGAATTCCTATCTGCTTCCGGCCCTCGTTGCGGCGGGCCGTCCGGGCGGCCCGTGACATCCGGGCCGGGCCTTCTGGCCGATTTCGGCCGGGCGGCGCTTCTGACACATTGGGCGGGCGGAGCGTGCGGCGCCGAACCACGGCCACGCGCTTCGCGCCAGGGCCCGGCACCCGTTCGGCACGAACGGCTGTGCGGTCGTTCGACACTCATCGTCAACCTGCGCCATGAACCTCTTTTCCGGACGCGCCGCGCGCGCGCTGCTTGCGTGGTGCCGCGACATTTTCCTCGTGCGCCGATGCGTGCGTCGGCACTGGCGCGGCGCGGCCTGCGCATTCATCGCCGTGTCGTGCGGCGCACCGGCGCTGGCCCTCGATGCAACCGCGCCGGCCGCGACGGCCACGCCCGCGACCACGACCGCGCCCGCCACCACGGCCACCACCGCCACCGGCCTCGTGCCGCTGCCCGACGGCCGGCTGCTTGCGCCCGAGTTCGCGCGCATCGTCACGCGCGGCACGCTCGTCGTCGCGGTGCTCGGCGTCGACCAGCCGCCGTTCTTCTGGTCGCGCAACGGCGCGTTGGCGGGCGTCGACATCGACCTCGCCGACGAGCTCGCGAAAAAGCTCGGCGTGTCCGTGCAGTTCGACCGCGACGCGCGCACCTTCGACGACGTCGTTCATCTGCTCGCGACCGGGCAGGCCGACGTCGCGATCAGCAAGCTGTCGCGCACGTTGCCGCGGGCGCAGGTGGTCAGCTTCAGCACGCCGTACATCAGCCTGCGGCGCGCGCTGCTGATCAACCGGGTCAGCTTCGCGGAACTCGCGAAAGGGCGGCCGCTGCCGGAAGTCGTGCGTGACTACCGCGGCACGATCGGCGTCGTCGCGCGCTCGGCCTACGCCGACTACGTGCGCAACGACTTCCCGGCCGCGCAGGTGCGCACCTATCCGAGCTGGCCGGCGACGCTCGACGCGCTGAACGCCGGGGCGGTCACGGCCGTGTATCGCGACGAGCTCGCGATCAAGCTCGTGATGCAGGACGACCCGAGCGCGCCGATCCGGCTGCGCGTCGCGACCTTCGACGACCTGACCGACGCGCTGGCCGTCGGCGTGCCGGTGTCCGCGCCGACGCTGCTCGCGTTCGTCAACCAGTTCCTGGCCGAGCGCAACAAGCGGCTCGACGTGAAATCCCTGCTCGATGCGATGGGCCACTGATATGAACATGAACGAGACCCGCAGGATCAAGCCACGCATCGAGCGGCTGCATGCGTTCGCGATCCATCCGTTGACGGTATTCGGCAGCCTCGCGCTCGGGATCGTGGCGGGCATGCTGTGGCCGGCCGCCGCGCCGCAGTTCGACTACGTGGGCGAGGTGTACGTCGGCCTGCTCAAGATGACGGCGCTGCCGTTCATGACGGCCGCCGTGATCTTCAGCCTGCAGCGGTTGCTGCGCGAGGGCAGCGCATCGGATCTCGTGATGCGCGTGATCGCGATCTTCGGCTGCGTGTCGGTGTTCGTCGTGGTGGTCGGCGCGGTCGTGCTGGTCGCGATGCGCCCGGGCGAGCACCTGTCGAACGCGACGCTGAAGGCGTTCGGCGCGCTGGTCGGCAGCGACGGCGCGGCGAGCGACACCGTGATGACACTGTACGGCACCGATCCCGCGGAGAAGTCGTCGGGCCTCGCCGACATGCTGATCGCGCTGGTGCCGGGCAACTTCTTCGCGGCGCTCGCGAGCGGCGACACGCTGAAGGCGCTGGTGTTCTCGCTGTTCTTCGGCTTCGCGTCGGGGCGCGTGCCGGCGAGCATCTCGGCGGCGCTGAGCCAGACGCTGGAGACCGTGTATTTCACGTGCCAGAAGATCATGCACTGGCTCGCGTATCCGACGCCGATCGTGCTGTTCTGCGGCGGCGCCGCGCAAATCGGCACGTCCGGGTTCGGGCCGCTCGAGGCGATGTTCCGCTTCGTCATCGCATTCGTGATCGTCACCCTCGTGCTGATCGCGGCGGCGATCGCCGTGATCTGGAAGCGATCGGGCGCGACGCTGGCCGACACGCTGGCCGGCTTGCGCACGCCGTTCGCGATGGCGCTCGCCACGCGCAGCAGCGTGGCCTGCATGCCGAGCATGATCGAGTGCCTGGCCGACGGCTTCGGCTTCGCACGCGCGCGCGTCGAGCTGGTCGTGCCGCTCGCCGTGTCGCTGCTGCGCGTCGGGCCGATGGTCTATTACGCGAGTGCGACGCTGTTCGTCGCGCAACTCTACGAACGCGCGCTCGGCCCCGGCGAGCTGTGCGTCGTGCTGGTCGCGTCGGTGCTGGCCGGATTCGCGTCGACGGGCACGTCGGGGGTCGTGACGGTGTCGCTTACCGGGATGGTCTGCGCGGCGCTGCACCTGCCGTTCGAGGCCGCGTTCGTGCTGTTCGCGGCGGTCGATCCGCTCTGCGAGATATTGCGCACGCTGTTGCTGGTGATCGGCAACTCGGCCGTCGTATCCGCGATCTGCGCGCGGCCGCCGCGCGCGTGAAGGAGACATCATGGCGCTTGTCGGCGTATTGGGCGGAATGGGGCCGCTGGCCACGGTCGACTTCATGCATCGCGTGATTCGCTTGACGCGCGCGCGCTGCGACCAGGAGCACCTGCCGATGATCGTCGCGAACCTGACGCGGACGCCCGATCGCTCGCGCGCGATCATCGACGGCGGGACCGATCCGCTGCCGGCGCTGCTCGACGGTGTCGCGCTGCTGAACCGCTGCGGTGTCGACGTGATCGCGATCCCGTGCAATTCCGCGCATCACTGGTATGCGCCGCTGCGCGAGTGCAGCGCGGCGCCGGTCCTGCATATCGTCGATGCATCGGTGGCCGCGGTGCCGGCCGGCGTGCGGCGCGTCGCGGTGCTCGCCACGGGCGGCACGCTGGTGTCGGGCTTCTACCAGGCGGCGCTGCGTGCGCGCGGCTTCGAGCCCGTGATGCCGGCCGTGACCGCGCAGCGCGATATCGCCGCGTGCATCGCGGCCGTCAAGGCGGGGAAGGTCGATGCGTCGGTGCGGCGCCTGTCGCGCGCGCTCGCGACGCTCGCGCGGCGGGACGTGGGCGTCGCGGTGATGGGCTGCACGGAAATTCCGATCGCCGCGCGTGCGTTGCGCGATGCGCCGTTCGCGTTGATCGACAGCACGCAGGAGCTGGCGCGGGCGACGGTTGCTTATGCGGCCGAGCGCGGATGGGGGCGGGCAGTGTGACCCGCGGCGACGGCCCTCCGGCATGCATGGCGGATGCCGCAATGCTGGCCACGCGTGCGAAGACGCCCGGCCGGCCGGTGGCGAACCGGCCGCTCAGGCGGCGATCTTCCTGAGCCAGTCGGCAAGCCGTCTCGCGCCGTCCGGCATGTCCGCATCCTCGCGCGTGCACAGGTAGTAGTCGCGCCCGTCGTCGAGCGCGTGGTCGAACAACTGCACGAGTTCGCCGCTCGCCAGTTCGCGCTCGACCAGCGGCGCGCGCAGCAGCGCCGCGCCGAGATCCGCGCGCGCCGCGCTCAGCGTCAGTTGCCCGTCCTCGAACATCGGCCCCACCGCATGCGACACGTGCCGCACGCCGGCGCCCTGCAGCCAGTTGACCCAGGTGCTGCGATCCTCGTCGTGCACGAGCGGCGCCCGCGCGAGGTCGGCCGGCGTGCGGAACGGCCCGTGGCGCTTCAGGAACGACGGGCTGCACATCGGCACCATCGCGCCCGGCAGCAGCCGCTCGCAGCGGTAGCCGGGCCAGTCGCCGGTGCCGAAGCGGATCGACAGGTCCGACGCGTCGCTTCGATAGTTGCGGTGATGGGCGTACAGCACGGTCACGTCGACGTCGGTGTTGTCGGCGAGGAACGCGTGCAGCCGCGGAATGAACCAGCCGATGCCGAGCAGCGGAATCAGGCTGATCGTGATCTGCCGCAGCGACGAGCGGTCGCGCACGAAGCGCGTCGCGCTGCGCAGCACCGAGAACGCGGCGCTGATCGAGCGGTAATAGTCGCGCCCCTCGTCGGTGAGCGCGAGCAGCCGGCCTTCGCGAACCGTCAGCGGCGTCTGGATGAACGCTTCGAGCAGTTGCAGCTGATGGCTGACCGCGGACGGCGTGATGTCGAGCTCGTGCGCGGCCGCAGTGACCGAGCCGAGACGCGCGAATGCCTCGAACGCGCGGACGGCGCGCAGCGGCGGATCATGCGGCAATTGTTCGATATTTTTCATGTGTCGAATTTTATCGAAAAATCAGGGAAAGCGACAATCTGAAAATTCGCCGTATTTACAGATGTTTACGCTATTGTGTCGGGAATGGAATAAGCATCCAACAATTGAGTATTTGGGGTGTGGATGCCGAATCTTTAATATTTTTCATGTTTTGATCCGAATCACTGGTCCCCGCACATGAAAATCGCCTTTCTTCCCGCCCGTCTCGCTTTCTCCGCGGCCGCGCTGATCGCGGCCGTTCCCGCCTTCGCGCAATCCGCGCCGCAGACGATCCTGATCGGCCTCGCCGCGCCGCTGACCGGCCCGTCCGCACGCATCGGCAAGGACTTGCAGAACGGCGCGCAACTCGCGATCGACGACGCGAACGCGAAGCATCCGAGCATCGGCGGCAAGCCGGTCGTCTACAAGCTCGTCGCGGCCGACGACCAATCCGACCCGCGCACGGCCGTCGCGGTCGCGCAGCAGCTGGTCGACCAGCACGTGATCGGCGTCGTCGGTCACTGGAATACGGGCTGCAGCGTGCCGGCGTCGCGCGTCTATCGCGATGCGGGCATTGCGCAGATCGCGCCGGCCTCCACCGGCCACCAGTACACGCAGCAGGGTTACGCAACCGCCTTCCGCATCATGGGTCACGACGATGCGGGCGGCAACTTCACCGGCGCGTATGCGGTGAAGACGCTGAAGGCGAAGCGCATCGCGGTGATCGACGATCGCACGTCGTTCGGCGCGGGGCTGGCCGACCAGTTCATCAAGGGCGTGCAGGCGAACGGCGGCACGATCGTCGATCGCCAGTACGTGAACGACAAGACGACCGACTTCAGCGGCGTGCTGACCGCGATCAAGGGCAAGCGCGCGGATCTCGTGTTCTTCGGCGGGCTCGACGCGCAGGCCGCGCCGATCGCGCGCCGGATGCGCCAGCTCGGCGTGAGCGCGCCGCTGCTCGGCGCCGGCGGTTTCGTGAGCCAGACCTTCCTGTCGCTCGCGGGCAAGGACGGCGAAGGCGTGACGGCACTCGAGCCGGGCCTGCCGCTCGACCGGATGCCGGGCGGCAACGCGTTCGACGCGCAATATCGCGCACGCTGGCACGCGCCGATCGAGCTGCACGCGCCGTTCGCGTACGACGCGGCCGCCACGCTGATCGCGGCCGTCCAGAAGGCCGGCACGACGCAGCCTGCGAAAGTGGTCGCGGCCGTGCGCGCGATCGACCGGCCCGGCGTGACCGGCCGGGTCGCGTTCGATCAGCAAGGCAACCTGAAGGACCCGGCGTTCACGATCTACCAGGTACGCGGCGGCAAGTGGACCGTCGTCGACGTGCTCGGCGGCGCGCGCCCCGCAACGAAATAACGACGGAGACGTTCCCATGACCGACACGACCCACGCAGCCGCGGCGGCACCCGAGGACACGCGCCTCGGCATCCTCGCGCGGCGCCGCATCGAAGCGGAAATCATCAAGCCGATCTACGAGATCATGAAGCGCGAATTCGGCACCGAGCGCGCGCAGGCCGTGATCGCGGAAGCGGTGCGCGGCGCGGCCGTCGACGCGGGCCGCACGTTCGCCGCGCAGGAGCCCGACGGCACGAGCGTGCAGTCGTTCATCGCGCTGCAGGTGCTGTGGGAGAAGGACGACGCGCTCGACGTCGAGGTGCGCCGCGCCGACGACGCGCACTACGACTACGACGTGCATCGCTGCAGCTACGCGGAGATGTATCACGCGATGGGACTCGGCGAGATCGGCCACCTGCTGAGCTGCGCGCGCGACAGCTACTTCATCGAGGGTTACGACCCGCGCATCGCGCTCACGCGCACGAGCACGATCATGCAGGGCGGCAAGCGCTGCGATTTCCGCTATGCGCTGCAGGCCGCGCCGCGCGACGACGCAGCGGAGGCCGGCAATGCATGACGACCTCGCACGCGCACCGCGGGTCGACGGCGCGCGGCTGTGGGCATCGCTCGAACGGATGGCGCAGATCGGCGCGACGCCGAAGGGCGGCGTCTGCCGTCTCGCGCTGACCGATCTCGACCGCGAGTCGCGCGACCTGTTCGTGCAGTGGGCGCGCGACGCCGGCTGCACGGTGCGGGTGGACCGGATGGGCAACGTGTTCGCGCGCCGCGAGGGCCGCAATCCCGACGCCGCGCCGGTGATGACGGGCTCGCACGCCGATTCGCAGCCGACCGGCGGCCGCTACGACGGCATCTACGGCGTGCTCGGCGGCCTCGAGGTCGTGCGCGCGCTGAACGATGCGGGCATCGAGACCGAGCGCCCGATCGACGTCGTGATCTGGACCAACGAGGAAGGCTCGCGCTTCGCGCCGGCGATGATCTCGGCCGGCGTGTTCTCGGGCGTCTATCCGCTCGAATACGGGCTGTCGCGCACCGACGGCGCCGGCAAGACGATCGGCGAGGAGCTCGCGCGCATCGGCTATGCGGGCACCGAGCCCGTCGGCGGCTATCCGGTGCATGCCGCGTACGAATTGCATATCGAACAGGGCGCGATTCTCGAGCGCGCGGGCAAGACGATCGGCGTCGTGACGGCCGGGCAGGGGCAGCGCTGGTACGAGGTGACGCTGACGGGCGTCGACGCGCACGCGGGCACGACGCCGATGGAATTCCGGCGCGACACGCTGGTGGGCGCCGCGCGGATGATCGCATTCGTCGATGCGCTCGGCCGGCGCCATGCGCCGCACGCGCGCGCGACGGTCGGGATGATCGAAGCGCGGCCGAATTCGCGCAACACGGTGCCGGGCAACTGCTTCTTCACGGTCGAGTTTCGTCATCCCGACGATGCGGTGCTCGACGAACTCGATGCGGCGCTGCGTGCGGAACTCGCGCGCGTGGCGGCCGACGCCGGGCTCGGTGCGCGGATCGAGCAGATCTTCACGTATCCGCCGGTGCCGTTCGCGCCGCGCTGCATCGATGCGGTGCGCGACGCGGCGCAGGCGCTCGAGCTGTCGCACATGGACATCGTGTCCGGCGCGGGCCACGACGCGTGCTATGTCGCGCGCGTCGCGCCGACCGGCATGATCTTCGTGCCGTGCGTCGACGGGCTGAGCCACAACGAGGCCGAGGCGATCACGCCGGAATGGTCGACGGCGGGGGCGGACGTGCTGCTGCGCGCGGTGCTGCACAGCGCGCAAGAGGCGGGCGCTTGAGCGGCGCGGCTTACTTGCCGGCCTTGCGCCGCGCGATGTACGCGAGGTAGGCGACGATCTGGTCGAGTTCCCGGTCGCTCAGTTGCTCGGGCGGGAACGCCGGCATCACGCGGCCCGGCCAGTCGCGCACCGATGCCGGGTTGCGGATGTAGCGGCGCAGCGCGGCCGGCTGGAAGTAGTCGACGGGATTCATCGGCGCGTTCAGGTCGGGCCCGGCGTGGCTGCTGCCCGCGCCGTCGAGGCGGTGGCACGCAAGGCATTGCGTGACGAACAGCCGCTGGCCCGCGCGGGCCGGATCGTTCGCCGGCAGCGCCGAATCGACGGCGAGCGACGGCCAGCGCGCGAGCGGCGACGATTCGACCGTGATGCGCACGATCTGATACGGCCACTGCTCGCCGCGCACCGACGACGCGTCCGGCCCGAGCCACACCAGATAGAACGGCCCCGCGCTGACCGGCTTGCCCGGCAGCTTCGGCCACGGGTGCGCGGGATCCTCGATCGCGAGCCACGCGACGGCGCCGGCCGGTGCACGGCGGCGCGCGAGATCCAGCGGCAATTGCGCGGCGAAACCGTCGGCCGCGCGCGTTTCGAGCACGCCGTCGGCGGCTGGCGGCGTGTCGCCGAGCAGCGCGGCGAACGGCACCGCGCGGAACGTCATCGGCCGGCCGTACGCAATGTCGCGCGGCACGTGGATGTCCGTCGCGTCGGCGCGCGCGAGCAGCGCCTCACGCGTCAGGACGCGCGGCGTGCCGTCGGTGTCGAGTTCGAGCGCACCCTGCGCGGACGCGCGCGTGGCGATCAGGCACACCATCAGCAGCAACAGCGAAAACCACCGGCGCTTCAGCATTCGTACTCCGTGGAAGGGGCGTTGCGGCGGCGGCGAAAGAGGCGAGTGCCGCGGCCGATGGAAGGAATCGGGCGACAGTCTAGCCGGTAAGGGCGGCGCTGGCGACTGCGGCGCGACAGCCGAGAGGGCGGGAATCGGACCTGTCGACGGCGGCTTGCCCGGCTACCCGATGGCCGAATGCGTGCGCAGGGATCGCGCCGCGCGATTCGGACAGTGATGCAAGGGGATGGGTGATTCCCGTCGATCCGGATGATCGACGCGCGGCGTCGTCAATGCGTCGGACATTGCGCGTCGGCCTTCGGCAACGGCGTGTTCCGCGCCGTGTCGAAATCGGCTTCGCGCGTGCCGGACGGTGTGAGCGACACGAAATGCATCGCCCCGCCGCGTGCCGGGAACCCCGCGATGCCGGTCGAGCCCCACGGAATCGGCGAACGCTGTACGCCACTCACCGACATGCCCGTTGCCGAAAGCGCCAGCGTCAGCAGCCGGCCGTCGCGGGTCGGCACATACGCATGCGTGCCGTCGACGCCGATCCCGGACTCCCGCACCGACGCCGGCAGGCAGTCGAGCGTGGCGACGCGACGGCCGTCCGGGTCGATCAGCATCGCGACGCCGCGATTGTCGGCGGTCGTCGTGACGACGACGAAGCGGTCGACCGCCGGCACGTAGGCCGACGAATACACGTAGTACTGGATCGCGTCGTTCAGCGCCCCGAGCTTGTCGAGCTTCGCCGTGACGGGATCGAACATCGCGTATTCGAGCGTCGCGTCCGTGCTGCCTTCGATGTATTTCTGCCAGAGCAGCAGCGCGCGGCGCGGCGAGCCCGCTACCATGGGCCACCACTCGCGGCGGCGCGGCGCGACCGGCACATGGTTCAGCACGTGCCCTTGGGCATCGTAGGTTTTCACGTAGACGCCGTTGCCGGTGCCGAGATTGTCGACGCCGCCGCCGTCGATCCAGTCGGCGGAATAGAACACGACGAAGCGTTCGCCCACCGCGGCGACGTGCCCCGAGTGGCCGCCCGCTTCGACGTCGTTCGGGTAGGGCTTGACCGGCTTCAGGTCGCGCCGGTAGATGCCGTATCGCTGGCTGACCGTGTCCGGCGTGTCCCAGCCGTCCTCGAACGTGACGAAGATGTCGCCACGCGGGCTTTGCGCGATCGATACCGGCTCCTGCGCTTCCGGTCGGCTGATGAACGTATGGACGCGCAGCAGGCCCGGCTTGCCCGGCCGCCATTCGCCGACGTACACGTCATGCGGCCAGTTGCCATTGCGCAGCGCCCCGCGCGGCGCGATGCCCGAGCTGCTGAAGAACACCCAGCGCCGGCCGTCGCCCGCATCGGCCACGCCGATCCCGTGCATGAAGCGGCGCGCGTCACCGCGTTCCTGCGGCGACGTGGGTTCCTGCACGGTGACCGTATGGACGACCGGCGCGCCGGCGCACGTGTACGACGGCGCCGCGACGGCAGCGCACGCGCCGCACAGAGCCGCCGCGACGCGCCATGCGGCGGCACGCCGTGCCGCGCGTGCGCGTAGGGCGAACGCGTGCGCCAGGTCCGGCCGCTCCGTCATTCGACAGTGACCGACTTCGCGAGGTTGCGCGGCTTGTCGACGTCGGCGCCGCGCGCGCAGCCGACGTGATACGCGAGCAGCTGCAACGGAATCACGTTGACGATCGGCGACAGCGCATCGCCCGATTCGCGCACGCGGATCAGGTGCGTGTCGCGGTCGGCATCGATCTCGAGCTGATGACCCGCGAGCACGTACAGCCGCCCGCCGCGGGCGCGCACTTCCGCCATGTTGGACTTCAGCTTCTGGAACAGGCGGTCGTCGGGTGCGATCGTGACGACCGGCATCGCGCTCGTGACGAGCGCGAGCGGGCCATGCTTCAGTTCGCCGGCCGGATAGCCTTCCGCATGGATGTACGACACTTCCTTGAGCTTCAGCGCGCCTTCCAGCGCGATCGGATAGTGAATGCCACGCCCGAGGAACAGCGCGTTCTCGGTGCGCGCGAACTTCGCGGCCCAGCCCATGATCTGCGTTTCCAGCGCGAGGGCGTGGGCGATGCGCTCCGGCAGTTCGTGCAGCTTCTTCAGGTGCATCGCGACCTGCGCGGCGTCGAGCCGGCCGCGCTGCTGCGCGAGTGTCAGCGTCAACAGGAACAGCGCGACGAGCTGCGTCGTGAACGCCTTGGTCGACGCGACACCGAGCTCGATGCCGGCACGCGTCAGGAAGCAGAGCGGCGCGCTGCGCGCGATCGAGCTGGTCGCCACGTTGCAGATCGCCATCGACATCTCCTGGCCCATCTCTCGCGCGCGCTCGAGCGCGCCGATCGTGTCGGCGGTCTCGCCCGACTGCGAGATGCCGACGACCAGCGTGCGCGGATCGGGCACCGTATCGCGATAGCGGTATTCGCTCGCGATCTCGACCTGGGCCGGGATGCCCGCGATGCCCTCGAGCCAGTATTTCGCCGTCAGGCCCGCGTAGTAGCTGGTGCCGCAGCCGAGCAGCAGCACGCCGCGGGTCTTCGACAACAACGCGCGCGCGCTTGCTTCGTCGCCGAACAGCGCGGGCGAGATCGTGTCGATGCCGTCGATCGTGCTGGCGATCGCCTTCGGCTGCTCGAAGATCTCCTTCTGCATGAAGTGCTGATAGGGCCCAAGCGCGGCGTCGTCGTCGCGCGCCTTGACCTCGCACAGCGGACGGCTGGCTTCGCACCCGACCGAATCGACGACGTCGATGCGCTCCGGCGTGATCAGCGCGACGTCGCCGTCTTCGAGGTACACGAAGCGGTCGGTCAGGTCGCCGAGGGCCGCGCAGTCGGACGCCAGATAGTTCTGGTCCGCGCCGATGCCGATCACGAGCGGCGAGCCGGCGCGCGCGGCGACGAGCCGCTGCGGTTCGAGCGCGCTCAGCACGGCGATCGCATACGCGCCGTGCAGCCGCTTCACCGCGCGGATCACGGCATCGAACAGGTTGTCGCGATAGACGCTGTGGATCAGGTGCGCGATCACCTCGGTGTCGGTTTCGCCGCGAAACGTATAGCCGCGCTGCCGCAGTTCGGCGCGCAGCGCGTCATGGTTTTCGATGATCCCGTTGTGCACGACCGCGATCGTGTCGCCCGACATGATCGGGTGCGCGTTGACCTCCGACGGCGCGCCGTGTGTTGCCCAGCGCGTGTGCGCGATGCAGGTCTGCGCTTCGAGCCCGAGCGTCAGCACGCGGTGCTGCAGGTCCGCCACGCGTCGCAGCGTGCGTTCGCTGCGCAGGTGGCCGTCGCGCAGCACGGCGATGCCGCACGAATCGTAGCCGCGATACTCGAGCCGGCTCAACGCATTGACCAGTTGCGGCACCTGATTCTTCAGGCCGCTTGCTCCGACGATTCCGCACATGATTCACCTCGTCTAACAGGAAGTTGCCGACTGGCGCGCATGACGCGCGGCAGCACGCTGTCAGGAGCGGTGTCGCGCCGCGCGGCATGTGTCGCGCGCGGCGCGGCACGTCTGCCCGGACCTATTCGCGGGGTTGGGCCCCTGCATGCGCGACCCATTCGATGCCCGAGATCGAGCCGTTCGCGTCGTGCGACGCGACGAGAATGCGCGTCGTGCGTCGTGCGCCGCGCCGGCGGGCGCCCGCGAACGCGGTCGGCGCGACCGAACGCACCTTCACGCTGGCCGAGCGCCGCAGCATCTTCGACACGCGCCACCGGTACGCGAGCGGATGCACGACGCGCCCCGCGATCAGCCACATGACGATCGTGCCCGCGATCAGCGCGATGCTCGTCACGTAGAACACGATCTGTTCGATCGGCATCTCGGCCTCGTTGAACGGCAGCAGGTAGCGGTAGGTATAGATGCAGATCGATGCCCAGACTCCACCCACCAGCGCGGGCCGCATCAGGCGGAACCACGCGACGAGCACGGGTCCGACGATGCCGCCGCGCTCGGCGATCAGTTCGCGCGGGGCGCGCAGGGAAAGGTCAATAATCGGCGCGTTCTTCATGTTGAATGCCTCGGTCGGGACTGACCCAAACGGCGCGCTTGCCGCGGCCCCGCAATACGACGGCGGGCAGGGCGACGACGGTGGTGATCATGCTGATCAGCCAGAACGCGACGGGGTACCAGATGGTGTCAAGGAAATACATCAGGAGTTTCTCGTCGTAACGACGATCGATCATGCTGCCGATGATCAGCTGCAGGATGCAGGTCGCCACCAGCAGCATCCCGTGCCAGTGCGGCACCACGGACACATGCCAGCTCGGCGGAAGCGGGTAGACCACGTCGATCAGCGCGAGCAGCAGGATGAACGACATCGAGTACGCCCACGCGATGCCGATCAGGTACTCGATGAACAGCGGCCACATCATCATCTGCGTCGGCCGTGCGAGCGTGCCCGCGTACTTCATCAGCACCTGGATGCCGCCCTTCGCCCAGCGCAGCCGCTGACGATAGAGCCCCCGGACCGTCTCGGGCATCAGGATCCAGCTGAGCGCATGCGGCTCGTACACGACGCGCCAGTCGCGGCACTGCAGCTTCCAGCTGATGTCGATGTCCTCGGTCAGCATGTCCGAGCTCCAGTAGCCGACGTCGGCGAGCGCGGTCTTGCGGAACATCGTGATCACGCCCGACACCGTGAAGATGCGGCCGTACACCTGCTGCGTGCGCTTGATCAGCCCGACGATCGACGAGAATTCGCCGACCTGCATGCGCCCGAGCAGCGACGTGCGCGTGCGGATGCGCGGGTTGCCGGTGACCGCGCCGACACCCGGATCGGTCAGGAAATGCTCGAGCATCCAGCCGATCGCGTCGTGCGCGAGCAGCGCGTCGCCGTCGATGCAGAGCAGGTATTCGGCGTTCGATACCGCGGCCGCGGTCGTGAGCCCGACCGCCTTGCCCTCGTTGCGCGCGTGATGGATCACGAGCAGCCGCGGAATCTCGACGGCCAGTTCGTTGAGGATCTCGCCGGTGCGGTCCTTGCTGCCGTCGTTCACCGCGATGATGTCGTAGTTCGGGTAGTCCATCGCGTTCAGGTGCCGGATCACGCTGCGCGCGTTCGCCGCTTCGTTGAAGCACGGCACGACGATCGAGATCTTCGGGATGCCGCTCGACGCAATCGTGCGCATCGACAGCTCGCGGCCCTCCTCGAGCAGGAAGTAGTGAACGACGCCGCCGATCATCCACAGATACGACATGAAGAACGGATAGTAGAAGACGAAGTCCTGCAGGCGCTGGATGATGCTGTGGGAGTTCATGGCGTCTTGGTTCCGGGCGTGTGCTGCATCTGCATCAGCGCGTTGATCGAGTTCTGGTCGAGGCGGGACTTCAGCGACATCACGTCGCGCATCGCTTCGAGCTGCGGCTGCCCGTTCAGGAAGTTGTCGGGGTAGTAGCCGAAATTCACCGCGCCCTTGCTGCGCAGCCGCCGCATCTGCGCGAGCAGCGTGCCGGCCGGCACGGCCTTGCGCGCGCGCCAGTCGTACGACTGCAGTTCGAACACGGTGCGCTCCAGGCCGCGCGGCTTCGCATGAACAGCCTGCACGAGCTGGTCCAGCCAGCCTTCTGGGTCCTTCGCCTGTTCCATGTACGGCATCGCCATCAGCGCGACGTAGTCGTAGGTCACGAGGAAATCGTCGTAGTTCTGCGCGTACCACGTTTCCGATTCGGGCTTGAGCACCGGCATCGCGAAGATGTTGCGCGCGGTCAGCACGTCGCCCGCATTCTGGTGGGCCAGCACGATCTGCGAGAGCTGGCGGGTCAGGTCGATCAGGTAGCGCGACTTCTGGCGCGTCCAGCGCTTCATCAGGTCGGGGTTCTCGCGGATCTTGCCGATATCGGCCGGCAGCCCCCATTGCGAATAGGTGCGCAGCGCATGCTTGCCGGCATCCTCGTAGTCGTCGAGCACGGCGTCGTCACTGAACAGGATGCCGCTGAACGATGCGTGCTTGGTGAGATCCTCGTAGATCTGCTGGATCATCAGCCGCGCTTCCGGATCGAACGGGCTCAGCCGGAACACGCGCGTGCCGTTCTCGCGGGCCGGCGCGCCGCCGTAGGCGCTCACGGCCTCGATCCCGCGCTGCTTGTCCGCCGGCGGCCGGAACGCGAGCACCGGCATCCACGCGTACACCTGCACGTTGGCGCGCGTGTTGAGCTGCCACGCGGCGCGCGAGAACAGGTCGGCGCGCATCGGCAGGTGCCGGTTCGGGAAATACACCGCTTCGGCCACGCCGGTGCCTTTCGGGTCCGCATATGCCTGCAGGTACACCGATTTCGGCTGCATCCGGTAGATGCGCTCGATCAGCTTGCCGAGATTCGCTTCCTGCCGCGCGGGGTCCGGATCGTAGACCTGGTCGAGATCGACCTGCACGGTGCGCTCGGGCACGTCGACGTCGCCGCGGTTGGACGCCGGTTCGCGCATCGAGCGCTCGAACCCGCCGATGTCGACGTCGTACATCATCAGGATCCGTCTCAACCGGTCCAGCGGCACGTCCGGTGTATTCGGACCGGCGTCGAGGCTGAACTGGATGTCCATGCCGAGCGACGTCGATATCCTGCGCACGGGCTGGTTTTCCGCACCGTATGGCCACACCATCGAGCGAGCGACGATGCCGGTGTGTTCGCGGATCTGCCGCACGCAGGTCTGCAGGTCGTTGTGCACGCGCGCTTCGAATTCGGCGTCGGTTTCATAGCGCTTCTGGTCCTGCAGGTAGAGGTGCGAGGTGGTCGCCGGCAACTCGTTGCCTTGCGGATTCGCGATCGCGCCGTGATGGAGGTTGTGGGTGTGGCAGCCGAGCTCGACGAAGGGCGACTGGCCGAGCTTCTTCACCTCGTCCCACGACAGGAAGTAGTCGCGCGGCACCTGCACCTTGTCGCTAATGCGGATCGGCGTATCCGGCGGTGTATCGATCCACGCGGTGACGATGCCCATCACGGCCGGATACTTGAAGCGCTCGAGCAGCGGCAGCACCTTCGTGTAGTGGCTGCGAAAGCCGTCGTCGAACGTGAGCAGCACCGAGCGCGGCGGCAGCGGCTTGCCGCCGTGCCGCGACTCCTCGATCTGCCTGACCGTGATGGTGTGATAGTTGTTGGTCTGCAGCCACGAGAAGATCGCGGTCAGCGTGCCGGTATCGACCGCGAATGGGTCGACTATCGCCGACGGGGAGTTGAACGACGCCATCAGGTTGTCACGCACGTCATGCAGGCAGATCACGCGAAACGTCTTGCCGTCGGCCGGATCGGACGGCGGCAGCAGGTCGATCATCTTGGCATTGGTCACGCCCGGGAACAGCGAACAGGCGGCAAATGCGCCCATGCATCCGCACATGAAGGTCCGTCGGGATTGCATCGTACGATCTCCTTGCTAGAACGGCAGGTTGAGCGACAGGAAGCCGGTTTCGGAGCGCTCGCGCTCGCCGTCGTACGCGTGGCTGCTGACCTCGACGCCGTAGCTCAGCGTGATGTCGTGCTTGAACGTCCACGCGTGCTCGAGCCGCGCGCTCCACAGCGCGCTGGTGCCGAATCCGCGCTCGTTGTAAGCGCCGCCCGACACCGAGATGCGTTGCTGCAGCCCCATGTCGCCCTTCTTCCACAACGTCAGCTGGTGCATCACGGTCGCCGCGGCCGCGTAGTCGCGGCCCGGGCTGAAGTACGGTGCGTCCCGGCGCGTGTTGCTGTCGGTGCCGAGATCCAGCGATACGTTGACGAGCTGGTTGGCGGACGTGTACACGCGCTGCGTGGCGGTCGCCGTGATTTCCTGGTGCAGGTTCGAATCGCTGTAGCGGCTCACGCCGTAGCTCAGCTTGACTTCGCGCCGGTCGTTCTGGCGATACACCACCGACACGTTCGCGGAGCGGCCCCAGATGTGCGCGGCATACGCCTTCCACGGCAGCGAGTTGTCGTTGCTGTCGAGCCCGCCGGAGACGGTCCAGTAGTCGTTCAGCGCGTACGCGATCGTCCCGCGGCCGCCGGTTCGGCCGTCCCCGCCGAGCGAACGCGTGACTTCGCCGAGGACCGTGAGCGGCCCGTGCCGGTAGTCGCCGCCGATGCCCGTGCGGGTGCGGCTGATGCTGCCGCTGTCGGTTTGCGCGTGGCCGAAGAACGTGTGCGAGAAGACCCGCCAGTTGTCGCCGAACGGTTGCGAATAGATGTAGCTGTCCGACGTGAAGCTGTTGTCGGCCAGCGCGCTGTTGCCGTGCTCGAAGCTCAGGTCGGTCGTGAATATCGGGCTGCGGTAGGCCTTGTAATCGCGCTTGAAGCTGCGCACGGCGCCGCTGTCGGGGAACGTGTTGTCGAGGGTCTGGTCGACGCTCTTCGCGGTTGCGTAGTCGTCCGCCGTGAGCGATGCGCGGCCCAGGCCCGCGAGCATCTCGACGCTGTCCGGGTGGTCGGCCAGCGACGCGCGATACATCGAGATCGCCTGGCGCGGATGCGCCTGGCCCGACACCGCATCGGCGTGCGCGGCGCGCACCTCGCCGTTGAACGGGACCTCCTTCTCGAGTTGCTCGAGCGCGGCGATCCCTTCGTCGGGCCGACCCGTGAAGATCAGGTATTGCGCGCGCAGCCGGTAGTAGCGCAGATAGTCGCTTTCCCCCGGGCCGTAGTTGCGCACCTCCGTGGCCGGCGGCAGCGACTTGCCCATGTCGTCGAGCACCTGCTTCGCGTCCGCTGCGCGGGCCCGGTCGACGTACGACCAGAACAGCCCTTCGCGCAACTCGATCGCGCGCGTGCGCGCACCGTACTGGAAGCCGCGTGTCGCGCGGTCCGTCGGCGACGCGGTCGCCTGATTCAGCGCACGCTGGTAGACGGCATTCGCCTTGCCCGGTTCGCTCAGGTAAAGATACGCGTCGCCGACGGCCGCCAGCGCGTCGATCGAGATCTCCGCGTCGGGCGGGATGGTCTCGAACGTCTTGACGGCCTTCGTCATGTCGCCGCGTGCCGCAAGGGCGACCGTGCGGTCGCCCGCGAGCGCCGTCCTGACGGGCGTGTACTCGGGTGTGGCCGGCATCCGCTGGTCGAGGTCGTCGGCCGCGCGCAGCGCGTTGTCGAGTCCGTCGAAGCGGTCCGAACTCGTCATCGCGCGCGACTTGTCGCGTCCGCCGCGCACCTGCTGGCGAATCGACAGTTCTTCCAGTTGCGCGATGTCGACGGCGGAGAACGCGTCGGGCCGCATTTTCGCTTCATCGATCGCCTTGACCGCGCCACCGCTCGTCGCGAGGCCGAACACGTCCTTGCGCACGGTCTCGACGTCGGCGGTACGGAGATCCGGCGCCTGGGCGTTCGGCGTTTCGACGTCGGGGCCTTGCGAGCGTTGCATGGATTCGCCGGGTAGCTGGGCGCCGGGTGTCTGTGAACTCGGCCCTTGGGACGACGGCGATTGCGCGCCCGGCATCTGCGTCACGGGCGTGGGCGAGTTCGGCATCGGCGTGCCGGATGCCTGAGCGGTTTGCGTCGGTGAATTCGGCGGAGTGGTGGTCGCGGCTTGTGCGGGCTGCGGCGGAGTGTCCGGGGGTTGCGCGCTCGGGGCTGGCGCCGGAGCGGCCGATGCGGATGGTTGGGATGGCGTTGCGGCGGTAGGCGCCGGTGTGTCGGGCGGTTGGGCGCTGGTGGCCTGTGCAGGCGTATTCGGCGGTGTGGTGTCGGAGGCCTGCGCGGGTGGCATCGGCGCGTCCTGCGTCTGCGCGACCGGTGCAGGTGTACTCGGCGGTGCGCTGTCGGACGTCTGCGCCAGTTGCATCGGCGCGTCCTGCGCCTGCGCGACGGGCGCCGGCGTATTCGGCAGTGCGGTGCCGGATGCCTGCGTCATCTGCACCGGCGCGTCCTGCATCTGCGCGATCGGCGCCAGCGTATTCGGCGGCACGGTGTCGGATGCCTGCGCCAGTTGCATCGGCGCGTCCTGCGTCTGCGCCATCGGTGCCGCCGTGTTCGCCGGTGCGGTGTCGGGCACCTGCGCCAGTTGCCTCGGCCCGTCGGGCGTCGGCGCGACAGGTGTCGGCGGATCGGGGGGCTGCGCGCCCGGCGCCGGCTCGCCCGATTGCGGCGCTTCCGGCTCCACCACGACCGTGATCGGCATAGGCGATGCCTGAGCCATCTGCAGCGACGCGTCGGACGCCAGCGCGATCGGCGTCGGCGCATGAGGAGGCAGCGTGCCCGAACCCTGGGCGGCCTGCATCGGCGCCCCCGTCGGCTGCATGTCGGGCGGCAGCGCATCCCGCGCGCCGTGGGTCCCGGCGATTTCGCGCGCGCTGCCCGGTTCCGCGTCGCCTTCGGCGGCGAAGCAGGGGCCGGACGCGACGAGCAGCAACAGCAATGGCGCATGCAGGAGGATCCGCCGGTTGGACGGAGCGACGGTGGTGCATTGTTCTTTACGATTGTTGGCCACGGTATGTCCTCACTTCTTGTCGATCACATCGGTTGCATGCCCGACGACGCTCGTCGCCCGCCATCACGCTGCCGGGTGGCAAGGCCCGGCGGCATCCGGCCGGCTCACAGGCGGTTACGGATCGCTTGTCCAAGCAGCGCGCGCGATTCGCTGTTCTTCGGGTCGATCGCGAGTGCCCGGCTCGCGTTTTGCTCCACGCAGTTCCATTCGTCCATCTGGGCGCACGAGCGCGCCTTGGCCAGCGCGCGGGCGCCTTCCACCTCCTCGCGCGTCACGCTGGCCGCCTGCATGTGGGCCGAGTCCGCTGTATACGAATGCGGCTGAATGCTCGGCTCGGGGTCGGTGGATTTTTTCGTGCGCGCCAGCGTCTGCGAACGCGACGTCCGGTGCGCGTCGGATGAGCGCGTGGGGCGCGCGCCGGCGGATGCGGCAGACGCGTTGGCCGCGAGCGTCGTGGATGACCCATGCGCACGGCGCGTATGTTTCGGGTGGGACCGGGCCGCCATTGGCGGCGCCACGGTGGGTTCGGCCGCCGCCGACATCACGGGCGCGGCCTCCGCCGCCGACGATTTACCCGGCGCGGCCTGTGCGACGGTCGATGCGGTGCCGGCGGACGCGGACGGGCCGGACGCGTTGTCCGTTACGGCCACGATGGCGTCGCGAGACTTCTGGACGGCGGTGCCGACCATGCCGGCGATGTCGTGCGTCACGGTCGTGTGGGCTGCGTTGCCCATCCCCACGTCGCGCTCGACATACGCGAACGCACCGAAGATCGCGGCAAACGCGACGATGCTGAGGGCCGCATTCTTGCCCGGGCCCCAGGAGGGTTTCGGCTGACGGACCGGCGAGTCGTCCGGTCTTTCTGCGCGAGTCATTCCATGCTCCTCGTTTCGGTGGATGGGGTGGATGGTGGTGAATGGCGCGATCGCGCGCTGTCGGCGCGCGGATTCAGGCGGCGCTCACCATTTCAACTGCGTGGTGAGCGCACCCGTTTCGACGATCGCGAACTGCGTCGCCCCCTGATAGGTGCCTTCGACCCGGTAACTGGCCTCGGGCACACTGAATAGACAGCGCGGCCCCGTGGCCTTGAATTCCAGCAGCACGCGGCCGTGTCGCCGTAGCCGGACCTGCACGTTGGACAGCGGCTGGCCGGTGCTGCCCGCCACGAACGACACACCGAGGTTGTACGGACGGCCGTCGGGGGGCAGGGGCGCCGTACCGTCGATTCGTGCATCACCGCAGATGTACGAAATCACGTATCGCTCCGGGCCCGCGCCGGACGCGGGCATCTCGGTTTGGGTTTGGGTCTGGCCCTGGGCCACGGCATCGATGCAGAGCGCGAATACGACGACGATCCCGAGCAGCGGGCGAGCATGCTGTTTAAACGACGAGGAAGACATTGCCACCTCCATCCGGAATCAATGACAACGCATTTATTCCGAGTCGAAATTATATGCGTGCTTTTACGACATGCTATTGATACACGATGGGTTTTCAACAAACAATTGTGTGTAGCCCGCACGACACACCGTTTAAAATGTCGTATTTAAATAGGATTTGCATTTATTCGACGAATCTTTAAAATCATAATAAAGTCGATGTTGCCGGACATGAAACTTGCTCGGCGGTAGCGATGACCCGTGCGGAAACTTACGACGTAAGAGGTACCGGATTTGTGCGGAAAAATAACGACTGATAAAAGGAAGTTTTGCCTCTGTATTCGAGGCATTTCCATGAAATCGGTACACAGGGCGTGAAAATAGAAAAAGAGGGTGCGACGGTTTTGGTGGGAATCGTCGCTCTATGCAAATCGAAACTTTTGTTGTGATCTGTAACAGCGTATTTCCCCTGTTGAAAGCGGAAAGTTATTCGGTATCAGGTATTTCTAATAGAAAGAGATACAGCCGGACTCGCAAACGTTTGGCTATTTAATTCGCTTGATCAAGCGTGCGATATTCGCATCGACACCCCGTGCAGGAGCGGAAAATGCGGGCGGCCGCCGTTGGAGTGACGGCGCGACGCGCGGTTATCCGCGCATCGTGCGCCGGCGAATCAGGCGATGAGGGACGGGAAGGGCGTTATCGGCTGCCGCCGACACTGCGGCGTGCGATGCGCACGGCCGGCGCGGCCGGCTCGGCCGCGATCGGGCCGTCGGACGCGGTGCGCGGCCGGTTCATGATGTAGGTCCACAGCTGTTCGGCCGCGAGCCCGCGCTTGCGCGCGGACCGGTACAGGCGGATCTCGAGCTCGGTGATCCAGTCCGCCGAGCCCGCCCGCACGAGCGAACCTTCCGCGAGTTCCTTCGCAACGCAGCTTTCGGGCAGCCAGCCGATCCCGTGCCCGGCCACGACCATCCCCTTGAGCGCCTCGGACATGTGCGTCTCGAAGCAGCGGTGCAGCGCATACGATTCGGACGCGTTCAGCAGCAGCATCTCGACGACGTTCCCGAGGAACGCGCCAGACGAATACGCGAGCAGCGGCAGCGGCGCGTCCGGCGTGCCCGGCAGTTCGAATACCGGCCGGCCGTGCGCGTCGGGCGTCGACACAGGCAGGATCCGTTCGACGCCGAGCGTGACGAACGGGAAGTGGTTCGGATCGAGCACGATCGGCAGTTGCGGATGGTGATAGCCGAGCAGCAGGTCGCACTCACCTTCGACCAGTTGCTGCACGCCTTCGGGCACGTTCACCGCATTGACGCGCGCGGTCACATGGCCGACTTCGCCGTTCAACTGCTTGAGCCATTCGGGGAACAGCGTGAACACGAGCGTATGCGCGACCGCGAAGCGCACGACCTGGTCGCTGGCCGCGAACTGGTCGTAGCCGTTCACGAGGTTGCGTGCCGCGTACATGCTGCGCAGGATGTCCGCGGCCAGCCCGCGGAACATCTGGCCGGCCGGTGTCAGCGTGATGGGGTTGATGCTGCGGTCGACCAGCTTTGCGTCCATCCACGTTTCGAGCGCGGCGATTCGTCTGCTGAACGCCGACTGCGTGAGGTGCCGATGACGCGCGGCCCGGGAAAAGCTCTTGGTATCCGCAAGGCTCAGGAAATCTTCCAGCCACTTCGCTTCCATTTCGATCTTCGCTTGTTATGGTCGGGCGCCCACAGGGGCGGCGGCGCCGTTTCGCTGCACGAACCTTCTAGCCTACCGCGCCTCGCGCGCCGGCAGCCGATGTTTTTTTTCGATCGGTGTCAGTCGAAATATGCATGAGCATTGTCGGCGGCATTACGGCTGCATAAGTTTGAGGCGCCGGACCCGGCTAACCAGTTAGTTCACCGCGTCGAACGCTGGTGCGGCCGCAGACGGTACTTCCCCAGGGCCGGCCTGCGCAGGTTGCGTGGCCGGCCCGCTTTCCCGAGAGCGGTTGCGCCGCGCCATCCTGGTCGGCGAACAGGGGCGGGGATCCAGGCGCCCAGGGCCAGGGCAAGCGGTGCGGGGCACCATTCGCCACGACGGCCACGATCGGCACGGGCGCCCATTTGGTGCAGTGCAGATTGCGCATTGGTGACACGCGGGGGAACTATGTTCGACTGGCGCGCGCGATCGCGGCGCGTCGATGCGGCGGAGAGAGCCGTCGCTGCACCGTCGTGGTGCGTCATGGCGCACGAGCGTGCGCGCTGCGGCGCCAAAAGGGGGGAATCGAGCGGATAGCGCAAGGCACGTTCCTTGCAAAGAAGTGAGTACGCCGGTCCGGCATGCGCAATGCCGGGGAGAACGATGGAGAACAATTCGATGAAACCGTTCGATGAAATGCTGCAATCCGGCGACATGGTGAGAGCGCCTTACGCGCGCCTCAAGCAGTGGCTCGACACGCAGAACCCAGCAAGCCTCGCCCAGAAGGCCCACGACGCCGAAGGCGTGTTCCGCAGGACGGGCATCACGTTCGCCGTGTACGGCGACGCGCAGGCCGCCGAGCGGCTGATTCCGTTCGACATCGTGCCGCGCATCATCTCGGGCGCGGAATGGAGCCGGCTGTCGCTCGGCATCGAGCAGCGCGTGATGGCGCTCAACGCGTTCCTCGACGATATCTATCACCGCCAGGAAATCGTCCGCGCGGGCATCGTGCCGAAGCACCTGATCGCGCACAACGAGGCGTTCATCCCGGAGATGATCGATTTCCGGCCGCCCGGGAACGTTTACACGCACATCATCGGCGTCGATATCGTGCGCACCGGCGAAAACGCGTTCTACGTGCTGGAGGACAACGCGCGCACGCCGTCGGGCGTGTCGTACATGCTGGAAAACCGCGAGACGATGATGCAGCTCTTCCCGGAGCTGTTCCAGCAGGTCAAGGTGCGCCCGGTCGAGACCTATCCGCAGATGCTGCGGCAATCGCTCGCGGCCGTGTGCCCGCCGGGCGGCAACGCCGACAACCCGACCATCGCCGTGCTTACGCCCGGCATCCACAATTCCGCGTACTACGAACATTCGTTCCTCGCCGACCAGATGGGCGTGCACCTCGTCGAGGGCAGCGACCTGCAGGTGGTGGACGGCCGCGTCGCGATGCGCACGACCGAAGGCTTCCGGCAGATCGACGTGCTGTATCGCCGCGTCGACGACGCGTTCCTCGATCCGCTCACGTTCCGCCCCGACTCGGTGCTCGGCGTGGCCGGGATCATGGATGTCTATCGCGCCGGCAACATCACGATCGCGAACGCGCCGGGCACCGGCATCGCCGACGACAAGGCGATCTACTCGTACATGCCGGAGATCGTCGAGTTCTACACCGGCCGCAAGGCGTTGCTGGAGAACGTGCCGACCTGGCGCTGCGGCGAGGCCGACAGCCTGAAATACGTGCTCGACCATCTCGACGAACTGGTCGTGAAGGAAGTGCACGGCTCGGGCGGCTACGGGATGCTGGTCGGGCCGTGCGCGTCGAAGGCCGAACTCGAGGCGTTCGCCGCGAAGCTGCGCGCGCGGCCCGCGAACTACATCGCGCAACCCACGCTGGCGTTGTCCACGACGCCGATCCTGACCGAAGCCGGCCTCGCGCCGCGCCACGTCGACCTGCGGCCGTTCGTGCTGGTGTCGGACCGGATCCGCATCACGCCGGGCGGGCTCACGCGCGTCGCGCTGCAGGAGGGATCGCTCGTCGTCAACTCGAGCCAGGGCGGCGGCACCAAGGACACCTGGGTGCTGGCCGACTGAGCCGGGCACGACCGCGCGCGCCGCAGCCGGCGCGCGAACCGAACGAAGACGGAGTGGACACGAGATGCTTCTGGGACGAACTGCGAGCGGTCTCTACTGGATGTACCGCTATATCGAGCGCGCGGAAAACATCGCGCGCATCGTCGATGCCGGGCTGCGGATGGCGCTCACGCGCACGTCCGACGCGCCGGCCGAATGGTCGTCGGTGCTGGTCAGCTCGGGCGCGGACGACGGCTATCGTCAGAAGTACGACGCATATGCCGCCGATACCGTGACCGACTACCTGCTGCGCGATCGCGACAACCCGTCGAGCGTGCTGTCGTGCATCGATGCCGCGCGCTCGAACGCGCGGATGGTGCGCACGGCGCTCACGCGCGAGGCGTGGGAAAGCGTGAACGGGGCATGGCTCGCGCTGCGCCGCGCGCTCGCGCAGCCGGTGCCGGAGAGCGGGCTGCCGGCAGTGCTCGACGAAGTGAAGCGCGAAACCGCGCTGATCCTCGGCAGCTTCTACAGCACGATGCTGCGCAACGAGATCTTCGATTTCGCGCAGATCGGCGCGTTCGTCGAGCGTGCCGACAACACCGCGCGGATCATCGACGTGAAGTATCACCTGCTGCTGCCGTCGGTGTCGCACGTCGGCACGATCCTCGACAACTACCAGTGGGAGACGATCCTGCGCTGCGTGGCCGCGCACCGGTCGTATCGCTGGGTGTACGACGTGCAGTACAAGCCGATGAACATCGCCGACTACCTGATCCTGAACGGCCGCATGCCGCGTTCGCTGCGCTACTGCTACGGGCGCGTCGTGTCGAGCCTGAACCTGCTCGCGAAGGATTACGGCGTGACACACCCGTGTCACGACACGGCCGCGAAGATCCTGCAGATGCTGTCCGATACCTCGGTCGAGCGGATCTTCAAGAGCGGCCTGCACGAGTTCCTGACCGACTTCATCGGCCGCAACAACAGCCTCGGGGCCGATATCGCCCAGGCCTACAACTTCGACTGAGACTTGCCATGCGACTCGCCATCCGACACATCTCGCGTTATAAGTTCGACGACCAAGCCACCCATGCGCTGCAACGGCTGCGGCTGCGCCCGCAATCGGGGCCCGGGCAGACGGTGCGCGCGTGGCAGGTCACGATCGACGGCGTCGAGCCGACGCTGTCCTATGCGGACGGCTTCGGCAACCGGATCGATCTCGTGCGCCACGACCCCGGCGCGAGGAACGAGATCGTCGTGGTCGCGGCCGGCGTCGTCGAGACGCAGGACCGCGCGGGCATTCTCGGCAACTCCGAGGGCTATGCGCCGCCGTGGATCTTCGAGCGCGAGACCGCACTCACGAAGGCCGGCGACACCGTGCGCGAGCTCGCGCAGGCGCTGCCGATCGAGCCGCACAGCCTCGATGCGCTGCACTGGCTGATGACGGAAGTGCACGATCGCATCGCGTACGCGCCGACCCTGGCCGACGCGCCGGTAGATGCCGAAACCGCGCTGCAAAACGGCGAGGGCACGAGCCGCGACCATGCGCATGCGTTCATCGCGGCCGCGCGCGTGCTGAAGATTCCCGCGCGCTATATCTCGGGCTACGTGCTCGCCGACAGCGCGATGCAGCGCATCGCCGACGCGAAGCAGAGCGTGAGCGACGAGGACCAGGAGGAAGCGCTTGCGCTGCAGAGCGGCGAGGGCATGGAGCAGGCGCTCGGCGCGTCGCATGCCGCGCAGTCGCAATCCCAGTCGCAATCGCAGTCGCAGGGGCTGCAGCAGCCGGCGCTCGGCGCGCAGCCGCAAGCGGCCGCGCTGATGCAGCAGCCGGCCGGGCACGCGTGGGCCGAGGCCTATGTCGAGGGGCTCGGCTGGGTCGGCTTCGATCCGTTCATGAACCGCTGCCCGGACGAGCGCTACGTGCGCATCGCGGTCGGCCTCGACCATCGCGACGCGCAGCCGGTGACAGGACTCGGCGCGCGCGCCGTCGGCGTCGAGATCAGCGTCGTTCAGTCGCCGGAACTGGTCTGACGCGCCCCTTCGCCGAATTCGCCGTGCCGTGCCGCCGCAGTGACGGCGACGCGGCGCGCGCGGCCGGCCCAACCCGAACCGAGCGGCTCCCCCATGCCCATCCACGTCGCGCTGCATCACACCACCCGCTACCGTTACGACCGGCCCGTCAATCTCGGGCCGCAGATCGTGCGGCTGCGGCCCGCGCCGCACTGCCGGACGCCGATCGTCGCGTATTCGATGACGGTCGAGCCCGCCGAGCACTTCATCAACTGGCAGCAGGACCCGTTTTCTAACTATCTCGCGCGGCTCGTGTTTCCGGAACGCACGGAACGCTTCGAGATCACCATCGATCTCGTCGCCGAAATGTCGGTGTACAACCCGTTCGACTTCTTTCTCGAAGCGAGCGCGGAGCAATATCCGTTCAGCTATGACGATGCGCTGAAGACCGAACTCGCGCCGTATCTCGCGTGCGATCCGGCCACGAGCGAGGCCCCGCGGTTCCGCGCGTATCTCGACAGCGTCGACCGCACGCCGGCCGGCACCACGAACTTCCTCGTCGCGCTGAACCAGCAGCTGCAGCGCGACATCGGCTATCTCGTGCGCATGGAGCCGGGCGTGCAGACGCCCGAGCAGACGCTCGAGCTCGCGTCCGGGTCGTGCCGCGACAGCGCATGGCTGCTCGTGCAGCTGTGCCGGCATCTCGGCATCGCCGCGCGCTTCGCGTCCGGCTACCTGATCCAGCTCACGCCCGACGTGAAGGCGCTCGACGGCCCGAGCGGCACGTCGGTCGACTTCACCGACCTGCACGCCTGGTGCGAGGTCTATCTGCCGGGTGCCGGCTGGATCGGCTTCGATCCCACGTCGGGCCTGCTCGCCGGCGAAGGGCATATTCCGCTCGCCTGCACGCCGCAGCCGACCAGCGCCGCACCGGTCGAAGGGCTGATCGACGAATGCGAGGTGTCGTTCGAGCACGAGATGACGGTCACGCGCGTGTACGAATCGCCGCGCGTGACGAAGCCGTACACCGAGTCGCAATGGGAGGCCGTGCGCACGCTCGGCACGCAGGTCGACGGCGCGCTGACGGCCGGCGACGTGCGGCTGACGCAAGGCGGCGAGCCGACCTTCGTGTCGATCGACGATCGCGACGGCGCCGAGTGGAACACCGATGCGCTCGGCCCGACCAAGCGCGGCTACGCGACCGAACTCGTGCAGCGGCTGCGCGCCGAATATGGCGAAGGCGGCTTCCTGCATTTCGGGCAGGGCAAGTGGTATCCGGGCGAGCAGTTGCCGCGCTGGGCGCTGTCGATCTTCTGGCGCGCCGACGGTCAGCCGGTGTGGCAGGATCCGTCGCTGTTCGCCGACGAGCGCGAGCCGTCCGCGCTGACGACCGACGACGCGAAGCGCTTCATCGACGCGCTGGCCGCGCGCCTCGGCCTGACCCACGAATTCGTGCAGCCCGGTTACGAGGACGTGTGGTACTACCTGTGGCGCGAGCGCCGGCTGCCCGTCAACGTCGATCCGTTCGATTCGCGCCTCGACGACGAGCTCGAACGCGCGCGGCTGCGCAAGGTGTTCGACCAGAAGCTCGACAGCGTGGTCGGCTACGTGCTGCCGCTCAAGTGCGCGGATGACGAGGCGGGCAGCGATCGGTCGAGTCTCGACGGTCCGCGCTGGCAGACTGGCCCGTGGTTCTTCCGCGACGAGCGGATGTATCTCGTGCCCGGCGATTCGCCGATGGGCTATCGGCTGCCGCTCGATTCGCTGCCGTGGGTCACCGGCGCCGACTATCCGTACCTGGTCGAACGCGACCCGTTCGCGCCGCGCGCCGCGCTGCCGGACGCGACCGCGTTCCGTGTGCGTCACGTGGGCACGGCCGACGCGCCGCGCTATCTCGCCGGCGCACATCGCGAAGCGCCCACGCAAACGGTCATGCAGTGGCGCGGCGACGGCACCGACGCGGCCGGACGGCATGCGCCCGGCCTGCAGGATTCGCAGCGCCGCCCCGAGCGCTTCGAATCCGCCGGGTGGATCACGCGCAGCGCGCTGTGCGCCGAAGTGCGCAAAGGCATCCTGTACGTGTTCATGCCGCCGCTCGCCGCGCTCGAGGATTACCTCGACCTGCTCGCGGCGATCGAGCTGACCGCGCACGCGATCGGCGTGAAGCTCGTGCTCGAAGGCTATCCGCCGCCGCGCGATGCGCGGCTCAAGCTGCTGCAGGTCACGCCCGATCCCGGCGTGATCGAGGTGAACATCCATCCGGCCCGGAGCTTCGACGAACTCGTCGAGCAGACCGAATTCCTGTATGACGCCGCGTGGCAGTCGCGCCTGTCCAGCGAGAAGTTCATGGTCGACGGCCGGCACGTCGGCACGGGCGGCGGCAACCACTTCGTGCTCGGCGGCGCGACGCCGGCCGACAGCCCGTTCCTGCGCCGCCCGGACCTGCTCGCGAGCCTGATCGCTTACTGGCACAACCATCCGTCGCTGTCGTACCTGTTCTCCGGGTTGTTCATCGGCCCGACGAGCCAGGCGCCGCGCGTCGACGAGGCGCGCAACGACCAGCTCTACGAGCTCGACATCGCGTTCGCGGAAATCCAGCGCAACAAGCTGCTGTACGGGCAGGACATGCCGCCGTGGCTGGTCGACCGCGTGCTGCGCAACCTGCTGATCGACGTGACCGGCAACACGCACCGCAGCGAGTTCTGCATCGACAAGCTGTATTCGCCCGATTCGTCGACCGGCCGGCTCGGCCTGCTCGAACTGCGCGCGTTCGAGATGCCGCCGCATGCGCGGATGAGCATCGTGCAGCAACTGCTGCTGCGCGCGCTGGTCGCGCGTTTCTGGGCCGCGCCGTACACGACGCCGCTCACGCGCTGGGGCACCGCGCTGCATGACCGCTTCATGCTGCCCGCGTTCCTGAAAATGGATTTCGACGACGTGCTGGCCGAGTTGCGCGACGCCGGCTTCGGGTTCGATCCGGCGTGGTTCGCGCCGCACTTCGAGTTCCGCTTCCCGCTGTTCGGCCAGATCGCGGTGAACGGGATGGAACTGTCGCTGCGCGGCGCGCTGGAGCCGTGGCACGTGATGGGCGAGGAGGGCGCGCCCGGCGGCACGGTGCGCTACGTCGATTCGTCGGTCGAACGGCTCGAGGTGCGCGTGACGGGGCTGAACGACAACCGGCACGTCGTGACCGTCAACGGCCGCCCGCTGCCGCTGCAGCCCACCGGCACCGTCGGCGAATATGTCGCGGGCGTGCGCTACAAGGCGTGGGCGCCGCCGTCGGCGCTGCATCCGACCATCGGCGTGCACGCGCCGCTCACGTTCGACATCGTCGACACGTGGCTGCAGCGCTCGCTCGGCGGCTGCCGGTATCACGTCACGCATCCGGGCGGGCGCAACTATGCGACGTTCCCGGTCAATGCGTACGAGGCCGAAAGCCGTCGGCTCACGCGTTTCGTCGAGATGGGACACACGCCGGGACGGATGACGGCATCGGCCGCCGCGCCGAGCCGCGAATTCCCGTTCACGCTCGACCTGCGGCGGCCCTGAGCGCCGGATGAACGGACGCTCGACGGTGCGCGGTTCGCGACCTCCCGGCGCGCCGGCCGGAGTGCTAGGATGCGGGCAGGCCGCGGCTGCCCGCCGCGTCCGCCGTGCCCGGCCGCCGCTGCGGCGGCGCGCGGGCACGGCCGCACCCTGACGACGGAACGATACCGACCGTGCCGCTCATTCACCCCGACAATCTCGCCGACGCCGACGCGATGCCCACGCTTTTCGATACCGGCGCGCAGCCGGACGCCGCGGAACTGGCCGCCGCGCTCGCGGCGCCGGCCGCGGCCGGCCGCTACGACGAACTGCGCGGCAGTGCCGCCGGCCTCACCGCGCCGCTGCTCGCGCCCGCATGGCGCAGCTTCTTCACGTCGATCGGCAGCGACGGCGTGGCCGACCTCGACCGCCGCGCCGACGCGCTGCAACGACGCATGCGCGAGAACGGCCTGTTCTACCAACTCCACGAGCAACGCGCGGGCGACGGCGCGGCCGGCCCCTGGTCGCTCGACCTGCTGCCGCTGATCGTCACGCCCGAGGATTGGGTCGCGATCGAGCGCGGCGTGCTGCAGCGCGTGCGGCTGTTGAACGCGACCATGGCCGACCTGTACGGACCGCAGACGATCCTGGAACGCGGGCTGCTGCCGCCCGCGCTCGTCACCGGCCACCCGGGCTACCTGCGCGCGATGCGCGGCGCGCGCGTGCCGGGCGACACGTGGCTGCACGTCGTTGCGTTCGATCTCGCGCGCGGCCCCGACGGGCAATGGCGGATCGTCGCGCAGCACACGCAGGGCCCGTCCGGGCTCGGTTATCTGCTCGAAAACCGGCTGATCGTGTCACGGCTCTTTCCGCGCGGCTTTCGCGGGCTGCGCGTGCAGCGGCTCGCGGCCGCATACCGGTCGCTGCTGCAGAGCATGCAGGCACTCAGCCCTACCGCCAAGAATTCGCGGATCGTGCTGCTGACGCCGGGGCCGCACAGCGCGACCTACTTCGAGCATGCGTATCTCGCGCGCTATCTCGGTCTCACGCTCGTCGAGGGCGGCGACCTGACCGCGCGCGACAACCACGTGTTCCTGAAGACGCTGCGCGGGCTCGAGCCCGTGCACGGGATCCTGCGGCGCGTCGACGACGCGTGGCTCGATCCGCTCGAACTGCGGCCCGATTCGATGCTCGGCGTGCCTGGGCTGCTGCAGGCCGTGCGCGCGGGCAACGTGCTGCTCGCGAATGCGCCGGGTTCGGGCTTCCTCGAGTCGCCTGGCATGCTCGGCTTCATGCCGCGCCTCGCGGAAGCGCTGCTCGGCGAAACGCTGACGCTGCCCGCCGTGCATTCGTGGTGGTGCGGCGAGGCCGCCGCGTGCGACGACGCGCTGCCGCAGCTCGCGCGCAGCATCGTCAAACCGTCGTATCCGCCCGACGCGCAGGCCGGCGGCGGGTTCGATCCGGTGATCGGCGCGCGGCTCACGCCGGCGCAGCTGGCCGAGTGGCGCGCGCGGATCCTCGCGCGGCCCGAGCATTACACGGTGCAGGCCGACCTGCCGCTGTCGCAGGCGCCGACCTGGCCGGGGCGCGACGCGCCCGACGGTAACGGCGGCGCGCGCATCGTGCCGAAACCGTTGCTGCTGCGCGTGTTCGCGCTCGCCGACGGCGCGCAGCGCTGGCGGCTCCTGCCGGGCGGCCTGTCGCGGGTCGGCACGCGCGATACGCTGTTCAACGCGCCGATGCCGCGCGGCGGCAGCACCGTCGATACGTGGGTGATGACCGAAGGCATCGTCGATTCGACGACGCTGCTGCAGACCCGTCTCGGCCCCGATGATCTGGTCGAGCACCCGCGCGCGATCGCGAGCCGCGCGGCCGAGAACCTGTTCTGGCTCGGCCGCTACACCGAGCGCGCGACCAGCCTGATGCGTCTCGCGCGCGCCGCGCTGGAGCGGCTGCGCGGCGAGGACGACGTCGACAGTCCCGCGCATCTCGAGCTGATCGACACGCTGTGCCGCGATACCGGGCTGATCGCGTCCGACGCGCCGAACGCCGTCGATGCGCCGCGTGCGTTCCAGCACGCGCTCGCGACGTCGCTCACGCGTGGGGCGGACCGCACGTCCGGCATCGCGTCCTGCCTGTTCGGGATGCGCGGCGCCGCCGCCGCGATCCGCGAGCGGCTGTCGAGCGATCAGTGGCGGCTGATCGACGACGCGACGCAATTGTTCGCCGACAGCGCCGACCATCCGGAAGCCGAAGAACAGATCGGCAACGAGGCGCTGCAACTGCTGGAGCGGCTGGGCCTGCTGCTCGGTGCGATCACCGGCGCGCAGACCGACAACATGACGCGCGACGACGGCTGGCGGCTGCTGTCGATCGGCCGGCAGATCGAGCGGCTGGACTTTCTGTGCAGCGTGCTGAAGTTCGCGTTCGATGACGGCGCCGTGCACCGGCAGGACGGCTTCGAGCTCGTGCTCGAACTGTTCGACAGCACGATCACGTTCCGCTCGCGGTTCCAGCGCGGCTTCGACGTCGCGCCGCTGCTGTCGCTCGTGGTGCTCGACACCGACAACCCGCGCTCGCTCGGCTGGGTCGTGCAGGCGCTGCGCGGCCGGCTGACGAAGGTCGAGCGCAGCGAAGGCTATGCGCTGTCCGAACTCGCCGAGACGATTCCGGACGTGCCCGCGTGGTCGCTGCACGAATTGTGCGAAACCGGTGACGACGGCCGGCACGACAAGCTGCTCGACGCGCTCGACACGACCGTGAAGGCGGTGTGGGAATTGTCGAACCGGATCGGCGAGCGCTATTTCAGTCATGTGCGCGACGCGGGCAGGACGCTATGGTGACGACGAAACACGCGGCGAAGATGTCGCCCGCGCCGGCTTCCGGCAGCGCGAAGGACGCGCCGGCGGCTACACCAGCCACACCCGCGGCGCCGACTGCCGTCACGCCCGGTCGCGTGCTGCGCGTGACGCACGACACCGAATACCGCTACGCGGCGCGCGTCGAATCCGCGCAGCACCAGGCGCGGCTGCAGCCGCTCGCGACGCCGCGCCAGCAGGTGCTGTCGTTCGCGCTCGACATCGAGCCCGCCCCGGAGTCGGTCTGCACCGAGATCGATGCGTTCGGCAACGCGCGCGCGTCGTTCGCGCTGAACCAGCCTCACGATGCGCTGCTCGTGCGCAGCCGCAGCACGGTGCGCGTGAGCGCGCCCGTATGGTCGCTAGGGGCACGCGGCGCACCGCCGCCCGCGATCGCGAGCCCCGACGCCGAACATGCGATGGCGTGGGAAGCCGTGCGCGAGCGCTTGCAGTTTCGCGCGGGACAGCCGTACGACGCGGCGAGCGAGTTCGTGTTTGCGTCGCCGCACGTGGCGTGCGATCCCGAACTGGCCGCGTATGCGGCCGCGAGCTTCACGCCGGGGCGGCCGCTCGTGCAGGCCGCGTGGGACCTGATGCGGCGAGTTCACGCGGATTTCGCGTACACGCCGAACAGCACCGACATCACGACGACCGCGCTCGATGCGTTGCGATTGCGCAAGGGCGTCTGCCAGGATTTCGCGCACGTGATGATCGGCGCGCTGCGCTCGCTCGGGCTCGCCGCGCGCTATGTGAGCGGGTATCTGCTGACGCAGCCGCCGCCCGGGCAGCCGCGGCTGATCGGCGCGGATGCATCGCATGCATGGATCGACGTGTATGACCCGGCATGGCCCGAAGATGGCGGCTGGCTGCAACTCGACCCCACCAACGACCGTGCGCCGGGTGACGACTACGTGATGCTGTCGATCGGCCGCGACTATGCAGACGTGACGCCGTTGCGCGGCGTGATTCGCGGCGGCGGCGCGGATCAGGAGCTGAAGGTCGGCGTGACGGTCGAGCCGCTCGACGAAGCGTCGTGATACGCGGTGATCGGCCCGATACACCGCTCGCCGGCCGTTTAAGTCGTCGTTAATACTGCCCGCCTAGCATGATGGTGCCGGCGAACGGATCGGACCGGTCCGGTGCCGGCGGCACGCGCGGGTGCGTCGACGTCACGGCGCCGCGCCGTCGCGCGCAGCCATTCCCTTGCAACGGCGGCAGAGATGATCAAGAACTTCGACTACCCGCTCGGCAACGAGACGATCGCGCTCTGCGCGAGCTTCGGCGCGGGCCCTGCGTTCCGCCGCGTGCTCGTGAGCCGCGCGGATTCGATGGAGACGCTGGTGGTGCTCGACGCGCGCGGGCTGTCCGGCCTGCTGAAGGTGGCGACCGAGGAGCCGGAAGGGTTGCTCGACGATGCGATCCGCAAGGTCGGAGACGAACAGCTCGTCGAGCGCGCGATCAGCGGCCGGACGATCGTCGAAGCCGCGTTGTGAGCGGGGCGGGGCGGCGCGTGCAGGCCGGTCTTGCCGGCCGCAGCGCGCTGCACGGTGTCTCTCAGTGCTGATTGCGCTTACGCGGCGAACCGGTCCGTCGCGGCGAGCAGCGCTTTCAGGATGCCCGGTTCGTTGTACGCGTGCCCGGCATCCGGCACGATTTCGAACGTCGCGTCGGGCCACGCTTTCGCGAGATCCCACGCGGTGCGTGCGGGCGTCGCGATGTCGTAGCGGCCCTGGACGATCACGCCCGGAATACCGGCGAGGCGATGCGCGTCGCGCAGCAACTGGCCTTCGTCGACGAACCCGCGATTCACGAAGTAGTGGTTTTCGATCCGCGCGAACGCGAGCGCGTAGCGGCCGTCCGCGAAGTGCTCGGCCAGCGCCGGATCGGGCAGCAGCGTGATCGTGCGGCCTTCCCAGAGGCTCCATGCACGCGCGGCTTCGAGCTTCGCGGCTTCGTCGTCGCCCGTCAGCCGGCGATGGTACGCGGCCATCAGGTCGCCGCGCTCGGCTTCCGGAATCGGCGCGAGGAATTCTTCCCACAGGTCCGGGAACAGCCACGACGCGCCTTCCTGGTAGTACCACAGCAACTCCGCGCGACGCATCGTGAAGATGCCGCGCACGACGAGCGCGCTCACGCGTTGCGGGTGTGTTTGCGCGTAGGCGAGGGCGAGCGCGCTGCCCCACGAACCGCCGAACACGAGCCATTGTTCCGCGCCCGTCATCTCGCGCAGCCGCTCGATGTCGGCCACCAGGTCCCAGGTCGTGTTGTTGTCGAGGCTGGCATGCGGCGTCGAGCGCCCGCAGCCGCGCTGGTCGAACAGCAGGATGTCGTAACGCTCGGGATCAAACAGGCGGCGATGGTCGGGGCCGCAGCCCGCGCCCGGGCCGCCGTGCAGGAACACCGCCGGTTTGCCGGACGGGTTGCCGCAGCGCTCCCAGTAGATGTGGTGGCCGTCGCCGGTGTCGAGGTGGCCGTGGGCGTAGGGTTCGATCGGTGGGTACATGAGAATAATCGGAAAGGGTTTGCAACATTATGCCAAGGCATTCGAGCCCCGCGCTATTCCATTCATCCCGCGACACTCACAGTTCTGCAATCTGGCATGTGAGGGCGCTGGCTTGTGCTTGGTCGGCATGTGCGAGACAAATATTGCAAACAAGGCTGCCGATAATTTGCAGCATAAGTCGATCGATGGCATTCTCGAGTCGACTTGCTTGACGTATGCTGGAATTTTTTGCCGATCAACCAAGTCTATACGGGGATTGCATGCACGGGAAAAAACAAAATCCACCCACAAAACACCACATTGTTCCGGAATTTTTCATCAAACGATTCTCTTCGCGACCGGACGAATTTGTGTATGTCTACGACAGCGAGTTCCGGAAATTTTCGAGCGAACCCAAAGCGGCGGGTGCCATTTGTTATAAACGACATCTGTACACCCTCGACGTTGCCCAAAGTCAGGTGATGTTGCTCGAGAAGATGTTTTCGTTCTTCGAGACCCAGTGGGCCTCCACCTTTCAAATGCTCGCGCCCGAGGTCGCCGACGCTGCACTGTCAGAGTCGCGCGAGATAGAAAAAATACTGCGGCTGTTCATTGCATGCCAGTTCTGGCGACATCCAGCACGACGAGGTTTGGCGATTGAGTATGCGGACAGTTTACCGGATTTGTTCGAGCAAATGATCGACGACGATCTGGTTGCGATACTGGATCTGCAGACAATCGACGAGATCTGTGAGGCTCGCGACATGGAAGATGCCGCGCGGATCATTCAGTATTTTCTGTTGCCGTTACTCACTTATCACACGCCCTTTGTGCCTGGTGAGCGATTTCATATCGCGGAAGTGCCGCGCGAGTATGGCCACGACCTGATTTGTTCGGATGGTCCGCTGGTCGGCGACACGATCGAGCAGGTTTTTCGTAGTGCTGGTACCAAGATATTTCCGTTCTCCAGAGATCGGATGCTTCTTTTGGGACAAGAGGGTTGTTCGGTAACGCAGCAAGAGATAGAGGCGTCCCAAGTGGAGTTGTTCGCATCTGCACCGAAGTATGTATTCGCATCGTCGATTGCCGCCATGTCCAGGCATCTCGATGATTCAGGGGAGCGTCCGCCTGAACGATGACATGCGGGGAGACTGAATTTTTTTGATGCACTGCCGATAACCCAATCTATATATCTCTATACATCGTTCTTGGATAGCCGGTCATGAACACGTTTGACAGCACGAAGCGCCTCTTGTCCGATCTCTTGTCGGATGTCGTTAAAGGCAAGATTCAGCTTCCAGATTTCCAACGAGGCTGGGTCTGGGACGATCAGCACGTGCGGAGCCTGCTGGTAAGCGTCGCTAGATCTTTTCCCGTAGGCGCGGTCATGTTGCTTGAGACTGGCGGGGAGGTCAAATTCCAGGTTCGACCGGTCGAGGGCGTGTCAGCGGACGGGTTGCCGAAGCCGGAAATACTGATTCTTGACGGTCAACAGCGGTTGACTACCTTGACTCAGGTGCTTGCCCTGAAGTCGCCGGTGGCAACGCGGAACGAAAAGAACAAACGAATCGACCGACATTATTACTGGCACATTCCAACGGCCTTGGAAGGGGAAGCACGTTTGGACGAAGCAATCCTGGCAGTGGAACCGGATCGACTGCTCAAGACGGATTTCGGTCGCAAGATTGAGCTTGATCTAAGCACGCCGGAAAACGAGTACAAGAATCTGTATTTTCCGTGCGACCAGACCCTCCAGTGGACAGACTGGCTGCAAGGCTTGAACAAGCACAATCCAGGTGCGTTGGCGCAGTTCCTTGAGTTTCAGCAGTCTGTCTTGGCGAAGTTCGGTGGCTACCAGGTCCCCGTGATCCAACTCGGGCGGACGACGACTAAGGAAGCAGTGTGTCTAGTGTTCGAAAAGGTGAATACGGGGGGAGTGCCGCTGAATGTCTTCGAGCTGGTTACTGCAACTTACGCGGCAGACGGGTTTAACTTACGCGATGATTGGCATGGAAGTACGCCCAGAAAAGTGATCGGCCGCTATGCGCGTTTGTGCAAGGAGGAGGTGCTGTCGCAAGTCGAATCAACGGATTTCCTGCAGGCGATCTCAATGCTGCACACATTGGAAGCTAGACGCGCGGACCTTGTGGCGGGCAAGACGGGGAAGGCGGTACAACCTGTCAGTGCGAAGCGTGCCTCGATTCTTTCGATGCCGCTGAGCGCCTACCTGAAATGGGCGGATGCTGTCGAGGCTGGGTTCGTGCTTGCCGCGAAGTTTCTCCGAAAAGAATGTATCAATCATCCTCGTGATCTGCCTTACCGTTCGCAACTCGCCCCGTTGGCTGCAGTCATGTCGCACTTGAAGGCTCGATGGCTGGAACCCAGGATCTATGACAAGTTGGGCAACTGGTTTTGGTGCGGTGTACTGGGTGAACTCTATGGTGGAGCTATCGAAACACGCATCGCCAATGATGTTGAGGATTTGCTGGCGTGGATTGAAAGCGATGACATAGTTCCAAGGACCGTGGCGGATGCCGTATTTAATCCGGATCGCCTCGATCGGATGTCGTCGCGTCTCTCGGCAGCGTATAAGGGCTTGAACGTCCTGGTTCTGCGCGAAGGCGCGAAGGACTTCTTTTGGAAGGCAAATGTGCGAGAACTGGAGGATGAGGACCTGGCACTCGATATTCATCACATCTTCCCGCAAGACTGGTGCGAACGGCATGACATCAAGCGGTCGGTTTACAACACAATCGTGAACAAGACCCCCATTTCTTACAAAGCTAATCGAATGATCGGAGGGCACCCGCCGTCTACGTATCTGTCAAAGTTGCAAAGCCATAAGCAGGTTCAGTTGGACGATGTGGCGATGAACACGATACTCGAGTCGCACCTTATCGATGCAGCTGCTCTACGCGCCGACGATTTCTCCTTATTCTACGCGGCGAGAAAAGCCGCCCTGATTAGCTTGATCGAAAAGACGATGGGCAAACATATCGCAGTTGATCTCCCTCTGTCGGTTGATGCAGACGGACTCGACGAGGACAACGAGACCGAAGTGTTTGTCGCCTGAGGGCGGGTAGCATCGGTAACTTTGTCCGCGACACCTCTTAAGTCGATATATGTTTTTGGTTCGGGCGCCATCGGATCGATTTCGGTGGCGCTTTTTTATTGTCCTAGGTGCCGCCGATTGCTTGGGATGGGCTATTGATACGGATTGTTGAAACGTCAGAGTCAGTGTGTGTCAATAGGTGCTTTGTCTCTGCCGGAATTTTTTGAGCAATTTCATTCCGATATTTTTCAGACAAAATCGCGGCGGCATGTCGGCGCGGGGACTCGGGCGCCGGCCTGCCATCCCTCCACGTGCCAACGGAAACCATCCGATGAACCATCGCGTCAAGCAGCTGACAGGGTTGCGCGCCGTCGCGGTCACGATGGTCGTCGTCGGCCATGCGGAGCACGTGCTGCCGGGCGGCTACACCGGCTGGCTCGCGCCGTTGCGGCTGATTGCCGACGGCCGGCTTGGCGTGCTGATCTTCTTCGTCCTGAGCGGGTTCCTGATCACCAACGTGCTGCGCGCGGAGTTCGCGCGCACCGGCGGAATTGCGCTGACGTCGTTCTACGTGCGCCGCGCGCTGCGGATCTGGCCGGCCTGCTACGTGTATCTCGCGGTCGTCGGCATCCTCGCCGTCGCCGGCTGGCTCGACGTCGACCGCCGCCAGTGGCTGTATGCGGCGCTGCATCTGTGGAACTACTCGGCGTGGTTCGGCCTGGCCGGCGACAATGCGCTGCATCCGGACGGCGCGTGGTATCTCGGCCATTTCTGGTCACTTGCGCTCGAGGAACAGTTCTACTGGTTCTGGCCGCTGCTGTTCGTGTATGGCACCCGCCACCGCGGCACACGCTGGCTGGCCGCGCTGATCCTGGCCGTGCCGCTGGTGCGCGCGCTCACGTATTTCGTCGCGCCGGCGCTGCGCGGGCAGCTCGCGATGATGCTGCATACGGGCGTCGATCCTATCCTGATCGGCTGCTATGCGGCGCTCAACCGCGAACGGCTCGAAGCGTGGATCGGCTCGTGGCGCGGCGAGACACGCATCGTGACGGCGATCGTCTTCATCGTGCTGTTCGGGATGCCGCTTGCCGAACGTCGGCTCGGCGGCTTCTGGAATGCAACCTACGGCGTGACGATCGAGGCCGCGCTGATCGCGATCGTGATCGTCGTGCTGAATTTCCGCAGCGAGTTCTGGTGCGCGCGATGCCTTCGGGCTGCGCCGGTCGTGTTCGTCGGCACGATTTCGTTCAGCCTGTATCTGTGGCAGCAACCGTTCGCGAACCCGGGGCTGCCGGTCGCGCATGCGTTTCCGCTCGGCATCGTGTGGTCGCTGCTGGCCGCGACGGCAAGCTACTTCCTCGTTGAAAAACCGTTCCTGCGGCTGAAGGATCGCTACACCGCCCGCGAGGCGCGACGCGTGCGCGACGACGCGCTGCGGATGCCGGCGCCGACCGATGCGATCGGGCCGAAGGTGGTGGAGTAGGCGGGCGCCGTCTTACTTGAAGCGCTTGCGCGCGGCGGGCGATTACCAGAAGTTCCGGAACATATTGATGCCGTACGATTTGCCGTCGTATTTGACGACCTTGCGCGCGGTTCGCTTGCCAGTCTCCGAATAGCTGCCGTCCTTGCGTTGCGTCTCCGTGACGTGTGCGGTGATCGACAGGTCGGCGAAGCCATGGCTCGATGTTTTCTCGACGGCGATCGTCATGTTCGCATCTTCGCTGCGGGCGTCGCCGGTGCCTGGACCGCAGGCATCGCCTTCGACACTGACCCAGCCGTACAGGTTCGTGCCGAACACCGGGCGGATGCGATTGCCTTCGCGAACCCACAGCGTCAGCTCTTCGCTTGCACTTGCATCGGGACAGCTCGCCCCGCGCGCGCTGCTCAGGAACACGACACCGAATGCGCGCACGTCGGGCGACAGCCGATACGGCGCGGTGTCGATGCGATAGCTGTACGGACCGACTTCCGTGGCGGCATCTTCCTCGACGATCGACCGATCGGCGGCTACGACCTTGCCGCCTTCGACAAGTGCGATGACCTGGAGCTTGTTGTTGCCGCCCGGGTTCTCACTCTTCGGCAACGAATCGAACGCGACGGCTGCGATCGTTGTCTGTGGCGCGTTTGGCATCGCCTTGCACGCCGATGCGATGGCGAGCCGGTCGGCGTCGCGCGTGGCGATGCGTGCACTCGCGATGCCGGCCCAGCGGGCGACGGCCGTGATGGCTGCGTCGTCGCAGGGGTGATTCTCGGTGGCCCGAGCGGCGGGAGCGAGGACGAGTGCCAACAGCGGGACGAAGCGGGAGACTCTCATGGCGACAACGGAAAAGGTATCTCGCATCTTTCGATCAGAGATCTCCGCGCACTTCACCGGTTCCCAGCGCGGTCCGCTGCCGATTGACTTCCGCCCAAAGCTCATCGCTGTCGTCATTGCGCAGCACGATCATGCAGTCCAGTTGATCGTCAGTCACGCCGAAGTAGTCCAGGATTTCCCGGCGAACCGAATCGACGAACTGCGCGTATTCAGGGGTTGTCTGGGCCTCAGCGTGCAACGCGTCGTATGCTGCATCGTCCGCGTCGCCGCCGTGCTCGTCGATATAGCGCGAGATCCACTGGTCTCGTTCGTGGTCGAAATCTGCCTCGGCGCGCATCGCTTGCACAGCCGTGTAGAAATCCAGTTGGGCAAACGCGGCGATCGCCGCCGTTGTCGCCTCGTCAAATGTAGTCGTCATTCCATTTCTCATGTCTGTCAGGGCATAACATCGCTCGGGCTGTGCCCGGCTTGGTGCCGCGAATCGGGACGGCATAATACGCCGATTCGCACTGATGTTTGCGCCCGAGCAAAGGCACCGTGATCGGGAGGTTCATGCCTTCGAGTGCGCTACTCATCTGGGCCGCCCGGGAAACGGGGCACTCATTTTGCCCGCTGCAAGCGCATCGATAGCGATGAAAACACCGGGCGCGGCAAATCGCGGAACAAGTGTTCGATCATCGCAAGCGTCACTCTGGCGCGTAAGCGCTTGTGCGGGCGTTGGTCGGGAAGGGCCCGTATGGCCGACCCGAGCTCCGCGGATACTTCTCTGCGGTATGTGACGGGCTCAAAACTACTCTTAAAAGACGTTCGACATATGTGGGTTCTACGGCAGGCTTCTGGATGCAGCGGCCGTACAGTACCGAGGCTAATTGGGTGCTGATCCGCCTCAGTGGATGTTTACAAGCTCTGGCGGACAGATCTTCGTCGCGATTATCCGCAGCCGCTGTTCATGCTCGCTGACCGATTATTCGGCCAAGTTGTTCGCATCGCTCGTTGGCCGAACGCAAAGCATCATGAATCGTATTGTGTAGCGCTACACAATACGATACAGTGGTTGCCATTAGCCTATGGAAAGCACATGGACACCAGCGAAGTCCGCCACCCTGGCAAGCGCATCAAGGCAGAGATTTTCCCGGCGAAAATGTCCGTGACAAAAGCCGCTGAGCTAATTGGCGTCGGACGTCCAGCTCTTTCCAATCTGCTCAACGGGAAAGCGTCCCTCACTGCCGATATGGCGATCCGCATCGAGAAGGCATTCGGATTCCCAAGGAACGATCTGCTCGAAATGCAGGCTCGGTACGATGCTTTCAAGGCTAAGCAGAAAAGCGTCCCGACGAACGCGAAAACGTATGCCCCCCCGTTCCTGGCAATCAAGGCCAATGACATTGAGAACTGGGCTTTGCACAACATCGCCGCTCGCAGCAGGTTAGCTGTATTCCTGAGGACCTTGGTCCATTCGACAGGCAGCGGGCTTACGGAGGTGGATTTTCCTGGTAACGACGACTCCCAGCGCGCTGGTTGGGACGGTCGAATCGTGGCAAATGAGGGAACTCCTTGGGTGCCGGCGGGCTACTCGGGTTGGGAGTTCGGCACCAACGAGGATCCAAAGGCGAAGGCGGACAAGGATTACAAGAAAAGCGTAGCCGCAACTGATGCAAACGACAGAGCATCAATGGAATTCGTTTTCGTTACTCCCCGCAGGTGGGCCGGCAAGACCGCTTGGGTTGCTGAAAAGAAGAAAGATGGTTCCTGGAGGGACGTTCGGGCCTACGACTCCAGCGACCTGGAGCAGTGGGTGGAACAATCTCTGCCCGGACAGGCATGGTTTGCCAACGAGACTGGCTCCCCTGCGCAGGATGTACGCTCGCTCGACAAGTGCTGGATAGACTGGGCAAACGTGGCGACTCCGGCGCTGCCCGGCTCGCTGTTCAGTTCGGCAATCGAGGACGCGAAGCGCAAGCTCGTTTCCCGCCTCGCAAAGGCACCCACAGGTCCAATTGTGGTCGCGGCAGACTCCACCGACGAAGCACTGGCCTTCGTTGCCCAGTGCTTTGGCCCCGAAGGAAGTCCCGAACTGGAACCCTATCGGTACCAGATACTGGTTTTCGATAGACCCGGTGTCTTGCCGAAACTTGCAGGCGGCACGAGGCCGTTCATTCCAGTAGTGCACTCGCGCGAAGTCGAAGTTGAACTGGCGCCGTATGCTGAACAGATGCACTCCATCGTGGTGTACCCCAGGAACTCCGTTAACGCAGAACCAGACATCGTCCTCGAACCCGTCAGTTTCGAAACATTCGATTCCGCGCTTAAAGGGATTGGCAAGAAACGGGACGACGTCAAGAGTCTCGCAAACGAGTCGGGATGCTCGCTGACCGTTCTGCGCCGCCGTCTCGCGACCCTCGAGGCAGTGCGCGTGCCGGTTTGGGCTACGCAGCAACACGCCCCGGAGAACCTAATCGCCTTCATGCTGGTAGGTGCGTGGCACGCGCTCAACGAAACCGACAAAGCAGGGCTGTCCCTACTGGCAGGCGACCGCACGTACGAAGCGCTGGAAAAGGACTGTCAGCGCCTAATCCAATTGAACGACTCGCCCCTCTGGTCCATTGGGACGTATCGCGGGGTCGTCTCGAAGATCGACCTGCTCTACGCCATCGCTCGGTATGTGACCCGCGATGACCTGAAGAGGTACTTCGATGTCGCCCGGATGGTGCTGGGCGAGGACGATCCATCCCTGGATCTCGCCGAAGAGCAGCGATGGGCCGCATCCATCCACGGAAAAACCCGGGAATTCTCCCCGGCATTCCGTCAAGGTATTTCAGAAACGCTCGTCCTCCTGGCCGTTCACGGCGCGGGTCTTTTTAAGGCACGGCTGGGGATCGACACAGAGGCCGAGGCGGCCTTGGTAGTGCGCGACCTGCTTAACAACGATCCCCTCACCACGCGCATCCTTGAAGCCAACGACAGAGACTTGCCGCTCTACGCCGAGGCGGCGCCGACCGAGTTCCTCTCGATCATTGAGCGCGACCTGAAGACGAGCAGTCCGGCAGTTTTCGGCCTCCTTCGTCCTGCTGGGTCCGGCATGTTCGGAAGCCCGAGCCGCACCGGATTGCTCTGGGCGCTGGAGGGGCTCGCATGGAATCCGGAGACCCTCCCCCGTACGGTGATGATCCTCGCACGTCTCGCGCAGATCGAGATCAACGACAACTGGGTCAACAAGCCGGCGCATTCGCTAGCAGCGATATTCCGATCCTGGATGCCCCAAACCGCAGCCAATAACGAAGAGCGCTTGGCGTTGCTGAAGGTCCTGTTCGACAGGTTCCCGGATGTAGCCTGGACTCTGTGCGTCGCGCAGTTCGGCGATCATCATCAGGTCGGGGACTATAGCCACAAGCCGACGTGGCGCCCGGACGGATACGGCCATGGTGAGCCGTTGCCGACATGGGGGCCGATATTAGAGTTCGCGGACAAAATGATCGAGTTAGCCTTATCCCAGGCACACTACTCGGTTTCGATGCTGTCCGACCTGATCGACCGCCTCCCTGACCTGAAGGATCCCGACCAGGATCGCGTATGGGAACTGGTCGAGTCATGGGCGCAGACCGCAAGCGACAACGACAAGATTGCGTTACGCGAGAAGATTCGAGTTTCGACGTTATCCCGTGCCGCAACGCTGCGCGCGAAGAAAAGCGGTAAGAAATCCCGCGTAGCCGCCGCAGCAAAGCACACCTATGCGGCGCTCGAACCGAGCAACCTCCTCGACAAGCACGCGTGGCTTTTCAAGCGCACCTGGATCGACGAGTCTGCGGACGAACTCGAAGACATCCAGAATATTGACTATAAAGCGCGCGAGACGCGGATCCGCAAACAGCGGGCGGATGCGCTGAAAGAAATCCACGGACAGTACGGCATCGCTGGGTTACTCGACACGGCAATCGGCAGTGGAGCATCGGGAACCATCGGTGCCGTTGCGGCTGAGCATGTGCTCGGCGAGCAAGAACTGCTCGCGCTCGTCATCCTGGCCTTTCAGAAAAGGGATGAGAGCGAGCCTGCGGCTCGTGCGTCGGAATGGCTGATCCAAGGCATTTTAGGAGCGGTATCCAGCGCCCCGAACCGCGAAGCATTCCTAAGATCGGCCATTACCGCGATAGGTCCCGAGAACGCGGTTCACCTCCTGACGCTCGCGCCCTTCGGCGAAGCCACTTGGTCGCTGGTGCTCTCATACGGAGAGGAGATTGAAGCGCGGTACTGGAAGGAGGTCGCTCCCGGATGGCTGCAGGACGTCCCTGCGGAGATGGCGAAGGCGGTCGACATGCTCATGAGGGCCCGGCGCCCACGCGCCGCGTTCGCGCTCGTCAAGGACCACCCCGAAAAACTGCCGGTTCGCACGCTGTTCCAACTTCTCACGATCATGGCACAGGACGGCGACGACAAGGCGGGCGAATACCTGCTCGAACACTACTACGTCGAAAGGGCCTTCGAATGCATCAATAGGACTTCCGAGCTGTCGCTCGAACAGAAGGCCAGCCTCGAATTCGCGTATCTAGACGTGCTAGACCATGCATGGAATCGGCGCGCCGCGTCCGCAATCCCGAACCTCGAGCGCTATATCGAGAACCACCCTGAAGTACTGGTCCAAGCCATCGTCTGGACGTACAAGCGCAAGGACCGAGCTGAAGACCCTCCTGAATTCAGAGTTGAGGCAGTAAAGGCTAGACCCATGGCTGAACGGGGATTCAAGCTCATACAAGCCCTGAAAAGGATTCCTGGAAGCGACGAACACGGGGGCGTTGATGCCGAGCGCTTGGCGAGGTGGACCGAAGCCGTACGCAAGTCCTGCGCCGAACTGTCGCGCATCGAAATCGCCGACTTCGTCATTGGAGAACTGCTTGCCTCGGCGCAAATCGGCACGGACGGCGCTTGGCCTTGTGAAGCGGTGAGGACAGTGATGGAAGATATCCAGTCCGAGGGCATGATGCGCGGAGCGCATACCGGCGTGTACAACTCGCGAGGGGTGCATGCGCGAGGTCCCGGCGGGGATCCGGAACGCCAACTGGCCGACAAATACAGAAAGTGGGCGCAGCAGATCCGGATGTCGTCTCCGTACGTGGCTTCCCAACTGCTTATGAAGCTGACAGAGACCTATGAGCGGGAAGCTGCTCGGGAGGATACTGAAGCGAAAATCAACCAGAGATTGCGCTAGCTGGCGAATACCTCGCGCCTTTCATTCGCTGCTGATGCGCTCCGATGAATTAAAGAAAGGAAAGTCATGGCGAACATTCCTGTTACTGACATGGTCGTACACGCATTTTCCCAGTTGGTAGACGACTCGGGTAATAGCGGAAGCTATCGAGAGCCATCGCATTCGGACATCGAATTTCAAATCAATACGTCCGGGTTGGCGACCTTCGATCCCAAGCAACAGGGACAGTTGATCGGAAAGGCCAAGCGGGTCAGAGCAGTGCTGTACGAAGCGATGACGGCCAATCCTACCGCCGCCTCGCGGCTCGCCATGGGTCTCTTGGGAAAGATCCGTGCGTGTGGCGGCTTCCGCGCTGGCGCGCCAAACTTCGTTGGTTCTGAGGCGATTGCGAATGCCAAGTCGGCCTGCGACAGCGTTGGCTTTGTCCTCACAGACGACGGGATGCTTTCGCCGAAAGTGCTCACAGCTCTTCGTGGCCCAGAGCTGACCGATGCACTGCTGGGCTACGCGCGGCGCGCACAGCGAGGCGCCGAGGACGCGGCTCTTGTGGCTGGAACGGGCAAAGACCTGCTTGAGGCCACTGCTGCCCACGTGCTTATGACAATACGGGGCAGCTATCCGGCGGGAGCAAATTTTCAAGCCTTGTTGGGCATGGCCTTCATTGCGCTGGATCTTGCGGTGCCGGAGATGCCGGAAATTCAGGGTGAGTCGCCTGTCCGCGCTATGGAGCGGGGCCTGTTCGCCACAGCACTCGGTGTTAATCGCGTCCGGAACAAGCATGGCTCTGGCCACGGCCGACCGTGGCTACCCACACTCACCGACGCTGAGGCCAAAGCAGCGATTGAGTCTGTTGGCACAGTCGCCAGCTACCTGCTAGCAAAGCTCGCGGCACACAGAAGGTAGCCGCGCGCCAATCTTGAGAGATCAGATGGATGGCCGCTATAGAGATGCCGCTGACGCTCGAATGACCGGCTAGCATTTCTCGCGCCAGTCGCATGCCGACCGAACGCAGCTAGTGTCCGCCGTATGCCCGCGCTCCCCGATGACCAACAAAAAAGGCCCTTGCGGGCCTTTCATGGACGAACGAACGAGCAGCGCAACGCTTACCGCGTCAACTCCGTAAACCCATCCAGCAACCGCTCGACGTCCGCCGCCTGAATCGCGCCCATCGTCGAAATCCGGAACAATTCCTTCGACAACCCGCCTTGCCCCGCGTAGATCACGAAGCCGCGCGCCTTCAACCCGTCGTGCAGCGTCTCATACGCAACGCCTTGCGGCAGCCGATACGCACGCAGCACAACCGACGACGCGCCTTCGGGCAGCACGAGCGACATCCCACGCGCCGCCAGCCCAGCCTGAACCTGATCGGCAAGCGCCTTGTAGTGCGCATGCCGCGCACGCCAGCCACCGGCCTCATCAAACTCGCGCAACGCCTCCACAAGCGCGTAATACGCATGCACGGACGGCGTAAACGGCGTATTCCGCTGATCCTGCAGCCTCGCAAGCCGACCGAGATCGAGGTAGTACGTGCGGCTCGCAGCCTTGGCAAGCGCGCTGCGGCGCACGATCACGAACGCGGCCCCCGGCACACCGTGCAGGCACTTGTTCGCGGTAGCGGCCACAGCATCGATCACACCGCCGGCAAAGTCGATCGCCTCAGCCCCGAAGCTGCTCACACCATCGACGAGCATCTTCACACCACGCGCACGGCATACGTCGGCGATCTTACCGAGATCATTCAAGCGGCCCGTCGTCGTTTCGTGATGAATCACGGCAACGTGCGAATACCCACCCGCATCGAGCTTCGCACCAATCTGCGCGGGATCAGGCGCCTGCATCCACTCATGCTTCAGCACATCATGCGCGATCCCGTACTGCGTCGCGATCTGCGTGATGCGCTCGCCGTACACGCCGTTCTCGATCACGAGCAGCTTGCCGTCCTGCGGCACGAGCGCCGCGATCATGCTTTCGACGGCGGCGGTGCCCGAGCCCGTCATCAGCACGGCGGCCCATTCGGCCGGATCGAGCTCGTACGCGGCGACGAGGCGCGCACGCGCTTCATCCTGCAGATCGAAAAACTCGCTTTCGCGATGGCACAGGTCGGGTTGCAGCAGGCTGCGGCGCACGCGTTCGGTGAGCGTGACCGGGCCGGGGTTCAGCAGCAGCATCAATGAGCTCCTTAGGCGTGGGCTTCGGCCTGTGCGGCGCCGATATGCCGCATCAGGCGGGTCTTGACCTCGACCGGCGTGACGGTCGGGCGGGGCAGGCCGTCGGGCACGCCCGTGCGGATCGCAACGCGCACGAACTGCGTACCGGATGGCCGGACCCCGTCGCCCTCCGCACCGAGCATCGCATCGAGCACGTCGAGCGTGTCGCCTTCGACGGCGGACGCATAGCCGCACGCGGCCGCGACGCCCGCGAACGACACATGGCGCGACACGGTCGCCTGGCCGCCGGTCGATTCGTGCGCGCCGTTGTCGAGCAGCACGTGCGTAAGGTTGGACGGACCGTAGGTGCCGAGCGTCGCGAACACGCCCATGCGCATCAGCGCGGCGCCGTCGCCGTCGACGGCCACCACGCGCAGGTCGGGGCGCGCGAGCGCGAGACCCAGCGCGAGCGGCGTCACGCAACCCATCGAGCCGACCATGTACAACTGGTTCGGACGGTCGTCGATCGCATAGAGTTCGCGGCCGCAGAAGCCGGTCGACGCGAGCACGACGGTCGAATCGACCGGCGTGTGCGCGATCACGCGTTGCAGCGCGTCGTGGCGGGTCGGCCACGATGCGGGGGATTCAGCACGTGCGGCCGACTGTGCGGCGACATGCGCGCGCGGCGTCGCCGCCGGGTTCGCCTTCAGTTCATACGGCGCGACGCTGCCTTTCTGCATCACGAGCGCGTACGGGCGGCCGGTTGCGTCCATGTGGGCGATCGCGCGGTCGAGCGCCGGGCCGACCTGTTCGGGGTCGGTCGGGAACGTCTCCCACGGGATCTCCATCGTGTCGAGCATGGCCGGCGTGATGGGCCCCATCAGCGCGTGCTGCGGCTCGTCGGACACGCCCGGCTGGCCGCGCCACGTGACGATCAGCAGCTGCGGCAGCCGGAACGTCCAGGTCAGCGACGTGAGCGGGCTCACCGCATTGCCGAGCCCGGAGTTCTGCATCATCGCGATTCCGCGCTTGCCGCCGAGCGTGGCGCCCGCGATCAGCGCGACCGCGTCGCCTTCGTTCGCGGCCGACAGGTAGTGCAGCGTCGGGTCCTGCAGCACGTAATTGATGAACGGCGTCAGGTACGAGCAGGGCACGCCCGCGTACCAGTCGAAACCGCGCTCGCGCGCGGCCTCGACGAACTGGGCCGCTTCGATCATTGCGCGCCCCCGTTGCCGGCGCCCGGCTCGGACAGCGGCGTCTGGCCGTGCGCGAAGTCGCCCGCGCGGCGGAAGTCTTCGAGGTCATTGACGCCGCGCCAGTGGCCGTGCACGTACTGCACTTCGATCTTCTCGCCGGCGGCGATCAGTTCGTTGAGCAGCGACGGGATATCGAGCGTGTCGAAATCAGGACGCGCCTGCAGCGTCGCGAGCATCGCCTTCAGGCGGTCCACGCCTGCGCCGCGCACGTTCAGCAGGCCGATCCAGCGGCCATGCGGCGTGCCTGCGGCGACGTCGCTCGATACGCGTTGCAGGTAGGTTTTCTGACCGAACAGGCCGCGGTCGTCGGCGGCCGAGCAGAGCGCGAAATCGCGCACGCTCTGGTTGGTCGGCTCGGTCAGCGACGAGTCGACGACGACGCTGAACTCGGCCTCGCTCTCCGCGAGGTCGCGCACGATGTAGCTGCGGAACAGCAGGTCGCCGTACGAGATCACGGTGTCGCCGGTCAGGCGTTCGGCCGCGCACGCGAGCGACGCGAGCTCGCCCGTCTGCGCGTGACGCTCGTTGACGACGAGCTTGATGCCCGACGTGTCGATCGCGTCGGCGCGATAGCCGCCGACCACGGTGATGTCGTTCACGCCGTGCGTCTTGAAGCCGTCGACGAGCCAGCGCAGCAGCGGCTTGCCGGCGACCGGCAGCATGACCTTGGGCTTATCCTCGGTGACGGCCTCGAGCCCCTTGCCGCGGCTCGCGGCGAGCACGATCGCGGCGTTCGACGCGCGCGACGACGACGACAGGTAGATGCGCTCGGCTGCCGAGTATTCGTCGGCGTCCTGCAGGCGGAAGATCTCGTTGACGGACGCGACGCGGTCCTCGACGTTGATCAGCGTCTCGTTTTCATGAATCTCGCGCGCGACGGCCTGCATGGCTGACGCCGATGCGCGGATCAGGTGGTTCGCCCAGATCACGGTGCTGATGCCGGCCTGGCGGAACACGTCGGTCGGCGTGCTGTAGTACTTGGTCGGCACGATCACGAGCGGCGCCTTGCCGCTCCATTCGCGTGCGAACTGGAGAATTTCGTCCGGGCGCGACAGCTTGCTGTGGATCAGGATCGCGTCGGCACCGGCTTCCGCGTACGCGTTCGCGCGGCGCAGCGCCTCGTCCATCCCCCAGCCCGCGATCAGCGCCTCGACGCGCGCGACGATCGAGAAGTCGGGGTCGCTCTGCGAATCCTTGCCGGCCTTGATCTTGCCGCAGAACTCGTCGATTTCCGCGAGCGGCTGGCGCTCGCCGCCGATGAAGCTGTTGGTTTTCGGGAATTGTTTATCTTCGATGCATACGCCGGCGATGCCGCGCTGCTCGAGCTTCTTCACGAGGCGGCGCACGTTGTTGAAGTTGCCGTAGCCGGTGTCGCCGTCGAGCAGGATCGGCAGGTCGCTCGCGTCGGCCATGAACTCGAGCACGTCGACGACCTGCGTCCAGCTCGCTTCGTTGTTGTCGCGCACGCCGAACTGCGCGGAGATCGCGAGGCCCGATGCCCAGATCCCCTTGAAGCCGGCTTCGCGGACGATCCGTGCGGACAGGCCGTTGTGCGCTTCCATCAGGAATTCGAGTTCGTTGCTGACGAGCATGCGGCGCAGGCGTGCGCTGCGCGATTCGGAGAAGTTGGGTTCGCGAGCGTTCATCGTGCGGCTCCTGCCGTGGTGCGTTGAATCAGGGGAAGAATGTCTTGTGTCGCGCGTGCGACGTCGTTCGGGAAGTCGATCTCGATCCACGGCGAACCCGTGACGTCGGCGACGTCGAACGAATGGCCGCCTTCGAGCAGCAGGTCGCGGAGGGCTTCCTCGTGCGGCATGTTCGCGCGGCCGCTGTCGACGTAGCCGGCGACGATCTTCGCGAGGCGGCGCGCGGTGCCTTCGGTGAAGCGGAAGAAGCCGACCGATTCGCCGATCGTGTCGTAGTCGAGGTCGACCGCGAGCTGCTTGCGCAACTCGACGGGCACGCCGTTCTTCAGGCACAGCTTGACGGGCTCGTCGCCGGCTTCGAAGTCGCGATCGATCAGCAGGCGGTCGACCGACTTGTCCGGATCGGCCACCAGCGCGTGCAGGATGTTCTCGTCGTAGAGCACGTCGGCGTCCATCAGCAGCACGTCGCCGCCGCGCGTCATCGCATCGGCGACGGTATGCACGGTCAGCACGCTGCCGAGGTCGTAGCGCTCGTTGATCACGATCTCGGCGGTGCGGCCGAGGCGCTTCAATTCCTGCTCGACCTTCTCGGACTGGAAGCCGAGCCCGAGCACGATTTCATCGACGCCCGCGGCGTCGAGTACGCGCAGATGGCGCTCGAGCAGCGACACGTCGTCGAAGCGCAGCAGGCACTTCGGGAATTGCGCCTCGGGCGGTTGTTGCAGGCGCAAGCCGAGGCCTGCCGCAAGAATGATGGCTCGCATGGGTTCTCCAACCAAAAAGCCGGCGGATCTGAACGATCAGTCGGCGAGAGGCTGCGGCGCATGGCGCCGCTGCCAGTTTCTTTCACTGAAATGCAGATAGAGCAGGCCGGGCAGGCCGAGCGCGAGTTCGCGCGCGCGCTTCGCGAGCGACAGCGCGAGCGCCGCGTCGGGCGGCAGGCCGACCAGCGGGGCGAGCAGCAGGTAACCGCCTTCCTGCGCCCCGAGCGAGCCCGGGATCGCGAACGCCGCACCGCGAATCGCCTGGCCGACGCTCTCGAGCAGCAGCGCGTCGAGCCAACTGACCGGGTGCCCGAGGAAGTGCAGCGCGAGCCACACTTCCGCGGTGCCGGCGATCCAGCCGGCGAGGCTCAACGCGAAGGTCTTCGCGACCTTCGCACGATCGCGGTACAGCGCGGCGACCGCGTTGTCGATCGCATCCGCGCGGGTCGCCAGCGACGACCAGTCGCGCGGGCCGAGCAGCTTCGACGCGAGACGCATCCCGCGGCCGAACAGCCCGCGCCGCTGCGCCGCGTAGAACGCGACGGCGAGGGCGCCGAGCACGCCGGTGGCGATCAGCGCCGGCGTGCGCAGGTGAGCGACCGAATCGTGCGTCGCATACAGGCTGAACGCGGCGATGCCGATCAGCGCGAACGCCATCTGCGCGAGCGCCTGCATCGTCGTGCCGACGGTGATCGCGGCGGCCGCATCGGCCATCCGCGTGCCGCGCTGCGCGAGGTAGCGCACCATCAGCACCGGGCCGCCGATCTGCCCGGCAGGCAGCAGGCTGTTCACGGATTCGCCGACCCAGCGCGCGCGCAGCGCGTTGCCGAGCTCGGCGGCCGGTTGACCGCGGCGAAACATCACGGACACCGCGAACGCATCGATCACGAGCGGCACGACATGGAACGCCGCGACGAGCGCGAGGCCCCAGCCGGCAGCGAGGAGCGTCGACGCGACCGCGCCGACGCCCTGCCACGCGAGCAGGGCGACGAAGAGTGCCGTTCCGAGGGACAGCAGGATCAGGCCGGCGCGTGTCATGACCCGGTCGACCGTCGCGTGGCCAGCTGCTTGAACACCTGGCGGAAACCGAAATACGCGATCGCGTCCTTCATGTTCGAGATGAAGCGCTTCCACGGCCGCATGCCGGGGTTCGTCACGTATTCGAAAGTCAGCGACACGCGCGTCTCGTTCTGGCCGAGCGGCGTGATCCGGTGGCGCAGCTTGTCGCCGTCGAACAGCACGATGCCGCCGTCGGCGATCTGCACGGAGCCCGGTTCGTCGGGCACGTCCGGATTGCGCGTATGCAGTTCGTAGTCGAGCCGGCACGACGATTCGTCGATCACGCCGATCAGCAGCGTATAGCGGCGACCGTCGTAGTACGACGTGTCGTAGTGCCAGCCGATGTGGTCGCCGGGCTTCGTGTAGTAGTACAGCGCGTACGCGTGCGGATCGTTCTCCGGCGACACCATCAGCTTGTCGCCCGTGATCTTCTCGAGGAAGCCGATCAGCGCCTTCGAGCGGTACAGCTCCGCGATGTACGGTGCCTTTTCGTCGATCGTGTGCCGGCTCACGCTGCCGCCCTGCTTGTGGCCGGGCAGGTAATTGCGGTTCAGGCCGGGCTGCAGCGCGCGGGCGGCGGCCGCGAGTTTCGCGTGCGCGTCGGGCGGCAGGAATGCGTCCAGATACAGGAACGACCCCTGGCGCGTGTAGTCGCTGCGCAGGCGGTCGAGGTCGAGTTGGCCGACACAGCCGGCCACGGTGCGATCGGGATCGGCCGCCTCCGCGCGCGCAGGCGCGGGGCGTGCCGGGCTCAGCACGGAGTCGTCGCGCGTGCTAGAAGTCATTTGGAAGCCTGGATTTCGGTTGAATTCTGCGGGGTGTTGCCGCGGCGCACGATGCGCCACCAGTCGAGCACGACCCACGCGGCGAACAGCGGGGCGCCGATCGACGCCGCGAGCAGGAACGGCTGGACGCTGTCGGTGAGCGTCACGAGCGGCAGCAGGTAGAGCACGTCTTCCGTCTCGAAGCCGCCGGCGAACGCCTGCTTGGTGCCGGCCTTGCCGGCGACCGACTCGATCCGCATGCGCAGGAAGAAGATCAGCGCGACGGCACCGCCGGCCAGCGCACCGAGCAGCACCGGCGACGCGGCCATCTGGCCGCCCTGGGCGACGATGCCGACGCCCATGCTGACGAACAGCGCGACCGTCACGAGCGCGTCGGCCGCGAGGTCGTAAAAGTGACCGATCTTGCTGGACTTGCCGCTGATGCGCGCGAGTTCGCCGTCGGTATGGTCGACGAAGTTCGACAGCACGATCAGGAATGCGCCTGCGTTGCTCCAGCCGAAGCCGCCTTGCGCAAGGCACCAGGCGCCGGCGAGGCCGATCAGCAGACGAAGGGTAGTGAGGTGATTCGGGGTGACCGGCGTGTCGATCAGCGGCCGGACGAGCTCGCGCGCGAGCCGCGCATCCCAAGTGCGTGGCAGTGGCGGTTCCGGGTGTTTGGCGGTTTTTCTTTGGTCCATCGGCGAAATATATACGGAATTGTAATTTGTTGCTTTTTCTTCGATCAATGTCCTGACATGCGCGAGTGCTCACGCGATTCCGCGCATCGGCCGGTTACGCGCCGGATGTGCGAAACGGCATTCGCGCACCCGGGCCATATGTAATCCAGTGTGGTTCGCATGGCGCGACTGTCAAGGGCCCGCGGGCCTCGCCCACCGGCTCCGCGGCACTGCGAGCGCGTCACCGGCTCCGCGGCACTGCGAGCGCGTCGCCGGGTTGATGTGCATCAGCCCCGAAAAAGCGGCCCCGGGCGACAATTGGCCGCGTTGATCTTCGATCGGCCGCGGCATGTTGATTCCCTGCGTTCTGGCAGTCAATCCGGAAAGGTCACGGTCGACTGATGTTCGGTCGGTCGTAATCCGCAGGCGGCAAATTGGCGATTCGCTTTCGCGCACCTTTCGAGTGCATTCGGCAGATTGTTCCGCCTGTCACAGAACGGCCGTTCGATACCCGGCGCATTCAGTAAGTATCTTTTGCATTCAGCGGACATTTCGCGGCGATAGCCTCTGCGATACTCCGACCGTGCCTGTGGTGCCGGCCGCCCCTCGCGGCCCCAAGGGCTTCGCGTCGCTCAGGAGACACCCCCCGCGACGTCAACGACAGACCAAAGCGTCAGAAACCAGCCATGTCTTCATCACGCATCCTCGCTCCCGCCCTGCGTTCGCTCGTCCGCACCGCCGACGAAGCCGCCGCGCTGATCCGTCCCGGCATGACCGTCGCGATGAGCGGCTTCACCGGCTCGGGTTATCCGAAGGCCGTGCCGGCCGCGCTCGCCGCCCACATCGAGGCCGCCCACGCGCGCGGCGAGGACTTCCGGATCAACGTGCTGACCGGCGCGTCGACCGCGCCGGAGCTCGACGGCGCGCTCGCCCGCACCAACGGCATCTCGATGCGGCTGCCGTACCAGTCCGACCCGACGCTGCGCGACAAGATCAACAGCGGCGAAGTCGACTACCAGGACGTCCACCTGAGCCACGTCGCGCAATACGCGTGGTTCGGGCTGTACGGCGACCTCGACGTCGCGATCGTCGAAGTCGCGGGCATCCGCGAGGACGGGCTGCTGATTCCGTCCGCATCGATCGGCAACAACAAGACGTGGCTCGAGCAGGCGAAGCACGTGATCCTCGAAGTCAACTCGCGCCAGCCGCTCGGCCTCGACGGGATGCACGACGTCTATTACGGCACCGCGCTGCCGCCGCACCGCAAGCCAATTCCGCTGACCAAAAGCGACGACCGGATCGGCGAGCCTTACTTGCGCTGTCCGGCCGACAAGATCGTCGCGATCGTCGAGACCGACGCGCCGGACCGCAGCAACGCGTTCTCCGCGCCGGACGCCACGTCCAAGCAGATCGCGCTGCAACTGATCGACTTCCTGCGCCACGAAGTGAAGCGCGGCCGTCTGCCGGAAAACCTGCTGCCGCTGCAGTCGGGGGTCGGCAACATCACGAACGCGGTGCTCGCGGAACTGAGCTCCGCCGGCTTCTCGAACCTGACCGCGTACACCGAGGTGATCCAGGACGGCATGCTCGACCTGCTCGACGACGGCACGCTGAGCTTCGCGTCCGCCACGGCGCTGTCGCTGAGCCCGGCCGCCGTGCAGCGCTTCGCCGACGAGATCGCGACGTTCCGCGAAAAAATCCTGCTGCGCCCGCAGGAGATCAGCAACCATCCGGAACTCGTGCGCCGGCTCGGCTGCATCGCGATGAACGGGATGATCGAAGCCGACATCTACGGCAACGTGAATTCGACACACGTGATGGGCACGAAGATCCAGAACGGCATCGGCGGCTCGGGCGATTTCGCGCGCAACGGCTACCTGTCGTGCTTCATGTCGGCCAGCACCGCGAAGGGCGGCGCGATCTCGCGGATCGTGCCGATGGCGAGCCACGTCGACCATACCGAGCACGACGTCGCGGTGGTCGTCACCGAGCAGGGGCTCGCCGACCTGCGCGGCCTGTCGCCGAAGCAGCGTGCGCGCAAGATCATCGCGACCTGCGCGCATCCGGACTACCGTCCGATGCTCGAGGACTACTTCGAGCGCGCGTCGCGCGAGAGCTTCGGCAAGCACACGCCGCATCTGCTCGCCGAGGCGCTGTCGTGGCATGAACGCTACGTGCGTACCGGGACGATGAAGGCCTGAGGCGGCCCGACGGGGCGTTGGCGCGCTCCGCGCGCGCCCGTCGCCTCGTCAGTCCGTCGCCGCGTGCGCGACGTCGACGCTCGCCGTTTTCCGAGGGGGGCGGGAGCGCGACGGGAAAGGAGTCGGTTTCGGCGGGTTCATGGCGGTCCAGTCTTGTGTCGAAGGAGTCGAGCAGCTATCTTGCAACTTCAAGTTCACTTGAGGTCAAGCATGAGCCGTCTGGATATCGCCGATGTCGCGCGTCGCTCGGGATTGCCCGCGTCGACGCTGCGTTACTACGAGGAAAAGGGATTGATCGTGCCGAACGGCCGCCACGGGCTGCGGCGCCAGTACGACGAGTCGGTGCTGGAGCGGCTTGCGCTGATCGCGCTCGGCCGCGAGGCCGGTTTTGCGCTCGACGACATCCTCGCGATGTTCGGCGCGGACGGCCGCCCGGCGATCGATCGCGCGAAGCTCGACGACAAGGCCGACGAGCTCGACCGTACGATCCGCCGTCTCGGGGCGGTGCGCGATGCGCTGCGGCATGCGGCCGTGTGCCCGGCGCCGAGTCATCTCGAGTGTCCGTCGTTCCGCAAGCTGCTGCGCATCGCCGCGCACCGTCATCCGGCGCGTCGCACGAAGACGGAAGGCGCGTAGGCGGTTCGGCTTGCCGGAGCGGGGCGCGGGAGCGTGCGACGGGGCAGGCAAGCCGCTGCGGCTAATGCCCAGCGCGCATCATCCGGCGTAATAGACGCGGCATTCCATCTCGCGTCCGCGCACGATGCGCTTGCCGACGAGCGAACCGAACGTTTCGGTGACGACCGTGCGCTGGTGCTCGCATTGCAACGCATCGTAGAAGTAGAGCGCGACCCAGTCCGCGGTGCGGCCGGCCTCGTGCGGACGGGCGGGATACGGGCACAGTGCGGTGAAATGCCAGCCGCCTTTCGTCATGTGCATCACGGGCGGCGACACGCTGACGTCCGCGTTCACGCGACGCGTCACGAGCATCGGCAGGATGCCGGCGGCGGCCTTGTTGCGGTACAGGCGGTCGATGTAAAGCAGCAGTTCGACAGGCGGCTCGGTGCCGAGGTCGGCGTCCTGCGCGTGGCCTTGCCAGCGCCGGCGCCGGCTCAATACGTCGTCGAGCGCCGCGCGGATGCCGGCCGCGCGACGCGGGCCGACGCCCGAAATCGCGTCGAGCTGGCCGCTGCGGGCCGCGCGTTCGAGCTCCTCGAGCGTATCGATGTGCAACTGGTCGTGAATCCGCAGCGCGAGCGCATGGCCGATGCCCGGCACGGCTTCGAAAGCGGACACGCGTTCCGCATCGCCACGCAGCCGATCGAGCAGGCGCCAGCGCCCGGTCACCAGCCATTCGGCGATCGCCTGCGCGACGCCCGTGCCAACCTCGGGCAGCGCGCCGAGCGCATCGACACCGCCCGCGTTGAAGCGCGTGCGGATGCCGTCGTCGAGCGACTCGATCGTATCGGCCGACGCGCGATAGGCGGCAACCCGGTAAGGATTCGCTCCCTGATCGGCAAGCAGCTGCGCGGCTTCGCGCAGGCAAGCCGCGATCTGCCGGTTTTCCTCGTGCGTCTGGCTGATGGTCGTCTGCATGGTGCGGGACCTGGGGAAGCGCAAACGGAATGAACGGCGCGCGCAACGCGCGGGCCACCGTTCATTTCAGCACATTGTCACGGGAAGCGACCAACAAAACTTGATGCGTGTCAATAGCAAACGTTGCACAGGCGGCAACCGCGCCGCGCGCGCATTCGTGCCGGGATGGGGCACGAACACGCGACCGGTTAAGCGTCGAGGAACGACTCCGCGCCCTCGGCCTCCGCGGCCGTGCGCAGCGTGGCGAGCGCGCGCTTCTCGATCTGCCGCACGCGTTCGCGCGACATGCCCGCGTCCTGCGCGATCGCGTCGTAGGTGTCGGGCTCGGCGCCGCCGAGGCCGAACCGCCGGCGCAGCACGTCGGCTTCGGCCGGCGTGACCGAACGCAGCAGCGACGTCACGCATTCGCGCATGCGCGTGTCCGCCAGGCGCTCGAACGGGCTCGCCGACGCCTGGTCCTCGATCAGGTCGACGAGGCCCGTCTCGGCATCGGGCAGCGGCGTGTCGAGCGACAGCGGCTCGGCAGGCAGCGCGAGCACCGCGCGCAGCTTGCCCTCGGGGAGCCCGGATTCGGCGGCCAGTTCGGCCGGCGTCGCGCGGCGGCCCGTGCGTTGGCGGAAGCGCAGCGCATGCCGCTGCACGCGCTGGTACTGGTCGCCGACGTGCACGGGCACGCGGATCGTGCGCGAGCGGTCGGCCACCGCGCGTGCGACCGCCTGCCGGATCCACCAGGTCGCATAGGTCGAGAACTTGAAGCCGCGCCGGTATTCGAACTTCTCGATCGCGCGCATCAGGCCGAGGCAGCCGTCCTGCACGAGGTCGGGCAGGTCGACGCCGCGGTTCATGTACTTGCGCGCGATCGACAGCACGAGCCGCAGGTTCGCCTCCAGCATCGCGCGGGTACCGTCGCGCACCTTTTGCTGACCGTCGCTCAGCGCGGCGCCGAGCGCACGGCGCGCGACCGTGTCGAAGTGCGCGGCGTCGGTGTCGGCGTTGCTACTCGCGGCGGCGTTGGCCGGCGCGGCGGCGAGCGCACGCACGACGCGAGTCGCATCGTCGACGGCTGGCGCAACCCACGCGAGCGAACCGAGCAGGGCGGCGAGACGGTTGCGCGCATCGCGGTATTCGGCCGAGCGGCAGCCTTGCGCGTGCAATGCGCCGCGCAGGGCCGTGAGGGCGTCCTGCAGCGTGTCGTAGCGCGCGGGGGCCGGCGTGCCGCCTTCACCGTCGCCGATGTCATCGCCTTCGTCTCCGGCCGCACCGCTTACACCCGATACACCATGGCGCGCGAGCAGCGCATCGACCGCCGCCGGATAGCCTGCGAGCGCGTGCAGGATCTGATGGCGGCCCGTTTCGATTTCGCGGGCGAGCACGATCTCGTCCTCGCGCTTGAGCAGCGGCACCGCATGAATGCGTCGCATATAGAGCGCGAGCGGATCGGTCGACGCGCTCGTGCCGCGGGCGAGATCGCCGAGCAGCGCGCGGCCCTCGTCGAGCGCATCGCGATCGACGTCGACCGGTGCCGCGCCCGCGAACGGCGCCGGCGCGGCCGGCTCGTCGAGCACGGCGATGCCGATGTCCGCGAGTGCGGCGCGCACGACGTCCAGCGCGTCGGGGCTGTCGCTTTCCGGCGGCAGCGCGTCGACGAGGTCGGCGTGCGTCAGATAACCCTGTTCGCCGGCGAGCGCCAGCAGCTGGATGATCGGATCGAGGGGCGTGTCCGCCCGAAGCGTGGGGCGTGGCGTAGTCATGTCGATGGCGGCGTGAGCCGCATTCCTGTTGGGCGGGCCGAAGTCCGCTGGTTTCAGGCCGCCGGGGGCCGCGAACACCCGTCCGCGCCGGCCAGCCTGACTGAATATCCAAGTGAGGGCATTTGCGCCAACTTCAACGCCGGCGCGCCAGACGCGCGAGCACGCAGCGTACCCGCGCGGTGCGACCCCTTCAATTGAGGCGGCGAAACAAAAAGTAACCGATCAAACCCGCAGAAATATGCAGGGGACGTAAGCTAGAGTCAGGCGCGCGCCACGCGGCGACGCACGAATTCCTGCGGAGCTTCAAATGAACCCGATCCACGCCGCGAGGCCAGCCGTCATCGTGCTGGCGATCCTCGCGCTGAGTGGCTGCTATTACACGAGCCCTTACGGCTATGCACCGTATTACGCACCCGCGCCCGCCGTGGTGTCGCAGCGCGAGATCCCGGTGACGCCGGCAAATACGGGCCCGGCCGCGGCGTCCACACCCGCTGTGCCGGCCGTGCCGCCGCCAGTGGACGATTATGCCTACGCGTACCCGCCGGCTCCCGTCTATGCGGCGCCAGCCTATGTGCCTTACCCGGCCTACTACCCCGCGTACTATCCCGGCTGGTACGGGCCGCCCGTCACGATCGGCTTCGGCTTCCGCGGGTATTGGGGCGGCGGCTACCGCGGCTGGCACCGTCCGTGGGGCGGCGGCCACTGGGGCGGCGGACATTGGGGCGGGGGACACTGGGGCGGCGGCCATCGACACTGACCGACGCGCGGCGGCACCGCGCGGGAGAGCAACATGAGCAACACCATCATTAGAAGTCTGTGCGTCGTCCTGTTCGGCATCGCGGCCGTGCCGGGGATCGCCGACGCGCAAAGCAGCGCTTACACGAACTCGGGCGCCGAACTCTTTGCGGGGCCGGCGCCCGATTATCCGGTCGTCGCGCAACTTCCACCCGGCACCGCGGTAGACGTGTTCGGCTGCCTGAGCGACTACTCGTGGTGCGACGTCGCGCTGCCGGGCGTGCGCGGCTGGATCGACGCGCAGCAGCTCGACTACCCGTACCAGGGCAATTACGTGCCGCTGCTCGAATACGGCGCGATCATCGGCGTGCCGGTGACCGGGTTCGCGATCGGCACGTACTGGGACCGTTATTACCGCCACCGGCCGTGGTTTCACGATCGCGATCGCTGGGAGCATCGTGCCGAGCCGCGCGTCGGCCCCGGCGGGATCCCGCCGGCCTACGGGCGCCCGCAGCCGGGCCGGCCGGTCGAGCGCGAACCGCGAGGCGCGCCGCCGGTGCAGCATGATGCACGGCCGTCGGCCACGCGCGGCGGCTGGAACGGCCCGAACCGCGCGCCGGCGCCGCAGGTCGCACCCGCGCCCGCACGTGCGCCTGCACCGATGCCTGCGCCCGCACCGATGCCTGCGCCCGCACCGATGCCTGCGCCGGCACCGATGCCCGCGCCCGCGCCGATGCCCCGCGCGGGCGGTGTCCATCAGCCGGCTCCGCCGCCGCCCGCCCAACCCGCGCAGCCCGCACCGAGCGGCGGCGCGGTCCGGATGGTGCCGCCGACGCATCAGGGCGGTGGTGGTTACGACGCTCGGCCGCAAGGCGGCGGAAACGGGGGCGGAAACCACGGCGGTGGTGGAGGCCGGGGCAGCAGCGACGAGTTCCGTCGTTGATCGACTGAAGGCTCCGATGTCGCAGCCGCCAGCCGGCGCCGGATGAAAAAAAGCCGCTCCGGAGAGCGGCTTCTGGGTCAGGCGGGCGGGCCGTTCGTGCGGCCCGCTGCCCGGCATCAGTCGTCCAGCAGCGACAGGTCGCGCACGGCGCCCTTGTCGGCCGACATCACCAGCTTCGCATAGGCCTTCAGCGCCGCCGACACCTTGCGCGGACGCGGTTGCGCCGGCTTCCAGCCCTTCGCGTTCTGCTCTTCGCGGCGACGCGCGAGTTCCTCGTCCGATACCAGCACGTCGATCGTGCGGTTCGGAATGTCGATGCGGATCTTGTCGCCGTCGCGGACGAGGCCGATCGCGCCGCCCGCTGCCGCTTCCGGCGAGCAGTGACCGATCGACAGGCCCGACGTGCCGCCCGAGAAGCGGCCGTCCGTCAGCAGCGCGCATGCCTTGCCGAGGCCCTTCGACTTGATGTAGCTCGTCGGGTACAGCATTTCCTGCATGCCGGGGCCGCCCTTCGGGCCTTCGTACCGCACGATCACCACGTCGCCGGCCTTGACCTTGTCGTTCAGGATGTTCTCGACCGCTTCGTCCTGCGATTCGGTGACGTGGGCCGAGCCCTCGAACACGAGGATGCTTTCATCGACGCCGGCCGTCTTCACCACGCAGCCGTCGAGCGCGATGTTGCCGGTCAGCACGGCCAGGCCACCTTCCTTCGAGAACGCATGCTCGTACGAGCGGATGCAGCCTTCGGCGCGGTCGAGGTCGAGGCTCGGCCAGCGCGTGTCCTGGCTGAACGCGACCTGCGTCGGGATGCCGGCCGGGCCGGCCTGGTAGAACGTGCGCACTGCCGGGTCGTCGGTGCGGACGATATCCCACTGGTCGAGCGCATCCTTCAGCGTCGGCGCGTGCACGGTCGGCACGTCGGTGTGCAGCTTGCCGGCGCGGTCGAGCTCGCCGAGGATCGCCATGATGCCGCCCGCGCGGTGCACGTCCTCGATGTGGTACTTGTTCGTGTTCGGCGCGACCTTGCACAGCTGCGGCACGCTGCGCGACAGGCGATCGATGTCCTTCATCGTGAAGTCGATGCCGGCTTCCTGCGCGATCGCCAGCAGGTGCAGGATCGTGTTGGTCGAACCGCCCATCGCGATGTCGAGCGTCATGGCGTTCTCGAACGCCTTGAAGCCGACCGAGCGCGGCAGCGCGCGCATGTCGTCCTGCTCGTAGTGCTGGCGGGTCAGCTCGACGATGCGGCGGCCGGCGCGCTTGAACAGTTGCTCGCGATCGGCGTGCGTCGCGACGACCGTGCCGTTGCCGGGCAGCGACAGGCCGAGCGCTTCGGTCAGGCAGTTCATCGAGTTCGCGGTGAACATGCCCGAGCACGAACCGCAGGTCGGGCACGCCGAGCGTTCGACTTCGGCGACGTCGGCATCCGAATACGCCGGGTCGGCCGCGATCACCATCGCGTCGACGAGGTCGAGCTTCTTCAGTTCGACGGTCTTGGTGACCGGGTTCGCGAGACGCGTCTTGCCGGCTTCCATTGGGCCGCCCGACACGAAGATCACCGGAATGTTGAGGCGCATCGCGGCCATCAGCATCCCCGGCGTGATCTTGTCGCAGTTCGAGATGCACACCATCGCGTCCGCGCAGTGCGCGTTCACCATGTATTCGACGGAGTCGGCGATGATGTCGCGGCTCGGCAGCGAATAGAGCATGCCGTCGTGGCCCATCGCGATGCCGTCGTCGACCGCGATCGTGTTGAATTCCTTCGCGACGCCGCCGGCGGCCTCGATCTCGCGCGCGACGAGCTGGCCGAGATCCTTCAGGTGCACGTGCCCGGGCACGAACTGCGTGAACGAGTTGACGACCGCGATGATCGGCTTCGAGAAATCGTCGTCTTTCATGCCGGTGGCGCGCCACAGCGAGCGCGCGCCTGCCATGTTGCGGCCGGCGGTGGAGGTTTTGGAACGGTATGTGGGCATTGTGATGGCTGAAGAAATATCGCGGAAAAGGGTGGAGGCACGGGATTGAAGGCCTCTCGCGCGCCCGTGCGAACAACCTCTTGAGCTGCGCCCTGGGCAAACCCGGCGATTATCCCACAGGCGCCGGGGGTGCGGCGGCCGGCGGGAGTGGGGCGAGGGCGGGCGGTGCGGCGGGCAGGGCGCGCACCGGGGGCGCGGGGCCTTGCCGGTGGAACCGTCGGTGGAACCGGGCGGCGGAATTGGGCGGCGGAATTGGGCGGCGAACCAGCGGCAGAACCAGCGATGAAGCCGCCGCCGTGCCACGCGATCGCGTCAGTCGAATAGCGTCAGGATTTCGTCGTACAGCGCCTTCGGAATCCGCACGCCGTGCGCGATGCTGCGCGCGCGGGCATCGAAGCGCCGCTGCGACGGCAGCCGCGCGCCTTGCCCGGTGATCGACGCGAACATCCGCTCGCCGCGCGCGAGGCCCGCGTCGAGTTCGTCACCGAGGAACACCGTCGGGTCGAACGCGATCACGAGCTCTCCATGGCAAGGCGTCGCGCCGACGCCTTCGTCGAAGTCCATCGACTCCCGGCTCGTCATGTCGCCGATCAGCGCGCCGCCGAGCAGCTCGACCATGGCCGCCAGCGCCGAGCCCTTGTGGCCGCCGAAGGTGCGCATCGCGCCCTGCAGCGCGGCCTTTGGATCGGTGGTCGGCTGCCCGTCGGCATCGATCGCCCAGTGCGGCGGGATCGCCTTGCCCTGTTTCGCGTGCAGCTCGATGTCGCCGCGCGCGATCGCGCTGGTCGCGAAGTCGAACACGAACGGCACGCCGTCCGGGCGCGGCCACGCGAAGGCGATCGGGTTCGTGCCGAACACCGGTTCGCGCCCGCCCTCCGGCGCGACCCAGCTGTGGCTCGGGTTCATCGCGATGCCGGCCAGCCCCTCGGCGGCGATCGCCTCGACCTCGGGCCACAGCGCCGAGAAGTGGTAGCAATGGTTGATCGCCATCGCCGCGATCCCGTGCTGCTTCGCCATCTCGACCAGCACCGGCAGGCCGGTTTCGAAGCTGAGCAGCGAGAAGCCGCGATGCGCGTCGACCGCGACGATCGATGACGACAGCCGGCGCAGCGTCGGCACGGCCTGCGGATCCACCTTGCCCTTCTTCAGCGAACGCACGCAGACGAGCAGCCGGTACACGCCGTGCGAGTGGCACTCGTCGCGCTGGCCCTGCGTGATCACGTTCGCGATCGCCTGCGCGTGCGCGGCGGACATCCCGTTGTGCGTCAGCACCCGCAGCGCGAGTGCGTGCACCTCATCGAGCGCCAGGACGACTTCGGCGAGCGGTTCAGACATCGCGCGCTTCCCGCGGCGCGGGCACGCCGTCGATGCGTTGCGGCACATTCAGCGGGTTGCCGTTGCGGATGGCGTCGGGCAGCAGCGCATCCGGCACGTCCTGGTACGACACGGGGCGCAGGAAACGCTCGATCGCGCGTGCACCGACCGACGTGGTGCGCGTGTCGGACGTGGCCGGGAACGGGCCGCCATGCACCATCGCGTGACCGACCTCGACACCCGTGCCGAAGCCGTTGACGAGGATGCGGCCCGCCTTGCGCTCCAGCGTCGGGCGCAGCGCGGCAAACAGCGCGGCATCGCCGTCGGCGAGATGCGCGGCGATCGTCAGCTGGCCTTCGAGCGACTTCAGCACGCGATGCAGCGTGTCGGCATCCGCGCAGCGCACGATCAGCGACGCGGGGCCGAACACTTCGTCACGCAGTTCCGGGTGCGCGATGAACGCGTCCGCCGACGTCGCGAACAGCGCCGCGCGTGCCTGGTAGCGGCCGCCTTCCACACCTTGCGCCAGCAGCTCGACCGCGTCGTGCTCGCGGAGCGCGGCCACGCCTTGCGCATAGCTCGCGTGGATGTGCGGCGTGAGCATCGTCTGCGCGGTGGTCGCTTGCACGGCGGCGGCGGCCGCGGCTTCGAACGCGCGCAGCGCGGGGCTGTCGACCGCGAGCACGAGGCCCGGGTTCGTGCAGAACTGGCCGGCACCCAGCGCGAGCGACGCGGCGAACTGCGGCGCGATCGTGTCGTGGCGCGCATCGAGCGCGGCCGGGAACAGCAGTACCGGATTGATCGAGCTCATTTCCGCATAGACCGGAATCGGCTCGTGGCGCGCGGCCGCGATGTTCATCAGCGCGACGCCGCCGCGGCGGGAGCCGGTGAAGCCGACGGCCTTGATGCGCGGATCGGCGACGAGCGCCTGGCCGATTTCGCGCGACGCATCGAACAGCAGCGAGAACACGCCGGCCGGCAGCCCGCATTCGCGCACGGCTTGCTGGATCGCGCGGCCGACGAGCTCGGACGTGCCCGGATGCGCGGAGTGCGCCTTGACGATCACCGGGCAGCCGGCCGCGAGTGCCGACGCGGTATCGCCGCCCGCGACCGAGAACGCGAGCGGGAAGTTCGACGCGCCGAACACGGCGACCGGCCCGATCGCGATGTTGCGCAGGCGCAGGTCGACCCGCGGTAGCGGCTTGCGGTCCGGCCGGGCCGGGTCGATGCGCGCGTCGACGTAACCGCCGTCGCGTACGAGCGACGCGAACAGCGCGAGCTGGCCGACCGTGCGGCCGCGTTCGCCTTCGATGCGTGCGCGCGGCAGGCCCGTTTCGGTGACGCAGCGCTCAATCAGGTCGTCGCCGAGCGCCATGATGTTGCGGCCGATCGCGTCGAGAAACGCCGCGCGTTGCTCCGGACTCGTTTCGCGGTACGTATCGAACGCGTCGTCGGCGAGCGCGCAGGCCGTCTCCAGGTCGTGCAGGCTCGCGCCGCCGAACGCGGGGTCGAGCGGTTCGCCGGTGGCGGCGGCGATCGCGTGGAGGGTGCCATTCTGTCCGGCGATGGTCGACTGGCCGATCAGGAGCTGACCTGTGAGTTGCATGATGTTTCCTCGGAAAATGCGGGGCCGGGCGTGATGCGCCCGGCCGGAGTGGAACGGGGGAAGCGGGGCGTCAGTCTTCGTCGTCCTCGAGCTGCAGCTTGTCGGAACGGATGCCGGTGTTGGCGCCCCAGCAGTAGATGACGAGCGCGACGGCCGCGACGACGACCGTGTCGTACGGATGCGCGAGCTGACCCGTGCCGCCGAAGCCGCCGAAGTACGACAGCACGATCATGGCCGCGTAGAACGCGATCAGCCACGCGGACGAACGCACCTGCTCGGCGATGCTCAGGTGCGCCGTCGGCACCCAGCGGCGGCACGCGAGATAGATCACGAACATCACGATCTGCAGGCCGAGCAGCCAGGACACCGTGCCCCAGCCCGACCAGTAGACGATCAGCGCGGCGATCACGAACGACGCGGGGCCGGTGATGCCGAACGCCACCGCGCGGAACGGCCGCGGCAGGTCGGGCGCGGTGCGGCGCAGCGCGGCGACCGACACGGGCGCGACCGCATAGCTCAGCACGAGCGCGGCCGACACGATGTTGATCAGCGCTTCCCATGACGGGAACGGCATCGTCCAGAAGATCGAGAGGCCGAACGTGAGCCACAGGCCTGCGCGCGGGATGCCCGACGCTTCGTCGACGCGCGTGAACACCTTGAAGAACGTGCCCGTCTTCGCCCAGCCGTAGACGACGCGCGGCGTCGCGTTCATGTAGATGTTGCCGCAGCCGCTCGGCGAGATCATCGCGTCGGCGACGACCATCACCGCGAGCCAGCCTACGCCCAGTGCGAGCGCGATGTCGCGGTACGGCAGCGAGAACGCCTTGCTCACGTCGTGCCAGCCGGCGGCGAGCATGTCGGTCGGGATGCTGCCGATGAACGCGAGCTGCAGCAGCACGTAGATGAGCGTCGACAGCAGGATCGACAGGATCAGTGCGATCGGAATCGTGCGCTGCGGATTGCGCACTTCGCTCGCGACCGACACGATCGGCGTGAGGCCCAGGTACGCGAAAATGATCCCGCCGGCCGACACGGCCATCTCGATGCCCGGCATGCCGAACGGCGCGAAGCCGTGCAGGGTCAGATTGGCGGGCTTGAAGAACGTGAACAGCACCGCGATCACCGACAGCGGCACGATGAACTTGAAGATGCTGATGACGTTGTTCGCCTTCGCGAACGTCTTCACGCTCGAATAGTTCAGGTAAAAGAAGAAGCACAGCAGCCCGGCCTGCACGAGCCAGCCGAGCGTCGTCGGGTCGCTCGAGCCGGCCTTGGTGAGGCCGGGGAACCACGCGGCCGCGTACTGGCGCGCGGCGACCACTTCGATCGCAATCAGGCTCGAGAACGCGATCAGCGTGATGAAACCCATCAGGTAGCCGAGCAGCGGGCCGTGCGAGAACACCGGGTAGCGGACCACGCCGCCCGCGCGCGGCAGCGCGGCGCCGAGCTCGCAGTACACGATGCCCAGCAGCAGCACCGAGAAGCCGCCGAGCAGCCACGAGAAGATGCCGGCCGGGCCGGCGATCGCCGACACGTGACTCGCGGCGAACAGCCAACCCGAGCCGAAGATCGCGCCGAGGCCGATGAACGTCAGGTCGGTCAGCGACAGCTGTTTCTTGAATTTGCCGTGACCGCCGTCGGCGGGCACGGAACGGGAAAGCGGGACGGAAGGGTGTGTGTTGCCTTGGCCTGGCATGGGTTTGTCTCCTGGGAAATATCGGGGCAGGTGGGGTTGCGCCGCGCTCCGACGGAGCAGTGGCGCACACCTGCCGGCCGGCGTGCGACCGGTTCGAACGACCGGGCGGGCCGACGGCCGTTCATGCGTGGCGCGCGCTGGCGACGCGGCGAACGGATCCGTACGGGCCATGCCGGACCGGAAGTGGCGATGCGACGGGGGGAAGCCTTGTATTGCTTGCTATTGCTACGTATCGCTTCATCTCGGCCGGTGACAGGCGCGTCGACGTGCAACCAGTATCGCCGTGCAAACACCCGTCACGCTTGAGTCGTATCGCGGAGCAGAATGACGAAATCGGCACAGAGGCCGGAAGGGCCGCGAAAGGCGTTCCGCACTGTGCCGATTTCGTCGCCGTCCTCATCGAAAAGCCACAAGCGGACGGACGCGCGACGGAGGAAGCTATGCTCCTTTCCCCACTTCGGACGGCTCATGATGAAGCGCATTCAGATCATCGATTCGCACACGGGCGGCGAACCCACGCGGCTCGTCGTGTCCGGCTTCCCCTCGCTCGGCAACGGCACGATGGCCGAGCGCCGCGACGTGCTCGCGCGCGAGCACGATCGCTACCGCACCGCGTGCATTCTCGAGCCGCGCGGCAGCGATGTGATGGTCGGCGCGCTGCTGTGCGAACCCGTGTCGCCGGAGGCTGCGGCCGGCGTGATCTTCTTCAACAACAGCGGCTACCTCGGGATGTGCGGGCACGGCACGATCGGCGTCGTGCGCACGCTGCATCACATGGGCCGCATCGAGCCGGGCGTGCACCGGATCGAAACGCCGGTCGGCACCGTCGAGGCGACGCTGCACGACGACCTGTCGGTCAGCGTGCGCAACGTGCTCGCGTATCGCCATGCGAAGGCCGTCGCCGTCGACGTGCCGGGCTACGGCTCCGTGAAGGGCGACATCGCGTGGGGCGGCAACTGGTTCTTCCTGATCAGCGATCACGGCCAGCGCGTGGCCGGCGACAACGTCGCGGCGCTGACCGCTTATTCGTCCGCCGTGCGCGAAGGGCTCGAGCGCGCGGGCATCACCGGCGCGAACGGCGGCGAGATCGACCATATCGAACTGTTCGCCGACGATCCCGAGCACGACAGCCGCAGCTTCGTGCTGTGTCCGGGCCATGCATACGACCGTTCGCCGTGCGGCACCGGCACGAGTGCGAAGCTCGCCTGCCTCGCGGCCGACGGCAAGCTCGAACCGGGTGTCGTGTGGCGGCAGGCGAGCGTGATCGGCAGCGTGTTCGAGGCAAGCTATGCGCAGGCCGACGGCGGCATCGTGCCGACGATCCGCGGCAGTGCGCATCTCAGCGCGGAAGCGACGCTGCTGATCGAGGAAGACGATCCGTTCGGCTGGGGCATCGTGTCGTGAGCGAGGCCAGGACCGATGTCGTCGTGATCGGCGCCGGTATCGTCGGTGCCGCATGTGCGCACGAACTCGCGCAGCGCGGGCTGCGCGTTCTCGTCGTCGACGACGCGAGCGGTGGCGCGACCGGCGCCGGCATGGGACACCTCGTCGCGATGGACGACAATGCGGCCGAGCTCGCGCTGAGCCATTACTCGATCGAGCTGTGGCGCGCGCTGAGCGGCGACATGCCGGAAGGCTGCGCGTACCGCAACTGCGGCACGCTGTGGCTTGCGGCCGATTCCAACGAGATGGACCTCGCGCGCACCAAGCAGGCGACGCTCGCCGCGCATGGCGTGGCGGGCGAGCTGATCGACGCGGCGACGCTCGCGCGGCTGGAGCCGATGATGCGCGCCGGGCTCGGCGGCGCGCTGAAGATCCCGGGCGATGCGATTCTCTATGCACCGGTCGCCGCGAGCTGGCTGTTGCAGCGCGCGCCGGGCATCACGTTGCGGCGCGACCGCGCGGTGGCGGTCGACGGCCCGGGCGTCACGCTCGCGAGCGGCGACACGCTGCGCGCGGAACGTGTCGTCGTCGCGAACGGCGTCGCCGCGCGCACGCTGTTGCCCGAATTGCCGCTGCGCCCGAAGAAGGGCCATCTGCTGATCACCGACCGCTACCCGGGCCAGGTGTCGCACCAGCTCGTCGAGCTCGGCTATGCGGCGAGCGCGCACGCGAGCGACGGCACGTCCGTCGCGTTCAACGTGCAACCGCGGCCGACCGGCCAGCTGCTGATCGGCTCGTCGCGCCAGTTCGACACGGAAGATGCGCGCGTCGAGCCGCCGGTGCTCGCGCGCATGCTGCGCCGTGCGGCCGGCTACCTGCCGGATCTGGCCGACCTGAACGGGATTCGCGCATGGACGGGCTTTCGTTCCGCGAGCCCCGACGGCCTGCCGCTGCTCGGCGAACATCCGGCGCGGCCGGGCGTGTGGCTCGCGGTCGGGCACGAAGGGCTCGGCGTGACGACCGCGCCGGGCAGTGCGCGAATCGTCGCCGCGTTGATGACCGGCGAGCGGCCGCCGATCGATATCGAACCGTATTTGCCGGGACGTTTCCTGACGACGTCCCCCGTAGCCGGAGCGCTGACATGAAACGACCCCCACGCTCACTTCGTTCGCTCAGGGGGACGCAGTCCCCCCATCCCTTCAAGGCCGATTCCCGTACGTGCAGGGCGGCCCGGCGGAGGCTGACATGATCATTCATCTGGACGGCCGCGCGCTGACGGTGGCTGACGGTGCGACCGTCGCGGCTGCCGTCGCGGCCAGCGGCGACGACACGACGCGCGTGTCGTGCACGGGTGCGGCGCGCGCGCCGTTTTGCGGTATGGGCATCTGCCAGGAGTGCAGGATGACGATCGACGGCCGCCGTCGTCTGGCCTGCCAGACGCTGTGCCGCGACGGGATGCGGGTGGAGCGCACGCGATGAAACAGGAACGACTGAGCGTCGACGTCGCGATCGTCGGCGCGGGGCCGGCCGGGTTGTCGGCCGCGCGGGCCGCCGCACGAAGCGGCGCAACGGTCGCGATCGTCGACGACAACCCGCGCGCGGGCGGACAGATCTGGCGCCAGGCGGCCGCCGCGGCGCCGATGGCCGCCGCCGCCGAACGCCTTGCCGTGCTGCGGCAGCCGAACGTCACGCATCTCGCGGCCACGCGCATCGTCGCCGAAACGCAGCCGGGCACGCTGCTGCTCGAGGACGACGAACGCGGCTTTCTGCTCGAATTCCGCACGTTGATCCTGTGCTGCGGCGCGCGTGAGTTGCTGCTGCCGTTCCCGGGCTGGACGCTGCCGGGTGTCACCGGCGCGGGCGGCCTGCAGGCGCTGATCAAGTACGGTCTCGACGTGCGCGGGCAGCGCACGGTGATCGCCGGCAGCGGCCCGCTGCTGCTCGCGAGCGCGGCGACGGCCCGACAGGCAGGCGCGCAGGTGTCGCACGTGCTCGAACAGGCGGCATGGGGCGACGTGGCCGGTTTCGGCGCAGGGCTGTGGCGCTGGCCGTCGAAACTCGCGCAGGCCGCGAAGCTCGTCACGGCCGCCTACCGGCCCAATGCCTACGTCGTCGAAGCGTTCGGCGACAAGCGGCTGGAACGCGTGCGGATCCGGCAGGGCGAGCGCGAGTTCGACGTCGACTGCGATCGGCTCGCGTGCGGCTTCGGCCTCGTGCCGAACACCGTGCTGCCGAGCCATCTCGGTTGCCGGATCGAGAACGGCGCGGTGGTGGTCGACGCGCACCAGCGCACGAGCCGCGACGGGTATTTCGCCGCAGGCGAATGCACGGGTGTCGGCGGCAGCGAACTGGCGATGGTCGAAGGCGAGATCGCGGGCTGCGCGGCCACCGGGCAGGGGCCGCCGCTGGCCGCGCTGGTGGCGCGGCGCGCGCAGTGGCAGGCGTTCGCGGATGCGGTGCGCGAGCGCTTCGCGATCCGCGAGCCGATCCGCCGGCTCGCGCGGCGCGATACGTTGCTGTGCCGTTGCGAGGACGTGCGCTTCGACGCGGTGGCAGACGCGGTGGCAAACGCGGTCGCGCCGGCGCCGGGCTGGACGGCCGCGAAGCTGCAGACGCGCTGCGGGATGGGCGCATGCCAGGGCCGCGTGTGCGGCGCCGCCGCGCAGGCGCTGTTCGGCTGGACGCCGCCGGTGCCGCGCACGCCGCTCGTGCCCGCACGGGTCGGTACGCTGATGCTGGACGACACGGCGTCCTGCGACGGTGCCTGACGCGCGTTGGCGGGGCGGCCCGGTTCGAGTCGGGCCGTCGGCGCCTTCCGAGGGAAGGTGCCGGGCGACGGTACGAACCAACAATATATAAATTGATATAATATCGGTTCGTTAATCGTGTGCTACCGCTCCCATGAACACCGATCCTTCCGGCCGGCTGCCCGAGCCCGACCAGATGCGCGCGGCCGCCGAATCGGCGTGCGCGCTGCTCAAGGTGCTGTCCAATCCAGACCGGCTGCTGCTGCTGTGCGAACTGTCGCAGGGCGAACGCTGCGTGAGCGATCTCGAGGCGCGGCTGGATATTCGCCAGCCGACGCTGTCGCAGCAGCTCGGCGTGTTGCGGGACAACGCGCTCGTCCGCACCCGCCGCGAAGGCAAGAACATTCACTATTCGCTCGACAGCCCGGCCGCGATCGCGGTGATGGGCGTGTTGTACGAACAGTTCTGCGGCCCGGCCGTGAAAGGGAAGCGCCATGCAGCTTGATGCGCTTCATTTCACGCCTTGGCTGTCGCTTGCCGGCGGCGTGCTGATCGGGCTGGCGGCCGCGTGGCTCGTCGCGTTCAACGGGCGGATCGCCGGGATCAGCGGTATCGTCGGCGGCCTGTTCACCGCAAGCGCCGCGGAGCGCGACTGGCGCGCCGCATTCGTCGCCGGGCTGATCGCCGCGCCGCTGATAATGCGCATCGCCGGTGCCGCCGTGACGCCGCAGGTCGATGCAGGCTGGGGCGAGTTGCTGGCGGCCGGCCTGCTGGTCGGGATCGGCACGCGCTATGCGGGCGGATGCACGAGCGGTCACGGGGTCTGCGGGCTGTCGCGCGGGGCGACGCGGTCGATCGTCGCGACGGCGGTGTTCATGGTCGCCGGCTTTGCGACCGTATTCGTGCGGCGGCACGTGCTCGGAGGCTGACATGCAGGCAGGATTCGCGTTTCTGGCGGGGCTATTGTTCAGCGTCGGCCTCATCGTGTCGGGGATGGCCAATCCTCGGAAGGTGCTCGGTTTTCTCGACTTGGCCGGACGTTGGGATCCGTCGCTCGCGTTCGTCATGGCCGGCGCGATCGGCGTCGCCGTGGTCGCGTTCGCGTGGGCGAAGCGCCGCACGCGGTCGTGGCTAGGGCTGCCGATCCAGTGGCCGGCCGCCCGGACGATCACCGTGCGGCTCGTCGCCGGGAGTGCCGTGTTCGGCATCGGCTGGGGGCTTGCCGGGTTCTGTCCGGGGCCGGCCCTCGTGTCGATCGGTCTGGGCTCGGTCAAGGGCATCGCGTTCGTCGTCGCGATGCTGGTCGGGATGGCATTGTTCGAATGGATCGAGCGTGCACGGAAGGTGCGGTAGCCGGAGATCTCGGCCCAGTTGAATCGGCGCGGCGACGGCGCCGGACGCGATCACGCGCGCCGCTGGGCGAGGCGATACGGTGGTTGCATGACGATACCGGCGACAGCGCGAGCCACCGTGTCAGGGTTGTTCGCGCGCACGCCGCTCGCCGAATGGCCAGGAGGCCACCCGCTGCAGCCACGCGCGCCACGCGGCGAGCACCCCGGCCCGGGCCGCGGGTTCGGCAACGGTCGCGTCGACCGGCTTTGCGCCGCTGGCCGTCAACGTCGCGTGACCGGCCGCTTCGAGCGTCAGGCATTCGCCTTCGTCGAGCACGCGACGGACGTAGTGCGGCGCATCAGGCAGCCAGTCGAGCCCGCGGTGGCGCAACGTGACCGCGAGCGCGCCGTCGAGCACGATGACCTGGCTGCCCTTGTCGAACCACGCAAAGTGGCTTTGCCCGGCGTTGAGCCGGATGTCTTGTGTTCGCATGGAGAGTCCCTTTCCCGGTTGCGCAGCCCCGCGACGGCGGGGCGACAGTGTGCAATCAGGTTAGGGAAACGCGCGCGGGCCGGACAGATTCACGGGACGGGAATCTGTTACGGTGCAGGCGGCGATTTTGGCCCGCTGTATCGGTGGGTTTTCCCCGAATCTGTATCTGGCGTGCGCCACGGTGCGCGGGCACGATGACCCGAATGACATCCCTCACCGACGCGCCCCGCACACCTTTGCCGATGACCGGCGAGCCGCTGTACGAACGACTCGCCGAGCATTACCGCCGCATCATCGCGGCCGGCACGCTGTCGCCCGGCGACCGGATGCCGTCGGTGCGCGGATTCATGGCGCAGCACGGCGTGAGCCTGTCGACCGCGATCCAGGCGTTCCGGCGGCTGGAAGATACGGGCTGGTGCGAAGCAAGGCCGCGCTCGGGCTACTTCGTGCGGCGGCGCGCGGCGGCCGCGCTCGATACGCTGCCGGAATGCGATGGGCCGCCGCTGAGCGTCGAGCCGCCATTCGCGGGGCTGCACGAACGCGTGTCGCGCGTGATCGATCGCGCGAACGCATCTCCCGATGCGTTGAATCTTGGCGGCGCGTCCGCGCTGGCGACGCTGTATCCGGCCGAGCGCCTGCAGGCGCTGGCGATCCGGCTGCTGCGGCGCAAGCCGACGCTGTTGACCGACGCGGGGCCGGTTGGCGGTTCGCCCGAATTCCGCCAGACGATGGCCAAGCGTGCGCTGTCGTACGGCGTGACCGTGTCGCCGGACGACGTGATGTCGACGAGCGGTGGCGTCGATGCGGTGAATCTCGCACTGCGCGCGGTGGCGCGACCCGGCGACACGATCGCGATCGAATCGCCGGCCTTTTTCGGCTTGATCCAGCTGCTCGAAAGCCTCGGCCTGCGTGCGCTCGAGATTCCGGCCAGCCCGACGACCGGGCTGTCGATCGAAGCGCTCGACGTGGCGCTGACCGCGTACCCGGACATTCGGGCCGTGGTCGTCGTGCCGAACCTGCAGAACCCGCTCGGCAGCGTGATGCCCGACGAGCGCAAGGCCGCGCTGGTCGCGCTGTGCTCGCGCCGCGGCGTCGCAGTGATCGAGGACGAGCCGTATCGCGAACTCGTCGAAGCGCCGCACACGGTGAAGCCCGTGAAGGCATGGGACCGCGACGGCACGGTAATCTACTGCCCGTCGTTCAACAAGGTGCTGGCCCCGGGGATGCGGCTCGGCTGGATGAGTGCGGGCCGCTGGCACGCGCGCGTGAAGATGCTCAAGTTCGCGCACAGCCGCCACAACGCCGCGTTACTGCAGGCCGTCGCGGCCGAATTCGTCGGCTCGGGCGCGTTCGATCGCCACCTGCACCGGTTTCGCGAACAGCTTCGCGCGCAGCGCGACGTGACGATCGATGCGATCGCGCGTCATTTTCCGGCCGGCACGCGGATGAACCGGCCGCCGGGCGGCATGCTGCTGTGGATCGCGCTGCCGGACGGCGTGCGTTCCGAAGCATTGTTCGATGCGGCGCTGGCACGTGGGGTAAGGATCGCGCCCGGCTCGATCTTCTCGAATTCCGACCGCTTCGATGCGTATATCCGGCTTGCCTGCACGCGGGTGTTCGACTCGGCTCACGAAGCGGCCATCGAAACGCTCGGCCAACTGATACGCGACGCGGCGGCCGCTGCGTAAGCGGGCCGGCTTTCGGCCGAGCCGGGATGCCGGCTACCGGGCTCGGCTGGCGTGACGGTGGCACGGGCCGCCCGATCGGGCACGTCGTGCTCACCGCGGCCGGCCGCCGCGCCATCACGCGCCGACGATACGATTTCGGCGATTTCATCGGCCGACCGTATGCGCGGCGAGGTGCTGACGGATCAGCGACAGGTAGCGATCGCCGACCGAGAAGTCGCGCGCGGCGCGCGGCCGCTCCGCCTGGCGCAGCGTGGCCGGCGCGCTCATGCCGAGGTATCGGCATAACGCGGACGGAAACGGCTTGCGCGTCGACCCAAGCTGGCGCGCCGCGCGCTCCACACGGGCGTCACCCACCTGCGCACGCAGCCATGCCAGCACTTGGCGATCGGTGTCGTTGACGATACGGACCAAATGTTCCATCGCGCACCTCACTGTTCATAAATACAGTACTGTAAATATAACCAGTATATGAGGCGGCCGCAAGCGGCACGCATGCGCGTGACCGTTCGGCCAGGGTCAGCGCGCCGGCACGGCGAGGCGGGCGGCCGGGGATCCGGTGGTCCGGGCAGCAGGCGCCGCGGGTGAGGCGGCTGGGGCGGCCGGAACGAGATTCGCGTAGCGCGCGTCGGTCAGCGTGCCGAGGAACGCGACGATGTCGTCGATTTCCGCGTCGGTCAACGCGGGCGGCGTGCCCGGACGGCGGTTCATCGGCGTCGAATTGACGTTGATATTGCCGCGATAGGCGGCCGGCACGTCGTCGAACGTTGTGGCGCCGTGATACCAGTGGCGCGGATCGGTCGAGCGCGTGTTGTAGAACGCGACCGCATCGCGCAGCGTCGTGAACACGCCGTTGTGCATGAACGTCTGCTTGATCGCGACGTTGCGCAACCCGGGCGTGCGCAGGTAACCGCACCATTGCGTCGGTTCGGGCCAGCGTAGCCGCGTGGCCGTGTCGCACAGGCCGTTGTCGAAATGGCGCGGATCGCGGTTCGCGGGCAGCGCACGATTGCGCGGCACGGCGATCGCGTCGTAGCCGAAATCGGTGAAGAGCGAGCGCTCCGGCCGGGTCGAGGTCTCCGACAGCGTGTGGCAGCTCATGCAGTTGCCCTTGTCGGGATTGCGGAACAGCGCCAGACCGCGCATCTCGGCCGGCGCGAGCGGCTTGCGGGTGCGCAGGAATGCGTCGAAGCGCGACGTGAACGGCGCCATGTCATCGCTCTGCAGATAGGCCTCGATGGCCGACCCGAGCGCACGCACCAGTTGCTCGGGATCGCGCCGCACCGACGCGCCGAAGCGCGCGGCCAGATCGCCCGCCAGTTCGGTGCCGTCGACCTTGCGCAGCAGCGCGGCCGGCGACCGGTTGTTCATCTCGTTCGGATCGAACAGCGGCCCGCGGATCTGTTCGGCGAGCGTGTCGGCGCGGCCGTCGCTGAAGAGGCCTCCGAACGGTGACGGCGCGGGTGCATCGTCGTCCTGGTAGAAGTGTCGGCGCGGCACGTAGCGCACGTAGAGCAGCGACGGCGCATTGCGCTGGCTGAAACGTCCGTGGCGGCTGCCTTCCGGCACGCCGGGCCCCGCGAGCGAAGCGGCCGACAGCGTCGGCGCGAATGCACGCCCCGGATCGTGGCAGCCCGCGCACGACATGCCGCGCGGCTCGGACAGCCGCGGATCGAAGAAGATCCGGCGGCCGAGCGCGACGAGCGTCGGATCGGGCGCGAAGCGGGCGGTCGCCGCGTCGATCTTGCCGGTCACCTGCGGCGTGCCGTTGCCGATCGTGTCGACCACGCGCGACGGCGGGGCGCCGGGGAGCAGGACCGTTTCGGGCGGCGCGGCGTGGGCCGCGAGCGCCGCGCCGGCGAGCACGGCGGCGGCAAGTAGGCGTACCGTGCGGCCGCTGCCGGCAACCGACGCCGAAGCGGAAGCCGCCCGCCCGGGGCAGGTGGCCGACAACACCAAAGCGAAAGCCGAGCGCTCGGCGCGGGCGTCCGACGAAACCGAAGGACAAACCGAACGCACGGCGCCGACGGCCGACAAAACCCGCCGCTTCCCCGATCCGCCCATCCGTCGCCGGCGGCCGCCCGAATCCGTCGACACCATCAAACCATCCTGCAATCGAACTTCGTCGGTCACGGCGCGATGAACCCCGTCTTGTCGCAGGCGAGCGTCGTGCCCGACTGGTCGCACGACGCGAGCAGCTTGCCCGCCGCCGAATACGCACGGAACACCCAGCCCGTCGCCGGCGCCGCACGCCGCTCCATGATCAGGAAACCGAAGCTGTTGTTGTGCGACAGCCGCTCGATCACGGCGCCCGGCGCGGGCGTCAGGCCGGCCGGGAACGGATCGGGCAGCGCGACGTCGAGGTTGTCGCCGCCGTTGCCGGACACGATCGTCGCCGGATGTCCGGACGAGAAGTTGATCGCCTGGAAGTCGTGCACGTGCCCGTGCAGCGCGACGTGGACGCCGGGCGGGTAGTACGCCTGCGCGTTCAGGCTCGACATCACCGACTGCAGCGCGAGGTTGCCCGGCGCGGGCGTGCTGCCTGCGATCGGCGCGAACGCGAGGATCGGATGGTGGTTCGTGAAGATCGTCGTCGTGATGCCGGCCTTCGACGCGAGCGCCGCGACCGTCTGGAACTGCTTCTGGTAGATCCGGAACTGCGCGTCGGTCGTCTTCAGCGGATTGCGGCCGACCTTCGCGGTGTCGAACACGATCACCTGCGTGCCGCCGCCGAGCGACACCGCATAGGGATCCGAGTAGTTCGCGTCGTTGTCGTTGGCCGGATCGTCGCACGAACGGCCCGCCGAATACGGGCGCGGATCGAGGAAGCGGTACCAACCCTGGCCGGCCCGCGCGCATTCCTCGTGGTTGCCGCGCACGACCACCCACGGCGCCTTCGCGAACAGCGGCGCGGCCGGGCGGAACAGGTCGGCCTGCCACGTATCCCAGCCATAGCCCCACGGGCTGTCCTTGCAGCCGGCGATGTCGGGCGGGCACGCGTTCTCGCGATAGTGATAGTCGCCAACATGCAGCACGAGATCCGGCGACAGCTTCGCGACGCTCGCCGTGATCGTGTCGAACGGCCACACCGTCGCGTCGTTGCACGCCTGCCATGCGTTGTCGGCCTTCTTCATCCGGCAGCCGGTGTCGGCGATGATCGCGATGCGCTGCGGCTGTGCTTTCGGCAGCGGCAGCGCGCGGCCCGCGACGCTCGCCGTCTGCGCATCGGCCGGCAGCGTCGTTTCGCAGACCGACACCGGGAAGTTCGACGGTTTCGAGTCGGCCGGGTCGCTGGCCGTCGGCCGCTGCGCGACGGTCGCGGCGCCGGCGCGCAGCGTCATGCGCGACAGCTTGCCGTCGACGGACAATTGCGGACACAGCGGATCGCTCGCGGAAGCCGGACTGTAGTTCGTGATCACGCGCGCGATCGCCTGGTTCGCATCGCCGATCTCGACCCACGCGGCCTGGACGTTGATCGCGGCGCTGGCCGGGTCGGCGGGCGTATCGATGTGATTCGAGCACGCGGACAGCGCCGCGAGGGCAACAAGCGGAGCGCAACGCACGAACCGCGCGCGAGAGAGGAGTCGTCGCATGGGAGGCACCGTAGGAAAGCCGTCAACGATACGCAGCGTGAATGTAAGAAATGTGAAACGCGCGGTGCGGCAAGCGCCCGGCGCGCGAGTCGTGACGCGGTCGCGGGCTTGACCTCAAGCCGGCTTGAAGCAGCATAGTGTGCATCACGGTCAACGACGCAGGAAAAAGGAGAATCGACGATGGAAGACAACCGGGCAAACGAAGCGCAGTCTGCACTGTGGAACGGCCCGTCGGGGCTTGCATGGGTCGACGCGCAGCGCCCGCTCGACCGGATGTTCGAGCCGTTCGAGACGCTGCTTGCCGATGCGGCGGTGGCGACGTCGGCACGCCGCGTGCTCGACGTCGGCTGCGGCACCGGCGCGGTGACGCTCGCGATCGCACGGCGGCTGGGCGCGCATGCGCACTGTACGGGTGTCGACATCTCGGTGCGGATGATCGCCGCCGCACAGGCACGCGCCGAGCGCGAGGGCCTCGCCGCCAGCTTCGTGCCTGCGGATGCGCAGACGCATGCGTTCGCGCCGGCTCAGTTCGACCTGATCGTGTCGCGCTTCGGCGTGATGTTCTTCGACGATCCGGTGCGCGCGTTCGCGAATCTGCGGCATGCGGCGCGCGCGAACGCGCAACTGCGATTCGTCGCATGGCGCAGCGCCGCCGACAATCCGTTCATGACGACGGCCGAGCGCGTCGCGGCGCCATTGCTGCCGAACCTGCCGGCGCGGCAGCCGGGCGCACCGGGACAATTCGCGTTCGGCGACCGGCAGCGGATCGCGTCGGTGTTGTCGGACAGCGGCTGGGCCGATATCGCGATCGAGCCGATCGACGTCGCGTGCGCGTTGCCGGTGCCCGCGCTGGACGACTACGTCGCGCGACTGGGGCCGGTCGGGCTCGCGCTCCGGCAGGTGGATGACGCGACGCGTCGACGGGTGATCGAGACGGTTCGCGCCGCGTTCGAGCGCTACGTGCACGGCGCGGAGGTGCGCTTCGACGCGGCATGCTGGCTCGTGACGGCGCGCGCGCCGTCCGTGTAACGCGTTGCGATAAAAAGCGGATCAGGAAAGGACCGCCTGCCGGCGCTGAGCATTGCCGTTCACGCACGACGCCACCGGGCCGCGCGACGTGCGCGTGTCAGCGTTTGCGCGCGCGCAGCATCAGCCACGCGCAACCTCCGGCAACCAGTGCGAGGCCGAGCAGGGCGGCCTCGACGCCGAGCGCGAAACCGGGCGGCATTTCGCCGCTGTTCGGCGCGGGCGACAGGTTGCCGCCCATTGCGATGGCGCCGCCGGCCAGCAGCGCCATGCAGACGATCCAGTAGACCTTGCCGCGCGGCGCCGCGGCCCGAATCCGCCACAGCGCGATGCCGGCTCCCCCGAGATAAAGCACGGCGAGCGTGCCGAGCGCGACGATGTCGGCGGAGCGGCTTTGCAGGAACCCGTTCATCGCGTGGCTCCGCCGAACGTGTCGGACCGGCGCGGCGCAGCAAAGGCCGCGGCGTACGCGTTCATTCGGCCTCCGTCGCGTGCCCCGGCGCGCGGCTCAGCAGATGCGTGCGCTTGTCGGCCGCGAGCGACACATAGCGTTCGTACTGGCGCAGCACGTCGGCGATCACTTCGTCGCCGCGCAGGTACTCGAGGTCGTAGCCGAGCCGCCCGTCCTCGAAGAACGTGACGATCCCGTACACGTGCGCACGCGCCGCTTCCGGCTCGGCCGCTTCGCGCACCAGGAACGCAGCCGCGGATTTCGCCGTCACGCGCACGCCGTACACGAAATCGCGGTGTTCGGCGGTCGGCACGGTGAGCCGCACGGCGTCGTCGCTGTCGTGCTGCACGTGCGCATCGACGCCGCCCGTACGCAGTTCGTCGGCTACCTTGCGCAACGCGGGCTCGACCGTCTCGGCGACGAACTGGCGTGCCTCGGCCTCGGTCGTCTGCCGCAGGATGTGCGTCAGGCGGTGGCGCCAGTGCTGGCCGGTCCAGAAGCTCGTCGCGGGCGCGACGTCCTGCGAATAGTGCGCGCGGTCGGCCGCGAGCCCGCGCCACAGCCCGTAGCAGAGCGCGAGCATGATGATGGCGACCGGCAGTGCGGCGATCAACGTCATCGCCTGCAGTGCGCCGAGCCCGCCCGCGACGAGCAGCACCGCGGCCGTCACGCCGAGCAGCGCGGCCCAGAACAGCCGTTGCCAGACGGGCGAGTGTGCGTTGCCGCGCGTCGCGATCTGGTCGATCACGAACGCGCCGGAATCTGCGGACGTGACGAAGAACACCGCGATCAGCACGATCGCGGCGATCGACAGCCATTGCGACAACGGCAGGAAATCGAAGAAGCGGAACAGCAGCGCATCGACGTTGGTGGCCGTCTGCGCGAGCGCGCCGGCCGCGCCGTGCGTATCGAGCCAGATCGCGCTGTTGCCGAACACGGTCATCCATACGAGGTTGAACGCGGTCGGCACGAGCAGCACGCCGATCACGAACTGGCGGATCGTGCGGCCGCGCGAGATGCGCGCGATGAACATGCCGACGAACGGCGACCACGAGATCCACCACGCCCAGTAGAGGATCGTCCAGCCGCCGAACCAGCCTTCCTCGCGCGGCGACGCATACGCATAGGTGCGAAACGACAGGTCGACGAGATTCGACAGGTACTGGCCGATGTTGTCGCCTAGCGCGCGGAACAGGAATGCCGTCGGGCCCGCGACGACCACGAACGCGAGCAGCAGGAACGCGAGCAGCAGGTTCAGCTCGGACAGCCGGCGCACGCCCTTGTCGAGGCCGCTCGCGGCCGACAGGCCCGCGAGCAGCACCACGATCGCGACGAGCCCGATGCGAAATAGATTGCTGCCGGTGTCCCAGCCGACGACCGTATGCAGGCCCGCGCTCATCTGCATCACGCCATAGCCGAGCGTGGTCGCGATGCCGGCGACCGTGCCGACCAGCGCGAACGCGTCGACCGTATGGCCGATCCAGCCGTTGATGCGCTCGCGCAGCACCGGATACAGCCCCGAGCGCAGCGTCAGCGGCAGGTTGTAGCGAAAGCCGAAGTACGCGAGCACGAGCCCCATCAGCCCGTAGATCGCCCACGCATGAAAGCCCCAGTGGAAGAAGGTCATCAGCATCGCCTCGCGCGCGGCGGCGGGCGTGCCGGGGTCGACGGTCGGCGGCTTCAGGAAGTGCTGCATCGGCTCGCCGACGCCGAAATACATGAGGCCGATGCCCATGCCGGCCGCGAACAGCATGGCCGTCCACGACACGAAGCTGAACTCGGGTTCGGCGTCGTCGGGGCCGAGCCGGATGTTGCCGAAATCGCTTGCGGCGATCAGCACGAGAAACACGAGGAACGTGGTGACGGCCAGGACGTAGAACCAGTCGAAGCGCATGACGACCCATTGCTGGCCGGCGGAGAACAGCGCGCCGGCTTCGCTCGGGAGCAGCGCGCATACAACGAGCAGCGCGCCGATGACCGCGAGCGCGGGCAGGACGACCTGTGGCTTGAATGTCGTGCGCGGGGAGGGACGGGAATCCGGCATGTCGGGCATCCAGTTGTGGGCGCAACGAGGCGCGACGCCGTCCGACGCGCAGGTTGCGCGGCGGACCCTGCTACGGCGTGCGTCGAGTGTACCGCGGTGTCAGGACTGCAAGAAGGTGCATGCAGAAGGGAAAAACCTGACGGATTGTAAGGTATCGGGGCGATCGGGAAAACCCGCGCGGTTTGCGCGGCGTGCGGGCGGGACGTGCAAAGCGCTGTGGACGCCGGGCCTCCGGCGCCCGGACGGGCGCGTGCGCAATGCGCATCGTCCGGGGCGCATGCAGCGCGCTGAAGGCGCTGCGGGTTCAGAACGTGACGGCGATCCCGGCCATGCCGACGAACTGGCCGTGCGTCGTCGACGGCGTGAGCTGTTGCGAATCGCCGACGATCGGCGCCGCGTCGACGATATGGCCGGCGCCTTGCGCGCCGAGCGTCTGTCCGCTCGCATGCGTATACGCCTGCAGCGCATAGAGCGTCGTGCGCTTCGACAGGCTGTACGACTCCTTCAGCGAATACTGCTGGTAGCGGGCTGCGCCGGATACGCCGTTCGCCTTCGACGCGAGCGTGTACGCGAACGCGCCGGCCACCGAGAAGGTCGGCGTGAAGCGGTACGCGGCGAGCGCGCCATAGGTATTGAACACGGCCGTATCCGTGAACGCGGAGCCGTTGCCCGGCAGGTACTTCACGTTCGAGTAGTTCAGGCCCATCGTCAGGTTGCCGAGCGTGTAGTTGCCGGCCGCCGCGACCTGCTCGACGGCCTTCGCGCTCAGGTAGCCCTGGTTCAGCACGGACACCGCGAAGCTGCCCGATGCCGCGGTCGCCGGATTCAGGAAGCCGGCCGACGAACCCGAGCTGTTGATGCGCAGGTAGCCGGCCGCGATCCCGACCGGCCCGTTCGCATAGCGCAGCGCCGCGCTGAACGTGTTGCCCTTGCCGGTCGCGCCGGCGATGCCGCCAAACGCATACATCGCGCTCGCCGTCAGCCCCGAGAGGGTCGGCGACGTATAGGTAACCGAGTTATTCACGCGGATCGTCGTGTCGAGGCCGTCGATATCGCCCGGATGCGCGCCGGTTGCGCCAGTCAGCCAGCTGCTCGACGCGTACGGTCCGACCAGCAGGAAGTACGGCGTGTACTGGCGGCCGGCCGTCACCGTGCCGTAATGGTCGTTGCGCAGCCCGACGTAGGCCTGGCGGTTGAAGATCGTGCCGGCGGCCGCTTGCGCGCCGGTGTTCAGGTTGAAGCCGGATTGCAGATCGAAGATCGCGTGCGTGCCGCCGCCGAGATCCTCGTCACCGCGCAGCCCGAACTTCGACGCATACAGGTTGCCGTCGCGCAGGTACACGTTCGAGTGGCCTTGCTGGTTGTTCACGTACGCGATCGAATCGTCGACCACGCCGTACAGCGTCACGCTGCTCTGCGCATGCGCTGCGCCGGCGCCGAACGCGGCGGCCGATAAAATCAGGATTGCAAAACGATAGTGCGGGTAGTGCGGTGCATTCATCGTCGATCTCCATGTCTCTTCAACGGGGCGGGAGGCTGGGGCCTCCTCTTTGGTGGGTGGCGGGCCGCGGGTACGGCCCACCCGATCAGGGTTTCAAGTTCGCGCCGCCTTGCGCGATCAGTCAACGAGCGCCACGACGATGCGACGCCACGCGCCGTCGCGCGCATCGTGCTCGACGCGCGCCCCGCGCACCGCAAGCGCGCCTTGAAGTGACGCCGGCAGCAGGATCTCGACGCGCTCGGCGGGGCGGCGCATGCGGCCGTCCCAGCGGACCGACACGCCGAGTTCGCCCGATGCCTCGCGTCCGGTATCGATGCGCCACAGCCCGTATTCGCCGTCGCGCCATGCTTCCGTTTCGCCGTCGTCCTCGACGCACTCGCCGTACGCAACACCGTCCTCGATGCGCGGCGCGACGATGAAGCCGCGCGTGTCGGCGCGTGCGCCGAATCGCTGCGCGGCGACGTTCAGCGGCAGCACGCGGCCTTCGCGCAACAGCATCACCGGCATGTCGAGCGGCGCGGGCAGCGTCACGCTCGCGCCGCCGTCGAACGACTGCGCGCTCGCACAGCACATCCAGCGCGCACCGGACGGCAGGTAGACCGTGCGTGCCGTGCGGCCCGGATCGACGACGGGCGCCACCAGCAGCGCGTCGCCGAGCATCATGTCGTCGCATTCGTCGTAGCAGCGCGGGTCGCCGGGGAAATCGCCGAAGGTCGGCCGCAGCACGGGCTCGTAGCGCGTGGTCGACAGCCACAGCAGGTGATAGAGATAGGGCAGCAGCCGGTAGCGCTGCTTGATCAGCGACGCGATCTGCGCGGTGATCTCGGGATACATCCACGGTTCGTTGACGGTGCCGTCGTCGTTCCATGAATGGATGCTGAAGCGCGGCATGAAGATGCCGAACTGCACCCAGCGCAACAGCAGCTCGGGCGACGGCGCGGGACCGGAGAAGCCGCCGATGTCGTGACCGATGTTCGACACGCCGGACAACGCGAGCCCGAGGCCCATCTTCAGGTTGTAGCGCAGCGTTTCCCACGACGTGTAGTTGTCGCCGGACCAGGTCTGCACATAGCGCTGCATGCCTGCGCCGCCCGAGCGCGATACGAGGAACGGCCGCTGCGCCGGCGCATGCGCGCGCTGCGCGTCGCGCGACGCACGCATCATCAGCATCGTCTGCAGCACCTTCGCCTCGCGCGCGGGGAATGCCCGGCCGAAGCCGTGCGCGATCGCGTCGGGCGACCAGATCTCGTATTCGTTGTTGTCGTTCCACGTCGACTCGATCCCGTAGTCGAGTAGCGCCGACGTGACCTGCTCGCGCCACCAGCGGTAGGCGTCCGGCTGCGTGAAGTCGATATACGCACCGACTTCGTCCCAGAACTGCACCCACGCCGGCTCGCCGGACGCCGAGCGGATCAGCAGCCCGCGCCGCGCGGCGTCGTCGAACGCGGGGTGGTCGCGCAGCAGGCACGGCTTGATGTTCGCGCACAGCCGGATGCCGTGGTCACGGTAGTGCTTCACGAAACCCTTCGCGTCCGGAAACTTCTCGCGGTTCCAGTTGAACACGTAGCGCTTCGCGCCGATCGACGTATAACCCGACGACAGGTGGAACGAGTCGCACAGGATGTCGTGCGTGTCGCACTGCTCGACGAACCGGCTCATCTGCCGCTGCGCGTCCGGCGCATCGGTGTAGCTCATCGTCGAGCCCGAATAGCCGAGCCCCCATTTCGGCGTGCGCGCGGGGCGCCCGGTGAGCCACGTGAAGCGCCGCGCGGCCGTGAGCGGCGTGTCGGGCGACGCGATGAAGTAGTAGTCGAGATCGCCGTGCTCGGCTACGAAGTAGCGGTACAGCCCGTGGTAATTGTCGAGCTCGCGGCCCATGTCGAACGTGCAATCCGACAGCGTGTCGTAGAACAGCCCGAAGCCCTGGCATGCGGCGGGCGACCACGTGACGTAGAACGGGATGTGCTTGTACAGCGGATCCGTGTGCTTCGCGCTGTAGCCCATCGCGTCGATGTTGCGCATCTCGAAGCGTGCACCGGTGCGATCGAGCTCGCCCGCGCGTTCGCCGAGACCGAACACCTTGTCGCCGCGCTCGCGTGCGACGTAGTGGTAGGCGCGGTCGTCCCACCAGCCGAAGTTGTATGCCTGGGTCGCGCGGTCGGCGAGCACGACGCGCCACGCGCCGTCGGCGCCGCGCATCGACCACGTGCAATGGCCGCCTTGCCGGCGCACGGCGAGGCGGACCTGCGCGGTCTCGATGCGTACGTCGCTGTCGTCTTCGGCGAACGCGTAGGCCGGCAGCGCGAAGCCGCTCAGGTCGAGACGGTCGCGCCCGTCGAGCGGCACGTCGTCGAGGCCCGGCGCGATCGTCCACGTGCGCGGGTTGCGCGCCGTCGCGTCGGGCAGCACGCGCACGCGCACGATGTCGTCCTCGAGCACGAAGATCTCGAGGGTCGCGCCCGCGTCGGACGCGAGCAGCACGCGGTTTGCCTGCCGGTCGGCGACGCGGAACACGGGCGGATGAAGAAGCGAAGTCATGAAGGCGATTCCTGGTGAGAACGGATGTCAGGCATGCTGCGCGAGCAGGCGTTCCTGCTTCGACTGCCCGCGGATCAGCACCGCGAGCAGCGTGACGCCGATGATGTCGAACAGGCCGAGGCACGCGAACAGCGGCGCGTAGCCGATCTTGTCGGCGAGCGCGCCGACCAGCAGCGAGAAGCCGAGCCCGCCGATCCACGCAGCCATTCCCGCGAAGCCGCTGGCGGTGCCGACTTCCTCGGAGTCGAACACGTCGGCCGACAGCGTGTTGACGAGTGCGGAGATCATCTGGTGCGCGAAACCGCCGACGCAGAACAGTGCAATGGCCATGTACGGCGACGACACGAGCCCGATCGTCGCCGGCCCGAGCATCAGCACCGCGCCGAGCGCGACGCCCGCGACCCGCGACCATACGAGCGGCAGACTGAACCGTTTCGCGAGGTAGGGCGACAGGTAGCCGCCGGCGATGCCGCCGAGGTCAGCGGCGAGGAACGGCATCCACGCGAAGATCGCGATCTCCGTGAGCGCCATGTGGCGTTCGGTCGCGAGATACAGCGGAATCCAGAAGCTGAAGGTCTGCCATGCCGGTTCCGCGAAGAAGCGCGGCAGCGCGATCGCCCAGAAGCGGCGCGCGGTGACGACGTCGCGAATCCGGCGCTTCGACACGGCCGGCATCCTGGCCTGGCCATCACTGATCAGCGTGCGCTCCTGCGACGAAATGCGCGGATGCTCGGCCGGCGACCGATACTGCGTGTACCAGAGCACGGCCCACGCGAAGCCGAGCGCGCCGGTGACCATGAACGCGGATTGCCAGCCGAACCGCATCGACAGGAACACGACGAGCGGCGGCGCGATCGCGGCGCCGAGCGACGTGCCCGCGTTGAAGTAGCCGACCGCGACGGATTTCTCGCGATCGGGAAACCATTCGGCGACGGCCTTCATTCCCGACGGAATCGCCGCGGCCTCGAACAGCCCGAGCAGCCCGCGCAGGATGCCGAGCGACAGCCAGCCCGACGCGAAGCCGTGCGCGACGCCGACCACCGACCACAGCATCGCGAACAGCGCGAAGCCGAGCCGCAGCCCGATCAGGTCGACGATGAATCCGCACACCGGTTGCATGATCGTGTAGCCGATCTGGAACGCGCCGACGATGTACGAGTACTGCTGCGTCGAGATCGCGAACACGTGCTTCAGTTCCGGCGCGAGCACCGCGAGCGAATTTCGTGCGAGATAGTTGAGGATCGTGCCGAGACATACCAGCACGATGATCCACCAGCGCAACGCCTTGACTGTCTTCACTGCTGTCTCCTGATCCATGCAAGCCCGCCCGCTGGGGCGCCTTGCTCAGTCTTATTCATACGATGTCCGATCTTCGTGGCTGCCGATTTGCCCGATTCCAGCACGAAAGGGCCGTGTTCACTCGAACATCCAGCTGGAATCGAAAGCTACGTTATCTGACGACTGATCATTTTCGAACATCCTATGTTCGAATTCGAATCCGGTCAACGTGAAACTGCATTCGAACGAACGTACTCGGGTTTTCCCGATTGGCGTGCGATACGGCGTCCGTGGCCGAGGTGCGCGCGGGGGTGCAGAACGCGCGTGCGAAGGGACCGAGCACCGGTCGTACGACTCACGGACCAGAAAGGCACGACAGGGCCGTGACAACCCTGATGAAAATTTATTTTTTTCCGGACGGCGGATTGTGTAAATTGATTTTCATCTACCTTGCAAAACCCTTCGCATGACGCCTCTCGCTCCGCACGAAGCCAGTCAGGATGAATCCGCGATCGCGGAGCGCATCGCGTCGGCCATGCCGCGGATGACGCCGATCCATCGCCGGATGGGCGAGTTCGTGCTCGCGAATCCCTTTCGCGCGGCGACGATGCGGATCGACGAGCTCGCGCAGGCGGTCAATGCATCGATCGCGACCGCGAACCGCTTCGCGAAGGCGCTCGGCTTCGACGGCTATCCGGCGATGCGCGCGGCGCTCGTGCGCGGCTTCGAGGCGACGCTCGGCCCCGTCGAGCGGCTGCGTTCCGCGCAGGAGCAGGAACAGGAGCAGGGCGTTCGCGGCGCCGCATGGATCGATGCGGTGTTCGACCAGGCCATCGAGAACATCGAGAACACGCGTGCGCGGCTGGATGCGACCGACGTCGAGGCGGCCGTCGAGGCGATCGTCGGCGCGCGGCGCGTGCTGATCCTCGGCGCCGGGTCGAGCGCGTTTCTCACCGGCTTGATGGAACACGGCTTGTCGGTGTGTCACGACAACGTGCAGTCGCTGGCGCTGCTCGGCGGCCCTACGCATGCGGCGCGGCGCTTGTATACGGCCGACTCGCGCGATCTCGTGATCGCGCTCGCGTTTCCGCGCTACGTGAAGGACACGATCGAGCTTGCCCGCCGCGCGGCCGCGCGTGGCGCACGCGTGCTCGGCATTTCCGACGGACCGGATTCGCCGCTCGCACCGGTTGCGTCGCTGAACCTGTACGTGAAAGCCCAGCGGCGTTTCGCGGCCACGTCGGAAGCGGCCGTGCTGACGATGATCGAGGCGCTGATCGATGCGGTCGCGCTGCGCACGCACCGCTCCGCGAAGTCCGCCGCCGAAATGACCGAATTCCTGTTGCCGTGGCTGATGCAGCCGCAAGCGGCGCTGCCGGCCGCCAACCCTTCTTCCTCCGGTCCGAAAAAATCATGACTTCACCCGCGATCATCGCGATCCATGGCGGAGCAGGCACGATCCTGCGCGAGGCGATGGATACCGACACCGAACGCCGGTACCGCGCCGAGCTCACCGCGATCCTGCAGGCCGCGCAGCAGGTGCTCGCCGACGGCGGCAGCGCGCTCGACGCCGTCACCGTCGCGGTGCGGATGCTCGAGGACTGTCCGCTCTTCAACGCCGGGCGCGGCGCGGTCTATACGGCCGAAGGCAAACACGAACTCGACGCGGCGGTGATGGACGGCGCGACGCTCGCGGCCGGCGCGGTCTGCAGCGCGACCCGCGTGCGCAATCCGGTGCTCGCCGCGCGGCGCGTGATGGAGGCGAGCGAGCACGTGCTGTTCGCCGGCGCGGGCGCCGACGCGTTCGCGGTCGAGCAAGGCCTCGAACTCGCCGAGCCCGGCTACTTCGACACCGAAGCGCGCCATGCGCAGTGGGTCAAAGCACGCGCGGCCGCCGGCACGATGCTCGATCACGACGCCGCGAGCTTCGCGTTCGGCGCAGGACAACCGGCGGGGTCGGCCGGGCCGGCCGAGCCGCTCGATCCCGATCGCAAGCTCGGCACGGTCGGCGCGGTCGCATGCGACCTCAACGGCCATGTCGCGGCGGCGACGTCGACCGGCGGCATCACGAACAAGCAGCCCGGACGCGTCGGCGATTCGCCGATCGTCGGCGCCGGCTGCTACGCGGACGACGCGACCTGCGCGGTATCCGCGACGGGCACCGGCGAGATGTTCATCCGGCTCGCGACCGCGCACGACGTGGCCGCGCAGATCGCGTATCGCGGCGCGTCGCTCGCCGACGCCGCGCACGACGCCGTGATGAACAAGCTGCCGCGCCTGGCCGGGCGCGGGGGGATCATCGCGGTCGATGCGCACGGCAACGTTGCGATGCCGTTCAATACGGAAGGGATGTACCGAGGCTATGCGCGCGTCGGCGAGACGCCCGTGGTCGGCATCTATCGCGACGATGCGGCCTGATTCCGGATCGCACCAGGAGAGCTACGCATGACTTCGAGCCGAACCCCGTCCGCGCTGGTGCTGCCGGATCAGCGCGTCGTCGCCGTCGACGACCTGTCGGTCATGTTCCGTCGCGGCGCCGCGACGTTCGATGCGGTGCGCAACGTATCGTTTCACGTCGATCGCGGCGAGACGCTCGCGATCGTCGGCGAATCGGGCTCCGGCAAGTCGGTCACGTCGCTCGCGCTGATGCGGCTCGTCGAGCACGGCGGCGGCGAGATCACGAGCGGCCGGATCGCGTTGCGGCGTCGCGGCGGCGCGCTCGTCGACCTCGCCCGGGCGAGCGCGGCGACGATGCGCGGGATCCGCGGCGCGGACATCGCAATGATCTTCCAGGAACCGATGACGTCGCTGAACCCGGTGTTTACGGTCGGCGACCAGATCAGCGAGGCGATCGCGCTGCACCAGTCGAAAAGCGCGGCCGAAGCGCGCGCGGAGGCGTTGCGGCTGCTCGATCTCGTGCGCATCCCGGAGGCGCGCCGCGTGTTCGCGCGGTATCCGCACCAGTTGTCCGGCGGAATGCGGCAGCGCGTGATGATCGCGATGGCGCTGTCGTGCCGGCCCGCGCTTTTGATCGCCGACGAGCCGACAACCGCGCTCGACGTGACGATCCAGGCGCAGATCCTGCAGCTGATCCGCGGCCTGCAGGACGAAATGAACATGGGCGTGATCTTCATCACGCACGACATGGGCGTGGTTGCCGAAGTGGCCGACCGCGTGCTCGTGATGTATCGCGGCGAGAAGGTCGAGGAGGGCGAGTCCGAGCGCATTTTCGCGACGCCCGCGCATCGCTACACGCGTGCGCTGCTCGCGGCCGTGCCGCGGCTCGGCTCGATGCAGGGCACCGATATCCCCGAGAAATTCCCGCTGCTGAAGGTGGACGCGACGGGCGCGGCCGCGCCGGCGTCCGCCGCGCACGATGCCGCCGACGCGCAGCCGCGGGTCGATGCGGCCGCGCCGCCGATTCTGCGCGTGCGCGATCTCGTCACGCGGTTTCCGGTGAAGAGCGGCGTGTTCGGCCGCGTGTCGCAGTACGTGCATGCGGTCGAGCGCGTGAGCTTCGAGCTGCGCGCGGGCGAGACGCTCGCGCTCGTCGGCGAATCGGGCTGCGGCAAGTCGACCACCGGGCGCTCGCTGCTGCGCCTCGTCGAATCGCAGAGCGGCTCGATCGAATTCGACGGCCGCGACATCAGCGCGATGAAGGGCGCGGACCTGCAGGCGCTGCGCCGGAACATCCAGTTCATCTTCCAGGATCCGTTCGCGTCGCTGAACCCGCGCCTGACGGTCGGCTTCTCGATCATGGAGCCGCTGCTCGTGCACGGTGTCGCGAGCGGCCGCGAAGCGCAGGCGCGCGTCGACTGGCTGCTCGACAAGGTCGGTTTGCCGCCGGAGGCCGCGCGCCGCTATCCGCACGAATTCTCGGGCGGCCAGCGCCAGCGGATCGCCATCGCACGCGCGCTCGCGCTGAACCCGAAGGTCGTGATCGCCGATGAATCGGTGTCCGCGCTCGACGTGTCGGTGCAGGCGCAGATCGTCAACCTGATGCTCGACCTGCAGCGCGAGCTCGGCGTCGCGTATCTGTTCATCTCGCACGACATGGCGGTGGTCGAGCGCATCAGCCATCGCGTCGCGGTGATGTATCTCGGCCAGATCGTCGAGATCGGCCCGCGCCGCGCGGTGTTCGAGGCGCCGCAGCATCCGTATACGAGGAAGTTGATGAGCGCGGTGCCGGTGGCCGACCCCGCGCGCCGGCATGCGCCGCGCCAGCTTGCGGCGGACGAGATTCCGAGCCCGATCCGCGCGATCGGCGACGAGCCGACGGTCGCGCCGCTCGTCGCGGTCGGCCCCGATCATTTCGTCGCGACGCATCGCGTCGGCGGCGCGTATTGAATTGAACGGCGAGTCGCATATGGACCGCAGCTGCGCACGCGCCAGGCAACGGCGTCATTTCCCCGAGCGGATGCAGTCACGCCGCGATTTCCACCACGCGTTACCGAATCATCCACAGGAGCCAGACAAAATGAACAAGCCGCATTCGTTCCCGGTGTTCCGTCCACGCGCACTTTTCGTCGCGGGGGCAGGCGCGCTCGCGCTGTCGGTCGCGGCACCCGCGTTCGCGCAACAGAACGTCGTGGTCGCCGTGTACTCGACGTTCACGACGATGGACCCGTACGACGCGAACGACACGGTGTCGCAAGCGGTCGTCAAGTCGTTCTACGAAGGGCTGTTCGGCTTCGACAAGGACATGAAGCTCGTCAACGTGCTCGCGACGGGCTATCAGGCGTCGCCCGATGCGAAGGTCTATACGGTCAAGCTGCGCGACGGCGTGAAGTTCCAGGACGGCACCGACTTCAACGCCGCCGCGGTGAAGGCGAACTTCGACCGCGTGACCGATCCGGCGAACAAGCTGAAGCGTTACGGGCTGTTCCGCGTGATCGAGAAGACCGAGGTGGTCGATCCGATGACGGTGAAGTTCACGCTGCGCGAGCCGTTCTCCGCGTTCATCAACACGCTCGCGCACCCGTCGGCGGTGATGATTTCGCCGGCCGCGCTGAAGAAGTGGGGGCGCGACGTATCGCTGCATCCGGTCGGCACGGGCCCGTTCGAGTTCGTCGAATGGAAGCAGACCGACGACATGAAGGTGAAGAAGTTTGCCGGCTACTGGAAGAAGGGCTATCCGAAGGTCGATTCGATCGACTGGAAGCCGGTGGTCGACAACAACACGCGCGCCGCGCTGCTCAAGACCGGCGAGGCGGATTTCGCGTTCACGATTCCGTTCGAGCAGGCCGCCGACCTGAAGAGCAACCCGAAGGTCGAGCTGATCGAGCGGCCCTCGATCATCCAGCGCTACATCTCGCTGAACACGCAGAAGAAGCCGTTCGACAATCCGAAGGTGCGTGAGGCGCTGAACTACGCAGTCAACAAGGAAGCGCTGGCGAAGGTCGTGTTCGCCGGCTATGCGACGCCGCAGACGGGCGTCGCACCGATCGGCGTCGAATACGCGACCAAGCTCGGGCCGTGGCCGTACGATCCGGCGAAGGCGCGCGCGCTGCTGAAGGAGGCCGGCTATCCGAACGGCTTCGAATCGACGCTCTGGTCCGCGTACAACCATTCGACGGCGCAGAAGCTGATCCAGTTCGTGCAGCAGCAGCTCGCGCAGGTCGGTGTGAAGGTGCAGGTGCAGGCGCTGGAAGCCGGCGAGCGGGTCGCGAAGGTCGAGAGCGCGCAGGATCCGGCCGCGGCGCCGGTGCGGATGTACTACAGCGGCTGGTCGGCCTCGACGGGCGAGGCGAACTGGGCGCTGTCGCCGCTGCTCGCGTCCACGTCGGCGCCGCCGAAGCTCTACAACACGGCGTACTACAAGAACAGTGCGGTCGACGATGCGCTCGCGAAGGCGCTCGAGACGACCGACCGTGCGAAGAAGGCAACCCTGTACGCCGATGCGCAGAAGCAGGTGTGGGCCGACGCGCCGTGGATTTTCCTGGTGCAGGAGAAGATCGTTTATGCGCGTAACAAGCGCCTGCACGGCATGTACGTCATGCCGGACGGTTCGTTCAACTTCGACGAAATCTCGGTGAAATGACGGCGGTTCACCCGCTGCGCGGCGCCGGCGGCACACGCTGCCGGCGCGCTGATTCGATCGGTGCCCCATGCTGAATTTTCTCGTCAAACGCCTGTTCGGCCTGCTGCCCACGCTCGCGATCGTCGCGGTGCTGGTGTTCCTGTTCGTGCACCTGCTGCCGGGCGACCCGGCGCGGCTCGCGGCGGGCCCCGAAGCCGACGACGCGACGGTCGCGCTGGTGCGCGCCGATCTCGGCCTCGACCGGCCGCTGCCCGCGCAGTTCGCGAACTTCTTCGTGAAGATCGCGCACGGCGATTTCGGCACATCGACGCGCAGCAAGCGGCCGGTGTCGACGGAGATCGGCGAGCGCTTCATGCCGACGCTGCTGCTGACGCTCGTCAGCATGGTGTGGGCGACGGCGTTCGGGATGGCGATCGGCATCGCGTCGGCGGTGTGGCGCAACCGCTGGCCCGACCGCATCGGGATGACGATCGCGGTGTCGGGCATCTCGTTTCCGGCGTTCGCGCTCGGCATGCTGCTGATGGAAATCTTCTCGGTGAAGCTCGGCTGGCTGCCCGTCGTGCCGGACGGCACGTGGAAAAGCTACGTGCTGCCGTCGCTGACGCTCGGCGCCGCGGTCGCGGCCGTGATGGCGCGCTTCACGCGCGCGTCGTTCGTCGAGGTGCTCAACGAGGACTTCGTGCGCACCGCGCGCGCGAAGGGCGTGCACGAACCGATGGTCGTGCTCAAGCACTGCCTGCGCAACGCGATGATCCCGGTCGTCACGATGATGGGGCTGCAGTTCGGCTTCCTGCTCGGCGGCTCGATCGTCGTCGAGGCCGTGTTCAACTGGCCGGGGCTCGGGCGCCTGCTGGTCGACGCGGTGACGATGCGCGACTACCCGGTGATCCAGGCGATCGTGCTGCTGTTCTCGCTGGAATTCATCCTGATCAACCTGACCGTGGACGTGCTGTACGCGGTCATCAACCCGACCATCCGGTTCAAGTGAGGCGCGCATGAACGCGACTGTCCAGCCCGCGGCGCCGGCCGCATCGAACGCGGTCCGCACGCCGTGGCACGAATTCTGGCGCAAGTTCCGCAAGCAGACCGTCGCGCTCGTCGCGGGCGGTTTCGTGCTCGCGCTCGTCGTGCTGGCGTTCGTCGGCCCGCACATCGCGCCGTTCGATCCGGAAAACTATTTCGACTACGACGCGCTGAACGCGGGGCCGTCGGCCGTGCACTGGTTCGGCGTCGATTCGCTCGGCCGCGACATCTTCAGCCGGATCATCACCGGCACGCGCATCTCGCTCGCGGCCGGCTTTTTCTCGGTCGCGCTCGGCGCGCTCATCGGGACGTTCTTCGGGCTGCTCGCCGGCTACTACGAAGGCTGGTGGGACCGCATCACGATGCGCGTGGCCGACGTGCTGTTCGCGTTCCCGGGGATCCTGCTCGCGATCGGCGTGGTCGCGATCCTGGGCAACGGGATGGTCAACGTGATCTGCGCGGTCGCGATCTTCAGCATTCCGGCGTTCGCGCGGCTCGTGCGCGGCAACACGCTGATGCTCAAGCACATGACCTACGTGGAAGCCGCGCGCAGCATCGGCGCGTCCGACTGGACGATCATCATGCGGCACATCCTGCCGGGCACCGTGTCGTCCGTCGTCGTCTACTTCACGATGCGGATCGGCACGTCGATCATCACGGCGGCAAGCCTGTCGTTTCTCGGGCTCGGCGCGCAGCCGCCGACGCCGGAGTGGGGCGCGATGCTCAACGAGGCGCGCGCGGACATGGTGAGCGCACCGCACGTCGCGATCTTCCCGAGCCTGGCGATCTTCCTGACCGTGCTCGCGTTCAACCTGCTCGGCGACGGGCTGCGCGACGCACTCGATCCGAAGCTGGAGCGCCGCTGATGCGTGCGGTGCCGATGTGGGCCGCGACGCTGCCGGCCGGGCCGCGCGGCACGATCGCCGACGTGCCGGGCGTGACGGTCGGCCATGCGACGCTCGATGCCGACGACGTGCAGACGGGTGTCACCGTCGTGAAGCCGCATCCGGGCGACCTGTACCGCAGCAAGGTGCCGGCCGGCGCGGCCGTGATCAACGGCTTCGGCAAGAGCGTCGGGCTCGTGCAGGTCGATGAGCTCGGCACGCTCGATACGCCGATCGCGCTGACCAACACGTTCGGCGTCGGCGCGATCGCGCACGCGCAGATCCGCGCGGCGATCGCGAACAATCCGCAGATCGGCCGCGACTGGCCGACCGTCAATCCGCTCGTGTTCGAGTGCAATGACGGCTATCTGAACGATATCCAGGCGTTCGCGGTGACGGCCGCGCATTACGACGACGCGTGCCGCACGGCGGCGCGCGACTTCGCGCGCGGCGCGGTGGGCGCCGGGCGCGGGATGTCGTGTTTCGACCTGAAGGGCGGGATCGGCTCCGCGTCGCGCGTGGCGGTCGCGGCCGGCCGGCCGTATACGGTCGGCGCGCTCGTGCTCGCGAATTTCGGCCGGCTGCCGATGCTGACGCTCGGCGGCGTGCCGCTCGGGCGCATCGTCGCGCAGCGGCGGGCCGCCGCGGCCGCGCAGGCGGCGGCGCCCGAGCAAGGCTCGATCATCCTGCTGCTCGCGACCGATGCGCCGCTCGACGCACGGCAACTGTCGCGGCTCGCACGCCGCGCGGGTGCGGGCCTGGCGCGCACCGGTTCGGTCTACGGGCACGGCAGCGGCGACATCGCGCTCGCATTTTCCACCGCATACACGATCGCGCACGACGCGTCGAGCGTCGCGCTGCCGGCCCTCGTGGCCGATGCGGCGCTCGATCCGCTGTTCATGGCCGCGGCCGAAAGCGTCGAGCATGCGATCGCCGACGCGCTGCTGCAGGCCGTGACCGTGGTCGGGCGCGACGGCCACGTGCGGCAATCGCTGCGCGACGCGGTGCCCGATCTCGAGCGCCTGTTCAACGACGACTACGAAGGACGTCATATTCCGTCATGAAAATCCTGATCTCGAGCGACATCGAAGGCGTCGCCGGTGTGTTCGCCGTCGAGCAGACGCGGGCCGGCAATCCGGAGTACGAACGTGCGCGCCGCTGGATGACCGCCGAGGCGAACGCGGCGATCGAAGGTGCATTCGCGGGCGGCGCGCAGGCCGTGTGGGTCAACGACTCGCACGGCGGCTTTCGCAATCTGCTGCCCGACGGGCTCGATGCGCGTGCGCGCGTCGTGCTCGGCAAGCCGCGCACGCTCGGGATGATGGCGGGCCTCGAACAGCAGCCCGATCTCGTGTTCATGATCGGCTTTCACGCGAAATCGCAGACGTACGGCGTGCTCGCGCATACGATCAACAACTTTGCGTTCACGCAGGTGTGGCTGAACGGCGTCGAACTCGGCGAAGCCGGGCTGTACGGCGCGCTGGCGCGCGAATACGGCGCGCACGTCGCGCTGGCGTCGGGCGACGACGTGTTCGCCGAGGAAACCCGGCCGCTGTTTCCGGACGCGCGTTTCGAGACGGTCAAGACGGCCCGCGGCGCATCGAGCGGCGACACGCTCACGCCGGCCGCGTCCTGCGCACGCATCGCGACCGCCGCACGCGAAACGGTCGCGCATGCGCTGTCGTCCGGCTGGCGCGCGACCGCGCACCGGCCTGCGGCGGCCGCTTGCACGCTGCGCGTGCAGACGGCCGCGCTCGCCGATCTGTTCTGCATCCTGCCGACGCTCGAGCGCGTCGATGCGGTGACGTTGCGCTTCGACGGGCCGTCGGTCGAGCACGTGGTGCGCACGTTGAACAGCCTGTCGGCCATGTCGTTCATGCTGCGGTGATGCGTGTCGACCGGATGCCGTCCATGCGCGGCGCGTCACGCGGGCCTGGCGGGCGTGTCGAGGAGGAAAGCTGTCATCGCGGCGACCCGCGCAACAAGGTGGGTTCTGTCCCACACGCGATGAAACGTAGTCGGCATCTCCGCTCCGATGAAGTCGCAATCCGGCCGATTGGGCCGTCGGGTCGTGCGGCCGTCCGGTCGCACAGGCGTGGAGCGGATCTCGGACCGATCGAAGGTGACCCGCCTTCGATACCAGATCATTCATGATGGAATTTCGGCCTTGAGAAATACGCTGCCAGATCCCTACGACCACATTCCCCGTAGCGTGGTCGTGACCGCCAACGACTATCCGGCGGGCACGACGTTTCCGGAGCACGCGCACGGGCGCGGGCAGTTCGCGTTCGCGTCGCGCGGTACGATCAGCGTGTCGACGCCGCACGGCCGGTGGCTCGTGCCGCCGCAGCGCGCGTGCTGGGTGCCGCCCGGCGTGCGGCACGAAATGACGATGACCGGGGCTGTCACGATGCTCAACACGTTCGTGTCCGACGACGCGGCCCGGGCTGCGGGGCTGCCGGACCAGTGCGGCGTGTACGGCGTGTCGCCGCTGTTGCGGCAACTGATCGACGATGCGATCGACCTGCCGGCCATGTACGACGTCGACGGCCGGGCGGGCAAGCTGATGGCGCTGCTGGTCGCGGAAATCGCGACGATGCCGCGGCTGTCGCTGCACGCGCCGCTGCCCGCCGACGCGCGCCTCGCGAGTATCTGTCGGCACCTGTTCGCGTCGCCGTCGATCGCGACCGATCTCGACCAGGTGGCGACCCATGCGGGCGTGAGCCGGCGCACGTTTACGCGGCTGTTCCGCGCGCAGACCGGCGTGAGTTTCGCCGCGTGGCGGCAGCAGGTCTGCATGCTCGCGGCGATTACGCGCCTGAGCGATGGCCAGCCGGTGACGCGAGTCGCGTTGGAGCTCGGCTATGCGAGCGCGAGCGCCTTTACGTCGGCGTTTCGCCGCATCCTCGGCGATACGCCAAGCCGGTATCTGGAGGTTCGCCGCTAGTCGCGGCGGCGCTGCGGTTGCGGACGAAAAAAACGCGCCTGCCAGGAGTCGGTCAGGCGCGCTTAAAGGCACTCGGTCAGAAAAAATGCGCGACCAGCCGGCGGGGCGGCGTTCGCGCATTCATTCATGAAAATTGTTGCCTATCCCGATTCAATGCCATCGGTGTATCGCGGATAGCCAAGCATACGCCGCATAACACGCGAACGAAATCGCGTGCTCCCAACGATTCATGTGCTGGCGCAGCATGCGTTTCAATCGCGCGTTCGACGCCGAGGTCGGAGGCCGCCAATCATGGACTTTGGCGATGGTCGTCGCGCGTGCTGCGACACAACATCGAATGTTGCCGCCCGAAAACGAAAACCGCCGCATGACGCGATGCCTGTCGGTATCGCGCCACACGGCGGTTCGGTGCGCGCAGCCGGCTGCGCCGGCTCGCGCGTCACACGTCGAAGAACACGGTTTCGTCCGGCCCCTGCATGCGGATGTCGAAGCGGTACACGACGGGGCGGCCCGGCTGCGCATCGCGTTTCGCGACGAGCGTCGCACGGCGTTCGGCCGGCACCAGGTTCAGCACCGGATCGGCCGCGTTCGCCGCGGCTTCGTCGTCGAAATACACGCGGGTGAACGCGTGGGTCAGGATCCCGCGCATCATCACGGTCACGTTGATATGCGGCGCTTCGTCGGTGGCGATGCGGCCCGGCTTTACCGTCGGGACCACGAAGCGGTTCTGCGGGTCGGTGCCCGTGCCGACGCGTGCGAAGCCCGTGAAGCCGGACTTCGCGATGTCGTCACGCGACGCGGGATAACGGCCCGCACCATCCACCTGCGTGAATTCGAGCACCGCGTCGCCGACGACGTTGCCGTCGCCGTCGAACACCTGACCGACCAGCAGCACGTGCTCGCCTTCGGCGTCCGGCGTGGCGATCGTCGGCGTGAACAGGCTCTTGAGGTCGTAATCGTATTGCTGCGGGCACAGGCCGTATGCGAAGTACGGGCCGACCGTCTGCGAAGGGGTTTGCTTCAGCGTCGTCATGGTTCAGCGCTCCATCGGGGTAGCGTCGCGGCCGCGCAGCACGATGTCGAATTCGTAGCCGAGCGCATAGCCTTCTTCGGTGATGTCCATCGAGAAGCGCGAGATCAGGCGATCGCGCGCGGCTTCCGGCGTGCCCTGGAAGATCGGGTCGTACGCGAGCAGCGGATCGCCGGGGAAGTACATCTGCGTGACGAGGCGCGAGCCGAAGTAATCGCCGAACAGCGAGAAGTGAATGTGATTCGGGCGCCACGCGTTCGGATGGTTGCCCCACGGATAGGCGCCGGGCTTGATCGTCAGAAAGCGGTAGCGGCCTTCGTTATCGGTGAGGCAGCGGCCCGCGCCGAGGAAGTTCGGATCGAGCGGCGCGTCGTGCTGGTCGACCTTGTGCACATAGCGGCCGGCGGCGTTCGCCTGCCATACCTCGACGAGCGTGTTGCGCACGGGCTTGCCGCCTTCGTCGAGCACGCGGCCGGTGACGACGATGCGCTCGCCGAGCGGCTCGCCGTTCTTTACCGAGTTCTTCGTCAGGTCATGGTCGAGCGCGCCGAGATCCTCCGCGCCGTAGACGGGCGCGTACTGGTCGCGCAGCTTTTCCTTCAACGGAATCATCGGGCGCGTCGGGCCGCGCTTCACCGACGAACGGTACTCGGGGTGGACATACGCGGGATGCGACGGCCAGTCGCGCGGCGTGAGGATCGTGGGGGAATCCATCGGGTGTCTCCTGATAGGTATTTCGCGAGGGGATGGCAAGACTGTAACCAATCCGGAAAGTTATGCAAAATGACCTTTTTTAGCGAATCGCATAACCATTCGTTATGTTCGCCGACCCCAATGAAAATCGCCGGACAGGGCGGCCTGTCCGGCGGAAAAAGCGATCGGGCTTCGCGTCGTCGGTGACGACTCCATGCACGGCCCTCCAGCCAGCCCGTCGCTGCTTTTTTTGTGTTTCGTTGTTGTTGTTATCAGGTCTCCCCGAGCGTGCCCGTCGTTCGTCCTTCGTTCCTCGTCGTTCGTTACGGTCGGGCGGGATCGAAGACGATCCCGTCGAATTCGAGCGACAGCGTGCCGCTGCGCAGCAGCGCGGCCGGCGTCGCGGTGCGCTCGGCGCCGAGCACGTCGCCCACGTAGTTCGCGCAGAACCCGCGGTGCGCGAGCAGGCTGAAGCGGCTGCCGAGCAGCCCGTCGATCCGCTGTTCGGCCAGCGCGTGCACGTGGCGTTGCGCGTCGGCGGTCGGTGCCGCGACGCGGCGAGCCAGCGCGACGCGTCCGCCGTCGGCGCGGGCGATGAAGCGCGACAGCAGCGTGAGCTTCGTCCGCGCAAACGCGGGCTCGGCGACCAACGGTTCGTCGCCCGACGTATCGACGACGATGCCGAAGCGATCGGCCCACGCGCCTGCGTTGCGTGCCGCGTCGCGCAATGCGCCGGCCGGTACGCGGATGAACACGAGATCCCCGACGTGCGCGCCGGCGGCCAGGGTGCGCACCGTGGCGAGCGGCAGCGTGCGGTCCGTGTCGCGGGCGTCGCGCGGCGCGGTGGGATGCGGTTCGAAGGCGGTGGTGTCGGTTCGGGTGCTCATCGCGGCTCCGTGGGGCAGTGACAGGACGGAGCGGATTATGCGGACAAGTAACCAAAAGTGCTTGTATGGATGCTCGGGTAGCCTAATATCCGACCTTGAGCACCATTTTTCGATACCGACATGACCGAGACCGCCCAACTCATCGAAACGCTGAAGCGTCAGCTAAAGGCGCAGGGAATGACTTATCGCGACGTCGCGCGGGCGCTCGACGTGTCCGAGACGAGCGTGAAGCGGCTGTTCGCGAGCGGCCGCTTCACGCTGGAGCGCGTCGTGGAGATCGCGCAACTGCTCGGCTATACGCTCGCCGAACTCGTGCAGGAGGCGTCGGCATCCGCGCCGCGCTTGCGCGTGCTGACCGAGCAGCAGGAGGCGCTGCTCGTGTCGGACGAGAAGCTGCTGCTCGTCGCCGTTTGCGCGGTCAACTACTGGACCGTGCAGGACATCGTGTCGGCCTATTGTCTGACGCAGGCCGAGTGCGTGAAATACCTGCTGATGCTCGACCGGATGAACGTGATCGCGCTGCTGCCCGGCGACCGGATTCGCGTGCGCGTCGCACGCGATTTCGATTGGCTGCCGGGCGGGCCGATCCGCCGCTATTTCCATGCACACGTGCTCGACGACTTTCTCGGCAGCCGTTTCGACGGCCCGGGCGAGACGATGACGTTCTCGCAAGGGATGCTCACCGACGCGGCCGCCGCGGAACTCGAGCAGGAACTGCGGCGGCTCGGCGCCAAGGCGGCGGCGCTGCACGCGGAGTCGTCGTCCGCGCCGCTCGGGCAGAAGCGCGGCACGGGGCTGCTCATCGCCAAGCGGATCTGGGAGCCGACCGGCTTCCATGCGCTGCGGCGCCACGCGTGACGCCGCGCCGAATGCTTGGGCCTTTCCGGAAAGTTATGCAAAATGGCACAACGTCATCACTTGCATAACCGCCCGTTATGAATAACCGTATCGCCGACGGCCGCGTCAAATTCCGGCACCTGCAGTGTTTTCTCGCGGTCGCGCAGCTCGGCGGCGTGCAGAAGGCGGCCGAAAGCCTGTCGATCACGCAGCCGGCCGTGTCGAAGACGATCGCCGAACTGGAGTCGATCCTCGGCGTGAAGCTGTTCGAGCGCGGGCGGCACGGCGCGCAGCCGACCCGCGAAGCGCAGCTGTTCATCCCGCATGCGAACGCGTGCGTGCTGGCGCTGCGGCAGGGTGTCGGGCTGCTCGCGCGCGAGGGCGGCGTCGCCGCGGCGACGCTCGAGATCGGCATGCTGCCGACCGTAGCGGCATCGCTCGCGCCCGCGCTGATGAAGGCGCTGGCCGCACGCTGGCCGCGCATCGTCGTGCGGATCGCGACGGCCGCCAACACCGAGTTGCTGGAGCGGCTGAAGGCGGGCGCGATCGAATGCGCGATCGGGCGCCTGTCGGAGCCGGAGCGAATGATCGGGCTCGCGTTCGAGCAGTTGTACAACGAGCCGCTCGTCGCGGTCGTGCGCGCGGGGCATCCGCTGCTGGCCAGCGCCGCACCGGCCGCCGAGCTCGCGCGCTATCCGGTCGTGCTGCCGCCGTTCGGCACGCTGATCCGCCAGTCGGCCGAGCAGCTGCTCGGCGCGTGCGGGGCGCCGCCGCTGGATTCGTTCATCGAGGTGCTGTCGGTGTCGGTCGCCCGTGCCCTCACACTCGAGAACGACGCGGTCTGGTTCGTGCCGCTCTATGCGGCCGAATACGACCTGTCGGCCGGTGCGCTCGCGCGCCTGGCGCTGCCGTCCGCGGGCACCGACGAGCCGGTCGGGCTCGTGCTGCGCACCGATGCGCAACCGTCGCCCGTCGCGCGGACGCTGATCGACGCCGTGCGCGAAATCGCGCGGGCGCGGTTCGGCGATGCGCGAGCGCATCGCGCGCCGCCCGGCGCACGCAAGCCGGCTCGCCGCGCACGTTGAGACGCCGCGCAGGGCCGGGCCACGTGGCGCTCGGCAGCCGTTCCTTCCCCCTCATTCGTTCGCCGTTCGGTCAGTAGCGGGCTTCGTCGTGCTTGGCATATCGTATCGTTTTTGATACGATTGATGGCACGACGATGGCGAGACAGCAGATTCAGATCACGCTCGGCGTGCGGTTCTTCCGCACGGCGCGCGGCAACGAGCCGGTGCGCGAATGGCTCAAGGCGCTCGGGCAGATCGAGCGCAGGATGATCGGCGAAGAGATCAAGACCGTTCAACTGGGCTGGCCGCTCGGCGTGCCGCTGGTCCGGAAGATGTCGAAGGATCTGTGGGAAATCCGCGTGATGCTGCCGAGACGCAGCGCGCGCGTGCTGTTCACGGTCGTCGGCGACACGATGGTGCTGCTGCACGCGTTCTTCAAGCAGTCGCAGGGCACACCGTCCGACGATCTCGACGTGACCGTCGCGCGGCTGAAAGCGCTCACGCACGCCATCTGAATTTCCCGGTTGCGCCGGCACGTGCGAGCGCCGCAGTGCCGGCCGGCAACGCCATGCATTGGAGTATCCATGACGACCACGAACAACCCGCATATCGGCAGCGATTTCGACACCTTCCTCGACGAGGACGGCCATCTCGAAGCGGCCACCGCCACCGCGATCAAGCGCGTGATCGCGTGGCAGATCGGGCAGGAGATGAAGGCGCAGCACATCACGAAAACCGCGATGGCCGCACGGATGAAGACCAGCCGCGCCGCGCTCAACCGGCTGCTCGACGAAACCGACACGAGCCTCACGCTCGCGACGCTCGCGAGCGCGGCCACCGCACTCGGCAAGCGGCTCAGCTTCGAGCTGGTGCCGGCCTGACGGGCATCGCGAAACGGTGCGCGGCCGGTTCGCGGTGGGCCGGCGCATCGTGGCGAACGAGCGCCGGTTCGTCCGCGCGCGGGCATCGGCGCACGATCATGTGCGCGGCCCGGCCGTCCACAGATACAGCAACGCGCCGCCCGCGAGCAGCAGCGGGCACAAGATATACCATCCCGTCGTCAGAAACAGCCCGGCGACGGCGACCAGCGAAATCCACGCGCAGCGGTACGCGATGCCGCCACGCGGCAGCAGTTTCAGCGCCGCGGCCGCGCCGAGCCCGTACACCATCACGAAGCAACCCGACGTGACGAGCACGAGCGGTTTCGGCCCGACGTCCGAGATCGTCGTTGCCGCGAGCGCCACGGCCGCCAGCACCGCGATCACGCCGAGACTGCGGCGCGGCACGCCACCGACCTGGCTGCCTTGCGCGAGCCACGCGGGCAGCGCGCCGTCGCGCCCGAGCGCCGCGCCGAGTTTGGCCGCACCCGCGAAATAGGCGTTCATCGTGCCGAGCGTGAGCAGCACCGCGGCCGTGGCCGCCAGCACCCGCGCGTGACCGCCGATGCCGCCCGCGATCAGTTCCGCGAGCGGCGCACCCGATGCGCCGGCCGACGGCCCGAGCACCGTCACGCTCGCGGCCGCGACCGACAGATACAGGAATCCGACGACCACGACCGCGATGGCGGCCGAGCGCGGCATGTCATGCGCGGGGCGTCGGAATTCGGCCGCGAGGTGCGTGATCGCTTCCCACCCCGCGAAGCTCCACACCAGCAGCGCTGCAGCCTGACCGACCGCCAGCCAGCCGTGCGGCGCGAACGGATGCAGGTTCGCGGTGCGCGCATGCGGCGCGGACGCGAGCACCGCGGCCAGCAGCAGCGTGACGAGCAGTGCCGACAACACGAGCTGCATGCGACCGGACACCGTCACGCCGAATGCATTCGCTGCCGACACCGTGGCAATCAATGCGGCGGCCGTGACGATCACTGTGACATGCCCGCCGCCCGTGACGGCCGCGACATACGCGCCGCCGAACATTGCGGCGGCCGGCGCGCCGGCCGGCACCGCGAAATAGAAACACCAGCCGACGATCGCCGCGGCCTTCGGCCCGAATGCACGTCGCGCGTAGGTCGATACGCCGCCCGCGTCCGGATAGCGCGCACCGAGTGCGGCGAAGGTGGCCGCGAGCGGCCCCGACAGCACGACGAGCGCGGCCCACGCGAGCAGCGATGCCGGGCCCGCGACCTCGGCGGCGAGCGCGGGCAACGCAATGACGCCGGTGCCGAGCACCGCGCCGATATACAGCGCGGCGCCCTGGAAAATCGTCAGCGAGCCCGCGTGATGAACGGCGGGCGAATCGGCATGCGAAGGCATGAAAGGCAGTCTCCGGAAGGCTTGTTCTGGGCGCGGTCGTTCGCGCGGTGAATCGTGGGATGCTACCCGAACGCGCGCGGCGATGCGGCGCGGCGTTCAGTAGTCCGCGACGTGCCGCGTGTCAGCCGATGTCAGTAGCGGCGGGCCAGACGCAGGCGCGCATCCTCGCGCGCGGCAGGCGGCAGCTCGGGCGCGTAGTGGAACGCGCCCGACACGAGCGACGCGACGGGCACGCCGTCGCGGAACAGCACGCGATTGCCGGCCAGCGCGGGCACCTTGTCGCCGGGAAGCAGCGTGCCGGCAAGGTTCAGCGGATCGGCGCCCGTCACGCACACATACTGGCCGTCGCCCGGTTGGCGACGCAGTTCGCGCAGGATCGGGATCGCCTCCGGCAGCGCGAACTGCTCGCCCGCGAGCCCGGCGACGAAGCGTCCGCCGCGAATCTCGCCGCGCGCTTCGAGCCGCTGCAGCACGCGCACGAGCTCGCGCCAGCTCGGCAGCCAGTCGGCTTCGCGTTCGAGCAGCCGCCAGAACACGACACCGTAGCGGCGCAGCAGCGTCCAGACGATGTGTTCGAGCGCGGCGGGATCGGTCGCGGGCGCACCGCGCTTCGGTGCCGGGGTTGGCGCGTCGTCGTTCGGTGGCGAAACGCGTTGCACGAGCGCCCAGCGGCCCGCATCGTCCATCCCGCCGATCAGTGCGCCGCCGCGCCGCGTGCGCGGCGCATAGGTCGCGCTGCGCTTGACCGCCGGCTTCAGCAATGCGCGCAGTCCGGCGAAGCTGTCCGCGTTCACGAGGCCGGCCGATACGAGTTCGCCGAGTGCCTGTTCGAGTTCGACGGGCAGCATGTGCAGTTCGTCGAGCAGTGCATCGAAGAACATCGCGCCATGGGTGGCGAGCGCGTCCCGCACCTGCGTCGCGCGCGCGGACAGCGCCGGTTGCGCGTCCGGGTCGCGCAGCGCCTGCCATGCACCGAGGTGGCGGCGGGGCAGCAGCACGACCGGCGTCGTCTTCACGGGCGTGCCGGCCGCGCGGGCCGGTGCGCCGATGCGGGTCCACACGAGCTTGCCCGAGCGGCACAGATCGTCGAGGCCGCCGGCCGTATAGTCGGTCAGCCGTGCGGGCAGGAGCGCGTCTTCCCATGCGCTCGCCGCGGCTTCGTAGCCTTCGAGCTGCTCGACGACGGCCGCGAGCGCGTCGCGGCCGGTTCCGCGCGTATCGGGCGTCAGGCGTTGCCAGTGGAACAGGAAGCGCATGAAATCGGCGCGCTCGACGGGCTCGATCTCGCGGCGCAGTCGTTTCACCGTATAGCGATGAATGCGCGCGAGCAGGTGGCGTTCACACCATTCGTCGGTCGTCGCGCCCGGCGTGAAGCGGCCGCGCATCACATAGCCTTCGCGCTCCAGTGCCGCGAGCGCCGTCGCGATCGTCGCGGGCGGCAGGCCGAGCGGCTGTGCGATGGCGTCGAGCGTCAGCGGCCCGAATCCGGTGAGCCGCGCGCGGATCACGTCGACGAGCGCGGCGTCGGCGTCCCATGGCTGCGCGCACGCGGCCGGCACCTTCAGCGCGGGTGCGACACGTGCGTCGGGATGCAGCGCGCGGATGCAGACCAGCCGCTCGACCGGCACCCACAGCGCGGCGCCATCCGGTGTGACGAGTTTCGTCGCGCGACGGCGTTCGGCCAATTCCGCGAGCCGCTCGGGCCAGCCGTCGTGCGCGTGCGCTTCGCTGTCGGCGACGCACGCGAGCGTGAGCAGCGCGTCGTGCATTTCGTCGGCATCGCGCACGAGCGGCCACGCTTCGTCGCACACCGCATCGATCGCATCGGCGTCGAGCGCGCCGAGATCGTCGGCCGACTCGGGGTCGCTCCAGCGGCGCGACTGCACGGCCTGCGTGCGGCGCTCTTCGAGCGGCGCGTCGTCGAGGAACGCATAGGGCTTCGCGTTCAGGATCTCGGCCGCGAGCGGCGACGGCGCGGGCAGGTCGCGCGCGATCAGTTCGATCGCGCCGCTTTCGATCCGGCGCAGCAGCGCAAGCCAGCCGTCGGTATCCATCGCGTCGTGCAGGCAATCGTCGAGCGTCTGGTCGACGAGCGGGTGGTGCGGGATCTCGCGTTCGCCGACAATATTTTCCAGGCACGCAACCTGTTCGGGAAACACGGTCGCGAGCAGGTCGTCGCTCTTCATCCGCTGCAGTTGCGGCGCGGTGCGCCGGCCGCCGGTGAAGCGCGGCAGCGCGAGCGAGGTCGTCGCGTTCCAGCGCCAGCGCACGCCGAACATCGGCGCGTCGAGCAGCGCCTGGATCAGCACATGTTCGGCGCTGGCCGAGCGCAGGTAACGCCACACTTCGTCGAGCGCGAAGCTGTGCGCGAGCGACAGCGAAAGAACGATCGCGTCGTCGGTCGCGGCGGCCTGCAGCTCGAAGTCGAACGTGCGGCAAAAGCGCTTGCGCAGCGCGAGCCCCCACGCGCGGTTGATGCGGCTGCCGAACGGCGAATGGATCACCAGCTGCGTGCCGCCCGACTCGTCGAAGAAGCGCTCCATCACGAGCGTGTCCTGCGTGGGCAGCGCGCCGAGCGCCGCGCGCGTGCGGGCGAGGTAGTCGACGATCTGGCGTGCCGCGTCCGGAGCCAGGTGCAGATCGTCGGCGAGCCAGCGCAGCGCCGGCGCGAGGCGGCTTTCGGCCGGGACGATCGCGGTGCCGTCGGCATCGCTGCGCGATTCGGCGACGGCCGGGGTTTCCTCGCCTCGTTTGGCTTTGCCGCGCGTGGCCGTCTTGCCGGCTGCATCGCCGTTCGCACCGCTCGCACCGCGCTTGCGCCCGCCGGCATCCGTGTTTCGATCGCCTTCGGCGAACAGCGCGTCGAGCCGCGCGCGCAGCCGGCCGACCGCGGCCGACAGTTCGTCGCTGCGCCCGGGCGCCTCGCCGAGCCAGAACGGAATGCTCGGCGACTGGCCTTGTGCATCCTCGACGCGCACGCGGCCCGTTTCCACGCGAATGATCCGGTACGACTGGTTGCCGAGCTGGAACACGTCGCCGGCCAGGCTCTCGACCGCGAAATCCTCGTTGACGGTGCCGACCTGGATGCCCTGCGGTTCGAGCAACACCGCGTAGTCGGCCATGTCGGGAATCGTGCCGCCCGAGGTCGTCGCGGTCATCATCGCGTTGCGGCGTCCGCGCACCGTGCCGCCGACCACGTCGCGATGCAGATACGCGCCGCGCACGCCGCGGCGGCTCGTGAAGCCTTCGGCGAGCATCTTCATGACCTCGTCGAAGCGTTCGCGCGACAGGCGCGCGTACGGCGCCGCGCGCGTGAAGCTCGCGTACAGCGCATCCTCGTGCCATTCCGCGCAGGCGACTTCGGCGACGATCTGTTGCGCGAGCACGTCGAGCGGCGCCTCGGGAATCCGCAATGCGTCGAGCTCGCCGCGCTGCACGCAGTCGAGCAGCGCCGCGCATTCGACCAGCTCGTCCCGCGACAACGGGAACAGGCGACCTTTCGGCACGCCGCCGACATGGTGGCCGGAGCGGCCGACGCGCTGCAGGAACGGTGCGATCCCGCGCGGCGAACCGACCTGGCACACGAGGTCGACGTCGCCGATGTCGATGCCGAGTTCGAGCGATGCGGTCGCGACGAGCAGCTTCAGCTCGCCGCGCTTGAGCCGCTGTTCCGCGTCGAAGCGATGTTCCTTCGCGAGACTGCCGTGGTGCGCGGCGATCGCGTCCTTGCCGAGGCGCTCGGCGAGATGGCGCGCCATGCGCTCCGCGGTGCGCCGCGTGTTCACGAACACGAGCGTCGTGCGATGCGCGGCCGCGAGCGCGGCGATCCGGTCGTACACCTGTTCCCACACGTCGGTCGCCATCACCGGCCCGAGCGGCACGTTCGGCAGTTCAAGCGCGAGGTCGCGTTCACGCGTGTGACCGGTGTCGACGATCGTGCAGTCGCGCGGCGCATCGGCCGGGCCGCCAACCAGGAAGCGCGCAACCGCCTCGATCGGTTTCTGCGTGGCCGACAATCCGATGCGCGGCAACGCGCGGCCCGTCAACGCATCGAGGCGTTCGAGCGACAGCGCGAGATGGCTGCCGCGCTTGGACGATGCGAGCGCGTGGATCTCGTCGACGATCACCGAACGCACGCTCGACAGCATCTGCCGTCCCGACGTCGACGACAACAACACGTACAGCGACTCGGGCGTCGTCACGAGGATGTGCGGCGCGCGTTTGCGCAGCGCCGCGCGTTCGGTCTGCGGAGTGTCGCCGGTGCGCACGGCGGTGCGGATCGCAGGTACCGGCAAGCCGAGCTGCGCGAGCGATTCGGCGATACCGGCGAGCGGCGCGTCGAGGTTCACGTGGATGTCGTTCGACAGCGCCTTCAGCGGCGACACGTAGACGACGAGCGTCGCGTCGGGCAGCGCGCCGTCGTGCGCGAGCGCGTCGCGCACGAGATCGTCGAGCGCGCACAGGAACGCGGTGAGCGTCTTGCCGGAGCCGGTCGGCGCGGCCACGAGCGTCGACCGGCCGGCCTTGATGTGCGGCCACGCGAGCGCCTGCACGCCGGTCGGCGCGGCGAACGTGCGGCGGAACCATGCGGCGACGGCCGGGTGGAACACGTCGAGCGCGTGGGCGGGGCGGGTGGCGGTGACGTCCATCGGAGCGTTGAAATAGGGTGCGAGCGCACGGGCGGCCGCGCGCGAATCGTCAGTGTGCCAGACGTCGCGGATGCGCGCCGGGCAACGCGGGCGGCGAGAATGCGCGCGCCTCGTAGATGCAGATGAGGCGCGGTGCCGGCGTTTCAATAGGCGTGCGTGCGCAACGACACCCGTTCGGTCACGGGTGCCGGATCAGCGAAAGGGGGCGGCGCTTGCGTTCGGCGTGCGGCGGGGTGGGTGCGCGGCCCGGTCCGCGATCACACGCGATGCAGCCAGCCGAGCCAGTGTTCGAGGAACGGTGCGCGCGTCCACAGCGACTGCGCGAGCCACAGCGTGCCGCCCCATGCGGCGGCCACGATGATCAGGTCGCAGTGCCCGCTGTTCCACAGATTCAGCGAGTGACGCCGCCAGATCCACGGCACGCCGAGCGGATTCGGCCAGTCGGCGAGCAGATGCATCACGCCGCCGCACGCGAAGCCGAACAACGGCGCGGCCCACAGCGGATGCGGATGATGCGTGAGCCCGTGCCAGCCGAGCGCGAGCAGCGCGATCCAGCCGATGCCCCAGTGCGTGACGGTGCGGTGCGTGATCCACAGGCGGCGCTTGCGCGTCCACCATGCGACTTCGAGCCAGTCGGGCGCGGTGCCGCCCGCGACGCCGGCCGCGAACGCGGCGAGGAGGCCCGTGTGCCAGGGGCCGGTCGCGCCGGTTTGCGCGACGAGGACGGCGGCGGCGACGCCGGCCGCGAAGCCGGACGCGTGATGCGCATTGTGTGATGCCATAGGGAACGAGACGAACGAACGTGAAGCGGCGTGCGAGCGAAAGCCTGAACGCAGCGCGAAAGCGGGGCGCTATCTTCGCAGATCGGCACGCAGAGCGGGCACTTCAGGCGCCGTTTTTTTGCATGTCCGGGGTGATGGCGGTGCGGTTTGCAACTTTCGGATTTATGCATTGCACGAGGACCGGCGGCGCAGGCAATTTCGACCGATGCGCACGCCCGTTTCTACCGGGTAAGTGACCTCGCTGCCCACAATTTGCATGCGTTGATCGCGCGTCGCGTGTTCGACCCTTTTTGTCCCCCTATACTACGAAGCCGCACGTGTCCGTCGGCGAGCCAGCGGATACGCGGATCGGGCGCCTTTCCCGCCTGAAAGAAGATCCACATGGGGGACATGCAATGACTACGCTGAATCGCTTCAAAACATCCGCCGTCGTGCTCGCGACGGTGGCCGGCGTCGGTTTCCTGCCGAACGCGCCTGCCTATGCGAAGGGTCCGCAGCCGGCGGTCCTGACGAGTTCGGCGGTCGCGGTGGCCGACAAGTACAGCGCGGATGCCGCGGAGCGGATCTTCAAGGAAGGCGGCAACGCGATCGACGCGGCCGTCGCGATCGCGTTCACGCTTGCCGTCACGTATCCGGAGGCCGGCAACATCGGCGGCGGCGGCTTCATGACGATCTACAAGGACGGCAAGCCGTACTTCATCGACTACCGCGAGCGCGCGCCGCTCGCCGCGACGAAGGACATGTACCTCGACAAGGAGGGCAATGTCGTCAAGGGCATGAGCCTGTACGGTCCGCGCGCGGCCGGCGTGCCGGGCACGGTCGCGGGCATGTGGGAAGCGCAGAAGCGCTTCGGCAAGCTGAAATGGAAGCAGGTGCTCGCGCCGGCGATCCACTATGCGCGCGACGGCTTCATGGTCGACGAGCAACTGGCGCAGCGCGGCGTCGACGCGTCGAAGGAGTTCGGCGGCAAGACCAATTTCGACAAGTACTTCTCCGGGTTGAAGGCGGGCACGAACTTCAAGCAGCCCGATCTCGCCGACGTGCTCACGCGGATCGCGAACGGCGGCGCGGAGGGCTTCTACAAGGGCAAGACGGCCGAGCTGATCGCGGCTTCGATGAAGACCGGCGACGGCAACGGGCTGATCACGACCGAGGATCTCGCGCAATACCGCGCGGTGTGGCGCCAGCCGGTGCAGGCGAAGTGGAACGGTTATGACGTGATCACCGCGCCGCCTCCGAGTTCGGGCGGCATCGGCCTCGTGCAGTTGCTGAAGATGAAGGCCGATCTGAAGAAGGACTTCGACGGCGTGGCGCTCAACTCGCCGCAGTACATCCACCTGGTCGCGGAAATCGAGAAGCGCGTGTTCGCCGACCGCGCGCAATATCTCGGCGATCCCGATTTCTACAAGGTGCCGATCGCGCAGCTCACCGCCGACTCGTACATCGCGAAGCGTGCGGCGGAGGTCAATCCGAAGGAGCCGTCGGACACGAAGAGCGTGCAGCCGGGGCTCGGCACGTCGATGCCGGAGAAGGCCGAAACGACGCACTTCTCGGTCGTCGACAAGTGGGGCAACGCGGTATCGAACACGTACACGATCAACGGCTATTTCGGTTCGGGCGTGATCGCCGACGGCACCGGCATCGTGCTGAACGACGAGATGGACGACTTCTCCGCGAAGCCGGGCGTCGCGAACATGTTCGGCGTGGTCGGCAGCGATGCGAACGCGATCGAGCCGAAGAAGCGTCCGCTGTCGTCGATGTCGCCGACGATCATGACGAAGGACGGCAAGGTATCGCTCGTGATCGGCACGCCGGGCGGCTCGCGGATCTTCACGTCGATCTTCCAGGTGATCAACAACATCTACGACTTCAAGATGCCGTTGAAGGACGCGGTCGGCGCGATGCGTTTCCACCACCAGCTGCTGCCGCCGAACACGATCTTCTGGGAGCCGTACCATCCGATCGAAGGCGAGCTCGCGAAGCAGATCGAGGCGCGCGGCTACACGCTGAAGGGGCAGGACTTCAGCGGCGACATCCAGGTGATCAAGATCGACGGCAGGACGCCGGAGGCGATGGCCGATCCGCGCGGGCGCGGCGTCACGCGGATCATTCGCTGACGAGGCAGGCCGCAGGCGCGACCGCGGGGGCGGTCGTGCCGACGGCAATCGATGCCGGGCCTGGTGCCCGGCATTTTTCATGATGCGGCGGCTTCGCGGTCGCCCCTGCCGGTCGCCCCTGCCGGTCGCCCCTGCGGGTCGCCCCCTTTTTCATCAATTTGACGCGCGACGCTGGGATAATGGTGGAGTATGGCTGCGTCAATTGAAGCAAGGAGGCCCCATGGGCGACAACGATACCCGCACCGAGACCGACAACGCCACCGATATGGCGTCGGGCGAGTCGCGCCGGCACCATTTCGAGGAAGACCTCGTCGATGCGTACGACGAAGAACTCGAAATGGAACTTGACGACCGCCGTTTCGATAGCGGCGAGGATCTGCTGTTCTCGCCGGAGCGCCGCGAAGCGCGCAAGCAGTATTTCCGCGAGCTGTTCCGGCTGCAGGGCGAGCTCGTGAAGCTGCAGGACTGGGTCGTGAGCACGGGGCATCGCCTCGTCGTGATTTTCGAGGGGCGCGACGCGGCAGGCAAGGGCGGCGCGATCAAGCGCATCACGCAGCGCCTGAACCCGCGCGTGTGCCGCGTGGCGGCGCTGCCTGCGCCGAACAACCGCGAGCGCACGCAATGGTATTTCCAGCGCTATGTCGCGCATCTGCCGGCCGGCGGCGAAATCGTGCTGTTCGATCGCAGCTGGTACAACCGCGCAGGCGTCGAGCGCGTGATGAATTTCTGTACCGATGACGAGTACGAGGAATTTTTCCGTTCGGTACCCGAATTCGAGAAGATGCTGGTGCGCAGCGGGATCCAGATCGTCAAGTACTGGTTTTCGATCACAGATCGCGAGCAGGAAGTGCGCTTCCAGAGCCGGATCCAGGATCCGCTGAAGCAGTGGAAGCTGAGCCCGATGGATCTGGAGAGCCGCCGCCGCTGGGAAGCCTATACGGCCGCGAAGGAAGAAATGCTGCAGCGCACGCATATCCCCGAAGCGCCGTGGTGGGTCGTGCAGGCGGTCGACAAGAAGCGCGCGCGCCTGAACTGCATCAGCCATCTGCTGACCCAGGTGCCGTATCACGAGGTGCCGCGCCCGACGATCGATCTGCCGCAGCGCGAGCATCACGAGGACTACATTCGGCGTCCGGTGCCGGACAGCATGATCGTCCCGGACGTTTATTGAGCGGTTCAGGTCGGCTGGATCGACCGCCGGGTCGCGCCGTGCAACGCGGTGCGCGTTATTCCCGGATCAGGAACGCGGCACGGTCGCGTCCGGCGATCCACGCGGGTTCGCGACCGCGTCCGCTCCACGTGGCGCCCGTCGCCGGATCGCGATATTTCGCGCCGATCGTGAACAGCTTCGCGCGATCGCTGTAGCCCTGCCCGAAGATTTCCCGCGCGGTCAGCGCGTAGTCCTTCACGAGCTGGCGCACCTGCACCAGTGCCGCATCGCGTTCGCGGCGACGTGCCATCTGGATGCGTCGATCGAGTTCCGCGAGTTGGGCTTGCAGTTCTTGCAGTTGCATGCGTCCGATACCCCCTGGCTGAATTCTGATTGTCGGCGACGCGCGAGGTGCGGCGTGCCCCATGCCCGGCCGGCCGTTTGCGCAACGCCGTACCGGGAATGCAGGGAGATTAAATTTGGGTGTGCGGTTTTTCTATGGGACTTATCTGAATTTTAGCGGGGATCGTAATGAAGCCGGGGCGCGGAGGCGCGCGTCACAGGTCAGGGAAGCCCGAACGCCCCTGCGTCAGGTCGAACAGCTCGGCTTTCGCCGTCGCTTCGGCAGTTTCTGGCAGCTTGATCACGAGCTTCACCGTCATCCCGTACGCACTGTCCGCCAGTTCGTAACCCGCCTGCTCGATCCAGCGGCGCACGCGCGCTTCGTCCGGATAGCCGATTTCGATCGCGAACCGCGTGTGGCGAATGCGTTCGATGCGCTCGGCGTCGAGCAGCGCGGAGGCGATCGCGTCCGTATAGGCGCGCACCAGGCCGCCTGCGCCGAGCTTCACACCGCCGTAGTAGCGGACGACCGCGCCGAGCACGCCGTCGAGATCGTGATGACGCAGCACCTCGAGGATCGGTCGGCCGGCCGTGCCCGAGGGCTCGCCGTCGTCCGACATGCCGGACTGGCCGCCCGCGAGCAGCGCCCAGCAGACGTGGGTGGCCGCGGGGTGCGCGTCACGCAGGCGCTGCAGCGCCTGCATCGCGGCGTCGCGGTCGTCGACGGGGATCGCATGTGCGATGAAGCGGCTCTTGCGGATTTCGAGCTCGCGGGTGTATTCGGTTGCGAGCGAATAACTCATTGAACGGGAAAAGGAGATTCGGAATCGCGCCCATTATGAGCCATTTGGGTGCAGGATCGGTACAAAGTACGTGGGACGACGGATTGTCGGGATAACCGACGATGCATGACTTTCCCGGGAAATTAATAAATAGTTAAATATTGGAGAAGTCGCACGCTGTAACGTTGATCTTTTGTAACAGTCCTGTTACAGTTCCGCCGCACCGGGATGCCGGTCACTCGGCATGGAAAGCGGAGCGCAATGGCCCGATACGCGGCGGCGCTATATAAAAACACTCAAGAGAAATCACCTCAACGAGAACAACAATGGCCGATTTGCATTGGACCATGCCAATCGCCAGATGGACGTCGATTTCGACCGCGGGGGTGCCGGGCGTCGAAGCCCTCGATCCGATGGTGCGTCGCCGCTTGAGCCGGCTGTCGCGTCTCGCGCTTCAGGCTGCGTATGACTGCGCCGGAGCGGAAAATCCGTTGCGGATGGTATTCGCGTCGCGCCATGGCGAACTGACACGCACCACCGGCATTCTCTCCGACATCGGCGTCGCGGAACCCGTCTCTCCGACGGCCTTCAGTCTCTCCGTTCTCAATGCGGTCACGGGCATATTCGGGATCGCAAGGCGCGACCGATCGCCCGCGACCGCGATCGCGGCCGGCCATGAAACCCTCGGCTACGGGCTGCTCGAAGCATTTACCCAATATGACACGTCGCCGGCATCGCCGGTGTTGCTCGTCCATGCGCACGAGCCGGCCGACCCTGTATACGGCGATGTCGACGACGACGCGGAGAGCGTCGGGCTTGCCGTGCTGCTTGGCGCCGATGAGCCGGTCGGCTATCTGACCTGCGAAATGGAGATCGACGGCGCGAGCGACACGCACGTTGCCGACGACGCGGCGAGTACGCAAAGCGCGGCAGTGCTGCGCTGCCTGTCGGCGCGCACGCCGGTGTCATGGCGTGGCGAACACGCATTGTGGCGATGGAGCTGGCATGATCGCGCGGCTTGACTACGGCTGGCGCCTGTTCGCGACCGGCATGAGCCTGGCATTCTTTGCGTTTTGCGGATCGGTGTTCTCGGTGCTGGCGATCGTCGTCGGCGCGCTGTGGCCGCATCGGCGCTCGCGCCAGCGTTGCGTGACGCTCGTGATCCACCATTTCTTCCGCGTGCTGGTCGCGCTGCTGCAGCGCGTGGGCGTGATGAAGCTCGAACTGAGCGGCGTCGAGCGTCTTGCCAACGGCGGCCCCGCAATCGTCGTCGCCAATCATCCGACCTGGCTCGACGTCATGGTGCTGCTGTCGCTGACGCCGAAGGCCTGCTGCGTCGTCAAGCGCGGCCACTGGGGCAACCCGTGTTTCTGGGGCATCGTCCGCGCAGCCGAATACGTGAGCAATGCCGATGCCGTCGGTCTCGTCGAAGCCGGGGCGCGGCAACTGGCGGCGGGCTACACGATGATCGTCTTCCCGGAAGGCACGCGCAGCCCCGGTGGCAATCGTCTGCATGCGTTCTCGCGCGGCTTCGCGCACATGGCGGTGCAGTCGCGCAGCCGGATCCAGCCGGTGCTGATCGATTGCGATCCGCCGGTATTCACCAAGACCCTGCAGTGGTATCACGTGCCGTCTCGTGCGTTTCGCATGCGCATCGACGTGCTGGAGCCGATGGATCCGAACCGGCTTGCGTCGGATGTGACGTCGCCGTCGATTGCCGCTCGCAGTATTGCCCGCGAGGTGGAAGTGCACATTACCCAAAGCCTGTTTCAGTATGGATACTTTAAAACTGCAAATTAAGCAGCTTCTGATCGAGATGCTCGATCTCAGCGACATGACGGTGGACGATATCGATGACGATGCGCCGCTGTTCTCGACCGACGGAATCGGCCTCGATTCCGTCGATGCGCTCGAAGTCGGCATCATGCTGCGCAAGAAGTTTCAACTGACGATCGCCGCAAACGACGAGCGTACGAAAGCGCATTTTCGGTCGATCAACACACTGGCGGCATTCATTGCCGAGCAGCAGTCGCATCAGGCATCGCAAGAAGCCGTGCTGGAAAAGGGGAATCACTCGTGACCGACGCAGAAATCCTGGAGCGCATCCGCGCCATTTTTCACGAGAATTTCGCGATCGAGCCGGAGCGCGTGACACCTGAAACGCACCTGTTCGAAGAGCTCGACCTGGACAGCATCGACGCGGTCGATCTGGCCATCAAGCTTCAGGAGATGACGGGCAAGCGCATCAAGCCCGAAGAATTCAAGTCGGTGCGCACCGTCGGCGATGTCATCGCCGCGGTTCACGCGTTGCTCGCGCGCGCATGACGATGGCGATGACGGGCACGCGGGCGACGACCGGCACCGGCTTGTCACGCTGGGCAAGCGTGGCGGCCAGGGCGGTACTGTTTTTCGCCTATCCGCTCGTCATCCTGTTCGCGTGGCAGAGCATGTCGCCGCGCTACGTCGGTTGCCTGCTCTTCGCGTTGCTGTGGCTTCAGCGCACGGTCGGCAAGGGCACGCTCGCGAAGGCGCTGCGACGGCTCACGACGCTCGACTGGTGCGTGGCCGGTGCATTGACCGCGTTGTCCGTCGCGATTGCCGTGACGGACAGCGAACGTCTTCTTCATCTCTACCCTGCATGTGTGAGTGCCGGCTTGCTGGTCGCGTTCGGCGCGACGCTGCGGCGAGGTCCGACAATGATCGAAAAATTCGCACGATCGACCTATCCCGAGCCGAGTCCGGAAATCATCCGCTACACGCGGCGCGTCACACAGGTGTGGTGCGTATTCTTCATCGTGAACGGCGGCTTTTCGGTCTACACGGCGTTGTACTGGAGCCGTGCATCATGGGCCCTTTACAACGGCTTCGTCGCGTACCTGCTGATCGGTGCGTTGCTTGCGGGCGAGTGGCTGTGGCGCAGCATTGTCATCGCCGCCAGACGAAAGCGCATGGGTGTCGCATGATCGCGCTGCACGAGATGCTGTGTGCCGCGGCGGATAGCGAAACGACAGTCTGCCGCGACGGCACCGAGACGCTGACGCTGGGCGATCTGCGCGTGCGCGTGGACGCCATCGCCCGGACGCTCGACGCGAGCGGCGCGCGACGGGTCGCGATCTGCACAGACGATCCGTACGACTTCGCGTGCGCCTTCTTCGCGGTCGCGGCGGTGAAGGGCGAAATCGTGATTCCGGCCAGCAACGCGCCCGGCTATCTCGGCGATCTGGCCCATGCATACGACCTGGTGCTGGATGCGCCGGCGTTGGCCGCGTGCGGGCACGACACGGAGCGCGAATCTGCCATCTCCGTTCGCCCGATCGACGCGACGGCCGCGGTGACGCTCTATACGTCCGGCAGCAGCGGCATCGCGAAGCCGGTGCGGAAGTCGCTCGCGCAGCTCGACGCCGAAGTGCGCACGCTGCAGCGCGAATGGGCCGACCGGATCGGCGAGGCAGTGACGCTGTCGAGCGTGCCGCATCACCACATCTACGGACTGCTGTTCAGAATCCTGTGGCCGTTGGCGGCGGGCCGCGCGTTCGACCGGACAGCGGTGCTCGAACCGTTGCAACTGCAGCAGCGGCTTGTCGAATACGGCGGCGGTGTCGTGGTCTCGACGCCGTCGCAACTGATGCGCTGGCCGGCGTTGTCCGGTTTTCCGATGCAAGCGCCCGCGCCGTGCGCGTTCTTCTCGTCGGGCGGCCCGCTGCCGGCCGATGCGGCAGCGGCCTATGCGAACGCGTTCGGCGCCGCGCCGCTCGAGATCTTCGGCAGCACCGAAACCGGCGGCATCGCATGGCGGCGTCAGGACGTCTCGCACGCATGGCAGCCGTTGAAGGGCGTCGACGTGCGCTGCGACGACGAAGGTGTCCTGTGCGTTCGGTCCGCGCACCTCGGCCACGATCGCTGGCACCGCACCGACGACACCGCGCGATTCGACGCGCGGGGCCGCTTCGCGCTCGCGGGACGGCGCGATCGCGTGATCAAGCTCGACGGCAAGCGCGTGTCGTTGCCGGAGCTCGAGACGCGGATACTCGCGCACGAGTATGTGGAGCAGGCAGCCGCGGTGGTCGTCGACGGTGCGACGCGGTCACACGTGGGCGTCGTCGCGGTGTTGAGCGCGGTGGGGCGGGACGCGCTGGCGGAGCACGGGCGGATTGCCGTTGCCACGACGTTGCGGCATGCGCTCGGTGCGTATTTCGATGCGGCCGCCTTGCCGCGCTATTGGCGATTCCGCCACGCGATGCCGTTCGATGTGCGCGGGAAGCTGCCGGCCGCCGCGCTGGCGGCGGCCTTTACGGCCACGCCGGAGGGCTTCGAGCTGCTCGCGTCGTGGCGCAGCGACGACGCGTTGCATTACGAGCTGCGCGTGCCGCCCACGCTCGCGCATTTCGACGGGCATTTTCCAGGGCTGCCCATCCTGCCCGGGGTCGTGCAGATCGACTGGGCCGCGCGCCTTGCCGGCCGCGAGATGCCGACCGTGCGGGAAATCCGTTCGATCGAACACCTGAAGTTCAAGGCACCCGTGCCGCCCGGCGCCGTGCTGGCGCTGCGTCTCGCGCATGATCCGGTACGCGGCCACACGCGCTTCGCGTTCCGGTGCGGTGGCCGGGAATGCACGTCGGGCGTGCTGGTATACGGCGCGGCGGCGGCATGAGCGACACCTGCATCGTCATCCCGATCTACAACCATCGCGATGCGATCGGCGGCACGCTGGCGCGGCTGGTCGTGCACGGCCTGCCGATTCTGGTGGTCGACGACGGCAGCGACGAGCCGACCCGGCGGGTGCTGGCAATGCTTGCCGCGCAGTATGCCGGTTCCGTGACGTTGCTGCGGTTGCCCGTCAACGGGGGAAAGGGTGCGGCGGTCATGGCCGGCATGCTTGCCGCGCGCACACGGGGATACCGGCATGCGATCCAGATCGATGCCGACGGCCAGCACGATGCCGACGACGTGCCGAAGTTCGTGGCAGCCGCGCAGGCCGAGCCGGACGCCGTGATTCTCGGGCGGCCGCGTTTCGACGACAGCGTGCCGAAGGCGCGCCTGTACGGCCGCTACCTTACGCACGTGTGGGTATGGATCGAAACGCTGTCGCTGGACATTCCCGATGCGATGTGCGGATTTCGTCTGTATCCGGTCGATGCCGTCTGCGAACTGATCGACACGGTATCGATGCCGACGCGGATGGCTTTCGACAGCGAGATCCTGGTCAGGCTGCACTGGCGAGGCCTGGCGTTCAGGACGATCGCGACGCGCGTCGTCTATCCGGCCGACGGCGTGTCGCATTTCGACGTCTGGCGCGACAACGTGCGCATCAGCGCGAGCCACACGCGGCTCGTCGCCGGGATGCTCATGCGCGCGCCGATGCTGCTGACGCGCCGGCTCATCGGCCGGCGCGCCGCGCTGCCGACCGAGCGCACGCGCGCATGGTGGCGTATGCCGGAACGCGGCAGCCGGATCGGCATGGCGTTGCTGGCCCTGAGCTGCCGCTGGTTCGGCAAGGATTTCACGTCGCTCTGGCTGCATCCGATCGTCGGCTATTTCGTGCTGACGAACCGCACGGCGCGCACCGCGTCGCATGCGTACATCGCGCGCCTGCGCGACGCGCAAGCGGCGGCCGTGCCGAAGCCGGGATGGCGCAGTGCGTATCGGCACATGCTTGCCTTTGCGCAGGCGGGATTCGACAAGTTCGTCGCATGGTCCGGCCGTCTCGACGAACTCGACGTGCGCTTCGACGATTCATCTGCATTCGATGCGCTCGCCGCAAGCGGGCGCGGCGCGCTTGTGATCGGCGCGCATCTGGGCAACCTCGAGATGACACGCGCGCTTGCGCTGCGCGATGCGCATACGAAGGTGACGGCGATCGTCTATACCGAACACGCGAAGCGCTTTACCGGTGTGCTGGCCGGCGCGAACCAGGCATTCGGCAAGCAGCTCGTCGAGGTATCGGACTTCGGGCCGGATACGGCGATGATGATGCAGTCGCGGATCGATGCGGGCGAGCTGCTCGTGATCGTCGGCGACCGCGTGCCGCCGCATGATTCGGGGAAAACGGTCGACGCCCGTTTTCTCGACGCGCAGGCCCCGTTCGCGCAGGGCCCGTACATCCTCGCCCATGCGCTCGGCTGTCCGGTCTACCTGTTCTTCTGTCTGAAGGAACAGCGCGGCTACCGGCTCTATTTCGAATCGTTCGCAGACCGAATCGAACTGCCGCGCCGCGAGCGCGCGAGTCACGTCGCGCAATGGGCGCAGCGCTATGCCGCGCGGCTCGAACACTATTGCCGCAAGGCTCCCTATCAATGGTTCAACTTCTTCGATTTCTGGGCGCGGCCCGATGGAGGTCCGCGTGGCCGAGCATGACATGAAGAACGTCCCTGCCTCCGCCGCGGCGGATGCGAGCCGGCCGGCCGTCGTGATCGGCGACCGCCATCTGACGATCGAGGACGTGGTCGCGATCGCCCGCGATGGTGCGCCGGTCGCGCTGAATGCGGCGCCCGCGTGGCGCGCGCGGATCGAGCGCGGCGCAACCTGGCTGCGCGACTATCTCGCGAACGGCGGCACCCTGTACGGTGTCACGACCGGATATGGCGACGCCTGCGTGGTCGAGGTACCGCCGTCGCTCGTCGAAGCGCTGCCGCTGCAGCTGACCCGTTATCACGGATGCGGGATGGGCGACTGGTTCGACGCGACGCAGACGTTGTCCATCATCGTCGCGCGGCTCAATTCGCTCGCGTTCGGTTACTCGGGCGTGCGGTTCACGTTGCTGGAGCGGCTGGCCGATCTGGTGAGTCACCGCATCCTGCCGCGCATTCCGTCGGAAGGCTCGGTCGGCGCGAGCGGCGACCTGACGCCGCTGTCCTACGTGGCCGCGGCGCTGGTCGGCGAGCGCACCGTATCGTTCGCGGGCGACGAGCGCGACGCGCGGGACGTATGGCGCGCGATCGATCGCGCGCCGCTCACGCTTGCGCCGAAGGAAGGGCTGGCGCTGATGAACGGCACGGCGGTCATGACGGGGCTGGCCTGCCTCGCGTTCGCGCGTGCCGAGCACCTGACGTCGATCGCCGCCCGCCTGACGGCATTGACGACGGTCGCGCTCGACGGACGGGCGGGGCACTTCGATGCGCGCTTGTTCGACGCGAAGCCGCACGCCGGCCAAGCCGAGGCGGCCGCATGGATACGCGCCGACCTGGCCGGGCGCGACGAATTGCCGGGGCGGCGCCTGCAGGATCGCTATTCGGTCCGGTGCGCGCCGCACGTGATCGGCGTGGCGCGCGACGCGTTGTCGTGGATGCGTCGCGATATCGAGAACGAACTGAACAGCGCGAACGACAATCCGCTGATCGATCCGGACGAAGGGTGCGTGCTGCACGGCGGCAATTTCTACGGCGGCCATATCGCGTTCGCGATGGATGCGCTGAAGACCGCGGTGGCGAACCTCGCGGACCTGATGGATCGTCAGCTCGCGCTGCTGGTCGACGACAAGTTCAGCAACGGACTGCCGCGCAACCTGACGGGGGCGACCGGGGAACGGGCCGCGATCAACCACGGGTTCAAGGCCGTGCAGATCTCGTCTTCGGCATGGACGGCGGAGGCGCTGAAGCACACGATGCCGGCGAGCGTGTTCTCGCGCTCCACGGAGTCGCACAACCAGGACAAGGTCAGCATGGGAACGATCGCCGCGCGCGATTGCCTGCGCGTGCTGGCGCTGACCGAGCAGGTCGCCGCGGCGCACGTGCTTGCGACAGTGCAGGCCGTCCGTCTGCGGCTGCGCGACGACCCGCGCACGCAGCTTTCGCCCGCGCTGCGCGCGTTCATCGACGATGTGGATCGCCAATCGCCGCTGGTGGTCGAGGACCGGCCGCTCGAAGCGGAGCTGCGCGCGTTGACCGCGCGCCTGGCAGCCTGCGAGCCGATTGGCGAGCCGATTGGCGGATCGTTCGGCGCATGCCGGCGCGGGGAGGAGGAATGAACGAGAATCGTCCGCCGCTCACGGCGACCGCACGCGTCGAGGTGCTGTTCCACGATGTCGACGCAATGAATGTCTGCTGGCACGGGCATTACCTGAAGTACTTCGAAAGCAGCCGCGCCGCACTGCTGCGGATGATCGACTATGACTATCCGGCGATGCTGGCGTCGGGCTACGTGTGGCCTGTGGTGGAGGCGCATCTGAAATACGTTCGCCCCGCCCATTACAGCCAGCAGCTCGACGTGCGCGCGACGCTCGTCGAATTCGAGAACCGGCTGAAGATCGGTTACGAAATCCTCGACGCGGCCTCCGGCGAGCGTTTGACGAAGGGCTATACGGTGCAACTGGCGATCGATGCGACGACGCGCGAACTGCAGTTCGTGTCGCCGCCGGCCTTGACCGAAAGGGTGCGTGCGCAATGGGCCTGACGCTGCGCTACCGGCGGTTTGCGGCGACGCTGCTCGGCGCATGCATGATGCTCGCCGGCGGCGAGCTCGCGGCTGCGCCGGCGCCGGACGCGGCGGCAGCGATGGCCCGCCCGGCAAACGCCGCGCTCGTTGCCGATGTCGCGACGCGGCTGGCAAGAGTCGGTGCGATTCGCGCGGATTTTCGGCAGACACAGACGCTGTCGGCGATGAAGCAGCCGCTCGTCAGCACGGGATCGATGTTGTTCGATCGCAGGTCGGGTGTCGTCTGGCGCATCGACACACCCTACAAGGCCACTTATGTGATTACCGACGGCGGCATGCGTGAGGTCGGGGCGGACGGACGCCTCGTCGCGCCGGCCGGCGGTGGTCGTGGCGTCGCGCAGGTGTCGCGCATGATGCGCGACATGCTCGGCGGCGACCTGTCGGCGCTGTATGCGCAGTTCGACGTCGAAGCGAGCGGCACGCCGGAACGGTGGCGGATGGTGTTGCGGCCGAACCAGCCGCAGCTCGCACAGGCGATCCGCGTGCTCGAAATGAGCGGCGGTGCCTATCTCGGCAAGCTCGACATGACGTTTGCGAACGGCAACGTGACCGTGCTCGAGTTCGTGCGGCCGACGCCGGTCGACGCGCCCGCGCCCATCGAGCGCGGTTGGCTGGAGGCACGATGATGAACACGGCGCGGGACGCGATCGATGCATCGGGCGAGCGCGGCCGGCGGCGCGTGCTGTGCGCTGCATGGCTGATCGTCGCGCTGGTTGCGATCGCGTTGATCGTGTGGCGCTTCAGCGGCCCCGCGCCGTTGCAGACGAACCTGCTTGCATTGCTGCCGGCCACCGAAGCGAACCCGGTTGCCGAACGAGCGGTCGACGTGCTCGGCGATGTGCTCGGCAATCGCACCGTCTATCTGGTGACCGATCGCGACGCCGACCGTGCGAAGACTGCCGCGAAGCAGTTTGGCGCGCGGCTCGCGGCGAGCGGGGCATTTCGTTCGGTGACGGTCGAAGTGCCGCCGTTCGACCTCACGCAGATCGCGGCGACCTACCTGCCGGCCCGTTTCAGTCTGCTGACGGACGCGGATCGCCGCTCGCTCGAACAAGGCGACGCCGCGCTCGGCGAACGCCTTGTCCGGCGGCTCTACGCGCCGCCAGTCGACGGTCTGCAGACTGCGGTGGCGGACGATCCGTTTGGCTGGCTGCAGCACTGGCTCGGCGAGCTGCCGCTCGCGGCATCGAACCTGTCGCTCGAAGACGGCATGCTGGTGTCGCATCGCGCCGGCGCAACGGGCGTGCTCGTGATGACGTCGCTGGCAGGGTCGGCCTATGAATCCAGTGTCCAGCACGCGGTGCGCGTCGCGACTGCCGATGCGGAACGCGCACTTGCGGGCGAGTTCCGCGGCGTTCGCGTCGACCGGGCCGGCGCCGTCTTCTATGCGGAAGCGGCGCGCGCCAGTGCCGAGCGCGACGTGCACGTGATCGGCGCGGTGTCGCTGGCTGGCATCGCGCTGCTGCTGATGAGCGTATTCCGGTCGCCGCGCCTGCTGGTGCTCGCGTTTGCGTCGACGGCATTCGGCATCGTGTGTGCGCTGGCCGCGACGCTGTTGGTTTTCGGCAAGCTGCACCTGCTGACGCTGGTGTTCGGCGTGAGCCTGATCGGCGAGGCCGTCGACTATTCGATTCAGTATTTCGTCGCATACCTTTCGGCCGGGCGGCAATGGGATGCGCGGCGCGGCGCGGCGGCGGTCAGGCCGGCGCTCGCGGTAGCGCTCGCGACCAGCCTGCTGGGTTACGCGATCCTGATGTGGGTGCCGTTTCCCGCACTCAAGCAGATCGCATGCTTTGCGATCGTCGGGATCCTCAGCGCGTTCGCGGCGGTCACCGGCTTTTTGCCGCTGATGCTGACTCAGCCACCCCGCCGCGCGCCGTCCCGCGTGTTCTCGTGCGCGGCCCGCCTGCTGAACGGCTGGCAGTCGCTGCTCGCAGGGCAGCGCGCGGTGACCGCCGCCGTGCTGGTCGCGCTGGTTGCGATTCCGGGGTGGGCCGTCCTGAAGAGCGACGACGACATTCATCTGCTGATCCAGCGCGATGCGGGCCTCGCACGACAGGAAAGCACTATCCGCGCGGCGGTCGGGCTGGCAAACACCGCGCAGTTCTTCGTCGTGCAGGGCGCGTCTCAGGAAGAGGTGCTCGAGCGTTCCGAGGCGCTGCTCGGGGCGCTCGATCAGCAGCGGCTCGGCCGCGTCCAGTCGATCGCGACGTTCGTGCCGTCGGCGAAGCAGCAGGCACGCAATCGCGCGGTGCTGGGCACGCACGTGTTCGCCGATGCCGCGGCACTGCGTGCGACGCTGGCGCACGCGGGCTTCCGCGACGAGGTCGCCGACGCGTGGCTTCGCGCGTATTCGGTCGATGCGTCGGCGACGCTGTCCGTCGATACGTGGCTGGCCGCACGCTGGTCGGCGCCGTTCCGGCATCTGTGGCTCGGGCGGGTCGACGGCGCCACCGGCCCCGTCGATGCGGCACTGGCGATTCCGGAACGGGTCGACCCGGCGAATGCGGCGACGTTCGCGGCGCTGGCGCGCACACTGCCGGGCGTGTCGTGGGTCGACAAGGCCGCGAGCGTGTCGAGCCTGTTCGGCGCCTATCGGGTCGACAGCGGCCTGTGGCTGGCCGGAGCGCTGGTCGTGGTCGCCGTGCTGCTGATGTGGCGATACGGCATGCGCGGCGGTATCGCGACGACGTTGCCGGTCGTGTTCGCCGTCGCGTTGACGCTCGCGGCGTTCGGCTATGCGGGCGTGCCGCTCACGCTTTTCAATTGGCTCGCGCTGATGCTGGTGCTCGGCGTGGGCGCCAACTACGCGGTGTTCCTCCGGGAAGGCTGCATGCGGGACGCGGCCGGTCTCGGCGCGGTATGGACCGGCGTGCTGCTGTCGGCGGCCACGACGTTGCTGTCGTTCGGGATGCTCGGGGCGAGTGCGATGCCCGCGTTGCGCAGCTTCGGCACGACCCTCGCGATGGGCATCGTTTTTTCGGTGCTGTTCGCGCCGCTCGCCACGCCGTCCACGAAGGAGAGGCGCGCATGAACGCCAGACTGACGCCGGTCTACCTGTCCGCGCCCGGCATGATCAACGCGCTCGGCGCAACCACCGACGAAATCGTCGACGCATTGCACGCCGGCGTCGCGCCGGGCATGGCGCCGCGTACCGATGGCGTTGCCGGCGGCTGGATCGGGAGCGTGCGTGCCGCGCTCGACGTCGCGCCGCCCACCTCGCTCGCGCATTTCGATTGCAGGAACAACCGGCTGTTGCTTGCCGCGCTGGCGCAGATCGGACCCTTCGTCGACGCGGCGATCGCGCGTTACGGTCCGCGCCGGATCGGTGTCGTGATCGGCACGAGCACGTCTGGTATCCAGGCGGCGGAGCACGCGCTTGCGCAGCGTGCCGCGACGGGCACGATGCCTGCCGCGTTCGATTATCGACAGATGGAAATCGGCACGGCGGCGCCGTTCGTGCGCGCGGTGCTCGGTGTGGCCGGGCCAGCCTATACGTTGTCGACCGCATGCACGTCGAGTGCCAAGGCATTCGCGGCCGCACGCCGCCTGCTGCGGCTGAAGCTGTGCGACGCGGTCGTCGTCGGCGGCGCGGATTCGCTGTGCGAGCTGACGCTGCAGGGCTTCGCGTCGCTCGAATCGGTCAGCCCGGGGCGGACCAACCCGATGAGCCGAAACCGGAACGGCATCAATATCGGCGAAGGCGCCGCGCTGTTCGTGATGAGCCGCGACGAAGCGGCGGTCCGGCTGGCCGGCGTCGGCGAGTCGAGCGATGCGCACCACATCTCGGCGCCGGATCCGGCGGGCTGCGGCGCGGAGGATGCGCTGCGCGCCGCGCTCGCGGACGCCGGCGTTGCGTCGTCCGCTATCGGCTACGTGAACCTGCATGCGACGGCGACGCGGCTGAACGACGAGATGGAAGCGAACGTGATGGCGCGGGTGTTTCCGCACGGCGTACCGGCGAGCGGGACCAAGCCGCTGACAGGACACATGCTCGGCGCGGCGGGCGCGACCGAGCTTGGATTCGGCTGGCTGACGCTGGCGCGCAGGATCGCGCTGCCGACGCACGTCTGGGACGGCGCGCACGACCCGGCGCTGCCGGGGCTCGACCTGGTCGACCGCGAGCATCGTCTGGCCGGCGCTGCAACAGGACGCTACGTGATGAGCAATTCGTTCGCATTCGGCGGCAGCAATGCCAGCCTGATTCTGGGAGGCTGACATGGATGCCGCACCATTGATCGACGCGCTGCATGGCGGCGCGGATATTCCCGTCGGCGACGTGCGGGACGTGTTGCCGCATCGCGGCACGATGCTGCTGCTCGACGCGATCGAGCGCTGCTCGGAAACCGGCATCGAGGTCAGCGCGCTCGCGCGCCGCGATGCGTGGTATGTCGACGGCAATGGCGCGATGCCGGCGTGGATCGGCATCGAGCTGATGGCGCAGGCGATCGCCGCGCATGTCGGCCTGCTCGCCGCGCATGCGGGCGGCCGCGCGAAACCGGGCGTGTTGCTCGGCGCCAACCGCTATCTCGCGCATCGCACGGCGTTCGGCGCCGACACGACGCTGCGCATCGTCGCGCGGGAACTGCTGCGCGGCGACGAGGGGCATGGCGCGTACGAATGCGCGATTCATGCCGACGGCGAGTGTTGCGCGGAAGCCGTCGTCAAGGTGTACCAACCAAACGATTTTCAATCCTTTATCGAGGGGAGCTTCAATTCATGACTCGGCGAGTTCTCGTGACAGGGGCGAGTCGCGGCATCGGCCGCGCCGTGGCGCTGCGCGCGGCGTCCGACGGTTTCGCCGTGACCGTGCATTGCCGCACCGGCCGCGACGACGCGGAAGCCGTGGCCGCGACGATTCGCGCGCAGGGCGGCACGGCAGGTGTGCTGCAGTTCGACGTGCGCGACCGTGCGGCGTGCCGGCAGGAACTGGAGGCCGATGTCGAAGCGAACGGCGCGTATTACGGAATCGTCTGTTGCGCGGGCGTGACGCGGGATGGCGCGTTTCCCGCGCTGTCCGAAGAGGACTGGGACATCGTGATCGAAACCGGGCTGGACGCGTTCTACAACGTCGTGCATCCGCTGGCCATGCCGATGGTGCGCCTGCGCGGCGGCGGCCGCATCGTGACGATCGCGTCCGTGTCGGGCGTGATGGGCAATCGCGGCCAGGTCAACTACAGCGCGGCGAAGGCCGGGCTGATCGGCGCGACCAAGGCGCTGGCGGTCGAGCTGGCGTCGCGCAGGATCACCGTCAATTGCGTGGCGCCCGGGCTGGTCGACACCGGCATGCTCGACGATGTGCCGCTGGAGCACGCATTGAAGACCGTGCCGATGGGTCGCGTCGGCCAGCCCGACGAAGTCGCCGCGGTGGTCGGTTTCCTGATGTCGGATGCGGCGAGCTACGTCACCCGGCAAGTGATCGGCGTCAACGGCGGGATGGTGTGATGAAGCGCGTGGTCGTGACGGGAATGGGCGGTGTGACCGCGTTTGGTCAACGCTGGCCGGAGATCGAGGCGCGCTTGCGCGACGGGCGCAACGCGGTGCGGCGCATGCCGGAATGGGACTGCTTCGAGGCGCTGCATACGCGGCTTGCGTGCCCGTTGCCGGCGTTCGAGCTGCCGCCTTCGTATCCGCGCAAGAAGACGCGTTCGATGGGGCCGGTGTCGATGTACGCGGTACGCGCGAGCGAACTGGCGCTGGAGGATGCGGGGTTGTCCGACGATGCATCGATCCGCGACGGCCGGATGGGTGTCGCGTACGGATCGTCGTCGGGATCGGTCGAGCCGATCCGGGCATTCGGCACGATGCTCGAAACGGGCTCGATGCGCGACGTCACGTCGAACAGCTACGTGCAGATGATGCCGCATACCACGGCCGTCAACGTCAGCCTGTTCTGGGATCTGAAAGGGCGGATCGTGCCGACGTCGTCCGCATGCGCGTCCGGCAGCCAGGCGATCGGCTACGCGTACGAAGCGATTGCGATGGGCAAGCAAGCGCTGATGCTGGCGGGCGGCGCGGAAGAATTGTCGGGCCCGGCGGTGGCCGTGTTCGATACCCTGTATGCGACCAGTACGCGCAACGATGCTGCGCACCTGACGCCACGGCCGTTCGACGCCGATCGCGACGGCCTGGTGGTGGGCGAGGGCGCGGCGACGCTGGTGCTCGAGGAGTACGAGCACGCGGTCGCGCGCGGCGCGACGATCCATGCAGAGATCGTCGGCTTCGGCTGCAACTCCGACGGTGCGCACATTACGCAGCCGACCGCCGAGACGATGGCGGTCGCCATGCGTCTCGCGCTGAGCGATGCGACGCTCGACGCCGGCGCGATCGGCTACGTGAACGCGCACGGGACGTCGACCGATCGCGGCGATGTGGCGGAGAGTCATGCGACGGCGTCCGTGTTCGGCGAACGCATGCCGATCAGTTCGCTGAAAAGCTATGTGGGCCACACGCTCGGCGCGTGCGGCGCACTCGAGGCATGGTGGACGATCGAAATGATGAAGCGCAACTGGTATGCGCCGACGCTCAATCTCGCCACGGTCGATCCGGCGTGCGCGCCGCTCGACTACATCATCGGCGACGCACGCCGGATCGATGCGGAATTCGTGATGAGCAACAACTTCGCGTTCGGCGGGATCAACACGTCGTTGATTTTCCGCCGGATCGGCGCATGACGGCGGTCGGCGGCGCGGCGACGCGCGTCGTGATCACGGGGCTCGGCATCGTGTCGTGCCTCGGCAATTCGCTCACCGAAGTATCTGACGCGCTGCGCACCGGCCGGTCGGGGGTGAGCCGCGTCGACGCGTGGCGCGAGCGCGGTTTCCGCAGCCAGGTTGCCGGGGTGGCGAGCGTGGCGTCGGCGGCGCGCTTCGCGCGCAAGCACGAGCGCTTCATGGGCGACACCGCGCGTTTCGCCGCGCATGCGGCCGCATCGGCACTCGACGATGCAGGGCTCGACGCCGGGATGCTGCGTTCGCCGCGCGCGGGCGCGATCGTGGGGTCGGGCATCGGCTCGATCGCCGACTACGACGATGCGATGGAGATCGCGCGGCATCGCGGTATCGAGAAGACGCCGCCTTATGTCGTGCCGAAAGCGATGAGCAGCACGGCGTCGGCATGCGTCGCGCAATTGTTCGGCATCGAAGGCGTGTCGTACTCGCCGTCGTCCGCCTGCACGAGCGCGGCGCTGGCGATCGGACAGGCGGCGCACTGGATTCGCTCCGGGCATCAGGACATCGTGCTGGCCGGCGGGAGCGAGGCACTGCACGACAACATGACGCTGATGTTCGACGCGATGGGCGCGTTGTCGAGCGGCTTCAACGATACGCCGGAGCGCGCATCGCGCCCGTATGCGCTCGGCCGCGACGGCTTCGTGATCGCGTCCGGCGCCGGCATTCTCGTGCTCGAATCGCTGGAGCATGCGCGTGCGCGCGGCGCGCGAATTTACGCGGAAATCAGCGGGTTCGGCCAAGCCACGGACAACGCCGGCATGGCGGCGCCTCATGCACCGGGGATCGCACGCGCGATGCGTGGCGCACTCGACGGCAGCGGGCGGCATCCGGACTACGTCAACACACATGCGCCGTCCACGCCGCTCGGCGACACCGAGGAACTCGACGCGCTGCGCGACGTATTCGGTGGCGACGTGCCGGCCTTCTCGTCGACGAAAGGACTGACCGGACATCCGCTCGGCGCGAGCGGCGCGCATGAAGCGATCTACACGATCCTGATGATGCGCGACGGTTTTGTCGCGGGCACCGCGGTCGGCTTCGAGCCCGATCCGGCGGTCGCCGGCATGCCGCTCGTGCGTACCGCGCGCGAATGCTCGATCGAACGCGCGCTGTCGGTGTCGTTCGGATTCGGCGGCAGCTGCGCAAGTGTGTTGTTGGACGCCTGGAAGGGCGATTGAAGTGAACTTACTGAGCTGAGAGGACGATAACAATGAAGCACAAAGGACATCTGGCCGGCATGTTGGTGGCCGCGTCGTTGCTGACGGGGTGCGGTACCGTGGTGCGTTCGCTGCCGCTGCCGGCGGCGGCAACGGCGCCGGACACGAGCGGCGTCGCGATCTATTTCGGCACGCAGCCGCATCCGGACGTGAAGACCAGCATCGGTCCGCGTTCCGAATCGGTACGTGTGTCGCGCGGGACTCAGGCCGAACAGCCGACGTGCGACCAGGCGCTGGCCGAAGCGTTGAACCGTCTTCGCATCTACGCGAAGAATCATGGCGGGAATGCGGTCGTCAACGTGACGACGCGCTTTCATGAAAAGCGTTCGGAGTCGACGTCCGAATATACGTGCGGCGTGAGCGGCAGCGCCGGCGCGATCGCCGTGTCGGGCGACGTCGTGCTGCTGAACGCGCAATAACGGGAGTACACGTGAAATATCGCATCGCACTGGCGCTGCTCGGCGCGACGTTCGTCGCGTCGGCCGCGCACGCACGGGACACGATCAGAGACTATCCGATCGAGAACGCGTTGAAGAGCGAGGAAGGAAAGCTCGACGACGGCGTCGCGCTCTATTTCGGTGATCAGTCGCATCCTCGCGTGCTCAAGTCGTACGGCACGTTCGCGACGAACAAGAAGACCAACGCGTTCGGCAAGAGCGACGAGGCGGCATGCCAGCATGTGTTCCTGTCGGCAGTCATCGAACTGCAGGCGCGCGCGCGAAAGGAAGGCGGCAATGCCGTCGTCGGCATCAAGAGCAATTACCGCAACGTGTTGCGCTCGAGTACGACCGAGTTCACGTGCGGGGCCGGAGCGGTCGTGGCGGGTGCGGCGCTCACCGGCGAGATCGTGACGCTGAAGCCTTAGCCGGCGCGTGTCGGGACGGGGCCGCCGAACGGCGGCCTGCGTCACTCAGGCGGGCTTGCGCGCGGCGACGTTCACGAGCGTCTCGCGGCGCTTGCCCGGCTTCGGTGCGTACAGGCCGATGCGCTCGAGGAGTCCGAAGTCTTTCGCGCGGCTCCACCACAGGTACGGGAACGACACATTGCGGGCGTCGAACGTGAACCCGCCGTCGCGCAGCATCGCAAGGTAGCCGTCGGCACTTTTCTGAACTTCCATCGGATGACGGAACAGCAGCCGGATCACCCACGACTTGATGTACGCGTCGGTCGATTCGGCGAACAGCAGCAGCCCGCCGGGTTTCAGTACGCGGCGAAAATCGGCCAGCGCATGCTCCTGGTCGACGAGATGATGAAAGGTCTGATGGCAGAACACGATGTCGACGCTCGAATCGGCGAGCGGAATCTGTGTGCAGTCCGCACGATGCAGTTCGACGGGCGTGGCGCAGCGACGCGCGGCTTCCGCCGCGTGCGTGAGCGAGTCGTCGTGACAATCGATGCCGATGATTTTGCCGGGTGCGAACGCTTCGCCGAGCAGGCGGAACGACTTGCCCTGGCCGCATCCCGCATCGAGGATGACGGGGGCCGTTGGCAGGGGTGCGCCGATGAGCTGCTTGAGATCGTCGATGGCCACCCTAAGCACGTGATGCTCCCAGGTATGCGTGCGAAGAAACCAGATGCCGAAGCGGGTTTCGGGAACATAGGCGGGAGCGTGCGCGCGGCAGGACGTCATGGGCCTCTCGTCGGAATGTTGGATTTGTTGACCGCCTATTGTAGTTTGCAACGCCAGATCGTGGCGTGAGAAACGTAAGATATCCAATCCATCGAAATGGAACGGCAAGCATGAGTGAAATGAAATCGAATTCCGTCGACGTCGCGATCATCGGCGCGGGGCCGTCCGGCGCGGTCGCGGCCGCCTTGTTGCGCAGGGCGGGCCGTTCCGTGCTGGTGCTCGAGCGCCAGCATTTTCCGCGCTTTTCGATCGGCGAGAGTCTGTTGCCTCAAAGCATGCAGTATCTCGAAGAGGCCGGTATGTTGCAGGCCGTCGTCGAGGCCGGCTTCCAGTTCAAGAACGGCGCCTATTTCGTTTATCGCGACAGGATGTCGTCGTTCGATTTCCGGGAGAAATTCTCCGACGGCTGGGGGACGGCCTATCAGGTCGAACGCGCCGCCTTCGACGATCTGCTGATCCGTTGTGCGGCGGAACAGGGCGCGGACGTGCGATTCGGCCATACCGTGCAAGCTTTCCATCCTGGCGATATGCAACGGCTCGAGGTCGTCGACGAAGCAGGGTGCCAATATTCCGTTCACGCGTCGTTCGTACTCGACGCCAGCGGATTCGCGCGCGTGCTGCCGCGGCTGCTCGATCTCGAGGCGCCGACCGGCATGCCGACGCGCGCGGCAATCTTTTCGCACGTCGAAGACAGTCTGCCGGCCGGGTCGACCGATCGCGACAAGATCTGCATTGCCGTCCATCCGGAGCGTCGCGACGTGTGGTTCTGGATGATCCCGCTGACGAACGGGCGCTCGTCGGTCGGCTGCGTGGCCGACGCCGGTTTTCTCGACGTGCCGCAAGCGCAGCAGGAATCGTTGCTGCGGGAATTGCTGCAGAGCGAGCCGACGTTGTCGCGGCTCGTCGGCAGCAAGCCGTTCGTGATGCCGGTGCGCCGCATCGCGGGCTACGCGTCGAATGTCGAGCACCTGCACGGGCGCGGCTATGCGTTGCTCGGCAACGCGGGCGAATTCCTCGATCCGATCTTCTCGTCCGGTGTGACGATCGCGATGCGCTCCGCGCAACTGGCGGTCGCCGTACTCGAACGGCAGTTGCGCGGCGAGACGGTCGATTGGACGCGCGATTACGACATCGCGCTGCGCAAGGGCATCGACACCTTCCGCGCGTTCGTCGAGCGCTGGTACTCAGGGGCGCTTCAGGACATCGTGTTTCATGAAGACAAGGCATCCGACGTGAAACGCATGGTCTGCTCGATTCTGGCCGGCTATGCGTGGGACGAGTCGAATCCGTTCGTGCGGGAACCGGCGCGCGGCCTCGACGTGCTCGCCGAATTCTGCCGTGCCGGTGGCCTCGGGTGATTCGGTGAAGCGCGGCGGGCGCCGAACGATGTTCCGTCCGGCGCCCGCCATTGCATCACCGTCGCTCAGCTACCCTGCAGCCGGATATCGCGCGACGACGCGCCGACATACACGGTCCCGCCCGGCACGAACTTCCAGCCGTTTCGCGATGTATCCCACACGCTCTGCATCCGCGGTGAAACGGTCACGCGCACATGCCGCGCCTCGCCCGGGTTCAGCCGGATCTTCTCCCAGCCGACCAGCCGCTTCGGCGGTTCGTCCTTGTACGGCACGCCGAGATAGACCTGCGGCGTTTCCGCGCCTGGGACGCGGCCGTCATTGCGCACGGTGAACGCGACGCTCAGCGAGCCGTCCCGTTGCCGCGACACCGACAGCCCCGAATACGCGAAGTGCGTGTACGACAGCCCGTAGCCGAATTCATACATCGGCTTGATGTTGCGCGCGTCGTACCAGCGATACCCCATGTTCAACTTCTCCGCGTAGACAGGATCGTTCTCGAACGCGCCGCCTTGCCGCCACGCCGGCGAATCCTCGTCGCGCGCCGGGAACGTGACGGGCAGCTTGCCGGACGGATTGACCGCGCCGAACAGCACGTTGGCGATCGCCTTGCCGCCACCTTCGCCCGGGTACCACGCCTCGACGATCGCCGACACGCGATCCTTCCACGGCATCAGCACCGGATTGCCGCTCTGCACGACGACGATCGTGTGCGGGTTGGCGCGCGCGACTGCTTCGACGAGCGCGTCCTGGTTCGACGGGTTCGCGAGGCTCAGGCTCTGCAATTCGCCGAAATCCTCGCCGGCCGCTTGCGCGACCACGACGATCGCGACGTCCGAGCGCCCGGCGAGCGCCGCGGCCTGGTCGATTTCCTGCTGCGTGTACGCGCGGAACGGCGACTGCTGGTCGCTGTTGCCCGCGAACGTGACCTGCGCCGCCGGCGCCAGCGCGCGGATCGCCGCGACGATCGGCACGTCGACCTTCAGCCACGGATTGCGCCACCAGCTGCAGCCCGTCGACGAACCGAACGTCAGGCCGCCGCAGCCCGCGAACGAACCGGTGACCGGATCGCGCGTGTTGCCCGAGCCGCCGCCCGACAGCACGGCCGCATCGGCGTGGCCGCCGATCACGGCGATCCGCGACAGCGCGGACGCGACGAGCGGCAACTGGTTGCCGTCGTTCTTCAGCAGAACGATCGACTGCTCGGCGACGCCCTGCGCGAACCGGTTCGCGGTCGCGAAATCGATCGTGCCGCCTGCCTTGGCCGGATCGTCCATCACGCCGACGCGGATCATCACGGCCAGCTTGCGGCGCACCATGTCGTCGAGGCGCGCGGTCGACACCGAGCCATTCGAGATCGCCTGCTTGACGGCGGCCGGCGTCAGGTAGACGCTCGGCCCGACGTCCTCTTCCTCGTCGAGCCCGGCGTTGATCGAGGCTGCCGTGCTGTGCGCGGCGCCCCAGTCGGACTGCACCTGGCCCTGGAAGCCCCATTCGTTCTTCAGCACGTCGTTCAGCAGGTGATTGTTCTCGCACGCGTACGTGCCGTTCAGGCGGTTGTAGCTGCACATCACGCTGCCGGGCTGCCCGCGCTTCGCGGCGATCTCGAACGGCAGCAGGTAGAGCTCGCGCAGCGTGCGTTCGTCGATCTGCGTGTTGCCGCCCATCCGGCCGTGCTCCTGTTCGTTGCCGGCATAGTGCTTGATGGTCGCGATGACTTTCTGCCGCTGCGTGGCGAGCGTGCGCTCCGCGAGCAGGTCGCCGGCGAGCAGCGGATCCTCGCCGAGATACTCGAACAGCCGGCCGCCACGCGGCTCGCGCGCGAGGTTGGTGCCGCCGGCGAGACCCATGCCGAATCCTTGCGCACGCAACTGGATCGCGACCTGCTTGCCGTAGTCGTACGACAGGCGGCGATCCCAGCTCGCGGCGACGGCGATCGTCGCGGGAAAGGTGGTGCTCGCGAGCGACGTGCTGCCGGAGCCCGTCGCCGAGTCGACCATGTTGAGATCGGGAATGCCGAGCCGCGGCACGCCCTGGATGTAGCCGGCGCCACCGCCCGGCACCTTCGACATTTCGTATTGCGAATGAATGAACTGCAGTTTCTCGTCGAGCGTCATCTTGCGCACGAGGAGGTCGGCGCGTCGCTGCGCGGCGGATGATGCGAATGCGTCGGCGGCGTCGCCCGGTGAGTTGAAATCGGCGTTGCCCGCATAGACGCTGGTGCAGAGGGTCGCCGCCAGGACGGCGGCCGGCCAGAGTGTGTCCCGCATGTTGCTCTCCATGATCGTATTGCCGGTTGTTGTTCGGATGATGTCTGGAGCTGCGTACGTCCGATGGATTCGCATCGAACGCATTCGGCTGGCGATGCAGGATGATTGCGCGTCGGCATGCCAGGCCAGGCGGGGAATCGTTACGGCCGGTTGGGCCCGATCGGAGCACGCGGACGGCGACGCGGACCGCCCGACACTGCCGAATCAGATGTAGCGATTCTCTGCAGGGACCAATCGTACGAATGTAGTATGACTACAGCATCGGTGTTTCTACTGATCCGTATGATCTTTTTTCGATACGATGGCTGGCCGCCGGAAAGAGACGGTCATCGTTCCCGATAGGGTGCGCGCCGCGGAGTAAGAAGTACCTGCGCGATGCGCTTCGTTGTGCGCGCATCGAAGGGAGCGCCATCGGATTCCGGCCGCTGCGAGGAAATCGTGCAGCACGGCCGACGCGCTAGCTGCGTCGCGCGACGGGGCTGCCGGGCAGTGGAATCCCGGCGCGATAGACGACGGTCGCGAGCGCCGCGGCAACCGCGGCCTCGGCCGTCAGCACGGCGGCGGCCGCGCCCAGTTCCGCGAAGTACTTCGCGAGCACGGGCACCAGGACGATGTTCAGAATGCCCGACGACATCAGGATCCGCGTGAACGCCGATTTCATGCCGAGCGGCAGCATCGTCTGCACACCAAACAAGTCGGTCATCCCGGCCATGAATGGAATGAAGGCCATCCAGCGCAGTACCTGGACCGTCGGTTCGTACGAAGGGCCATACAGGATGCGCACCGCGAGCGGTGCGCCGAAGAAGATCGCGAGCGAGATGCCGAGCACCATCACGACCTGCACGACGAACAGCTTGCGCAGGAACGAGAACGCGTCGTTGCGTGCGTGCCGCATCAGGTAGCTGATGCGTGGATAAGTGGCGGCCTTCAGCGGCTGGAGCATGCTGAGCGCCGCGCGGATCAGCTTGTCGCCGGCGGCGAAGTAGCCGGCCGCGACGTTGCCCGATACGAAGCCGAGCAGCACGGTGTTGGTCGACGCATAGAACGCGATCGACGTCGACGCGAGGAACACCTGCCAGCCGCCTTTCAGCGATTCGGCGATGTCGGCGACGCCGACGCGCACGAAGTCGATTTCCCGCTGGTAATACAGATAGGCGGCGAGCACGATCGCGGACAGCGTCGGCACGGCGGCGTTGACGATCATCGCGCGGTCGATATCCGCCGGGCTGTGCACGAGCGCGAACATCGCGGGCAGGCTCAGGATGCGGCCGACGAACAGGATCACGCTCAGCGCGCGCAGCTTCTCCATGCCCTGGAAATACCAACCCGGCGTGAACGCCACGCCGGCCACCATTCCGAAACCGATCAGCAGCAGGTCGCGGTCCTCGCCGAAGCGCTCGACCAGAAAGGTCAGCGCGATCAGCACGACGAAGCAGATCACGGCGATGCCGATCTGCGCGTACAGCGTCGCCCAGAAGATGCGCGAGCGCTCTGCGCGGTCGTCGCGGGCGAGCGCGATGCGCGGCGTCGCGGTCAGGTCGAAGCTGTAGCTCGTGCAGTTGGTGAGGTAGGCGATGACCGCGAGCGAGAACGCGAGCTGCCCGTAACCCTCCGGCCCCAGCGCGTGCGTCAGCAGCGGTGCGATCAGCAGCGGCACCGCGTACATCGAAATCTGCAACGTCAGCAGCAGCAGGAAGTTCTTCTTGATGTTTGACATTCGCTCGGTCGGCGCCGTGAGTGCCGCATGGCGGCGGAGTGCGGGCCGCCGTGCGCGCGCGGCCGGCCGGCGCTGGCCCGGCTGCGTGGGTTCGCGGCCCGTTCCGGCGGGCGCCGGTTTCGTTCGGCGATGCCGGACCCGGCCACATCGTATGGCGGTCATGATACGGGCCGCGCGAGACGCCTGTGTTCGCGAGCCTACCGTTCGCGGATTCCGTGCGCGCGTGCGGCGCGAATCGCGCTACGACGCGCATCGTTGTATCGCCGCAGTGACGAATGCATTTGTAAGCTGGCGCACCGAAGGACGCTCGGGCCCGGTGCTCTAATCGAGCGCACTGTTCTGGTTCAGCGCGCAAAGGGCTTGACGACGCGGGCCGACAACCGTCGTCCCTGGGCGACGGGAACACGACGACGCATGGCGAAGGGCGAGCGGGGCGCGCAGGGGCGCGACGGCAGTCCGTTACCCGAAGGCCGTGCGTTCGCCGACCGGTCGCACGATCGCGGCATGGCCGATCCTGGCGGAGCCGCCGGCGCGGGTATCCGCACCCGATAACAAATACCGATCCGAGGAGTACCGATTGAAGCCGATAACGTTCGGCAGCTGCGTGGGGTGGCTGCACGAAGGACAGACGACACAAGGCGTGATCCTGTGCGAATCGCTCGGGCACGAGGCCTCGTGGACGCACAAGCTCATGCGGGCGATCGCGGAGCGGCTGGCGCGCGACGGCGTCACGGTACTGCGATTCAACTATCCGTGCACCGGCGACTCGGCGGGCGACGATCGCGACGCCGGTCGGCATGCCGCGTGCATCGACAGCATTCACGACGCGATCGACTTGTTGCGCGATCAGGCCGGCGTCACCGCACTGACGCTCGTCGGGATCCGCGCGGGTGCGCTGTTCGCGATGCTGGCCGCGGCGGGCATGGGGTCGCGCGCGTCGGCGCGCGTCGATGCAGTGGTGGCGCTCGCACCGGTCGTGCGTGGCCGCGCCTATCTGCGCGAGCTGTCGTTCGTGCATCGCCAGTGGCTCGACACCACGTCGCCGGCAATCCGCGCCGCGCATCGCGACGAACCGTGCATGAACGTGCTCGGGCACCGCTTTCCCGCCGATTTCGTCGATGCGCTGAAGGCGCTCGATCTGTGCGACGTCGTGCGCGATGCGCCGACGTTGCCCGGTGCGATGCTGCTGATCCAGCCCGATCAGGGCGACGTGCCGGCATTGCGCGACGCGCTGCTCGCGCGCGGCGTGGACGTGACGAGCGATCCGTTCCGCGAATGGCCGACGACGATGCTGGACGGTACGCGCTCGCGCTTGCCGCTTGCTGCGATCGACACGCTCGCGAACTGGATCGCCGAACGCGCACCGCATAAGCCGGCCGGAACCGACACCGCGTCGCGAGCGGACCCCGCATGGAATGGCGAGTCGGCCGTCGCGCTCGACATGAACGACATGACCGAGCAGGTCGTCGCGGTCGGTCCGGACCGGCTGGTCGGCGTGCTGTGCCGACCCGCCGATACGCGGCCGGCGAAGCCGGTCGGCCCGGCGGTCGTGATCGCGAACACGTCGACGAATCCGCGCAGCGGCGAAGGGCGCTTCAGCGTGCGGCTTGCCCGCACGCTGGCGCGCGCCGGCGTGACGACGCTGCGAATCGACGTGCAGGGCGTCGGCGATAGCGGGCCCGCCGCGCCCGACGATCAGTCGGATGTCGTGTATTCGACGCAGTCGAGCGACGATGTGGCCGCTGCCGCGGACTGGCTGCGTGTGCTCGGTCATCCCGAGGTGGTCGCGGCCGGCATTTGCTCCGGCGCGTATGCGGCGTTGCATGCGGCATTGAAGACGCCGTCGCTCGGCGGCGTGATCGCGGTCAATCTCGCACGCTTCGTGTGGCCGGCCGGGCTCACGCTCGAAGCGGTGCAGAAGCAGCGGAACAACTCGGTGCGCGGCTACTGGCTGTCGGTGCGCGACTGGCAGAAGTGGAAGCGCCTCGTGCGGGAGCGGCGCGACCTGCGTCCGATCGTGCGAGCCGTGGCCGCGAATGCGATCGCGCGGGTCAGCGTGCCGGCGAAGGCGCTCGCCGCGCGCGTCGGGTGGAAGCCGCGTAGCGGCACGCCGCGCGGCGTGATGCATGAACTCGCGCAGCGCAACGTCCGGACGACGCTGGTGTACGGCGCGCTCGATCCCGGCATCGACGATGTCCGGCGTCACTTCGGCGCGATCGAGCACGCGTTCCGGCGCTCGCGTCATGTGCGTCTGCATCTCGAGCCGGAGGTCGATCACGCGGTGTACGGCGCGGCAGGCACGGACATCGTGATCGATCTGTGCATGCAGGCGCTGGGCCGCGACTCGGCGTGGCCGGTCGCGCGCGTCGCCGATCCGGCCACGCAGGAGGCGGCCGCGCGACCGTACGCGAACGTGTCGGTCGGCAGATCGTGATGAGTACCGCGTCCCTTGCGTCGACGCTCAGGGGTGCGATCGCGTTTGGCTTGAAGATCGGCGTTCGGTGGGCTCGCTCACAGACGGGCCGTTCGCCGTGGTGTCCAATCCCGTATCGGCGCGTGCGCGGCGGGATGCGTCATTCCGGATCGCCCGGCTGCGTATAGGGCGACTTCTCATAAGGGGACGCGTACAGCGTGCCGGTGTGCCAGAGGTCTTCGGTGGGCGCATCGGCCACTGACGGGCGATGCGGCCGCGTCGGCACGAGCGGCCGGCGCAGTGCACCGCGGCCGCGCGATTCGGGCGCTGCGGCCGTACTCGCGGCGGGAAGCGCGGCAGGAAGCGCCACGGCAGTTGACGCGACGTCGGATGCCGCCGTGGCCGGCTCCGCGGCCGCGCCGGTTATCGCGGCTTGTGCGGAACGCTGGAGCGGCACCGGCGCAAGCGGCGTTGACGACGCGAAGACCGGCGTGGCGGGCAAATTCTGCGCGCCGGCAGCACAGGCAAAGCAGGCCGAGACGATGCAGACGACTGACGAAAGCGATGCAGAGCAGTTCATGACGAATCGTACGGAGTACGTGCAGTGAAGAGGGAGGCGCGGCACCGCCATGCGAGCCGCGCCGCCAAGCGTAATGCCGGAATTCGCCGCGTTCGGCGGGTTACCGCACAGTTTTGGAAGGACACGATGTCAATCACCACGCAACCGGAATCGACGCTCGGGACGCCGCGGCCACGCACGGCAGGCATCCGGCGCGCGCCGTGGCTGTCGCGCATGGCGATCGTGGCGGCCGCGTGCGCGCTGAGCGCATGTGCGTTGTCGCCGGGCATGAGCTACCGTGCGCCTGCCGCGCGCGACGCGAATGCGCGCGTGAGCGCCGACGCATCGGGCGCGGGCGGCCTCGACGGCGTGCAGAACGTGTCGAGCGAGGATCTGATCGAAATCACGCCGGCGTTCGTCGCACAGCAGCATGTGGGCCAGCGCGCCGACGTCGACGCGGAGATCCGCCAGTTGTTCGGCAAGCCGAAGCCGTACGCGATCGGCCCGGGCGACGTGCTCGGCATCGTCGTGTGGGACCACCCCGAATTGAACCTGCCGACGACGCAGACGACGGGCGGCGGCGACGGCGTCGGCGCCAGCTCGGTCGCGACCGGCTATACGGTCGACGCGAACGGCAACGTGCAGTTCGCGTATGCGGGCCTCGTGCATGTCGCGGGATTGACCGAGGCGCAGGCGCGCGCGCTGCTGACGAAGCGGCTCGGCGAATACGTGCGCAAGCCGCAGATCGCGCTGCGCGTGCAGACCTACCGCAGCAAGCGCGTCTATCTGGATGGCGAAGTGCGCACGCCGGGTCTGCAGATCGTCAACGACATGCCGATGACGCTGCCCGAGGCGATCGACCGCGCGGGCGGCTTCACCCCGACGGCCGACCGCTCGCAGGTATCGGTGACGCGCGGCGACCGGACCGTGAACGTGAGCCTGCCCGCGCTGATCGCCGCGGGCGTGAACCCGTCGAACATCCTGCTGCGCGACGGCGACCTCGTGCGCGTGCGCGCGGCGAGCGACGCGAAGGTATTCGTGCTCGGCGAGGTGTCGCGACCGGCGACGCTGACGCTGACCGACGGCCGGATGAGCCTCGGCGAAGCACTCGGCGATACAGGCGGCGTCAGCCAGTACACGTCGGACGCGCGCCAGGTGTTCGTCGTGCGCCGCGGCCCGGACAACCGCCCGCGGGTGTACCACCTCGACGGCAGTTCGCCCGCGTCGTTCGCACTGGCCGACCAGTTTCCGCTCCAGCGCCGCGACGTCGTGTTCGTCGATGCGTCGTCGCTGGTGCGCTGGAGCCGCGTCGTCAACCTGCTGATTCCGTCGTCCGCGCAGGGTGCGCTGACGGCCAGAGCCATCTCGCCGTGACGCTCGTGGCGGATTTCGTGACCGCGACCGCGCGTCGCGCCATACGGGACTAATGCTGTATGACTTCTTCGACCCTGCCTGACCCGCACAGCGGGCCCGCCCTGCGGCCGTCCTATCCGGTGCGCCGCTATTGGGGCATGCTGTACGGCGGCCGGCGCCTGATCCTTTGCACGGCGCTCGCGGGCGCGCTCGTCGGCGCCGTGTATGCGCTGTGCGCGGCGCCCGTCTACCGGACCGACATCCTGTTCCAGGTCGAGCAAAGCCCGACCGACTCGAAACAGACGTCCCCGCCCGGCGATCCGTCGGCGGTGTTCGACCTGAAGACCGACGCGTCGACCGAGATCGAGGTGCTGAAATCACGCGCCGTGCTCGACCGCGCGATCGACAGTACCAACCTGGCCGTCGACGCCCGGCCGCATTACCTGCCGCTGATCGGCTGGCGGTTCGTGAACGCGGCCGACGGATTGTCGTTGCCGTTGCCGGGCGGCTACGTGTACGGCACCGAGCGCATCGACGTGCCGACCTTCGACGTACCGAAGCGCCTGCTCGGCAAGCGCTTCGCGCTGACGCTCGGCGACGACGGCGTCTATACGCTGCAGCGTACGGGCTGGTTCGGCCGGAAGGGGCCGGCATGGCAGGGCCGTATCGGGCAGCCGCTGCATGTCGACACACCGCAGGGGCCGCTCGACATCTTCGTGCGCGACGTGGCCGGCAAGCCCGGCGCACGCTTCGACCTGACGCGCTACAGCGATGAAGAGGCGACGGTCTGGCTGCAGAAGAATGCGCTGATCTCCGAGCGCGGCAAGCAGTCGAACATGATCGGCGTGACGCTCGACGGCATCGATCCCGTGCACGACAGCCGCGTGCTGAACGCGATCGGCGACGCGTACCTGGCGCAGAACACGCAGCGCAAGTCCGAGGCGGCCGACAAGCTGATCCGCTTCATGGATACCCAGCTGCCGCAGCTGAAGGCGCAACTGGAACAGGCGGAAAACCGCTTCAACGCATTCCGTGCGTCGCATGGCACCGTCAATACGAGTGACGAGGCGCTGGCATTGCGCCAGCAGTCGGTCGACATCGAGACGCGCGTGCAGACGCTGCAGCAGCGGCGCGAGGAGTTGCTGACGCGCTTCATGCCGAAGCATCCGGCCTTGGTGGCCGTCGATGCGCAGCTGGCCGACGCGCAGCATTCGCTCGACACGACACGCAAGCAGATCCAGCAGTTGCCGACCGTCGAGCAGGGCGTGCTGCAGCTGCAGCGCGATGTGGCCGTCGATACCGCGCTGTACACGAACCTGCTCAACACGCGCCAGCAGATGATCCTCGCGCGGGCCAGCAAGACCGGCACCGTGCGGATCGTCGATACGGCGAAGGTCGCCGAGGAGCCGATCGGCCCGCATCGCGGAGTCGCGGTGATCGCGCTGCTGATGCTGGGGCTGCTGGCGGGCGCGGCGATCGTGATCGTCCGGCAGCGTGTCGTCGGCACGATCGGCGACGCCGAGGAAATCGAATGGACGACGGGGCTGCCCGTGTTCGCGACCGTGCCACACAGCGCGGTCGCGATGCAAGCGGAGTCGCGCCCGAAGGCCGGACGGCGCGGCATGCGCGCGCCGATGCCGCCGATCGACGCGCAGGATGCGGCGCTCGAAGGCCTGCGCAATTTCCGTGCGGCGCTGCAATTGTCGATGCCGGACGCGTCGAATCCCGTCGTGCTGATTTCCGGGCCGACGACGGGCGTCGGCAAGTCGTTCGTGGCCGCCAATATCGCGTCGCTCGTCGGCGCGGCGAAACGGCGGGTGCTGCTGATCGATGCGGACCTGCGCAAGGGTTCGCAGCACGAGCGGTTCCGCCATAGCCGCGCGCCGGGCTTGTCGGACATCGTGACCGGCACGCACGGACTCGCCGAGACGATCAGGCGCGGCGTCGCGCCGGGCCTCGATTTCATCGCGATGGGCAGCATCGTGCCGGACCCGGGCGAACTGCTGCTGCAGCCCGCGCTCGCCGCACTGATCGAGCAGGTCGCGGCGCGCTACGACATGGTCGTGATCGACGGCCCGCCGTTGCTGCCGGTGGCTGACGCGCTGGTGCTCGGCCGCCTCGCGGGAACCGTATTCCTCGTCGCGCGCAGCGGCGTGACGACGCTGACCGAACTCGAGGAAAGCGCGCGACGGCTCGAACACGCGCATATCGATGTATGCGGCGTAGTCCTGAACGATTACAAGGGCGCGCCGGGGCGCTACGACTACGGCTACAAGGATACGAACACGCATCAGGCCGCGTCCGGATATACGGCAGGGATCGCGTCGCGGCAACGGGTGGAACGGGCGTCATGAGCCGGCGAGCGGGCGGGGCCGGGTACGGGCCGCGACGGCGCCCTGTGACGATGCGTACGGCGGCGCGCATGCGCGGTGCCGGGGGTGGTTACGTGGGCGGCTACACGGGCTATTGGTGGGAAGATCCGGCACGCCTCGTGATGATGTTCATCCTGCCGTTGTACGGCATGCTGTCGCTCAGTCTGCTGGGCGACCCGAAGGCGATCGCGCGCGTCTATTTCGACGGCTACTACGCGTTCGTCGGCGCGCTGTTCCTGATGGTGGTGATGGCGGCCGCATGGCTCGCGACGACCGAAGCGCGCACGCGACGCGGGCCGCCGCCGGCCGAGGTCGAGCTGTCGCCTCGCGTGCTCGATTTCGTGTTCGCGCTCACGCTGTTCGGCTATGTGCTGTTGCTGAGCGGCATCCTCACGCACCCGGCACTGCTAATCGCGTTCGTGCGCGGCGAAGCGAATGCCTACGACATGCTGGAACTGAAGGGGCGTATCACGGGCCTGAGCACCTTCACGCAGGCGACCGCACCGTTCGTCGTGCTGTATTTCTATGTGTTCAGGACACCCGTCAAGGGACTGAATCGCTACAAGATCTATTTCGCCGTGCTTGCCGTGCTGACGCTGATGCGCAGCTTCATCTTCGCCGAACGGCTTGCGCTGATCGAGATGGTGATGCCGCTTGCGCTGATGGTCGTGCGGTTCCGGCTCGGAGGCAGGTATTCGCGGCTGTTGACGCTCGGCCCGTATGCGGCGATCCCGCTGCTGTTCGGCCTGTTCATCGCGAACGAGTACAACCGGTCGTGGGAAGCCTATTACGTCAACATCTACGACAACCTGTTCGATTTCGCGCTCGAACGCCTCGGCCTGTACTACTCGACATCGTTGAACAACGGCGCCGGAATACTGAGTGTGCTGGGCTGGGACCAGGGCCACCCGATGTTTACGTTCGACTGGCTGCTGCGCTTCCCGGTCATCGGCGCGCCGTTGCAGCCGTGGCTGGACTCGGGCGACAGCATCAACCTGTTCCTGAACGGCTACGCCGACCCGGAGTTCAACAACCCGTCGGGCATCTTCGTCCACTTCTACGAGTGGGGCTGGTTCGGCTTGCTCGATGCGCTCGCGCTCGGCTGGGCGGTCGGTCGCAGTTATGCGGGCTGGCGGAGCGGCAACGGGTTCTGGTGCTGCATCCATGCGGTGCTTTACGTGTCGGTCATGGAAGTCATGCGAACGCCGAACCTGTTCAGCGGACGTAATTTCGTGCCGGTCGTGCTGCTGATCGCCATCTTCCAGTGGTTCGCCAAGGCGCCCGCGCATGCAGTGCCTGCCAGCGGAGGCGGAGCCGATGGGGACGGAAACCGGCGCGGCGTTGCGCGTGGCAATCGGGCCGCGGACGTTGATCCGGTGTTGTCGCGATAAGGCGATGGTCGACCCATTACTCATCATGGCGACTCACAAGCAGAAGTTTGAAATTATGGACGGATTGCGCGGCATTGCGGCGATCAGCGTGATGCTCATGCATTTCCTTCAGGATCTGCCGATTCCGATACTGCAGAGTGCGTATCTTTCGGTGGACGTGTTCTTCATGCTGAGTGGCTTCATCCTCACGTACTCCTACGGAGAAAAATTGCGTCAGGCGTCGTGGCGGGGCGAGTATGTGAAGCGACGGGTGATCCGTCTTTATCCGATGATATGCATCGGGTTGACGATCGGATTCGTGAGCCTCGTCGTCATGCGCGTCAATGCGTCAGCGGTGTTTTCGTTCGGCAACCTGGCCGCAGCCACTGGACAGAATTATTTTCTCGTTCCGTATCTGGGTCGTTTTTCGGTGTCAGGCTTTATCGGCGCCACGAATCACGGCTTGCAGGCGGTCGACGATCCCGGTGTGTTTCCTCTGAATCCGCCCGCCTGGTCGCTGTTCTTCGAGTTGTTCGCGAGCGTTGTGTTGATTGCGGCCGTCAGGATGAAAGAGCGGAACCTGCTGAGACTGGCCTATGCATGTCTCGGTGCGTTCGTCGCGTATGGATGGCTCGTGGGCCTCGACCACGACAAAGTGACTGTCATCCTGAATCAGGGCTGGGCGGCCGATAATTTCTTCGGCGGATTCTTCAGGGTCGGCTACGGGTTCCTGCTGGGCGTGGCAATCGCGAAGATATACGACGCCGGTCTCCCGGCGAGGCCGCACTGGTTCGTGGCCGGGCTCGTCAGGAGCGACTGGATGCTGTTTGGCGTGTTCCTGCTGGTCGTCCTGTTTCCGACGTCGATCAAGGGAATGTACGCGTTGGCCGTGCTGTTGTTCGTCGCCCCCGCGCTGGTTTATCGCGGCGCCATGCTCACTCCGAGCGGCAACGCGGTGGCTCGGATCAGCGCGTTCCTCGGCTGGATTTCGTACCCGCTCTACTGCGTGCATTACCCGATCGGAAGGCTGGTGTTCGCGTATGCGCCGCAGGGCGACGGCCACGTCGTAAGGACGGCAATGCTTGCCGCGTGCCTGTCGATCGTGTCGGCCGCCTTCCTCGCGAAATTCGTCGAGGAGCCGATCAGGTCGTATCTCGGCAAGCGCCTGTTCGGAAATCAAGCGGCCGCGACCGGCAGTCCGGTCAACGTCGCGTAAACGCGCCGATTCGGTCGCCTGCGGCTCGCGCTACAGCGTCTCGAAGATCGCCTTCATCATCTCGGCACTGCGGCTCCAGCGATATTGCGCCGCGTGCGCGATTCCCTTGCGCTTGAGCTCGGCCCTCAGCTCGGGGGAATCGAGCAGGCTACGCAATTTCCGCGCGATGTCATCCTGCGAATACGGATCGCAGTACAGCGCCGAATCGGCACAGACTTCCGGTAGTGCGGCCGAGTTTCCGACCAGCGCCGGGCAGCCGTAACGCATCGCCTCGAGCGGCGGAATGCCGAAGCCTTCGTAGATCGACGGATAGAGAAAGCACGCCGCGTTCTGATACAGCGCCTTCAGTTGCTCGTCGCTGATGTAGCCGACGTACTTGATGTTCGGTTCCGACGCGCCAACCGGGTCGTGCTTGCTGAACACGGTGGTGTTCTGCATCCCGACGATCACGAGATCGACCGACGGATCGCCGATCTGCCGGAATGCTGCGATCAACCGGCCGAAGTTCTTGGTGGGATTCATGCTGCTGACCGCGAGCACGAATCGATCCGGCGTCAGCGCATGTTTGTCGAGCACGCTCGTGTCCGGTTCCAGCGCGTCGAGATGATCCGCACCGAGCGGCACGATCCTGATCTTCTCCGCTGAAACGCCGCAGTGATGGGCGAGACGATCCCGCGAGAACCGGGAATTGGTCAGTACGCACGCCGAGGTTCGCGCCAGGATCCAGAACATGATCCGATACCACATCCGAAACGGCCGCGAGAAATGCGCGGGCGTGTCGAACACCGCCGCATCGTGCATGTAGATGATCTGGTTGCCGAGGAAGATCGATGCCGAATTGCCGAGATTGACGATGCGGCCGCGGCGCGCGAACAGCGGGAGGATCAGCTGTTCCCACACCACGCCTTTGTAAAAGCCGACTTCGACTGTCTTGGCGCCACTCACCGCGACGCCGGGCCGTGGCGGCACCAGCACGGTCACCGGATCCTGCGGATGAAACTTGATCAGTGCGGCGATCAGCTCGCGCGCGACGCGTTGCACGCCGGTCGTCTTCTGCGTCGTGAATCGGCCGTTGTAGACGAGTTGCTTCGGTTTGCTGGCGATCATATCGATAAGGGTGTGTCGAAATCGGGATCACGCTTTGACGTGATCCGGCGCAACCGGCTCGAAGTCGCGCGTGTCGGCTCGCGGCTCGTCGGCGCCGAGTCCGTAGAGGGCATTCCACTGGCGGAAGATCGCGTTGATCGAAAACCGCTGGATCGCGCGTTTCCGGGCCGCGGCGCCCATTTGTTCGCGCAGCTGCCGGTTGTCGCGGAGCACGGCCACATATGCAGACATCTCATCGGCGTTCGACGCGACGTAACCGGTCACGCCGTGGATCACCACGTCGCGATTGCCGACGACGTCCGTCACCACGGCCGGAATGCCGGCGACCTGCGCTTCGATCAGCGCGACCGGCATGCCTTCCCAGCGGGACGTTTGCACGTAGATGTCGAGTTCGGACGTGAGCACCAGCGCCCGAGCGCGGGTCACCCAGCCGCTGCAGACGACGGCCGGGCGCTGGCCGGGATCCGCAATCTCGGCCGCGTTGCCGCCGATCCACAGAAACTCGACGTCGACGCCGTGCAGCGTGTCGGCGAGGCGCACGAATGCTTCATGGTTCTTCTGGAACGACGCGCGACCGCTCATCCCGATGACGACCTTGCGATCGTCACGCGTTCGACGCGGCGGGATTTCCGCCACATGAACGCCGTTTTCCACCAGGACCGCCGATTTCGGCCGGACCTTTCTTCTGATCTCGCCGAGCTCGCTGCCCGAGCAGGCGACGACGGTGCCGCCGATTCGCGCCGCGATGCGTTCGAAGCTCAGATATGCGAACTGCTTCATGCGCGACACGTCGCAGCGCAGGAACGAAAGCCCGTGCGGCGAGTAGAGGACCGTCGCATTCGGCGCGGCGATCCGGGCGGCGACCCGTCCCAGCACGCCGGCCTTCGACGAATGCAGATGAATCGCGGTCGGCTTGCAATCGCGCAGGCTGCGGATCAGCGCGCGCAAACTCCGCAGGTCCTGTGTGACGCTGACCTCGCGCACCATGTCGACATGGACGAGCTTCACGTCGGGCCGGAACAGCATTGCAAAATCGACCGGCGTTTCCGCCCGGATCGAGTGCAGCACCGTGACGTCGGCGCCGGTTGCCGCGGCATGGTTGGCGAGATGCGTCAGCATCGACAGCACGCCGCCACCGAACGCTTCGGCAATATGAACGATCTTTTCTGTGGTCATCTTTGGGTCCAGCGATTCGATCTCGCCGGTCATCGCCCGTCGCGAGAACGGGCAGCCGGTGAATCGTGCGGTCGCGTCTCCTGGTTCATTGAACTATGCATTCCTAATTGATAAATGCTTGCGAGTCGTGGCCATTGAATCCCGCTGCGCGGATCGCGTGTGCGATGTGGGTGAAGCGGTCGGTCGAATTGCGCCAAACACGATGCGGCGCGACGAATCGAAACCGCGTTCGGCTATGGCGACCGGGGGCGACGCAACGGCGAAGTCCGGTCAGTGCGCGTGAATCCACTGGTCCGAATCATTGTGCAGCGCATGCGCGAACGACTGGGTGCGATGGCTTACCGAAGAAGCGATTCGGCGGCGGACGTCATGGCGCGACGACGCTATCGTGTGCCGGCACGCTGCCCGGACGACTTGCGCACGCGCGCAAGCGGATTGGAGATATAGCGAATCGCACGGTCGCTGAGCGTCGACGACGGCAGCAGGCACGCGAGCGACAGCCCGGCGACGGCCACCTTCTTCGCGGGACGCCAGAACGGATTGCGCAGCACGGTATGCCAGTAGCGTCCGGATTCGCACAGGAACCAGCGCCAGCGCCGCACGAGCGGCGCGTGATACAGCGTGCTTGCGAAGCGGGCCTTCTCGATCGCGAAGTCGAGCGGCGCGATCGGCAACGCTTCGTGCAGCCGCGTGCCGGCGAGCATGCGCAGCGTCCACCACCGGCGTTCGGCCTTCAGCGCGCCCGTCGCGGCGTCTTCCGAATTGGTGAGTGCAAGAGCCGGCGTGTCGGCGGCCTGGCGTGAATCCGGATGCTGATGCACGCGATAGCCGCCGAGCGTTGCGTCGATCATGTGCACGGCGCCGAGCAATGCGATGCCGTAGATCGCATAGAAATCCGCGCCGTGCAGGTTGTCGGGCGTGACGGGCACCGGAAAGATGCGCTTGAGCGCGTCGACCCGGTACGCGTTGCCGGACGCGGGCGGCGACGGATACAGCCAGCCCGCGCGCAACAGGCGGCCGCAATCGGTGTCCACGGCCGACTGCGGCACGCTCGCGCCGGTCATTGCGCCGTCCCGCGCGATCACGTCGAGCCGGAAGTGGACCTTCACGAAGTCGCCGGACGCGAACGTGGCCAGCACGCGGGCCGCGGCGTCCGCATAGAGCAGGTCGTCCGCGTCGAGCAGGATCACGTAGCGCGTCGCGACATGCTCGAGCGCGCGGTTGTACGCGGCGACCTGACCGCGATTTTCCTGGAACACCGCCGTCACGCGCTCGCCATATGAGCGAATGATGTCGCGCGAATCGTCGGTGGAACCGTCGTCGACGACCAGGACGCGTACACCGGGCGCGGTCTGCGCGAGCGCCGAATCGATCGCGTCGCGCAGGTACGCGCCGTGGTTGTAGTTGCAGATGGCGATGGTCAGGTCGGTCATGAACAGGTTCTGGACGAGCGAAGAGCGGACGGCCCGGATGCCCGGTGCCTTGCGGCGACGCCGAAGCGCGGCCGCGTCGTATGGTGGCCATGATACGGATTGCCGATCGGCGCTCGGTTCGCGAGCCTACCGTTCGGCGATGCGCCGCGCAGGCGGCACGCATCGGTCTGTTGACGCACCGACACCCGGCCGGATCGGATGATTCAATCGAACATATCGCGTCGTCCGCTGCGACGAGGGTGTCGCGGGCGGACACCTCGGCCGGCACGCGGCGATTCGCGTGCGCAGGCCGACGCGCGTGACGTCCTTTCCGAGGAAACGATTCGATATGCGTAGATCGCAATGCTCGTTCCGCGCCTGCGCGTTGATCGCCGGCATGTGCATGGCAGGTGCACTGGCCTGGCCGGATGGCGCCGCGGCAGCATCCGGCGCGCGTGCGCCTGGCGCGCTTCATGCGAATGTGCCGGACGCATACGTGCGTCCCGCCGCGGACGCGGCCGATCAGGCCGACATGCTGCAACATGCGCTGGACGCGTTGCAGCCGGGCCAGCGCCTGGTATTCGCACCGGGGCGGTACGTGGTCGGCCGTTCGCTGGTCGTGCGGCAGCCGAATGTGGTGGTGTCGGGCTACGGCGCGACGCTGATCGCGACCACCGCGGACGATCAGACGGTCGAGATGCGCGGCGACGGTACGACGCTCGTCGGCTTCCGTCTTGCGGGCACCGGCACGACGCGCCTGACGACGCCGGAATCGACGAAGATCGAAGTCACGGGGCGCGGCGTGCAGGTGCTCGACAACGTGATCGACGGCGGCGCCGGCGCCGGCATCTTCGTATTCGGCGGCGCGGAGGTCGCGATCGTCGGCAACGAGGTGCTGTCGACGCTGGCCGACGGCATTCACATGACGCACGGCTCGCACGACGTGCTCGTGCGCGGCAATCTCGTGCGCGGCACCGGCGACGACATGATCGCCGTGGTGAGTTACCAGGCGGAAGGCGTGCTGACGCGCAACGTGCTGATTACCGACAATTCGCTGGAAGGCAACCCGTGGGGCCGGGGTATCACGGTGGTGGGCGGCGCGAATGTCACTATCTCGAACAACATCGTGCGCAACGTGCAGGTGAGCGCGGGGATTCTGGTCGCGCAGGAGGACAGCAACCGCACGTACGGTGCGTCGGACGTGCGCATCGAGAACAACGTGATCGCGGACATCCAGACGGCGACGGGCCGCACCGATCCGCGCCCGATCACGCAGCAGGCGGCGATCGAGGTCAGCACGTGGTCGGGTTCGGTGTCGCGTGTGACCGTGATCGGCAACCGCGTGTCGAATGCGCGCTTCGACGGCATTCGCCTGTGGGGGAACGTGTCCGGCGTGCGGCTCACGGACAACCAGCTGTCGGGAATCGGCGGCATGGCGGTGCGGGTCGGCCCCGGCAAGGATTGCGCGAGCGAAGGGCCGTCGCGGCCGTCGGCGAATCCGGTGAAGGGGGCGACGTGTGCGACGGCGCATCGGACGACGGCGACGGATGCCGACGCGCTCGGCGCGGATCCGTCGTCGCTGCCGCGTGTGCGCGAGGCCGTCAGGCACGCGCGCTGGTCGCAGCGAAGCATCGATTGACCGCGCGCAGGCGCAAATCGAACGCGCTTATCGAACGGCGTCGCGTTCCGCCGCTTCCTCCTGCGGCTCGTCGGGTTCGCACGGTGAACGTGGCGCCGGCTGCGCGGAACCGACGACCGGTCGTCCATACCGATCGTCGAATCGCACGATATCGTCTTCGCCGAGATAGTCACCCGACTGCACCTCGATGATCTCGAGCGGGATCCGGCCGGGATTCTCGAGGCGGTGGACCTCGCCGACGGCAATGTAGGTCGATTCGTTTTCGCTGAGCAGGAACGTTTCGTCGCCGCGCGTGACCTTCGCGGTGCCGCGCACGACGATCCAGTGCTCGGCGCGGTGATAGTGCATTTGCAGCGACAGTTGCTTGCCGGGTTCGACGACGATCCGCTTCACCTGGAACCGCTCGCCGAGATCGATCGAATCGTAGTGTCCCCACGGCCGCTGCACCTTGCGGTGCTCGCTCGCCTGCGGGCGCTGCTCGGTCTTCAGGCGCGCGACGATGTTCTTCACGCGCTGCACGTCGTGCTTGTTCGCGACCAGCACCGCATCGGGCGTCTCGATCACGACGACGTCCTTCATCCCGACGCATGCAATCAGCCGGCCTTCCGAGCGCACGAAACTGTCCTGCGTGTCCTCGAACACGATCGGCCCGCGTGCGACGTTGCCCTGATCGTCCTTCGGCATGATTTCCCAGATCGCATCCCAGGTGCCGACGTCCGACCAGCCAGCCGAAAGCGGTACCACGATGCCTTCGATGCCGAGGTCGGGGCTCTCCGCGAGGCGTTCCATGACCGCGTAGTCGATCGAGTCGGCCGGGCAGGCGTCGAAGGCCGCCGCGTCGATCCGGAAGAACGGATCCTCGGCGATGCCCGCACGCCATGCCGCGTCGCAGGCCGCATGGATGTCGGGCGCGAGCGCGCGGATCGCTTTCAGCCAGATCGATGCGCGCGTGACGAAAATACCGCTGTTCCACCAGTAATCGCCGGAATGCAGGTAGCGCTCGGCGAGCGCGGCGTTCGGCTTTTCGACGAAGCGCCCGATCGTATAGCCGCCGTGTCCGCCGAGTCGGCCGGCGCGCGGCTCGCCGACCTGGATGTAGCCGTAGCCGGTTTCCGCGCGGCGCGGCAGCACGCCGAGCGTGACGATCGCGCCTTCCTGCGCGTAGCGCGCCGCGCGCCCGATCGCTTCATGGAACGCACCGACGTCGCCGATCACGTGATCGGCCGGCATGACCGCGAGCACGGGGTCGTCGGCGAGCGCGCTGGCGTCGAGCGCCGCGAGCGTCAGCGCGGGCGCCGTGTTGCGTGCGGCGGGCTCGAGCAGGATGCGCGCGGGCGCGGCGCGCCCGAGCACTTGCGCGGCGCTCATGATGCGATGCTGTTCGCCGCATACCAGCAGCAATGTGTCGCCGAGCGACGCGTTCGCGATACCGTTCAGGCGGCGCGCGGTCGCCGACAGCGGCGATTCGTTCGAGGTCAGCTCGATCAGTTGCTTCGGATACTGCTCGCGCGACAGCGGCCAGAGCCGGGTGCCCGAACCGCCGGCGAGAATGACGGGCAGGATGCGCGGCAGCTCGGGTTCGGGAACCGGGCGAAGGGTGGCGGTCATCGATTGGCTCCGGTATCGGCGGGCAGCCGGTTGTGCGTGCGGCCGTCGACGCGCGCGTCGTCGTTTCGCGAGCGCGGCGCCGGGGCGGCCCGCGACAGCAGCTTGCGCAGCGCGCCGGCGGCGCGGTCGGCCGGCCGGACGAGACCGACGAACGGCGTGCCCTGCTCGAGATAGGGGCCGTAGGCCTTGCGGAATCCGAAGCGTTTGTAGAACGCCTGGCGCTGAGCGGGAACGTGCGTGCGTACCGCCACGTCGGGCCACGCGGCTTGTGCGGCCGTGAGCGCGCGCTGCATCAGCTGCTCGAGGGTGGCGTCGTCGCGACATGCCTCGCTTGTCAGCACCTTGTCGATCACGACGTCCGGATCGACTTCGTCGCCAGGCAGCACGCGCGCGTACGCGACGACTTCGATCATGTCGCCCGTGTGCATGCGCGCGAACACGTGCAGCGCGTGCGCATCCTTGCCGTCGATGTCGAGATGCGTGTGCGCGTCCTCTACCACCAGCACCGCGTTGCGCGAGCGCAGGATTGCATAGAGATCGACGGCGCCCAGATGTTCGAATTCACAACAATGCCATTCCATGATGCGGTCCTCGTGTGAAGCCTTCAGCACGCCGTACGCACGAACGCGTTCATGCGGTACGGCGCGGCGATGCCCATGATGCGGATGCGGCGTGCGCCGGTCTGTTCGACAGCCTACTCACCCACCCGTTTCACGCGGGCCGGCACGGGCCGGCGCGCACTGCGCGGCGCATCCGCGTGCCGCGAGCGGAGCAATGTGCGGTAGCACACACTGGCCGAGTGGAGGCTTTTCCATAATTAGCCTGTCGCGACGGCCCGCTGCCAAGCACGCAGCACGGGCCGTCGGCATCGAACGCGATTGAAGAACCCGGGGGCCGTACTTGAACATTGCGATTGCTCACGACCGGCGGGGAGCACATCGCCGCGCCGCGCGCATACGATCGACCACCGAATGCGGGCCAACGTCTGCCGCTTCATCGATTCCCTCGCGCGGCGCAGGTCCGTCATTCGGACACCGCCGTTTCGGCGCACCGGCCCGACGCGTGCATACTTGCTACTGCGCGTTGTCGGTCGCGTCGGCTCGGCGGGAGCGACAGGGCGCGCGCCGTGCATGCCGAGCATGCTGCGTTGCGCAATGAAGCGGACGACACGGCAGGTTGCGCCGCGGCGATGCACCGCCGCTTCATTACGACGTTGTAACGACCGCGCGCGGTTCGCCGGCATTCGATGTGACATTCCGGTGTCGCGCGACGCAGGCGATTACCGACGCCTGAAAAATACTGCGCGGTTCTTGCGCGCGATTTCATTCGGAATCGTAGGCAATGAGCAGTACCGATCTTGCAGAAAAGTGGTATTTGCCACTGATTGACGCGAATGGTCGTAGATAATCAAATCTGAGTCGCTAAATGCGGCGGGGCTGGCGGGGCGGCGGCGTAACCGGCTGAATCGATGTTTATCGTTTGGTAACAAGCCGTCTCGATACGGGGTGTAAATTCGGGAGTAAATGAAACGAGGCAGCCATTCCGAAAGCGGGCTGGCGGCCGTCCAGTTCAGCATCGAGCGCGACTGTCGTGTACGACGCGACGCAAATGCGGACGGGATTCCCGTTTGCCGACGTGCTCCGCCTGACGGCGCGTCGCATCAAAGCCGGAACGCCGTGGCTACCACGGCCGCGCGTTCCCTTCGAGTTCGATGACAATGAGGCCGGATGAAATCCGGCTCGACCTCCGGGGGCTCTCGCCGTGTGCAGTTTCGATCTTCGCCAAGGCTGCGGAAACGCAGCACGGACCGGCGGCCATGCGCCGCCGCCCGCAGCGCACGCGAACGGTTCGCGGAGTGGAGAAAGTGATGGTTCGCTATGAATATGCCAATAACGCGCGATAAGAGCGCCGGCGCGGGGAGGACTTCCGGGCAGCGTCCTCTGATTTACTGGACGCAGTCGCCTTCCGTCATGCTTCGCAAGGAACTCGCGCGACGCGACTGGAAAGTGACGATCGTCGCGCACGCGAGCGAGTTGCGCGACGCCTCCGGCGAAATCACCTGCGGCATCCTCGACCTGAGCGGCGGCCACGCCGACGCGATCGGCAGCATCGCGTCCACCTGCGCGTCGATGCGCGATGTCGTGTGGGTCGCACTCGTCGAGACCGGTCAGACCGCGTCGCCGAACGTGCGCGCGCTGTTGCGCGACTATTGCTTCGACTACATCACGTTGCCCGCGTCGCATCAGCGAATCGCCGACACGGTTGGCCATGCGTACGGAATGGAATGCCTGTTCGCGCGCGATCGCGAACGCCTCGAATCGCAGGAGAACGGCATCGTCGGCACCTGCAGCGCGATGCTGCGGCTGTTCGATACGGTGCGGCGTTTCGCGCGCACCGACGCACCGGTGTTCGTGTTCGGCGAGACGGGAACCGGCAAGGAACTGACGGCCGTCGCGATCCATCATCATTCGGAACGGCGCAACGGCCCGTTCGTCGCGGTCAACTGCGGCGCGATCCCGCCGCACCTGCTGCAATCGGAACTGTTCGGCTACGAGCGCGGTGCGTTTACCGGCGCGAACGCACGCAAGGCCGGCTACGTCGAAGCCGCGAACGGCGGCACGCTGCTGCTCGATGAAATCGGCGATCTGCCGCACGAGAGCCAGGCGAGCCTGCTGCGCTTCCTGCAGGAGCGCGCGATTCACCGCCTCGGCGGCAGCGATCCTGTGCCGGTCGACGTGCGGATCGTTTCCGCGACGCATGTCGACCTGCGCGAGGCGATGGAAGAAGGGCGGTTTCGCGCGGATCTGTTCCACCGCCTGTGCGTGATGCGCATCGACCAGCCGCCGCTGCGTGCGCGCGGCAAGGACATCGAACTGCTCGCGCACCACATGCTCGAACGCTTTCGCGGTGACGCGCGCCATCGCGTGCGCGGCTTCTCGACGGATGCGATCACGGCGCTTTACAAGCACGACTGGCCCGGCAATGTCCGCGAACTGATCAACCGTGTGCGGCGCGCGGTCGTGATGACGGAAGGACGCCTGATCACCGCGCAGGATCTCGAGCTCGAATACTGTCTCGACGCGGCTTCGCCGTCCGTCGCCGACATCCGCAAGTCGATCGAGCGCGAAGCGATCGAAACCGCGCTGCTGCGCACGCGCGGCCGCGTCGCCGCTTCCGCGCGCGAGCTCGGCGTGTCGCGCGCGACGCTCTATCGCTGGATGGAAGCGTATGGCATCGAGCGGCCGCGCGGCACGGGGTCGTCGGACTGACGCGCGCGGCGCGGCCGCGCAAACCGTATGGGCGACGCCGGCCGAGTCAGCCGGCCGGCGCGGCGCGCACGGTGCGTGCGGCGTTGATCGCGCGGATATCGACGCTCGGCGGCGTATCGGCCGCCGCCCGGTCGCCCGTGTCGTCGAGCGGAACGAGCGCGACGTGTGCCGGCGTGCCGGGGGCGAGATCGAACCAGTCGTCGAGCGGCACGAAGCCCGGCGCGTCGATCTGCACGTGACGGGCGACATGGCGCGTGCCGATGTCGACATACCACGTATCGCCGATGCGCGACACGCATGCGTCGATGCCGGGCTCGCGGCGTGCGAACACCGCAGGATGCGTGCGGGACGGGAAGTAGAACGCCTGCGACAGCAGCGTGCCGTCGTCCGCGCGCAACGTCGCGACGACGGTGTCGTGCTCGCACGGCCCGAAGCGATACGCGTAGGTCCAGTCGAAGAAGCGGCCGAGCAATTCGGCCGAACCGAGCCGCACCGTGTCGTGCGCGGCGATCCGGACGGGGCCGCCGGCCCGCGCGACCGGTGTGCGGCCGTCGCGCAGCGCGACCAGCTCGACGGCCGCCGACAGCGGCGCCGGCCGTTCGTTGATCACGTGCACATCGAGGCCGTTCAACCCTTCGTCGACGAGCAGGACCTGCACCGGCTGAAGCACCTGGCGCAGCGCATACCACGCCGATTTCGGCCGATGCGTCGCATCGATCAAGCCCCATCCGGCGCCCGGCATCACGTCCTGGAACTGCCAGACGAGCGCTCCCGCGCAGCGCGAGCCGGTGCGCCGCCATTCGGCGAAGGTGGCGCGCATCAGGTCCGCGATCGCCGCGCGCGACAGCTCGAAGTAGCGCGACGGATCCTCGCGTCGCAGGCGGTCGGGCGCCACGTCGTACAGCGTCTGTAGATAGTGATCGCGAATATCGTCGAAATCCCATGACGTGCCGGGGTCGCGCGGCACGGCCGCCTTCCAGCGCGGCTCGTGAACGCCGGGCCAACCGAGGCTCGCGAGCATCGCGTCGCACGGCACGTTCGCGAACGCGAGGCATTCGCTCGCGAAGCGCACGTCGGCGCGGCGCGCATCGTCGAGCGGGCGCAGGTACGCGCCGACGCCGTAGTAGTGCGACACGCGCTCGCGCGGCATGAACGGCAGCGCGCCGCCGTCGGGCGAATCGGGGACGTAAAGCACGTCGGGCCGCCGTGCCGCCGCATGGCCGGCGAGCCGTTCGGCGGTCAGTTCGAGAAAGCGCTGCTTCGGCGCGAGCCCCGACATCGCGGCCTGCTGCGCGATCTCGCTGCCGCCGCACAGCACCGCGAGCGACGGCGACGCGCGGTGGCGCGTGAGGAACTGTTCGGCTTCGCGATCGACCGCGTCGGCGAACGCGCGATCGTCGAGCGCGTAGTCGAAGTTCGCGAACATGAAGTCCTGCCAGACCAGCAGCCCGAGCTGGTCGCACCACGCATGGAATGCGTCGGCCTCGTAGGTCATCGTGCCGCCGACTCGAATCATGTTGAAGCCGGCGTCGCGCGCGTACCCGAGCAAACGGGCATAGGTCGCATCGTCCGCGTGCAGCGCGAGCGGGGCGGCGCTGCTCCAGCATGCGCCGCGCGCGAACACGCGCACGCCGTTCACGCGCAGCCCGAACCCGTTGCCGTCGTCACCGGCGTCCGGTTCGATCGTGCGGAAACCCGTCGCGCCGAGCGGCCGGCGTTCGGCGCCGATGTGCAGCGCGACGTCGTAGAGCACCGGTTCGCCGTGCGTGTGCGGCCACCAGCGGCGCACGTTCGGCACCGCGACGCTCGCGCGCAGCCGGTCGGCGCCGCAGCGTTCGAGCGTCGCGTGGTGCTCGCCGCACGACAGCCGGGCCGCGAACTCATCGGGCAGCGGAGCGGCGAACGCGAGCTCCGCATCGAGCCAGCCGGTGTCGCCGTCGAGGCGCGCATGCAGGTCGCACTGGACGAGAACCGGTCCGTAGGCCGGGTCGAGCACGTCGACGGGCCGCCACGGTCCGGTCGGCACGCAGCGCGGAAACCAGCCGGGCATGTGCCCGAGCAGCGACGTGCGCACGGTGCGCAGCGTCGCCGGTTCGGCCAGCCGCGTGCGCCAGCGTGCACGGCGCGATGCGCGCGCGTCGCGCAGGTGCGGCGCAAGGGCGCGGAAGCAGACGGTGAGCCGGTGCGTGCCGTCGAGCGACACAGGCACGTCATGCGCGACGAACATGCTGCCCGAGCGCAGGATCGGCGTGTCGTCGAGCCATGCGTCGGCAAGCGTCGCGAGGCCGTGAAAGCGCAGCACGCGCGGCCCGTGTCCGCGCAGTTCGACGCGATACCAGTGATCGCGCTCGTCGAGCGAAGCCATATCGTCATGCCGGCCGGCCAGCGCGAGCGCTTGCGCGACCGTGCCGGGGACAGGGGCGGCGATCCAGCCGTCGGCGGGGAGGTCGAGCGGGCCGTGCACGATGCCCGCGGCCGTTGCGAGCATCGACCACACGGGCGCGGCGTGCGCGGCACGCGCGCGCGTCACCGCATCACCGGCACGGGAGCCGCGTCGACGCGAACGGGCAGCGCATGCCGAAGCGGCGGGGCGATCTGCCGCGCGCAGTCGATCAGATCGGTGTAAGCCGCTTCGATCGCGTCGAGCGTCGCGTCGCCGCGTTCTTCCTTGCCGCGCGCGCAGGCTCGCGCGAGCCGGAATTCCAGCACCATCGCCTCCGATGCGATGCGGTCGCAGGCAGTGCGAATCTCCGCGAACGGCCCGACGCAGCCACTTGCCTGCAGCCAGCGCGTGTAATGGCCGAACAGTTCGAAGTTCGCGCCGAGTTGCCGCACCGAATTGAACGAGTACGCGTGGAAGCGTTCGAGCGGCGAATCGGCGAGCGACTTCGTATCGATCTGCAACTGGCGCCGGAACGCCGTGATCGGATTGACGACCGGCAGGCGCCGCAAGTGCCGCTGCAGCGACGCGAGCGAGACGTCGCACAGCACGCGCTCGTCGAGCGGTGCGAAGCGGCGCTTCGCGCATTCGACGTAAGGCGGCAGCGGCATCGGCGAGCCGCCGCCGACGAGGCCGTTGTAGTCGAAATCCTCGGCCACGTAATAGCCGCTGTTGTGGAAGTAGCCGATCTGGCGGTGCGTGCGATCGATCGCATCGATGCCGATCGTCGTTTTCGTATGCTGCGCGCGGTAGCTTCTGCCGCGCGTGTCGGGCAGGAACCACGCGTCGACCTCGACGATCATCAGGTGGCCGCGCGCGACCTGCGTTTCGATGTGCCGGTCGAGCGGTTCGTAGATCGAGTGCTCCTGCACGACGATCCCGTAGAGCCGCTCCAGCTCGTCGTGCGGAAACTTGAAGAACGTGAACTGGTCACCCTCGAAATCGAGCGCGATCGTAAACGGCAGCGCCGCGTACGGATTCAGGCCCCACCACCGAAGCACCTCGAGCCACATGTCGACATAGCAGTTGGTCTGTTTCCAGACCATCTCCTGGCTGTGCAGCGGGTGCGGCCGGTAATGGCGTGCGCGATGGCGCACGTCCTCGAACGACGCATCCTCGCCGTCGCGGGACACGAATTTCATCGCGTGCCCCACAGCACGTCGCGCACTTCCTGCGGCCATGCGTCGAGATCGAAGCCGTGATGACGGAATAGCGCGAGCGTCAGCCGCTCGAGGCCGAAGCCGACGCAGCCCGTGTGCGCGACGTCGCCCGTCGCGGTGCGGATGTCCCACAGCAGCCCGAAGTGATCCATGTGGTAGTTGAAGCTCAGGCACGCGGTCTGGCGGCCGTCGTGTTCGATCGGGATCAGCAGCTCGAACTTGAGGTTCTGCTCGCGCTGGCTGTTCGCGACGATCTTGCCGCCGCGTCCGAAGAACGGATCGTTCGCGAGGTCGATCGCGTTCGGCAGGCGCAGCGCGTCGATCATTCGCGTGCCGCGCTCCATCCACGTCTCGCGGAACGCGACGATCTGCTCGGGCGTGCCGATCCGCACGTATTCGCGCATCCGGAACAGCTGCATGCGGGTCGGGTCGAGCGACGGCTCGTGGCGGAAGCAGTACGAGAACACGTCGACGATGCGGCCGGCGGCGGGCAGCGCACCCGCGCGCGCGACGACCGGATAGACCGGGTAGCACGCGGCCGGCGTCATCACGACGTAGGTCGGCTTCTGGCTTTCGGTCCAGTCCTCGCCGCGATCGAGGCACTGCAGCACGCGCTGGTGCCGCTGTTCGTCGCCGCAGAACGCGTGCACGCTGCCCGCGAGTTGCGGGAAGCTCTTCATGTATTCGCTGCGCTCGAATTCGGTGCGGCTCATCGCCGGCGGGAAGCGCAGCACTTCGGCCTGCTGGTCGGCACCCAGGCGCGTGACGAACGCGTCGAGCGCCTCGACGACGCGCTCGAACCGCTCGCTGCGGCCGAACAGGCCCTGGATCCCGGTCGACACGAGCAGGCCCGCATCGATCAGCTCGTCGCGCAGCGGATTGACGCCCGCGCGATCGAGCGGCGCGTCGGACGCGCTGGCGGCGGAAGCGGCGGAGGGTACGGCGAGGCGATCGTTCACGAATGTTTCTCCAGCGTCGCGGGACGCAGTGCGAGCAGCAGGCTCGAGGTATTGGCGGCGATGCGGTCGTTGCTGATCATCAGCGGCGCCGCGTGCAGGTCGCGCAGGTGGCGGCCGATGCTGAACGGCGTGCCGTGCTTGTAGCCGGCCATTCCGCAGATCATCATGGCCTGCTGGACGACCTCGAGCGCCGTCGACGACACATAGGTCTTCAGCGTGTTGATCTCGGCGGCCCACGCCATGCCGGCCGACCACGAGCGCGTGGACGCGCTCGAATGGAGGCGCAGCACGTTGTCGATGCGCGCCTGCATCGCCTGCATCAGCGCCAGCGACTCGGCGATGCGCCGCGATGCGGGCGACGGCGCGCCGTCGGTCTGGCGTGCCTGCGCGCGGAAGAACTGGTGCGCGCGGTGGAACGCGTCGCCGGCCACGCCGATCCATACCGCCGCCCACAGGATGTGCGAAACCGGCACCATCGTCTGTTCGGCGATCTGCGCGAACGGCGCGGGCAGGCATTGCACGGTCGCACCTCGGGCGTCGAGCACGAAGCCGTTGCTGCAAGTGCCGCGCATGCCGAGCGTGTCCCATTCGCCGCGGCGCGTGAGCGTATAGCCGTCGCGCAGCAGCGTGACGAGCACCTGCTCGGACGCCGGCGCGTCGGCATCGCGCCGCGCGGTCGCGAGGATGCCGTCCGCGTAGTCGCCGTATGAGATCGTCGGCGCGGATTTATGCAGCCGGAATTCGCCGCCGTGGGTCTCGAGCGCGCACTGGCTCGCGCGCAGGTTGCCGCCGACGCCGTCTTCCGATGTTGCCGACGCGAGCAGCCACTGATGGCGCACGAGCTGCTGCAGGAACAGCTTGTGCCAGCCCTGGTCGGCCGCATGGTTGACGATGCACGCGACCTGGATCTGGTGCATCGCGAACACCATCGCCGACGATGCGCACGCCTGGCCGAGGATCGAGCAAGCCGACGCGATATCGGCCAGCGACGCGCCCATCCCGCCGAGCTGGGTCGGGACCATCGCGCTCAACAGGCGGCGCGCGCGCATGGCCTCGATCGCCTCGACGGGGCAGCGCGCGTCGCGATCGACGGTATCCGCGTGCTGGGCGGCGATGTGTGCGACCGCATGCGCGGCCTCGTCGAGCCGGCGCGCTTCGTCGTCGGCCGCGAGCTCGGGAAGCAGTGCGCTCATGCGGAATGCTCGGAGCGTTGGAGGGTGGCGATCGTGTCCACGAGCGCGTCGATGCTGCGGAACAGGTTGCGGTTGAGCATCTCGTCGGGAATCTCGATGTTGAACTGCTTTTCGATCGCGAGCATCAGCTGGATCGTGTCGAGCGAGGAGAGGCCCGCTTCGTAGAGGTCGTCCCCGTCGCCGATCGAATCGATCGCGGCTTCGAGATGGGCGACATGCTTGAGGATGGTTCTGATGTCTTTTTTCACGTGCTGCTCCGGCGTGCGTGGTGTCGTCCGCTCGGGCGGACGCGCGCAGCGCGCTGACATCCCCCCGGCAGCCCGGCATCAGTAGACCATTCGCACGCACGGCGTTCTGTTCGCCACCCTACAATCGGCTGACCCGGCGCGCCCGCGAACGTGGACCGGCCGTGTGCGTCACGCGCGCGCCGCGGCGCTCACGCCAGAGTCGGCCGACAGGATGCGCTTCATCTCGTCGCGCACGATCGCGCGGCAGCCGCACGACAGTTTCTCGAGGCCGGCCAGATCGGCGAGCACGATCGAGCTGCGGTACTGGCGGATCAGGCCGAGCCGCTGGATCTCGCCGGCTGCGTCCGTGACCGTCTCGCGTCGGACGCCGAGCATCTGCGCGAGCATGCTGTGGGTGACCTGGATCTCGATGCTGCGCGACCGGTCGTACGCGAGCAGGAACCATCTGCATAACTGATGTTTGAGGACGTGATGGCGGCTGCAGAACGTGATCTGCGCGACCTGGGCCATCAGCAGCCGCACGCAGACGAACACGAGATGGCGAATCACCGGCGACGCATCGAACGCGGCGGCGAAGATGCGCCGGTCGAGCCGGTAGACGAAGCCGTCGCGGCATGCGACAGCGCGGCACGGCATCCGGCCGCTGCCGCCGATCACGTCGTCGCACACGACGCTCTCGCTGCCGATCTGCGCAACTTCCAGCGTCATGCCGCCGGTCGACACGTACTGCAGTGAAATCGCCGTCGTGACAGGCAGGTAGACGGCAGTGAGCATTTCGCCGGGTTCGCACAGCACCTGGCCCGATTTCAGGTGCACGAGCTGAAGGTTGGCAATCAGCGTCGCGCGCTCGTCGCGGTCGACGGCGGCGAGAAACCGGTTCGCGTCGAAGCTGTGGGAAAGCTCGATCATGCCGCTCGCGGGGGCGACGGCGTCATTGGCCTGGTGAGTCACGGCGCATCCTCGTAGGGGCAATCGCGGATCGCGCGGCGGCACCCACTGGGGATTTAGCACGCGCGTGCGAATTTGTGTTCGTCGGAATTCGAATGCCGATAGTGGGAAAAGGCTAGCACGCAATTGAATTCGATAAATTACCCATTACGTCATTTCACAAAGTTTGACGTTTGGAGGTATATGCAACTGTTATATGGATTTGAGGTTCATGTTTCCGTGAGTTAATCGCCTCGAAGTGGATCGATGGATAAGTGGTGAATTCAGTGCCGATCGTGAATCAATCGGACGACGATGCAAATCGTACAGCGGAAATTATTCGGAGTGCCTTGAACATTATTTGACAATCGATATTCGTCCATCATTTTATTCAATTGAATCATTGGCTTGGTGGGGATATGTGCGCCAGCTTACAAAGCTGCGAATTAGTGGATCGATTCAAATTTGAGACAGTTTCAAACGGTCATTTGAGGCCCGCGCCGCCGCTTCGGCGTCGTGCGAGACATCACGGAAACAATTGAAAACGGCTCGTAAGTATTTGAACGATAAGCATCGCGCGCCACTGCTGGCGCCACCGCCCAGGTGTGATCATTGATCAGTCGAATCGCATGGTGTGTCCGCGACGGCGGGAGGTGTCCGGAAATGAGACGCTTTTGGCGCCTTTCAGGCTGCTATTCGGGCGTTCTGAATCGTGCGTCGTTTATATATTAAGGATGAAGCGGGTATTGGCACGTAAATCGCTTATTCGGGCGGGCGTGTCGAAACGAGACTGCCGATTCGATCCGGCGGCGTGAAGCCGAAGGTCGATTCGGTCGAGGGTTGTGGCCGCAACCCCCGTCGTCGTCCGGGCACGCATCGCGATAACGAGTTCCGCTGACGCGGCTGCATGCGGCGCGGACGATAAAAGGGATACAGACATGCTTCATCTTTACTCGAGCTACTCGGCGAATGCCATTCTCGGTGCTCTCCCCGAGGACAGCATCCGTGCCATTGCACCGCATCTCGAGCTGGTCAGGATCAAGGCCGGCATGCTCGACCGGGTCGGTGAGCCGATGCGCCACCTGCATTTCCCGACCACCGCCATGATGTCCGTGCAGCACCTGATGGAGGACGGGGCGATGGTCGAGGTCGCGATGGTCGGCCGCGAAGGCACGGTCGGCCTGGCGACGCTGCTCGGCGGCACCGCGGTGTCGAACCGCGTCGAAGTCCGCATCGGCGGGATGGCCTATCGCGTGCCGACCTGCATCATGCGCTCGGAATTCGAACGTTCGCCGGACACTTACCGCCTGCTGCTGAACTACTGTCAGGCGATGATGGCGCAGGTGTCGCGCAGCGCGCTGTGCAACCGGCACCACTCGGTCAGCGAGCAATTGAGCCGCTGGCTGCTGCTCGCGCACGACCGGATCGACGGCGACGAACTGGCCGTCACGCAGCAGACGATCGCGAACATGCTCGGCGTGCGTCGCGAAGGCGTGACGGAGGCGGCCGGCAATCTGCAGGAGGCAGGGCTGATCCGGCAGCGGCGCGGCCGCATCACCGTGCTCGATCGCGACGGTCTGGAGCGCCAGGCATGCGAGTGCTACGAGCTGATTCGTGCGGACTATCGCCGGCTGCTCGGCTCGCGCGCCGGTGCGCGATCGCTGCCGGTGCGACAGCGCATGCAGGACATGCACGGCGGATTCCCCGCGCACGGTGCGTGACGATGCACGCGCTGGCGGGTGGAACGAATGCGATGCGGCGTGCCGCGGTCGCAGCGGCCGACGTCGCGCTCGTGCTGGCGGGAACCCTCGCCGCGCAGGCCGCGATGGGGCTCGCGTGGCGTGATCTGGCGGATGCGCAGCGCGGCGCGATTGCATTGCTGTGCGTGCTGACCGTCGCGCTGTTGCCGCGCACCGTGCGCGTGTCGCGCGGTGGGGCGTCGCCGCATGGCGGCGCGGTCGTGCTGACGCGCACGGTGGTGGCCGTCGTGTGCGCGGGTGCGCTGACGGTGGTCGGCACGATGTGGATCATGAACCGTGGCGGGACGGTCACGACGCGCTGGATCGCGCGGACGGTGCTGTCCGGCGACGCGGCGCTGCTGCTCGGCCGGCTGGCGCTAGGCGCGCTGGCGATGCAGCGCGGTGACGCGCGCGCGCGGCAGCGGCGGGTCGCGATCGTCGGCGCGACCGCATACGGACGCGTGGCGATCGAGCGCATGCAGCTCGAGCCGGCCGGCCCGTTCGCGGCGGCCTGCGTGTTCGACGACGATGCGCCGGCCGCTTCGGCGGACGGGATCGGCGGTGTGCCGGTGATCGACGACTGGGTCGCGCTGCGGCGCATGATCCGCGCCGGCGAGATCGACGAAGTGTGGCTCACGCTGCCGATGTCGCACGAGTCGCGCATCCGGCGCATCGTGCGCGAACTGCGCGACGAGTTCGTCGAGCTGCGATTGTTGCCGGACGTGCGGCAGATGGCGATCGTCGAGCGTTCCGCGACCGATGTGCTCGGCATGCCGGCGATCAACCTCGCGACCACGCCGCGTTCCGCGCCGGAACTGTGGGTGAAGTTCGCGTTCGACCGGCTGTTCGCGGTCGCCGTGCTGATTCCGCTGCTGCCGCTGCTCGCGGCGCTGGCGATCGCGGTGAAGCTGTCGTCGCCGGGGCCCGTCTTGTTCAGGCAGCGCCGCAAGGGCGCCGACGGGCGGGAGTTCCATATCCTCAAGTTCAGGACGATGCGCGCGCATCGCGCGCAGCCGGGCGTCGTGCGGCAGGCCTCGCGCAACGACGCGCGCATCACGCCGGTCGGCGCGTTCCTGCGGCGCACGTCGCTCGACGAGCTGCCGCAGTTCTTCAACGTGCTGTCCGGCCAGATGTCGGTGGTCGGCCCGCGTCCGCATGCGATCGAACACGACGACTTCTACCGGCAACTGATCGACTGCTACATGTATCGCTATCGCGTGCGGCCGGGGATCACGGGATGGGCGCAGGTGAACGGCTATCGCGGCGAGACGCGCAAGGTCGAGGCGATGGCCGCGCGCGTGAAGCTCGACCTGTTCTACATGCAGAACTGGAGCTTCTGGTTCGACATGAAGATCATCCTGATGACGGTCGTGCGCGGCTTCGTCGGACGCAATGCGTTCTGATGAAGAGGATTGCGAAGTATCGCGCGTGACGGATGCCGCCTCGATGAGACGTGCACCGCAACCGAAACCGCGAACCCGACGCCGCGCTCAACTGTCCGCCGGCGGCTGTCCACCCGCCGGCAAGGCAGCGGGCAAGACGGCAGGCGAAGCGGTCGGTTGAGCGTCGGGCGCGGCTTGCGCGCTCGACGGCTGGATGGCGTGCTGAATCGTCGGCACGACCATCGTCGGGAACAGGGCCGCAAGGGCCACCCAGATGACGACGCCGAATACCATGACGTTCTCCCGGAAAGCCGCGGATTCGCCGCGCATGTTTTCAATCTACGACGCAACTTTGTACAGGGGATTGATCGATCTCAACGGCCGCTGCGTCGGACGAATGCGCTCGCGCGGGTGCTCAGGTCCGTCCCCGGTTTTCGGGCGCGCGGTGCGGCCGCTGACGCCGGTCAACACATGCGTGTGCATTGGGTTTATGCTGCGTCGAATGCGTCCGGCCCATCGTGCGGCCGGGCGCGGATCCGGACACGGCGGGCGACGCATGCCCGCCCGCCGTGCACCGGTGCGACAACCGCGCGCCGCATGCGTCATTGCGCGGAAACCGGGAAAAGGAGAGACGGCGATGGCGCTCGACCGAGAACAACGGCAGACGCTGCAGCGGCGGCTGACCGACAGCGAGCAGACGTTGCGGGCGGATATCCGGACGACCGAGGACCAGCGCGCGTCGGAGTCCTATGCCGAACTCGCCGGCGCGGCGCCGGACGAGGGCGACGAGGCGAATGCCGATCTGTTCGTCGACATGGATCACGCATTGATCGGCATGAAGCTGGCCGAGTTGCGCGCGATCGGGCGCGCGCAGCAGCGCATGCGCGACGGCAGCTACGGCGAGTGCATCGACTGCGATGCGCCGGTCGGCTACGAGCGTTTGCTCGCGCGGCCGAGCGCCGAACGCTGCACGCATTGCCAGTCGGTGTACGAACGTCGCTACGCGACGACGCCACGCGCATCGCTCTGACGTCGGCGCCGGGGCCGCGCCGGCGGCGCGCCCCGCGCGGCGCGACACCGGCAACCGGCGCAGGATGACCAACGGGCGCCCGCCGCCGTCGACATGCGGCGCCGGGCGGGCAAGCGCCGGCGCACCAGTGCACGGCGCCATCCACGTGGAAGGGAGCCACGCCGATCATGCCGATCCACAATGCCGAGTGCGCGGCCGTATTCGCCGAAATCGCCGACATGCTCGAGATTCAGGGCGCGAATCCGTTCCGGGTGCGCGCCTATCGCAACGCGGCCCGTACGATTGCCGAGTACGGCCGCGACATTCCGGCGATGATCGCGAACGGCAGCGATCTCAGTCAGATTCCATCGATCGGCGCCGATCTCGCGGCGAAGCTGCGCGAGATCGCCGCGACCGGCACCTGCGAACTGCAGCAAACGCTGCGCCATGCGTTGCCGGGCGCGATCGTCGAATTGCTCGACGTGCCGGGGCTCGGCGCGAAACGCGTGAAGGCGCTGCATGACGCATTGCACGTCGGCTCGCTCGAACAGTTGCGCGCCGAAGCGAAGAGCGGGCACGTGCGCGCGCTGCCGGGCTTCGGCGCGAAGACCGAAGCGCATCTGCTCGACGCGATCGACGAGCGCCTGCAGCGCGAGCCGCAGCGCTTCCTGCTGCCCGATGCCGCGCAATCGCTGCGGCCGATGCTCGAGCGGCTGCGCCAGGTGGCCGGCGTCGGCGAGGCGGTGCCGGCCGGCAGTTTTCGGCGCTGCCGCGAGACGGTCGGCGATCTCGACATCCTCGTGAATGCACAAGATGCGGCCGCGGTGGCCGACGCGTTCGTCAGCTGCGGCGACGTCGTGCGCGTGCTCGCGAACGGCAAGACGCGTTCGAGCGTGATGCTCGGCAACGGGCTGCAGGTCGACCTGCGTGTCGTCGACGCCGACGCATTCGGCGCGGCGCTCGTCTATTTCACCGGATCGAAGGCGCACAACATTGCGCTGCGCCGGATTGCGCAGGCCGGCGGCCTGAAGATCAACGAATACGGCGTGTTCCGCGGCGACGAGCGGATCGCGGGCGCGACGGAGGCTTCCGTCTACGAGGCGATCGGCCTTCGCTGGGTGCCGCCCGAACTGCGCGAGGGCCGCGGCGAGATCGACGCGTCGCGCACCGGCACGCTGCCCGCGCTGGTCGAGCGCAAGCATCTTCATGGCGATCTGCACGCGCATACCGACGCGTCGGCCGGGCGCGACAGCCTGCGAGCGATGGCGGATGCCGCCCGCGCGCGCGGGCTCGCGTATCTGGCCATCACCGACCGCATGCCGGATGCCGGCGGCGGCCGTACCGATTGCGACTGGCTCGTGCGACAGATCGACGAGATCGACCGCCTCAACGCGTCGTTCGACGATTTCGTGCTGTTGAAGGGCGTGGAGGCCGGCATTCGCGAGGACGGCAGCCTCGATGTGCCCGACGACGCGCTCGGCCGGCTCGACCTCGTCGTCGGCGCGGTGCGCGACGGCTTCGACCTGCCGGGCGACAGGCAGACCGGGCGGATCCTGCGCGCGATCGATCATCCGTATTTCACGATCCTCGCGCATCCGACGGGCCGGCTGCTCGGCGAACGCGACGCCTGCGAACTCGACGTGCCGCGCGTGCTCGCCGCGGCCGCCGCGCGCCGCTGCTTCGTCGAGCTCGACGGCGACCCGCGGCGGCTCGATCTGCCGGACCTGTGGTGCCGCGAGGCCGCGAAGGCCGGCGTCGCGATGGCGATCGGCTCGGACGCCCGCTGCGCGGACGATCTCGACAACCTCGACTATGGTATCGGCCACGCGCGGCGCGGCTGGCTCACGCGGCACGACGTGCTCAACACGCGCACGCTCGCGCAACTGCGGCCGCTGCTGGCGCGCACGATGGGTGGCGCGGGCAGCGCGAGCGGCGCGTCGAAGCGCGACCGCCCGAAGGGCGCGTGACGGCGCGCCGGGCTCAGGCCAGCACGTCTTCCGCCGGGACGTACGGCAGGCCGAGCGCGAGCGCGACGGCCCCGTACGTGACGTGGCCGTCGCACACGTTCAGGCCCGCGCGCAGATGCGGGTCGTCGGCCATCGCGCGTTTCCAGCCTTTGTCGGCGAGCGCGAGCGCATGGCCGAGCGTCGCGTTGTTCAGCGCGAACGTCGACGTGCGCGCGACCGCGCCTGGCATGTTCGCGACGCAATAGTGCACGACGCCGTCGACGACGAAAGTCGGCTGCGCATGCGTCGTCGCGTGCGATGTCTCGAAGCAGCCGCCCTGGTCGATCGCGACGTCGACGACGACGGCGCCCGTGCGCATCGTCGCGATCATGTCGCGCGTGACGAGCCGCGGCGCCGACGCGCCCGGCACGAGCACCGCGCCGATCACGACGTCGGCTTCGCGCACGGCTTCGTCGATCGTGTGCGCGTTCGAGCAGACGGTCGAGATCCGGTTCGCGAAGATCAGGTCGAGCTGGCGCAGCCGGCCCACGTTGGTGTCGAGCACGGTGACGCGTGCGCCGAGGCCGACCGCCATCTGCAGCGCACCGGTGCCCACCACGCCCGCGCCGAGCACCACGACGTGCGCGGCCGGCACGCCGGGCACACCGGCCATCAGCACGCCGCGGCCGCCGCGCGGGCTTTCGAGGTGCGTCGCCGCGACCTGGATCGACATGCGTCCCGCGACTTCGCTCATCGGCGCGAGCAGCGGCAGCCCGCCGCCAGGGCCCGTCACGGTTTCGTACGCGATGCAGACCGCGCCGGACTTCACGAGCGCGGCAGCCTGCTCGGGATCGGGCGCGAGATGCAGGTACGTATAAAGGATTTGCCCGCGCCGCAGCATCGCGCACTCGGCGGCCTGCGGTTCCTTGACCTTGATGATCATGTCGGCGCGCGCGAACAGGTCGCGCGCGTCGTCGCACAGCGCCGCGCCGGCGGCCGTGTAGTCGTCGTCGAGCAGGCCGATCGCGGTGCCCGCGCCGCGCTGCACGAGCACGCGATGGCCATGCCGCGTGAGTTCGCGTGCGCCGGCCGGCGTGAGGCCGACGCGGTATTCATGGTTCTTGATCTCTTTCGGCACACCGATCAGCATGAGTCGTCTCCATGGGTATTCGTCGTTGTTGTCGTGCCCGAGCGCACTGCGATCGTCCGACCGTGCGTGCGTGCCGGCGAACGGCCCGTGTGCAACGGGTGCATGCCCGGTCCGATGGCCGTACTGGAATAAAAGGGTAGTGGTGCCCGGAGGGAAGTCAAGCGGCGGCCCGCCGCGACGGTGCGCGCACTGCAGCAACTTCCGCATTTTTCAATTATTGCGATTTTCGATGCAATGAATTGCATCTAACCCTTTGGAAATGGAACCGGTTCCATTTATAATTCGCGGCACTCGTCGCCGGGCCCGAAATGAGGGTCGTGCACGTTGCGCTTGCCGTCGGCCGGCGCGGCATCCAAGTTGAATCAGGCCCATGGCGATGGGGGTAAATGACGTGAGAAGCACGGCATTTGTCCGACGATAAGGCCCGCGAAGAGGTCGACCCGCGGGGTGCGCCCGAACCGGCGCGCGCCGCGGCTGCATGACGGCGCCGCCCCGCAACGCGCGACCGGCGCTCGCACCGATAGTGTTCGCAATACAGCAAAAACAGGATCGCCGGCCGCGTGCGGCATGGCTACCGGTTGGGCATGACGCATGCGGAATGCGCGTCCCCGAACCACGCTCCCCAACGATCAACATCCGACCATGTCCACGCCACCCGACAAACCCAATTCGCGCCGCCGTTTCCTGCGCACGTCGGTCGCGCTTGTGCCGATCGCGTCGGTCGCCGGTTGCGACCTGCGCTCGTCGTCGTCCGCGACCACGGCCGGCAATGCGTCCGCCGCGGCGGCCGGCGCCGAACGCGCGCCGTACAAGCCGACCTTCTTCGATGCGAAGGAGTGGGCGTTCGTCCAGGCCGCCGTCGACCGGCTGATCCCGGCCGACGCCGAGGGCCCCGGCGCGCTCGACACCGGCGTGCCCGAATTCATCGACCGCCAGATGGAAACCCCGTACGCGCACGGCGCGACCTGGTACATGCAGGGGCCGTTCCAGCAGGGCGTGCCCGAGCTCGGCTATCAGCTCAAGCTGGTGCCGCGCGACATCTACCGGCTCGGCATCGCGGCGGTCAACCGCTATTGCGAAAAGGCGCACGGCAAGACGTTCGCCGACCTCGACGCACCGGTCCGCGACACCGTGCTCGGCGCACTGGAGAAGGGCGGCGCGCAGATCGACGACGTGCCGTCCACCGTGTTCTTCGGCCAGTTGCTGCAGAACACGCGCGAAGGCTACTTCTGCGATCCGGTGCATGGCGGCAATCACGACATGGCCGCGTGGAAGATGATCGGTTTTCCGGGCGCGCGCGCCGACTTCATGGATTTCGTCAACCAGAACGGCAAGCCGTATCCGTACGGCCCGGTTTCGATCAACGGGGAGCGCAGCTGATGGCCGCGGAAAAGAAGCCGCACGTCGATGCGGTGATTGTCGGCTTCGGCTGGACCGGCGCGATTCTCGCGAAGGAACTGACCGAAGCGGGCCTGAACGTCGTCGCGCTCGAGCGCGGCGAGTATCGCGACACCTATCCGGACGGCGCGTATCCGAACACGATCGACGAGCTGACCTACAACGTTCGCAAGAAGCTGTTCCTCGATCTGTCGAAGACGACCGTCTCGATCCGCCACGGCGTGCAGGACACCGCACTGCCGTACCGGCAGCTCGCCGCGTTCCTGCCGGGCGAGGGCGTCGGCGGCGCGGGGCTGCACTGGTCGGGCGTGCACTTCCGGATCACGCCGGAGGAGCTGCGCCTGCGCAGTCATTACGAAGAGCGCTACGGCAAGAAGTTCATCCCGGAAGGCATGACGATCCAGGACACGGGCGTCAGCTACGACGAGCTCGAGCCGTATTTCGACTTCGCGGAGAAGGTGTTCGGCACGTCGGGGCAGGCGTACAAGGTCGGCGGCAAGGTGGTCGGCGACGGCAACGTGTTCGAGGCGAACCGCAGCGACAACTTCCCGCTGCCCGCGCAGCTCAACACCTACTCGGCGCAGCGCTTCTCCGACGCGGCGAAATCGCTCGGGCTGCATCCGTACCGGCTGCCGTCGGCGAACACGTCGGGGCCGTACACGAACCCGTACGGCGTGCAGATGGGGCCGTGCAACTTCTGCGGCTACTGCAGCGGCTACGCGTGCTACATGTACTCGAAGGCGTCGCCGAACCTGAACATCCTGCCCGCGCTCAAGCAGGCGCCGAACTTCGAATTGCGCTCGAAGTGCCACGTGCTGCGCGTGGACCTGGACGACACGAAGAAGCGCGCGACGGGCGTCACCTACGTCGACCCGGCCGGCCGTGAAGTGCATCAGCCGGCCGATCTCGTGATCGTCGCCGCGTTCCAGTATCACAACGTGCACCTGCTGCTGCTGTCGGGCATCGGAAAGCCGTACGACCCGATCTCGGGCGAAGGCGTCGTTGGCCGCAATTTCGCGTACCAGAACCTGTCGACCATCAAGGCGTTCTTCGACAAGGACACCTACACGAACCCGTTCATCGGCGCGGGCGGCAACGGCGTCGCGGTGGACGACTTCAACGCGGACAACTTCGACCACGGCCCGCTCGGCTTCGTCGGCGGCTCGCCGCTGTGGGTGAACCAGGCGGGCGTGAAGCCGATCAGCGGCATCGCGACGCCGCCCGGCACGCCGCAGTGGGGCTCGGCGTGGAAGAAGGCGGTCAAGGACAACTACGCGCACACGATCTCGATGGACGCGCACGGCACGAACATGTCGTACCGCGACGTGTACCTCGACCTCGATCCGACCTACCGCGATTCGTACGGCCAGCCGCTGTTGCGGATGACCTTCGACTGGAAGGACAACGACATCCGGATGGCGCAGTACGTGACCGGGCAGATGAAGAAGATCGCGGAGGCGATGGGGCCGAAGGCGATCAGCGTGTCGACGCGCGAGTTCGGCAAGCATTTCGATTCGCGCGCGTACCAGACGACTCACCTGGTCGGCGGCGCGATCATGGGCACCGATCCGAAGACGAGCGTGCTGAACCGCTACCTGCAATGCTGGGACGTGCACAACGTGTTCGTGATGGGCGCGTCGGCGCTGCCGCAGGGCATCGGCTACAACCCGACCGGGATCATCGCCGCGCTGGCCTACTGGTCGGCACGCGCGATCCGCGAGCAATACCTGAAAAATCCCGCCCCGCTGGTGACCGCATGAAGAGGACAGTGAACCACCACAACCACCACAACCACCACAACCACCACAACCACCACCACGCCGCGCGCCGCATGTCCCCGCTTCGGCGCGCACTGGCGATCGGCACGGCATGGGCGGTGCTCGGTCTTGCCGGCGGGCCGGCCTTCGCGCAACCGGCGGCGCCGGCGGCGGCTTCAGGCCCGGCAGCCGCACCGGCCGCACAGTCGGCCGACGCGAACCTCGTCAAGCGCGGCGAATACCTGGCCCGCGCGGGCGACTGTATCGCGTGCCACACGGCGAGCGGCGGCAAGCCGTTCGCGGGCGGCCTGAAGTTCGACACGCCGATCGGCGCGATCTATTCGACCAACATCACGCCGGATCCGAAGACGGGCCTCGGCGGCTGGACGCTCGACGACTTCACCCGCGCGGTGCGCGAGGGCGTCCGCAAGAACGGCGACACGATGTACCCGGCGATGCCGTTCCCGTCCTACGCGCGTTTGAGCGACGACGACGTGAAGGCGCTCTACGCGTACTTCATGCACGGCGTGGCGCCGGTCGAGCGCGAGAACCGCGCGGTCGACATCGTGTGGCCGCTGTCGATGCGCTGGCCGCTGACGTTCTGGCGCAAGCTGTTCGCGCCGACGCCGAAGCCGTTCGATGCGACGCCGTATACCAATCCGGTGATCGCGCGCGGCGCGTATCTGGTGCAGGGGCTCGGCCACTGCGGCGCGTGCCACACGCCGCGCGCGGTGACGATGCAGGAACGCGCGCTGACCGATGCGGCGGGCCTCGACTTCCTGGCCGGCGGCGCGGCGATCGACGGCTGGGTGCCGACGAGCCTGCGCGGCGAGCCGCGCACCGGGCTGGGCGCGTGGACCGAAACCGAGATCGTGCAGTTCCTGAAGACGGGCCGCACGCTGCGCACGGCCGCGTTCGGCGGGATGACGGATGTGGTCGGCCACAGCATGCAGCACATGACCGACGACGACCTGACCGCGATCGCACGCTACCTGAAGACGCTGCCGCCGCGCGTGCAGGGCGAGCAGGCGCACATGTACGACGCGGCCGCCGCGAAGGCGCTGCAGAGCGGCGACGCGAGCAAGCCGGGCGCGGCCGTCTATCGCGACAACTGCATGGCCTGCCACCGCAGCGACGGCCACGGCTACACGCGCGTGTTCCCGGCGCTCGCCAGCAACCCGGTCGTGCAGGGCGAGGATCCGACGTCGCTGATCCACGTCGTGCTGGAAGGCAGCGCGCTCGCGGGCACGCGCACCGCGCCGTCGACCTTCACGATGCCGCCGTTCGGCTGGCGCCTGTCGGACCAGGAAGTCGCGGACGTATCGAACTTCGTGCGCACGAGCTGGGGCAATACGGGCGCGGCGATCACGGCCGCGCAGGTCGCGAAGGTGCGCAAGAGCGTGCCGTCGACGCGACCGGAACCGCCGCCGGGCGCGCGGTTCCCGCAGGCATCCCGCTGACGCGGGCGGCGGGGCAGCTGCCTCGCCCGATCGAGCCTCTCGTGGACTCGCGGCGCCGGCCGGCGCGCGGGACACGTTCCCTCCGACCGGGGTAGTACCCCGCAATGGCGCCGCCACGTGAAAATTTCGCGGCGGCGCGCCATTTTTCCGCCTCATCCCTTATCCTTTGCCTCTTGAACCTTACTAAATCGTTACAAGAGCCTGGGAGGGGGGATGCCTCATGACGTCAGCCTGATTGCGTTGCTCGCGGCCGGTTTCGGTCTCGCGATGATCTTCGGTTACCTCGCGTCGCTGCTGAAAATGCCGCCGCTCGTCGGTTACCTGCTCGCCGGTATCGTGATCGGCCCCGGCACGCCCGGTTTCGTCGGCGACCTGTCGCTCGCGCAGCAGCTTGCCGAAGTCGGCGTGATGCTGCTGATGTTCGGCGTCGGCCTGCATTTCTCGCTCGGCGATCTGCTCGCGGTGCGCAAGATCGCGCTGCCTGGGGCAGTCGTCCAGATTACCGTCGCGACGCTGCTCGGCGGCGGGCTTGCGCTCACGTGGGGCTGGAGCGTCGGCGCGGCGCTCGTGTTCGGGCTCGCGCTGTCGGTCGCGAGCACGGTCGTGCTGTTGCGCGCGCTGGAAGGGCGCGGGCTCGTCGAGACGGTCAACGGGCGCATCGCGGTCGGCTGGCTCGTCGTCGAGGATCTCGTGATGGTGCTCGTGCTCGTGCTGCTGCCGCCCGTCGCGGGGCTGCTCGGCGGCACGCCGCCCGGCGACGCGCACGCGGCCGGCGGCAGCGTGTGGGGCACGCTCGGCGTCACGATGCTGAAGGTCGCCGCGTTCATCGTGCTGATGCTCGTGGTGGGCAAGCGCGTGTTCCCGCGCATCCTGTGGCTCGTCGCGCGCACCGGTTCGCGCGAGCTGTTCACGCTGTGCATGATCGCGGCAGCGGTCGGCATCGCGTTCGGTGCGGCGAAGCTGTTCGACGTGTCGTTCGCGCTCGGCGCGTTTTTCGCCGGGATGATGATGCGCGAGTCGGAGTTCAGCCGGCGCGCGGCCGACGAGACGCTGCCGCTGCGCGACGCGTTCTCGGTGCTGTTCTTCATTTCGGTCGGGATGCTGTTCGACCCGAAGGTGCTGGTCACGGAGCCGCTGCACGTGATCGAGGTCGCGGCGATCGTGCTGATCGGAAAGACGCTCGCGGCGGTCGCGCTCGTGATTGCGTTCCGTTATCCGCTGAACACCGCGCTGACGGTCGGCGCGGGCCTCGCACAGATCGGCGAGTTCTCGTTCATCCTCGCGGGTCTCGGCCGGGCGCTCGGTTTGCTGTCGGCCGAGGGGCAGAGCCTGATTCTCGCGGTCGCGCTTATCTCGATCGCGATGAACACGCTGCTGTTCGCGATGATCGATCCGGCGCTCGTATGGATTCGCAAGCATTCGGCGTTCGCGCGCAAGCTCGAGGCGCGCGACGATCCGCTCGCCGCGCTGCCGATGTCGACGCCGCAGACGCACCTGACCGGTCAGGTCGTGATCGTCGGCTACGGCAAGGTCGGCACGCGCATCGCGCATGCGCTGGACGAGCGCGGGATCGCCTATGTCGTCGTCGAGCAGAACCGCGAGCTCGTCGAGAAGCTGCGCGCGGACGGCGTCGCGGCCGTGTCCGGCGACGCGATCGAGCCGGTCGTGCTCGTGCAGGCGCATATCGCACGTGCGGGGATGCTGGTCGTCACGCTGCCGGACGTGTTCGATGTGCGGCAGATCGTTGAGATCTCGCGTACGCTGAACCCGACGCTGGAGGTCGTGCTGTGCACGAACAGCGGCGACGAGGCCGACTTGCTGGCGAGCGAGGGCGTCGGCACCGTGTTCATGGGCGAGAGCGAACTCGCGCGCGGGATGACCGAGCACGTGCTCGGCCGGATGGTGAAGCCGGTGGCGGCCGCGCATTGACGGTTGCGCATGAGCGTATTCGACGGCCTTGTCACACGCCCGGCCGCGTTCGCGCGGGCAGCGGGATCGCGCGGGATGTCGGGACTACTCCGGCTGTCGGGACTGCGCCGGCCGTCGGCACGGCGGCGGAGCACATGAACGGCGTTCGACGCGGCGAATAGCGGACGCATTCGCCGGTAGCCGCGCCCGGTACCACGCGATGGGTTTCAGCCTGCCGCCTTCACCTGTACGGTCGCGCCGGATTGCGCGGCCGTCTTCACCGGCGTCGCCGCCTTCTGCGCGGCCGCCGTCTTCGGTTGCGCCGCGGCCTTCGGCGCCGCGCCCGGCTTCTGCGGTGCCGCGCCCCTGGCCGGCGCATTCGGCGTCGCCTCGATCGGCGCATCGGGCGGCACGCCGAGCAACTGCAGCGCGCCGCTCGTGATCGACGAGAACACCGGGCCGGCCACCGTGCCGCCGTAATAGCCCTTGCCGCGCGGCTCGTCGATCATCACCGCGACGATCAGGCGCGGGTTGCTCATCGGCGCCATCCCCGCGAACAGTGCGCGGTACTTGCCCTTCGCATAGGTCGCGCCGACCTGCTTGCGCGCCGTGCCCGTCTTGCCGCCGATCCGGTAGCCGTCCACGCGTGCGCGGCGCCCCGTGCCGCCTTCGCCGACCGCCGACTCGAGCATCGCACGGATCGCGGCCGCGGTTTGCGGCGACGTCACGCGGTGCCCGCGACGGGCATCCATCGTCAGCGGGTCGGTGCCGCTCTTCAGCAGCGACACCGGGTGCAGCGTGCCGTCGCCCGCATAGGCGGTGTAGGTCTGCGCGATCTGCAGCAGCGACATCGACAGCCCGTAGCCGTACGCCATCGTCGCCTGCTCGATCGGCCGCCAGCGCTTGTAGCCGCGCAGGCGGCCCGACGCGACGCCCGGGAACGTCAGCTCCGGCGCGCGGCCGATCCCGTATTCCTGATACTTGTTCCAGATCGTTTCGGCGGGCAGGTTCAGCGCCAGCTTGGCGAGCGCGACGTTGCTCGACTTCTGCAGCGCCTCCGATACGGTCAGCGAGCCGTGGTTCGACGTGTCGTGGATCACGGCCGGGCCGATCTTGTAGGTGCCCGGCGACGTGTTGATGATCGTGTTCGGCGTGACCTTGCGCTCGTCGATCGACAGCGCGACGACGAGCGGCTTGATCGTCGAGCCGGGCTCGAACGTGTCGATCACCGCGCGGTTGCGCAACTGCTGGCCGGTCAGCCGGAAACGATCGTTCGGATCGAAGGTCGGGTAGTTCGAGAGCGCGAGGATTTCGCCGTTCTGCGCGTCGAGCACGACGACGCTGCCGGCCACCGCGTTGTTCTCGAGTACTGCAGCCTTGAGCTGGCTGAACGCGAGCTGCTGGATGCGCCGGTCGATCGTCAGTTCGATCGTCGCGCCGTGCTGCGCGGGGACGAGCGGACGCGTGTCGGACACGATGCGCCCGAGCCGGTCACGGATTACCTCGCGCTGCCCGGACGTACCCGACAGCCGCGCGTTCGCCGCGAGTTCTACGCCTTCCTGGCCTTTGTCCTCGACGTTGGTGAAACCGACCACGTGCGCGGCCGACTCGCCTTCCGGATAGAAGCGCTTCGAATCGGCGATCTGCGTAATGCCGTCGATCGCGAGCTTGTCGAGCCGGCTCGCGGTATCGGCGTCGACCTGCCGCTTCAGCAGCACGAACGTACGGTCGTTGCGCAGGCGGCGTTTTATTTCCGCGAGCGGCATGTCGAGCAGCTTCGCGAGCTGCGGATAGTCGATTTCGGCGACCTGTTTCGGGTTCGCCCAGATTTCATAGGTCGACAGGCTGACCGCGAGCATCGCGCCGTTGCGATCGACGATGCGGCCGCGCATCGCGTCGAGCTCGATCGTGCGCTGGTAGCGCTTCTGGCCTTGCCCGACATAGAAATCCTGGTTCGCGACCTGCACCCAGAACGCGCGTCCGATCAGCGCGGCGAATCCGAGGGACACCATGATCACGACCAGTTTCGAGCGCCACATTGGCAGGCGCGACGCGAGCATCGGATGCTTGGTCGCGGCGGCGTACGGATCGGCGGGGTGGGTCTTCTTTTTCACGCTCATGCAAGGGCCGGGTCGGGCCGCCGGACGGCGGCAAGTCAGTCTGAATAAGGCGATTGTAATAAATGAGTAAACATTGTGTGGGGAAAGTATGTTTCGGCCCCGTAAAAGAGGCGCGGCGGGAGCCGGGGGAGGAGGGGAGGCGAAGGAAAGCTGGGAGGGCAGCGCGGCGCGCCCCGGGGAAAAATCGGCGGCGCTCGTTTCGATTATCCGACCCCGATTAATTTCGAGACGATAAAATAAAAATCGCCTCGAAGCGAGGCGACTTTATTTCTGAATATCGAAATGAATATCGCGGAAACCGGAATAAACCCGAAAACCGCAGAGGAATGCCGTCGGAACTACCTAGCGCGCGACGGAAGTAAATTCGTGGTTTTCCGAATCCACCCTGGAGCGATCGACTGCCTGCAGGCGCCACGCGCCTTCGGGATGCTCCCCGGCGAGCACCGCGGGCCCGTGCTCGCGCTGCGTCGCACTGGAGGAAAGGCCCTTCAACTGGCACACGGCCTTCCCGCCGTCGGCCGGGCAGAGGGCCATGGCACCCTCCACGTCCCGAACCTTGCCCCAGGTCGGAAGATCGATGCCCTGGTGTGCCTCGCGCGACCACAGCCCCTCGTCGGTATCGACCCACAGCACTGCGAACGCGTGTCGGGTTGCCGATTCGCTGCCATTAATGCGAATAGTGAGGCGCATTGGATCGTCTCCTGAAGAAAAAGACACGTTTGACCGTTTGGGTTTGACCAGTCTAGATAGACTGTGGTGAAACGCAAGTGATAATCCTCAATAAATCCCGATTAATTTTATTGGCGTTTCCAGATGGAACGACGTCTGACGATTCGTCGGGATCCGCCTCCGTGTGCACACGGAGGCGGCAGCGCGAACCGCGCGCCGTGACCGGCCGGTGGCGTATCGCGGACGTGCGATGACTCGGGGGAAGTCCCGGTCGAAGCGGCGCGCTGAAGCGAGGGCCGACAAGCGGCTCCGGCCAACAGGCCGCGCACGCGCCGCGAACGCCGACCGACCGGACGTTTGAAGATCCGCCAGGCAACCGGCACGACACATTCCGACATTCGCGTACAAATCCGCACACTTTCACAAAACTTTCGGGACAGACTTGCGGGCGATCGGGCCCCACACTGCGAGTTTCCCGATCCTGCGCCGTCGACGCCCGTCCATGGCGAGCTGCCGAGTCGTCGCGATCGACCCGATCGCGGGCCGCAGCGCGATCGGGACCGCCGGGGCGAGCGTCGGCCCCCGGCCCGGCCGAGCGCCGCGCGTGACCTCGCCATCCGGGGGCAGCCGCGCTGTCCGGCCGATTCTTCGAAGGAGACTATCGTGCTGATCTGGAAAACCGCGTTGTCGCTCAACTGGCGCACGAGCCTCGTGTCGCCGGCCAGCGCACCGGTAGCGGCGGCCAACGTCGGACACCTGGTGCTCACCGGCGCCACCGGCTTCATCGGCAGCACCGTGCTCACGGCGCTCGTCAACGCAGGATTGCTCGAACGGATCGTGTGCGTCGTGCGCGCCGAGAATCGCGGCCATGCGGTCGCGCGCCTGCGCGAGGCGGCGCTGCGCGCGGGGCTCGCGCCGTACTGGGCGTCGCGTCTGGGTGACGCGAACGTGGTCGTCGGCGCGCTCGGCGATGTCTGGCAGGGCGCCGACGCGCCGCGTCTCGCCGGCGCGACGCACGTGATCCACTGCGCGGGCCACGCGTCGCCGGCCGACGGCGCGCACCTGCAGGCGGACATCGCCGACTCGCTGGGCTTCGCCGCTCGCTTCGCGCACACGCCGCGGCTGCAGCGCTTCGTATATGTCGGCACCGCGTATGCGCATGCGGGCCGCGGCGGCATCGTGCATGAGGAGGACGCGACGGGCCTGGCGGCGAGTGGCACGGTGCAGGCCGGCGACGGGCTGCCCGGCGCGGTGCTCGCGGCGGACTACCTGCACGCGAAGGCGCAAACGGAACAACGCCTGCGCGAACTGGGACTGCCGCTCGTCGTCGTGCGTCCGTCGCACGTCGTCGGTCACACGGTGCTCGGCACGCGTCCCGCACCGAATTCGTTCTGGATGTTCCGCGTCGCGCACGCGGCGCGCCGCTTCACCGCGCGGCCGATGACGCGCATCGACATCGTGGCGGTCGACGACGTCGCGCGTGCGACGATGCTGCTGGCCGTCAAGCCGACACTCGCGCACGACGTGTATCACGTGTCGGCCGGCGACGACGCGCCGCAGGTCGCGCAGATCGTGCGCGCAATGGACGAGGCGGCGGGCATGACGGGCGCGCCGCGCTACGCGGCTTGCGCGCCGGCCGAACTGCCGCTCGTGGTGCGTGACGTGCTCGGGCGGTCCGATCCGGCGCTCGAGCGCGTGATCGGCCGGGCGTTGCAGCGTTGCGCGGAATTCGCGACGGTCGACCGCGTATTCGACAACCGCCGCGTGCGCGACGAAATCGATTTCGAGCCGCTGCCGTTCATCGATTACGTGGAGGAATGCATGCGCACGTCGCGCGGCGTCGCGGTGACCGAGCTGATGCGCGGCGCGCTGCACTGAGCGCCCACGCGATCCGGGGCGAGTCGGTTCAGGTTCGCCGCGGCTCGCGGCGGCCCGATGCGGCAGGCGCTACGACGCGTTGCCGAGCTCGATCAGCCGGTCGAGCGCACGGTAGACGTCGTCGAGGCCGTCCTGGCCGAAACGCGCTTCGAGCTGACGGTACTGCTCATCGATGCGCGGACCGATTTCGGTGACCAGTTTCCTGCTTTGCGGCGTCAGGCTCACCAGCAGCCGGCGCTGATCCTCCTGCGCGCGTGTGCGCGTAATCAGGCCGTCGCGTTCCATCCGTTCCAGCACACCCGTCAGACTCGGGCTCAGGATGCAGCAGCGGCGGGCGATCTGTCCCGCTTCGAGCGCATGCGCCGGCTCGCCGTCGAGCACGCGGATGATCCGCCATTGCTGTTCGGTCAGCGCGAATTCCTTGAGAATGGGGCGGAACAGGCCCATCAGCGTTTCGCGGGCCTCGAGCAGCAGCATGGCCAGGTTGCGATGGTCGAGCGTACGGTTCATCGGGGTGGGGAATGGACGGGGACGCATCAATCTTAACAGCCGATGGTGACGAATTTCGTGAATCAGGGTAATCGAGGTTGTCAGCACGCCATTGTTTACTTAAGATGTTAAGTATTGACGATGCGCCGCGACGCGCGGCAGGGGAATGACGCATGGAGCTGTCTTGCAGGACCGCCGCGGCGCCGCCGCTGCCGGTCGCGATCGGTACCGTCTACGGCGCGCTGCTCAACGAGCGCGCGGCATTCGACGCGCTCGGCGACGCCGTGCACGCGCCGCCTTACGGCGGCCCGCCGCAGGCGCCGATCCTGTACATCAAGCCGGCCAACACGCACGCGGCGGACGGCGCGGCCGTCGTGGTGCCGGCCGGCGTCGATGCGCTGGAGATCGGCGCGTCGGTGGCGGTCGTATTCTCGCGGCGCGCGACGCGCGTGCCGGCCGCGCAGGCGCTCGACTACGTGCACGGTTTCACGCTCGCGAGCGACGTGTCGGTGCCGCATCCCGATTACTACCGTCCCGCCGTGCGCTTCAAGTGCCGCGATGGCTTTTGCCCGCTGGGTCCGGCGATCGTGCCGGCGGCGGCGCTTGCCGACGTCGACGCGATCGCCCTGACCGTGCGGATCGGCGGCGCCACCGCGGTGTCCGCGTCGACGGCCACGCTGATTCGCCCGGTGCGCGAACTGATCGCCGACGTGACGGCCTTCATGTCGTTCGACGCGGGCGACGTGCTGCTGCTCGGCGTCGCGGGCGGCGCACCGCGCGCCCGCGCGGGCAGCACGATCGAGATTACAGCCGCCGGCATCGGCACGTTGCGGCATACGCTGATTGCGGAGGACGCACGATGAAGACGGCACGCGTGATCTACAACGGCGCACTGCATGCGGCCGAGCCGGCCGGCGACGGCGCGATCCGGCTCGACACGGGGCGCGTGCTCGCCGAGCACGACGTGACGTGGCTGCCGGCTGTCGCGCCGCGCACGACCTTCGCGCTCGGTCTGAACTACGCGGACCACGCGAAGGAACTCGCGTTCAACGCGCCGAGCGAGCCGCTGATCTTCCTGAAGGGGCCGAACACGTTCATCGGCCACCGGTCGCGAACCGTGCGCCCGACGGATGCGACGCACATGCACTACGAGTGCGAGCTGGCCGTCGTGATCGGCCGTCCGGCGCGCAACGTGAGCCGTGCGCGGGCGATCGACCACGTCGCCGGCTACACGGTCGCGAACGACTACGCGATCCGCGACTATCTCGAGAACTACTACCGCCCGAACCTGCGCGTGAAGAACCGCGACACCTGCACGCCGCTCGGGCCGTGGTTCGTCAGCCGCGACGAAATCGGCGACGCGGGCGACCTGATGCTGCGCACGACGGTCAACGGCCGGGAGACGCAGCGCGGCAGCACGCGCGACATGATCTTCGACGTGCCTGCGCTGATCGAGCACATCAGCGGCTTCATGACGCTCTCGCCGGGCGACCTGATCCTGACCGGCACGCCGGAAGGGCTCGCGGACACGCAGCCGGGCGACGAGGTCGTGACGGAAATCGAAGGGATCGGCCGGCTCGTGAACACGATCGTCGGCGAAGCAGACTACTATCGCGCCGGGTGAGCCCGTCGCCCAAGGAGAGCAGATGACCATCAAGCACTGGATCGACGGCCGCGAAGTCGAGAGCCGCGAGACCTTCACGACATTGAATCCTGCGACCGGCGACGTGATCACCGACGTCGCGTCGGCCGGCGAGGCCGAAGTCGACGCGGCCGTGCGCGCGGCGAAGGCAGCGTTCCCCAAGTGGGCGAGCACGCCCGCGAAGGAGCGCGCGAAGCTGATGCGCAAGCTCGGCGACCTGATCGAGAAGAACGTGCCGATGCTCGCCGCGCTCGAGACGCAGGACACCGGCCTGCCGATCGCGCAGACGAGCAAGCAGCTGATTCCGCGCGCGTCCGAGAACTTCAACTTCTTCGCGGAAGTGTGCGTGCAGATGAACGGCCGTACCTATCCGGTCGACGACCAGATGCTGAACTACACGCTGTACCAGCCGGTCGGCGTGTGCGCGCTGGTGTCGCCATGGAACGTGCCGTTCATGACCGCGACATGGAAGACGGCGCCGTGTCTCGCGCTCGGCAACACGGCCGTGCTGAAGATGTCGGAGCTGTCGCCGTTGACGGCCGACCAGCTCGGCCGGCTCGCGCTCGAAGCCGGCATTCCGCCGGGCGTACTGAACGTCGTGCAGGGCTACGGCGCGACCGCCGGCGATGCGCTGGTGCGCCATCCGGACGTGCGTGCGGTGTCGTTTACGGGCGGCACGGTCACCGGCAAGCGGATCATGGAACGCGCGGGCCTGAAGAAGTATTCGATGGAGCTCGGCGGCAAGTCGCCGGTGCTGATCTTCGACGATGCCGATTTCGACCGCGCGCTCGACGCGTCGCTGTTCACGATCTTCTCGATCAACGGCGAGCGTTGTACCGCCGGCTCGCGGATCTTCGTACAGCGAACGATCTACGATCGTTTCGTGCAGGAATTCGCGCGGCGCGCGAACAACCTGGTGGTCGGCGACCCGTCCGATCCGGCTACGCAGCTCGGCGCGATGATCACGCGCCAGCACTGGGAGAAGGTGACCGGCTACATCCGGATCGGCGAGCAGGAGGGTGCGCGCGTGGTCGCGGGCGGCGCGGACAAGCCGGCGGGTCTCGCGAGCCATCTGCGCAACGGCAACTTCGTGCGGCCGACCGTGTTCGCGGACGTGGACAACCGGATGCGCATCGCGCAGGAAGAGATCTTCGGGCCGGTCGCGTGCCTGATCTCGTTCGACGACGAGGACGAAGGGCTGCGGCTCGCGAACGATACCGCCTACGGGCTCGCGTCGTACATCTGGACCCAGGACGTCGGCAAGGTACATCGTCTCGCGCGCGGCATCGAGGCCGGGATGGTATTCGTGAACAGCCAGAACGTGCGCGACCTGCGCCAGCCGTTCGGCGGCGTGAAGGAGTCGGGCACCGGACGCGAGGGCGGCGAGTACAGCTTCGAGGTGTTCGCGGAAATCAAGAACGTGTGCATCTCGATGGGTTCGCATCACATTCCGCGCTGGGGCGTGTAACGCACGCGGGTCGTTGCGCCGCAAGAACGAACGATACGGAGACTCAACGATGGGCAAACTGTCCCTCGCCGCGAAGGTCACGCACGTGCCGTCGATGTACCTGTCGGAACTGCCCGGCAAACATCACGGCTGCCGCGATGCGGCGATCCGCGGTCATCGGCTGATCGGCGAGCGCTGCCGCGCGCTCGGCGTCGACACGATCGTCGTGTCCGACGTGCACTGGCTCGTCAACGCCGGCTACCACGTGAACTGCAATGCGAGGTTCGCCGGCACCTATACCAGCAACGAGCTGCCGCATTTCATCCGCGACATGCAGTACGCGTATCCGGGCAACCCGGCGCTCGGCCGCCTGATCGCCGAGACGGCCAGCGCGCGCGGGATCGCGACACGCGCGCACGAGATCGACAGCCTCGAACTCGAATACGGCACGCTCGTGCCGATGCGCTACATGAACGCCGACCAGCACTTCAAGGTCGTGTCGATCGCCGGCTGGTGCATGTGGCATCAGCTCGACGAGAGCCGCCGCTTCGGCGAGGCGCTGCTCGAAGCGATCGAGAAGAGCGATTCGAACGTCGCGTTCCTCGCGAGCGGCTCGTTGTCGCATCGCTTCAACGACAACGGCAGCCCCGAGGAATCGATCCACCAGATCAGCCGCGAATTCTTCCGGCAGGTCGACCTGCGGGTGGTCGAGCTGTGGAAGCAGGGCGATTTCAAGACCTTCTGCGCGATGCTGCCCGAGTACAACGTGCATTGCCACGGCGAAGGCGGCATGCACGACACGGCGATGCTGCTCGGCCTGCTCGGCTGGGATCGCTACGACAAGCCCGTCGAGATCGTCACCGACTATTTCGCGAGCTCGGGCACCGGGCAGATCAACGCGATCTTCCCGCTCGCCTGAGCGCCGCATCACCTGACCGGAGCGTTGCCATGCCACACATCGTCGTCGAATACACCGCGAACATCCGCGACGACGCGCGCATCCCCACGCTGCTGCGCACGATCAACGCAACGCTGATCGCGCAGGGCGGCGTGTTCCCGACGGGCGGCATCCGCTCGCGCGCGATCGAGCTGCAGGACTACTGCGTCGCCGACGGCACCGGGGACGACGCGTTCGTCCACGTGACGCTGAAGATCGGCTCGGGCCGCAGCGACGAGACCAAGAAGGCCGCGTGCGACGCGCTGTTCGACGCGATCAAGGTGCATTTCTCGGAGCTGTACGCGAAGCGCTATCTGGCGCTGTCGATGGAGCTGACCGAGTTCAGCGAAAGCGGCTCGTACAAGCACAACAACATTCACGCCCGCTACAAGCGGGCCGACTGAACCCATTCCCGATCCGACCATGCTCGAACCCGCCATCATCGACCAGCTCGCCCGGCGTCTGAACGACGCGGAGCGCGAGCGCACGCAGATCCGCCAGATCTCGCTCGACCATCCCGACATCACGATCGACGACGCGTATGCGATCCAGCGCGCGTGGGTGGCCATGAAGCTCGCGGAAGGCCGCACGCTCAAGGGGCACAAGATCGGCCTCACGTCGAAGGCGATGCAGAACACGTCGCAGATCGACGAGCCCGATTACGGCGCGCTACTCGACGACATGTTCTTCGACGACGGCGGCACGATCCCGACCGCGCGCTTCATCGTGCCGCGCGTCGAGGTCGAACTCGCGTTCGTGCTCGGCAAGCGGCTCACGGGCCCGAACTGCACGATCTTCGACGTGTATGACGCGGTCGACTACGTGGTGCCCGCGCTCGAGATCATCGACGCGCGCAGCCAGTCGATCGATCCCGATACGAAGCGGCCGCGCAAGGTGTTCGACACGATCGCCGACAACGCGGCGAACGCGGGCGTCGTGATCGGCGGCCGGCCCGTGCGGCCGCAGGACGTCGACCTGCGCTGGGTCGCGGCGATCATGTCGCGCAACGGCGTGGTCGAGGAAACGGGCGTCGCGGCCGGCGTGCTGAACCATCCGGCCAATGGCGTCGCGTGGCTCGCCAATCGGCTGTCGCGATTCGACGTCGCGCTGGAACCGGGGCAGATCGTGCTCGGCGGCTCGTTCACGCGGCCGTGCGCGGCGCGCCAGGGCGACACGTTCAGCGTCGACTACGGCCCGCTCGGAACGATCCAGTGCTACTTCGAGTAAGGTGAGCGAGCGATGCAGATTCCGTCCAATGTCTTCAAGGCCGCGCTCGCGCGCGGCGACGCGCAGCTCGGGCTGTGGCTCGGCCTCGCGAATCCGTACAGCGCGGAAGTCGTCGCGGGCGCCGGTTTCGACTGGCTGCTGATCGACGGCGAACATGCGCCGAACACGGTGCCGACGATCCTCGCGCAGTTGCAGGCGATCGCGCCGTATCCGTCGCATCCGGTCGTGCGCGTGCCGTGGAACGATCCGGTGATCGTCAAGCAGGTGCTCGATCTCGGCGCGCAGACGCTGCTCGTGCCGATGGTGCAGAGCGCGGACGAAGCGCGCGCGGCGGTGGCCGCGACGCGTTATCCGCCGCACGGGATTCGCGGGGTCGGCAGTGCGCTCGCGCGCGCGTCGCGGTGGAATCGCGTCGGCGATTACCTGCACCGCGCGAACGACGAGATGGCCGTGCTCGTGCAGGTCGAGACGCGCGCGGGGCTCGATGCGATCGATGCGATTGCACGGGTCGAAGGCGTGGACGGCGTGTTCATCGGGCCGGCCGACCTGGCGGCCGATCTCGGGCATCTCGGCAATCCGGGGCACCCGGACGTGCAGGCCGCGATCGACGGCGCGATCCGCACGATCAAGGCGGCCGGCAACGCGCCGGGCATTCTGAGCGCGGATGAGGCGGCGGCGCGGCGGTATCTGGAAGCGGGGGCGCTGTTCGTCGCGGTCGGTGTGGATACGACGCTGCTGGCGAGAAGTGCGCAGGCGCTGGCGGCGCGGTTCAAGGAGAATGGCGAGGCCGGCAAGGCGGGCGACGGGACGTATTGACGGAGCAGCGGCGAGCTGACCGCCGCGATGCTCGACGCCGCGCGTTACTTGCAGTGAGCGCGGCGCGCGCCGCCTCGCACGAGAGCGGCAGGTCGTCGCATGACGGATCCCCGCCTGTCAGCCATGTCGCACACGGTGTGCGTCATTCAAGCATAGTGCCCGTTAACCCGCTCGCCGTCCTGCTTCCATATACTTTCCCGGCGTCGTCCCCATCGCCCGCCGGAACATGTCGATGAACGCGCTCACGTTGTCGTAGCCGAGATCGAGCGCGATCGTCGTGACCGGCACGCCGTCGGCGATTTTCTCCAGCGCCCGCAGCAGCCTTGCCTGCTGACGCCATTGCGCGAACGTCAGCCCCGTCTCGGCGACGAAGCGCCGGCTCATCGTCCGCGCGCCAATGCCGGCCCAGTCGGCCCATTCCTCCAGCCGCCGGTTGTCCGCGAGATCCATGGCAAGCGCATCGGTGATCTTCATCAGCCGCGGGTCCTGCGGGCGGACCAGTCCCAGCGCTTCGGCCTTCGACGACACGATTTCATCGAGGATCACGTCGGCGATCCGCGCTTGCGCGGCATCCAGTTCCGAATCGCCCCAGCTGGCCGCGCGCTGCACGGCTTCGCGCAGCAACGGCGTCGTGCGGATCGCGCGCGGCGTGTCGGGCAATGCCGCGCAGCGCGCTTCGGCAACGAACGCCGACCAGCCGGAAATGGGCCCGAACGAGTGCAGAGAATGCCGGCAATACGGCGGAATCCAGATTGCGTGGATCGCGGGCACGACCCACTCCTGATCGTCGAGGCCGATCGTCACCAGCCCGCTCTGCGTACCGACCAGCTGGCCGCGCGCATGCGTGTGCGGCGGGGTCACGCGCGGGTCGCGCTGCGTCAGCACGGCGGCGACGACGAACGGGCCGTCGTCGGACGTGACGAGGTGGGCAGGCAGCAACGGATCGGACATGGCGGGATTTCGGTATCGAATGGCTTTTATACCGGAGATCGGCCCGTGTTGCACGCCTACACTGCCTCCATCGACCACCACTGGAGACTGCACGATGCGAGCCGAACACCTTCTCCCCGGCCACGCCGACCGAATCGAGGCTGGCGGAACGACGATCCGCAAGGGCACCGTCGGCGCGTTTCTGGCGAACGCGCGTGTGCTGACCGATCCGCACGCGGCGCCCGCCGACCGCTCGCGCGCGGAAGCCGACACGATCGACGCGTTGCCCGCGCTGCGCGCGCTCGGCCTGTTCGACGTGCTGGAAGTGCGCGATCCCGCGCTGCGTGCTTGGCTCGCCGCGCAATGATGCCCGCTCGACCCGTCGATCGAGCACGCCGTTTCAAGGAGACAGCATGAAAGCAGCAGTCGTGAAGGGCGCGGGCGAAAGCCCCCTCTATATGGAATGCGAAGCGCCGCACGCGAGGCCGGGCCACCGTCTGGTCGACATGACGGCGTCCGCGTTGAGCCGGCTCGCGCAGGGGCGCGCGTCGGGCACGCATTATTCGTCGGGAAGCGGCTATCCGTTCGTCGTCGGCGTCGACGGCGTGGGCCGGCTCGACGACGGCCAGCGCGTCTATATTTTCGGCGCCCCCGCGCCGTTCGGCACGATGGCCGAGCGCACGATCGTGCCCGATGCCCAGTGCGTGCCGCTGCCGGACGGGCTCGACGACATCACGGCCGCGGCGATCGCGATTCCCGGGATGTCGTCGTGGGCGGCGCTGATCGAACGCGCGCGCTTCGCGGCGGGCGAGACGGTGCTCGTCAACGGTGCGACGGGAACGTCGGGCCGGCTCGCGGTGCGCATCGCCAGGCATCTCGGCGCCGCGAAAGTGATTGCGACGGGCCGCAACGCGGTTGCGCTGGAGGCATTGGTGAGTGCCGGCGCGGACGCCGTCGTGTCGCTGCAGCAGGACGGTGCGGATCTGGCGCGTGCGCTTGAACCGCATTTCCGCGCCGGAGTGGACGTCGTGCTCGACTATCTGTGGGGCGCCAGTGCGCACGCGTTGCTGATCACGGCGGCGCGGTCGGCGCCCGATGGCCGGCGGTTGCGCTTCGTGCAGATCGGCTCGATCGGCGGTGCGGAAGTGCTGTTGCCGGGGGCCGTGCTGCGGGCGACGGCGATCGAACTGATGGGCAGCGGCCTCGGCAGCGTGTCGCCGGCGGGGTTGCTGGCCGCCGTGCGCGGCGTGTTCGCCGCGGCCGGGCCGGCACGGTTGACGATCGACACCCGTACGGTGCCGCTGTCGGCGGTCGGCGAACACTGGAGCGATACGAACAGTCTCGTGCGCCCGGTGTTCACGATGCGCGACGGTGCGTGATCGGCATCGCCTCGCATCGCAGGGCGGAGGCGGGCGGCGATGCCTGCCTCCGCCCGAGCCGTCAGAACCGCTGCTGAATGCCCGCCGTCACGCCAACTTGCGTGGTGCCATACCCGGCGAAATCGCGCGACACGCCGACCTTCTGCCCATGCTGCGCGATCGCGAACGCGCCGGCCGCATACAGCACCGTGCGCTTCGACAGTGCATAGTTCGCCCGCACCGACACCAGCGTCGGATCCGCATCCGTGCCGCCCTTGATGTTCTGGTGATAGACGGCCGCGATCAGCGAGAACGTCGGCGTGAACTGGTACGACCCGCCGACCCAATACATGTCGCTCAGCTGGTTCGCGGCGCTCGTGTGATACGTACGCCGATAGTTGCGGTAGCCGGCCATCGTCTTCAGGTCGCCGAAGTCGTAGCTCAGGCCCGCGTGGATGCCCTGGATATAGTTGACGGTATCGGCCGGCGTGACGCTGTCGGCCGCGCCGTTCTGCCGGTCGAACGTGACCACCGCCGCGAACGGGCCGGCCTCGTAGCCGAGCGCGAAGTCGTACTTCGAGCTGGTCTTCACGCTGCCCGGCACGTTGCCGAAGCCGTACAGCGCGCCGAACTTGAAGCCGCCGAATTCGCCGTCGTAGCGCACGGCGTTCGACGAACGCGTGAACAGGCCGTCCTTGCGGCCGCCGGTCGCCATCGACGACGTCGCCCACGAGTAGTTCTGCGCGTAGCCCATCGGGTCGAACGGCAGCATGTAGTCGTAGGTGACGGTGAAGTTGCGGCCGAGCGAGACTTCGCCCCACTTGCCTTTCAGGCCGACCGTCGCGCGGCGCGCGAAGATCGAGTCGGGGCCGTCGTCGGACGCGCCGTTCGCGAGATCGATTCCGCTTTCGAGGCGGAACACGGCCTTCAGCCCGCCGCCGAGATCCTCGATGCCGCGCAAGCCCCAGCGCGACGTGTTCTTGTTGCCGGATTTCAGCTTGAACGAATTGCCGCCGTCCGGTGCCGCATGGTTCGCGTATTCGATGCCGGCATCCATGATCCCGTACATCGTGACCGACGACTGCGCGTGCGCGGCGCCTGCCGCGAGGCCGGCGACGGCAGCCGAGCCGGTAACGATAGCAGTGCGAATCGAACGTTCTGCGCGTGACTTCATTGACGGTGTCTCCTTGGTTGTTGTGGGTTGGGTGAAACGGAATGGGGTGAAACGGATTCGCAGGGATACGCAGCACGCGACACGCCACGGCGGACGCCGCCAAGCGTCCGCCGATCCTGGGTCGATACGGGATGCGCGCTGGAATGCTGGCGCGGCGGCGCGCGGGCCGTCGCGCCCGGGGTCAGCCCGCTTTCGCGAACGCCCAGCAGTCGTTGGCCGGGAATTCGATCCAGTGCGTGCCGGCCGCGCGCGGCACGTGGCCGAACGCGCGCAGGCGCATCTCGCCGCAATGGAACAGGTATTCCCAGCGGTCGCCGAGATACATCGACGTGACGAGGTCGGCCTGCAGCCGGTTCGCGCCCGGGCCGTCGGCGACCTGCACGCGTTCGAGGCGGATCACGGCCTGCGCGTCCTGGCCCGGCGTGAACGTGTCGCGGGCGAGCGCCTGCAGCTCCCAGCCGTCGCCGGCGAGCGTCACGCGTTCGCCGTCGACGGCCGCGACGCGCGCGTCGATGCGGTTGTTGCTGCCCATGAATTCGGCCGTGTACAGCGAACGCGGCGCGCCGTACAGCTCGGCCGGCGTGCCTTCCTGCTCGATGCGGCCGTTGCGCAGCAGCAGGATCCGGTCGGACATCGCCATCGCTTCGGTCTGGTCGTGCGTCACGCAGAGCGCCGACAGCCCGAGCGACACGATCAGCTCGCGCAGCCATGCGCGTGCTTCCTCGCGCAGCTTCGCGTCGAGGTTCGACAGCGGCTCGTCGAGCAGGATCACCGGCGGGTTATAGACGAGCGCGCGCGCAATCGCGACGCGCTGCTGCTGGCCGCCCGACAACTGGTGCGGAAAGCGTTCGGCGAGATGGCCGAGGCCGAGCTGGTCGAGCGCGGCCTGCACGCGGCGCTTCTGTTCGGCCGGCGCCACGCGGCGCAGCCTGAGCCCGTAGCCGACGTTGTCGGCGACCGTGCGGTGCGGCCACAGCGCGTACGACTGGAACACGAGGCCGAGCGAACGCTGTTCGACCGGCAGGTCGACGCGCCGTGCGCCGTCGAAGAACACGCGGTCGTCGAGCTGGATGCGCCCGTCGGACGGCTGTTCGAGGCCGGCCACCGCACGCAGCAGCGTGGTCTTGCCGCTGCCCGACGCGCCGAGCAGGCACACGACTTCGCCGGCGTTCAGTTCGAACGACACGCCCTTGAGGATCGGGTTGGCGCCGTAGCTGAGATGCAGGTCGTCGACGATGAGCTTATCCATGAAGTTTCACTCCGAAGCGCAGGGCCACGCCGAGACCGGCGCCGACCATCGCGATGTTAATGACAGAGAGCGCGGCGACCTGGTCGACGGCGCCGGTCGCCCACAGCGACACGAGCAGCGCGCCGATCACTTCGGTGCCGGGCGACAGCAGATAGACGGCGGTCGAGTATTCGCGCTCGAAGATCATGAAGATCAGGAGCCACGCCGCGAGCAGGCCGAAGCGCACGAGCGGCAGCGTCACGTCGAGCGACACGCGGCTGCGCGTCGCGCCGACGCTGCGGCCGGCTTCCTCGAGCTCCGGGCCGACCTGCAGCAGCGCGCTCTGGATCAGGCGCATCCCGTACGCGAGCCACACGACCGTGTATGCGATCCAGATGCTCCACATCGAGTTCTTCAGCTCGCGCAGGCCCGGGACGAACAGGAAGATCCACAGGAACGCGAGACCGGCGAGCAGGCCCGGCACCGCGCGCGGCAGCAGCACGAGGTAGTCGAGCAGTTTCGTCGCCCAGTCGTTGCGGCGATGGCCGGCGAACGCGACGAGCGAGTAGAAGCCGATCGCGAGCGCGCCGCCGATCACGCCGATGCCGAGCGTGTTGAGCATGGCGCGCACGAGGTTGTCCTGTTCGAACAGCTCGACGAAGTTCGCCAGTGTCAGCACTTCGGCGAGCGCGACGCCTTCGCCCCAGTTGGTCACGAACGCGCGCAGCACGATGCCCGAGATCGGCACGATCACGGTCAGCATCAGCCACAGCGCGACGATCGCGAGCGCGACCCAGCGCCACACGCCGAGCGGCAGCACCGTCGAGCGGCCGGCCTTGCCCTTCACGGTGACGAAGCGGTTCGCCGTCTTCAGCAGGCGGCGCTGCAGCAGCACGAGCGGGAACGTGATCGCGACGATGCACACCGCGACCGCGGCCATCAGGTGATACGACGGCACGCCGAGCTTGTTGGTCAGCTTGTACAGGTAGGTCGCGAGCACGAGGTGGCCTTCCGGATCGCCGAGCACCAGCGGCAGCCCGAACACCTCGAAGCCGAGGAAGAACACGAGCACGCCGGCGAACAGCAGCGCGGGCATCGTCATCGGCAGGCTCACGTCGAGCGCGACGCGGAACGGGCGGGCACCCGTCACGCGCGCCGCTTCCTCGACGTCCGAGCCGAGGTTGCGCAGCGCGGCCGACGAGTACAGGTACACGTGCGGCACGTGCGTGAGGCCGACGATCACCGTGATCGCGAAGATCGAATAGATGTTCCAGGGCACGTTCTGTACCCCGAACAGTTCCTTGAACCACACCGAGTAGAAACCGACCGGGCCGGCGGCGACCACGTAGCCGAACGCGAGCACCATCGGCGACACGAACACGGGCGTGAGCAGCAGCGGTTCGAGCCAGCGGCGGCCGGGCAGGTCGGTGCGGACCATCAGGAACGCGAGGATGCCGCCGAGCGGGATCGAGATGAACAGCATGCCGCCGGCGATGATGAACGAGTTCTTCACGGCCAACCAGAAGTCCGGATCGGTGAAGATGAAGCGGAAGCCTTCGACGCCGAGCGTCTTGTTCGCGTCGAAGAACGGCGCGGACAGCAGGCTCTGGAACAGGATGAAGCCGAGCGGCAGCGCGACCGCGACGGTCAGCACCGCGACGACGATCCAGCGCAGCATGCCGGCGAGCGGCTGCAGGCCGCTGGCCCGCAGCGCGGGAATCGCATCGTCCTGGCCGGTGGAGGGCGGAACGGCCGGCGCCGGTCCGCGTGTGCTGGTTGAAAGCATGAGTTCACCCCTGCGGCCATCCGGATGGCCGCCTCTAGGAAGTCGGTAAGGGGAAGGGGCCGCCCGCGCGCGGTGCGGCGGGCGGCCCGAGGTCAGCGGATCAGCGCTTGATCGCCTGCTGCCATTGCTTCAGGAACGCGAGCCGCTTCGACTGGTCGAGGTAGACGAGCAGGCCGGTGCCGATCGGGATCGGCTTCAGCGAATCGCCGAGTTCCTTCGTGAGGCTCGCGGCCGACGTTTCGCCGCTCACGTCGGTGCGGATCGCGTACAGGTCCACCTGGTTCGCGATCACCGTCTGGCCGCGCTTGGACAGCAGGTAGTCGACCCACAGCTTCGCGGCGTTCGGGTTCTTCGCCTTCTTCGAGATCGTGGCGAGGCGGCTCACGACCTGTGTGTAGTCCTTCGGAAACACGTAGCCGATCGACTTGTCCTTCTTCGCCTTCGAGTACGCATACGAGCCGATGATGTTGTAGCCGATCAGGTTCTCGCCCGACGAAATCCGCTCCATCATCGCGCCGGTGCTCGACTGCAGTTTCGGGCCGGTCGCGCCGATCGCCTTCACGAGTTCCCACGTGACCTTCTCGTTCACGTGCGCGTCCTGCGTCAGGTAGTTGAAGCCGACTCCCGACTTCTCGATGTCGTAGGTCGTGACCTTGCCCTTGAACTTGTCGGCTTGCGTGGTGAGCAGCTTGATCAGGTCGGCGCGCGTCTTCGGCACCTCGTTCTCGGGGATCAGGCGCTTGTTGTAGACGATCGCGAGCGGCTCGAAGGTCGTGCCGTACGCCTGCTTCTGGTATTGCGCCCATTGCGGCACGTTCGGGCTCTCAGGCGAATCGTACGACGCCATCAGGCCGTCGTTGACGAGCTTGACCTGCAGGTCCATCGCGGAGCTCCACAGCACGTCGGCGCTGGTGCTGCTGGCCGCGTTCTCGCTGATGTAGCGGTTGTACAGCTCGGTGCTGTTCATGTCGTTGTACTCGACCTTCACCCCGTACAGGCTTTCGAAGTCCTTGATCAGCGGGCGCACGAGGCCCGTGTCGGTCGTCGAGTAGACGATCAGTTTTCCTTCCTTCTTGGCGGCGTCGACGACACCCTGGTAGTTACCCGGATATCCGGCCGGAACCTGCGCGACGGCAGCGCCGGCGGCGGTTCCCAGGACGATCGCCAGCGCGGCGGCGAGCTGTTTCGGTGCAAACGGCATGTCTTCCTCCAGTTGTGCGTGTGTGTTGTTCGAGTGACGCGGATGTTAATTGCGACGCACTTTCAGCCCGCTTTCATTTCGGTTCACAATAGCGTCCTTTGTGTCATGGATTTCCCGAGGTCCCCATGCGTGTGCTGCTCGTCGAAGACAACCCGAACCTGGCCCAGTCGCTGAACGACGCGCTGAGCGCCGCGCGCTTCGCGGTCGATCACATGGCGGACGGGGAGGCGGCGGATCACGTGCTGCGCACGCAGGACTACGCGCTGGTGATCCTCGATCTCGGCCTGCCGAAGCTCGACGGGCTCGAGGTGCTGCGGCGGCTGCGCGCGCGCCGCAATCCGGTGCCGGTGCTGATCCTCACCGCGCACGGCTCGGTCGAGGACCGCGTGAAGGGGCTCGATCTCGGGGCCGACGACTATCTGGCGAAACCGTTCGAGCTGACCGAGCTGGAAGCGCGCGCCCGTGCGCTGATCCGGCGCAGCCTCGGCCACGAGCATTCGCGGGTCGAATGCGGGCCGCTTTCGTATGACAGTATCGACCGCAGCTTCCACCTCGGCGGCGAACCGCTGTCGCTCACGCCGCGCGAGCGCTCGGTGCTGGAAGTGCTGATCCTGCGCAACGGCCGCGCGATCAACAAGGAGACGCTGTCGGAGAAGATCTTCGGGCTCGACGAGTCGGTGAACGCGGATGCGATCGAGATCTACGTGTACCGGCTGCGCAAGAAGCTGGAGAACACCGGCGTGGCGATCGTCACGCTGCGGGGGCTCGGTTACTTGCTCGAAGCGAAGGCCGTGGAATGATCCGCCCGAACCTGCGCACGCAGGTCGCGCTGTGGCTGCTGCTGCCGCTGCTCGGGCTGCTCGCGCTCGACTCGTGGCTCACGTACCAGCGCGCGATGAGCGCCGCTCACGTCGCGTTCGATCGCACGCTGTCGTCGTCGCTCAAGTTGATCCGCGAAGGCGTGCGTCTGAACGAAGGCGAAATCGAGGTCGACCTGCCGTATCTCGCGCTCGAGATGTTCGAGTCGGGCGACGGCGGCAAGATCTACTACCTGATTCGCGCGGACAACGGCCACACGATCACCGGCTATCCGGACCTGCCGCTGCCGCAGCGCGACGGCGCGCTGTTCGTCACGCGCTACTACGACGTCATGTATCGCGGCGACCAATTGCGCATGGCCGCGCTGCGCGTGCCGGTGCACGACGTGCCGACCGCGCAGACGCGCATCGTCTGGGTGATGGTCGGCGAGACGATCGAGGCGCGCCAGGCGCTCGCGCGCGAGATCCTGGTGGGCTCGCTGCTGCAGGAAGGGTTGCTCGTCGTGCTGGCGCTCGGGATCGTGTGGCTCGGCGTCGGGCGCGGGCTGCGGCCGCTGAACCGGCTGTCGGCGACGGTCGCCGCACGCAGCGACGGCGATCCGACACCACTCGACACCGGCGGCATGCCGAGCGAACTCGCGCCGCTCGTCGAGTCGATCAACCAGTACATCGGCCGCACGCAGCGGATGCAGGTCGCGCGGCGGCGCTTCTTCGCGGACGCGGCCCATCAGTTGAAGACGCCGCTCGCGGCCGTGCAGGCGGGCGTCGAGCTGGCGCTGCGGCCGGCCGAGCAGCCGCGCGTGAACGTGCATCTGCGACGCGTGAACGGCGCGGTGCGGCAGGCCGCGAAAATCGTCCAGCAACTGCTGTCGCTGTCGCGGCTCGATTCGGACAGCGGTCAGGCGGTCGCGCACCAGCCGGTTGCGCTGCACCGGCTCGCGCGCAGCGTGACGCTCGACTGGTCGCCCGTCGCGCGCTCGCGCGACATCGACCTCGGTTTCGAGCACGAGGCCGATGTCGACGTGCTCGGCCAACCGGACCTGCTCGGCGAAATGATCGGCAACCTGATCGACAACGCGATCCGCTACTCGGGCGACCGCGCGGTGATCACGGTGCGCGTGTCGCGCGACGGCGAGCATGCGCGGCTCGACGTGATCGACAACGGGCCGGGCATTCCGGCCAGCGAGCGCGACGCGGTGTTCGAACGCTTCCATCGCGGCAGCAAGACGCAGACGGTCGAAGGCACGGGGCTCGGGTTGTCGATCGTGCGGGAGATCGCGCGCGTGCATCAGGGCAGCGTGACGCTGGCCGATGCGCACGGCGGCGGGTTGGTGGTCACGGTGCGGCTGCCGGCGGCGAGCCGTCGTTAGGGACGGTTTCAAGCCGAGTGTCGGACGGCGCGGCCTGCCGACCGGGCGCCCCGGCACTCACGGCTTCAGCAGCAGCTTGCCGATGGACTTGCGGCTTTCCATGTCGGCATGCGCTTGTGCCGCGTCCGCCAGCGGGTATTCGCCGCCGATCCGGATCTTGAGCCGGCCTTCCGCGATCCAGTCGAACAGCTGCGCCGAATGCGCGCGAAGCAGTTCGGGCGTGTCGATATGATCGAAGAAGGTCGCATAGCCGATCTTGACGCTCCTCGGCAGGCTCATGAGGTCGATCGGCCCCGGCCCGCCGAGCACCGGACCGTACCAGCAGAAGGTTCCCGAGCGGCGCAGCACGTCGAGCGATCCCTGAAAGGTCTTCGGCCCGGAGCCGTCGTAGACGACGTGCACGCCTTCGCCCTTGGTCAGGCGCAGTGCCTTCGCGGCGAACCGGCCCCCGGTATCGACGATCACATGATCCGCGCCCGCTTCCGTGGCCGCGGCGACCTTGTCTTCGGACGAAACGCGACCGATTACCTGGCCGCCTCGCAGCTTGATGATCTGCGTCAACAGCAGGCCCAGGCCGCCGGCAGCCGCGTGGACGAAAGCGACGTCGCCTGGCTGCACGGGATAGAAGTCGGTCGCGAAATGGCTGGCGGTGAGACCCTGCATCATCACGGCGGCGGCCGTGCGATCGTCGATCGTGTCCGGAACCGGCACCAGCGACGTGGCGGGGATCGCGATCTGCTCCGCATAGCTGCCGGGCGCGTAGACCCACGCGACGCGCTGGCCGGGTTCGATGCCCTCGACGTCGTCGCCGACCGCCAGGACCCGACCCGCGCCTTCGACGCCAAGAATCTTCGGGTTGGGCCATCCGGTCCACGCCATGCCCTGTCGCACGCCGATGTCCATGAAGTTGACGCCCGCGAACGCGATCTCGACCAGCGCCTCGCCCGTACGCGCCACCGGGGCGGGCCGCTCGACCTGCTCCAGCATGTCGCGGCCGCCGGTGCCGTTCATCACAATGGCTTTCATGATTTACCTCGTTATTGAATGATCGTTCATTAATTTGCCAAAAAAAATCTACCTCAGCGCCCGCAGCGTCATGTCGGCCAACGCGGTCAGGCTCGCGTGGTCGGCGCCGCCGCGACCAGCGACGCGTATGCCGGTGATGTTCGCGATCAGGAACTGGGCGGCCGCTTCGGGGACGAGGCCGGCGGCCACGTCGCCTTCGCGCTGCGCATCGCGGACCCGGGCTGCGATCGCGGCGATCAAGCTGTGGGCCAGCACCGCATGGATCTCCGCGAGCTCGGGGCGGGACGCGCCGAATTCGTAGACCGAAATCGTGCCAAGACAGGGCTGGGCGGCCGTTTCGACCACGCGGCGAAGCAGCGCTTCGATCCCGTCGATCGCGCGTGCGCCGCTGCGCAGCGCGTCGAAGTGCGCAGCGCATTCGCCCATCCCGTAGCGGCGCACGGCCGACAGATAAAGCTGCCATTTGTCGCCGAACGCCGCGTAGAGGCTCTGTCGTCCGATGCCCATCGCGCTGACGAGCATCTGGGCCGAGCTGCCCTCGAACCCATGCTCGCTGAAAACGGCGATCGCGCCGTCAAGCGCTGCGTCCGTGTCGAATTCCCTTGGTCTTGCCATGAGCGGACTATATCAGATCAGGAACGATCGTTCAATAATATTGTTGATGGGGAGCCAAAGGCTTGATCTGCCGGAGCGTGTGCACGCATGTCCGGCAGTGGTCATGGCGGGTCGCTCAGTCGCCGAACCCGATTTCCGCTTCGACCGATTGCCCGACCTCGAGCCACGCGCCCGCGCCTTCGACGACGATCGCGTTGATGCCGAATGTCAGCGCGTTGTCGTAGTTCGGGTTCGCGCGATAGGTCTGCATCGTGTCGGTCGGTTCGTGCGGCCAGTCGGGGTTCGGCGCCCCGGTCACCTGGTCGATCGTCGGCACCGGGCAGCGCGTGCACAGTTTCACGAGCCGCAGCCGCACGGGCGTCTCGCCGTCGGCGTCGAGATGCTCGAGGAAATCCTCTTCATACGCGTCGAGATCCGACACGACGATGTTCGGGCGGAAGCGGTTCATCGGGATCGCGGGCACGCCTTTCGCGACGAGCTTCGCATTCAGGTCGTCGAGCGACGACTGGCCGATCACGAGCAGCGGATAGCCGTCGGCGAACTGCGTGTGCGTATCGATGTCGCCGGTCCATTTGCGGTTGCAGCCGCGGCGTGCATCCGTGCCGAAGCGCGCGAGCTTCAACGGCACGCCGAGGAATTCGGTGAGCCACGCGGCCGTTTCAGCGCCCGTGTCGATCGCGTCGACGGTGTCGCGCCAGACGGTCGCGGCCATCTTCGGCGTGGCGGGCGTCGCTTCGCCGTCGAGCGGCGTGCGGATCTCCGGCATGCCCGGCGCGTTCAGCACGAGCGCATCGTTGTCGAGCGCGGTGCGGATCAGCGCGAGGCGCGGGTGCGTGCGCTGCGTGATCATCATCCCGTCGGGGGTGGTGATCAGCCAGTGGCGATCGTAGGCGAGGCCCGTTTCGAGCAGTTGCGCGCGCGGCAGCGCGATGCCGGCGCAGGACTTGATCGGGTAGACGAAGAGTTCGGAGATGGCTGGCATGACGCTGGCTGGCGAAGGCGGGATGATCGAACCGCGATTGTGCCAGATCGTGCGAAAACCGTTCGGGCGGTTGTACGCCGCCGCGCGGCCGGTTACGCGAGCGCAAAGCCGAGGTCGAAGGTCGTGCGCACGTCGAGCGGCTGGCGCAGCAGCCCGGCCTTCAGGTAGAAGTCGGCCGTGCGCTGCTGGGCGGCGATCACCGTCGCGTCGATCGGCTGCCAGTGCGTGTTGCGGCGCTCGAACTGCAGCTTCGCGGCCGCCGGCGGGATGCCGATGATGCGCGCGAGCGCCGCGGAATACGCGTCGACGTGCCGGTACGACCAGATCTGCGCGCGCACGACACGTTGCAGGAAGTCGCGCAGCACGTCGCGCTTCGACGCGATCGCAGCCTCGGTCGCGGCGACGTAGCTGAGGCCCGACCACAGGCCCCGGCCGTCGACAAGCACGCGCGCGCGGCCGCTCGTTTCGGCGAGCGCCGTATAGGGTTCCCAGGTCGCCCACGCATCGATCGATCCGGTTGCGAGCGCAAGCATCGTGTCGGCGGGCGGCAGGAAGCGGAACGATACGGCGTCCGGCGGCAAGCCGGCCGCGTCGAGCGCCTTCAGCGTGACGAAATGGCCGATCGAGCCGCGCGTGGTGCCGATGCGCTTGCCTTTCAGGTCGGCGGCGGCTTTCAGCGTGGCGTCGGGCCGCACGAGCACCGCGGTGCCGTACGGGTCGGAGCGGTTCGCGGCGATCACCTTGATGCGGGCTCCCGACGCAAGCGCGAAGATCACCGGCGCGTCGCCGATCGGCCCGCAGTCGACGGCTCCCGCGTTCAGCGCTTCGGCCAGCGGTGCGGCGGCCGGGAATTCGGTCCACGCGATGTCGTACGCGAGGCCGTTCAGTTCGCCGGCCGCTTCGAGCAGCGCGCGCAGCCCGCCTTTCTGATCGCCGGCCCGCAGCAGCGGCCGCGCGCCCGATTGCGCATGGAGCGCGGCCGGCGCGACGGTGAGGGTGGTGGCGAGAGCGCTTGCTTGCGCGAGAAAGTGACGTCGGGTCGGGTTCATCAGAATTTGCTCCGAGAAACCCCGCCATTTCCCCCAAGGGGACTTCCTTCGGGGCGGATGGCGGGAAGGAAAGGCGTGCTGTTGACAGGCAGCTTCTTGAACGGGTTAGGATCACCGGCATGATTCTTGTCTACCGCTACCGCGTGAAGTCGCTCAACGGACTGCTCAACAAGCAGAGCCGTGCGGTGAACTACGTCTGGAACTTCTGCAATGACACACAGAAGCACGCGCTCAAGTGGAGCAAGAAATGGCCGACGGGTTTCGACTTGAACGTGCTGACGACGGGGAGCAGCAAGGCGCTCGGCATCCACTCCGGCACGATCAACGCGACGTGCGAGCAATATGCGAAGTCGCGCAGTCAGCACCGTCGGCCATACCTGCGCTATCGCGGCAGGAAATCGCTGGGCTGGGTGCCGCTGAAGGGCCGTGACCTGAAGCGCGAAGGCGACGCGTTCCGTTTCGCCGGCAACACGTTTCGGGTATTCCACAGCCGGGCGCTTCCCGAAGGCAAGATCAAGGACGGGACCAACTTTGCGCAGGATGCGCGTGGCAACTGGTTTCTCAACATCGCGATTGAGATGCCGGATGTTCAGGCCCGCCCGGTCCGTTCCGGTGTTGGCATCGATCTCGGCCTGAAAGACTTCGCCACACTTTCGACCGGCGAGAAGCTGCCCAATGATCGGTTCGGTCGATGCGCGGCCGAGAAGCTTGCGAAAGCTCAACGGGCGCGAAAGCACAAGCGGCATATCGCGAAGTTGCACGCCAAGGTCGCGAATGCCCGTGCCGATTTCCAGCATAAGCTCGCGCTCGATCTGGTACGGCGTTTCGATTACATCGCGGTTGGCAATGTGTCTGCCGTCAAACTTGCCAGAACCAGGATGGCGAAGAGCGTCTACGACGCGTCCTGGTCGTCCTTCCGAAACAAGCTCCGTTACAAGGCGATCGCGCACGGGGCCACATTCGAGGAAGTGGACGAAAGCGGTTCTACCCAGTCCTGTTCGTCGTGCGGATCGAAAGACAGCACGACGCGGCCGAAAGGTATCGCGGGACTGCGAATAAGAGAGTGGGCCTGCAGTGGATGTGGTGTCGTGCATGATCGAGATACCAACGCTGCGCTGAACATTCTCCGATGCGGAC